>JADMIO010854398.1_pt1 | contig 76850 bp, 61 predicted proteins | sample 8958161 | NCBI WGS metagenome assembly JADMIO01 (sample SAMN16585339, study PRJNA669376) | soil metagenome | isolation source: Crop rotation soil | place: USA: Cullars Rotation, Alabama | collected 2011
CGTCAACCGCCACTGAAAAGAGGCGGCGTTTTTCCATGTACTCAATATAGCTCATTCAACCGGCTCCAGATTCCATTTAGCGGTTGGCATTCTGCCACTGCTTTGCCAAGAGCGCCAGATCGGTGTCGTTCACAACTCCATCGAAATTGAAATCTCCATTTAACCAGGTTGCCGTGGTACTCAGGAAATTATTTGCAAGGTTATACAGGTCATTAATATCAACTTTGCCATCAAGATTGGCGTCACCCTGGTAAGTCAATCGAATCATTATTCCGCCCACAGAGGGATCACTGAGGACCTGAACGTGATCACCATCACCCGTCTTATAGTCCTTGCGTTCGCTTTGTATTCCCAATGATCCGAATTCATCCGCACCAGACCCGCCGTAAATATGATCCTCGCCATCGCCGCCGCCCGGAGAATCTTTGCCCGCTTCACCCCAGACCCAGTCATTTCCGGCTGAGCCCTTTACAACATCGTTGCCTGCGCCACCGCGAACCGAGTCATCGCCGTCGCCGCCATCGACGCTGTCATCGCCGCTGCCACCCAGGACCGAATCGTTTGCCGCGTCGCCCGTGACAGTGTCGTTGCCGTCACCGGCGCTGATCGAGTCCTTGCCGGCATTGCCGGTGATCGAATCGTTACCCTTGTTCCCCGCGACAGAGTCATTTCCAGAGCCGCAAAGGATTCGATCATCGGCATTGGTACCCAGGACGGTGTCACCGCCGCTCCCGGCATTGATGCGTGCTTTGAGTTTCAGTCCGTGCAAATCGATCAAGTCGTCGCCGCCGGAAGTGCTGACTGAGAGCCTCTTCACATCAGCAGCTGAAACGTCGGTATTCTGGCCATTGACCGAGACATGCAGCGTTCCTGATTGAAGTGAAATGGAAACAACATCCGCGTCACCTGCGGTACTCACCCGCAGCGTGGCGTTATCATCGACTGTCACCGACATCAGTCGGCGCTGTTCCATGGTTTCAATCAGATTCATCTAATACGCCCCAAAAGACGGGATTTCCTCCAGCCAAATCCTACTCGACTACATAGGCGGTTTCAATGGAATTCCGCGGCGCCAAAGCAAGCAGAAACGCATCGCCGATTCAGGATTGTCAAATTCCCCAATTCATTCATAATTCCTTGTAATGGCGACGTTAACAGTGCAGGCCGCGATGGATCGGGCGATGCAGCTTCAGACCGCCGGGCGGTTGGATGAGGCCGAATCGATCTATCGCCAGGTCCTGGCTGAATATCCCAACTATGCCGATGCGCTTCATTTGCTCGGTGCTATTACACATCAGCGCGGGCACCACCAGGAAGCCGCTGATCTGATTGGTCAGGCGATCGTCCGCGAGCCTTCGGTCGCCATGTTTCACAGTAATCTTGGGCTGGTGCTGATGGCGCAGGGGAAAAATGAAGCCGCTATCGAATCGCTCCAACAGGCGATCGAATTGAAACCCGACCACGCCGACGCCTATTTCAATCTGGGATTGGCTTATCAGCTTCAAAATGACTTTCCAAAAGCGGCAGAGAATTATCGGCTTGCGGTGCAGTACCAACCCAATCACGCCGACGCGCTGAACAACCTAGGCGCGATTTTGATGGAGATGGGACAAATCGAGGAAGCGGTTGCGGCATTGCAGGGCGCGATTCGATGCCGGCCCGGCATGGCCGAGGCCTATAGCAATCTCGGCAAACTGCTCTATGAGCAGGGCCGGATCGATTCATCGCTCACGGCATGCCAAACCGCGGTGCAATTAAGCCCGAACCTCGCCGAGGCGCATAACAACTTGGCCAATGCGCTGCGCAAGCTTGGCCATCTTGATCCTGCCGCCACGTCCTATCAGCGCGCGATCGTCCTCAAGCCCGACTATGCCGAAGGATACAGTAATCTGGGCTGCACGCTGGTCGAGCAAGGGCGGCTCGATGATTCGATCCCTTATTTCCGCCAGGCGATCGCATTGCGTCCGCAGATCCCTTATTTTCACAACAACCTTATCTTCACGATGCTGTTTCAGCCCGGCGTCACCCCGGTTCAGATTGCGCAGGAGCTGGTGAACTGGCGGCAGCAGCATGCCGATCCGCTCGCATCGGAAATTGAGGTTCACACCAATGAGCGCACTCCCGATCGTCCGCTGCGTGTCGGGTTTATTTCGCCGGAATTTCGAGATCAGTGCCAGTCCTTCTTCACGTTGCCACTTTTTGCTCATCACAATCGCAGCCAGTTTCATTATACGTGTTACGACGATTCGCTTCGTCCCGATGAGGCCACCGAGCGTTTGAAAGGCACGGTAGACGGGTGGCAGCGCATCACAGGCATAGACGATGCTTCGGTAGCTGAACTGGTTCGCCAGGACCAAATTGACATTCTGGTCGATCTGACGCTGCACATGGAACGCAGCCGATTGCTGGTCTTCGCGCGCAAGCCGGCGCCGGTGCAGGTAACGTGGCTGGGCTATCCCGGTTCGACGGGTCTGAAGACGATGGACTATCGGATCAGCGATCCGTACCTTGATCCGGTTGGCGAGGACGAGTCGATTTACACTGAGCAAACGGTTCGTCTGCCAGAGACGTTTTGGTGTTACGACCCTTGGTGCACGGATTTGAAGCCCCAGTCTCCGCCCGTGACCCGCGGGGCGGCACTCACATTTGGCTCGCTCAACAATTTCGTCAAGACCAATCCATCGACGCTCCAGCTCTGGGCGAAGGTGATGAATGGTGTGGAAGGATCGCGCCTGGTCATGCTTTGCCCTTCCGGCGATCAGCGGCAGACGGTGCTGAATGTTCTGGGCGCTGTGGGAATCGCGCCGCAGCGGGTTCTGTTTACTCCGAAGATTCCCCGTCGAAAGTATCTCGAACTGCATCATCAGATTGACATCATCCTTGATACCTATCCGTATAACGGGCACACGACGACAATCGATTCACTCTGGATGGGAGTGCCGGTCGTCAGCATGGCGGGGGAGCGCGTCGTTTCGCGCGGCGGATGGAGCGTGCTTTCCAACGTCGGCCTGCCGGAGCTGGTTGCACGCTCGCCCGTGCAGTTTGTCGAGATTGCGACTGAGCTGGCCAAGGATCATTCGCGCCTGGCGGACATTCGCTCATCCATGCGGCAGCGGATCGAGAACTCGCCCCTGATGGATGGACCGCGTTTTGCGCGGAACATGGAATCGGCCTTTCGAACGATGTGGCGGCGCTGGTGCGGGTGAATATGGCAATCGCGAACGCTCAACAAGCACTTCAGCAGGGGATTGGCCATCATCAAGCCGGGCGATTTGATCAGGCCGAAGCAATTTACCGGCAACTCACAGCCGAATATCCCCAGAATTCAGATGCATGGCATCTTCTGGGCGTGATCACTCAGCAGAAGGGAAATCCCAAAGCTGCCGCGGAACTGATCGGCCGCGCAATCGACATCAATCCGAATGTTTCTTCGTATCACAGCAATCTGGGCTTGGTGCTTCTATCGTTGGGCGAGCCCGAACAGGCAATTGCCTCAGCCCGGCGTGCGATTCAGATTCAACCGGAAGATCCACAGGCTCACGGTATTCTGGGACTCATTTACCAGAAACTTCAGCGGCTGGATGAAGCCGTATCAGCTCTTCGCGAAGCACTACAACTTGCGCCGCACCAGGCGAACATTCATAACGATCTCGGTGCGGTCTATGTTGCCATGAAGAACCCCGCCGAGGCTGAGAAATCATTTCGAGAAGCGATTCGATGCAACCCCAACCTGGCCGAGGCACATAACAACCTTGGCGGCGTGCTGCTGGAAAAAGGTCAAATTGATCAGGCAATCGCCGAATATCAGACAACAATCCGTTTAAGACCTAGCAACCCCCAAGCGCAAAAAAATCTTTCCAATGCCCTGCGACGCGTCGGTCGCTTCGATGAGGCCGCCGACGCTTGCAACCGCGCGGTTCAGCTCAATCCGCGCTATGCCAACGCGTTTAACAACCTGGGAACGTTGCGCATGGAGCAGGGCCGGCTTGACGAAGCGATGGATTGCTTCCGGCGCGGCATGGCCATCGAGCCTGAAATCACCCGATTTCACAGTAATCTAATTTTTACGATGCTGTTTCACCCCGATACGACGCGGCAATCGCAGGCCGAGGAAGAATCAAAATGGCGCGCCAGACATGCTGAGGCTTTCGAACGGAATATTCAGCCCCATGACAATGACCGCACCGCTGATCGACCGCTGCGGATTGGATTTGTTTCGCCTGACTTTCGCGACCATAGCCAGGCATTTTTTACAGTTCCGCTCTTAAGTAGCATCGATCGCGATCAATTTGAAGTGTACTGCTATGACGATGTGGAAACGCACGACAAGATCACCCAGCGAATTCAAAGCCACGCCAAACAGTGGCGGCGCATCCTCGGCAAGGGTCACGACGAGGTTGCCAAGGTCATTCGTGAGGATCGCATCGATATCCTGATCGATCTCACGCTGCATATGGAGCGCAATCGTCTGCTGGTCTTTGCCCGCAAGCCCGCGCCCGTGCAGGCGACCTGGCTGGGTTATCCCGGTTCGACGGGGTTAAGGGTGATCGATTATCGCATCAGCGATCCATTTCTCGATCCCGTGGATAACGATGAATCGATCTATTCGGAGCAGACGGTGCGCCTGCCTGAGTCGTTCTGGTGCTACGACCCGCTGTGCGATGACTTACCCATCGGTGACCGCCGGACCATGACGTTTGGCTCACTGAACAATTATGCAAAGGTAAATCCCCCGTTGCTTGGGTTGTGGAAGCAGGTATTGGATGAGGTTCCCGGTTCGAGGCTGATGATCCTCTGTCCATCCGGAAAAACCCGGCAAGTGGTCACGAACCTGTTGGGATCGGAACGCGTAACGTTCGCCGACAAGTGTTCACGGCGAAGGTATCTGGAGCTTTATCGGCAGATCGACGTCGTGCTGGATACGTTTCCATATAACGGCCATACGACGACGATGGATGCGCTATGGATGGGCGTGCCAGTAGTCAGCATGGCGGGGGAACGGGCGGTATCGCGCGGGGCGTTGAGCATCCTTTCCAATATGGGCTTAGCTGAGCTGGTTGCATCGTCTCCCGGGCAATATGTGCAAATTGCAACGGGATTGATGAAGGATGAAGCGCGCCGGACGGGATTGCGCCGCACGCTGCGGCAGCGCGTTCAGGCATCCCCCGTGATGGATGCGCCCCGCTTTGCCCGCAATTTCCAATCAATCCTGCGGACGATGTGGAAACGGTATTGCTCCCCTTCAAGTGAACCGAATCGGGGCGAAAGGATTTGAACCTTCGACCTCCTGGACCCAAACCAGGCGCTCTAATCCAAGCTGAGCTACGCCCCGTCAGACGGGATAGTAGCAGCTAATGTTGAGTGATTCTACGACGACCCAGCAACAGGCCCAGGGGCGCTAAAATTGCCAGCGTTGTGGGCTCGGGAATGGGACCGAAGACGACCTGAAAAGCCAGATCAAAACTACTGAAAATTCCCGGCCCGCCGGCGCCGGCGAAGATGGTGTTTCCATTGGTGTAATAGCTGGAATTGCTGAAATATCCGCCGGCGTTGTTGTTGGCTCCCCAATCGGCGATCAGGGCATATTTACCCTCGGTTACAGGCAGATCGAATTCATGCGAATAAGTCGCCGCGGCGCTGTTGCCGGGAACCGTGATGGGAAACGCGCCTAACTGGGTACCGAAGACGCCTGTCGAGCCATCGTCGCTAAACGAATAGATTCGGAGCATGCCGCTGGCGTCGCCGCCGTTGCCGCCGTGTAGCACCAGGCTGGCAGAAGACAGGCCCGTCTCACCCGCCGGCACGATGAAGCTCTCACCCAGATAAGCATGACCGCCCGACGCATTAAACCCCGTGTTATCTAGCGACCCGATTGTGGTATCGCCAAAAGCACTGGTCACGGACAATGTGAACGCAAGGAATGTCGTCAGGCCAAGCGTCTTAGAAATGTGCATGCCTTCCCTCTGATAACAATGCTCGGGCCGGACCTTATCAACCTCAAAAATCAGTGTCAAACACAAATTCAACCATTTGAATATTTAACATTTGCCCCAAAGAAACTGGGAAGTCTGGGGAAAATGAGCCATCCGAATGCGGTTGACATCCCCCAATACCGTGGTAGGCTAACCTCCTCATGAGTCAGAACCCCAAGGACTTCGGATATTGGTTTACGGGATACTTTACCCCCGCGCCATAACCGCGTCCTGATGCTGACTCGACTGATCGAACCATAACAAAGCCTCAGGACGCGGTCCTGGGGCTTTTTCGTTTGGAGGTTTCCAATGGTGGTGGTGATGAAACCGGGATCGACCAAGGCACAGGTGGAGCACGTTGTGAAACGCGTGCGCGATATGGGACTCAAGGAACACGTCATCGTCGGCACCGAGACAACCGTCGTCGCGGTCATTGGCGATGACCGCAACAAGGACCGCACGGTGCTGGAATCGATCGAAGGGGTCGATCGCGTCGTGCCGATCCTCGCGCCATATAAGATGGCGTCGGCCGAGGTCCACAAGGAACGGACCAAGATTCCCCTGGGCGGCAAGCTGGGCGGAGTCGTCGGCGGCAAGAAGGTGCCTGTCGTCGCCGGGCCTTGCAGCGTTGAGGACCGTGGCAAGCTCCTTGATGTCGCAGCCGCGGTCAAGGAAGCCGGCGCCGTCGGTCTGCGCGGCGGCGCCTTCAAGCCTCGCACCAATCCATACACATTCCAGGGATTGGCCGAGGAAGGTCTCAAATACCTCGCTGAAGCGCGCGAGAAGACCGGACTGGCGATTATCACCGAAGTCATGAGCATCGATCAGATCCCCATGGTGGTCGAGTATGCCGATGTGCTCCAGGTCGGGGCACGCAACATGCAGAATTTCAACCTCCTTTCCAAGCTCGGCGAGACGCGCAAGCCCGTGCTGCTCAAGCGCGGCATGAGCGCCAGCTTCGAGGAGTTCATGCTCGCCGCCGAATACATCCTGGCCGGCGGAAACACGCAGGTCATCCTCTGCGAGCGCGGCATTCGCACGTTTGAATCGGATTACGTGCGCAATACGTTGCCGCTGGCGATCGTGCCCGAGCTGCATCGCCGCTCGCACCTGCCGGTCTTTGTCGATCCGAGTCACGGCACCGGCAAGCGGCACCTGGTCGAGCCGATGTGCCGCGCCGCCATCGCATGCGGAGCCGATGGCTTGATCCTCGAAGTCCACGATGATCCCGAGCACGCCATGACGGATGGGGCGCAATCGCTCACGCCGGTAATGTTCAAGGAGATGATGGCTTCGATCCGCAGAATCGCCGCCGCGGTCGATCGGGAGGTTTAATAATTATTAAATGTCCACTTGGTCAGAAGTGGGACATTTGCGTTTTCCGCCAACTCCCGGCCCGGCCGGGAATTGCGCCAAAATGTCCCATTTCGACATGAAAAAAGTGGGACATTTTTGGACATTCATATTCACGTCCGCGAATGCAACAGGTTGGTTCGATCCGAATGAGCGGTCAGGCACAACTTTAGCGGCCGCATTGACTTAACCAACTCATTTCTCGGTCGCGATTTTTTCACCTTTGCATTTTGTTGCATGGTGTTGCATCGGTCCGGTTTACCGGGTTTTCAAAGAGCGCAGACATTATCTCTACGAATGAAACCTCGCAAAGGATCGTTACCTTTTCCATTTAGCGGCGGTGCGCAGCACCGCGGGCGGCGATTGCTCTTCAAACCCGCGGTGCTGCGCACCGCCGCTAAATAAAACTGCAAATCTCTGGTTTATCGATTTAACTTTCGTCGCATCCGCTCCGATTTACGAGTGGATCCCTTCATCCCGTCGTTTTTCGGCTAATATTTTGGCAGTACGATTTTCACACCCCTTACAGCCGTTCAAAAACGAGGCTCCGCGGCGGCGCGCGGAATCCTCCTGCAGGCCGATCCTTCAAAAACGATAAATCGGTACGAGCGAGACTCGAGTTGAATCTGCAACCAGTTTTCTGACTCCGGAGCGGTTCACATGGCGGCCCGCCTCGGAGTCAATCTGCCAGAGGATTGATCGGGGGGCTGAAATAGAATCCCCGCACATCGTTCAGAAGTTCGCGCCAGGAACTGATGGGCTGACCCCGCACGCGGTTGGCGGCGCCGATCTGGAAAAGGATCGACCATTGCCGAAAAAGCATGCGATAGGCACGCAACAGCGACCACGCGGGGTCGTAGAGGTTGGTCGATTCGGATGTCACGCCATTGAGCTCGATGATGGTGAGGTCTTCGCCGGCGCGGAATCGCTCCACATCGCTGTAGCGCACATCGAATCGGCCGAAGTAAAACCCCTCAAATGTCCGGGCAATTTGATCGATCTGCCGCTCAAGTTGTGCCGTGAGCAGGTGCGAGCCATCGAGGAACATCGTTCCCTGGCAGTGATTACCCGCCACCGCCAGGCGAAAACACTCGCCGTTTTTCAATATGCGTGACAATTCGGCTTCGTGGCGCGAAAGAAACATGCCGGCCTGCATGCGATAGCGCGGATGCCGCCAGATGAGCTGTTGCAGCGTGGATTTTCCATCTCCTACGATCTGCGAAAAAACCTTGTCGGTAATGGAGAGGATGTGACCAGCCGATTCGCCAGGAATTCGATAATAAAAAATCCCAGCCTCATAGGGCCCGGCATGATACGGCTGGACGATGATATCGCCGTCGTATTGCTCCAGATGTTCGATTGCCTGTGTGCGTGAATGGATGAGCTTCACGCCGGAACCGCGCTGGCCGGCATCCGGTTTGAGGATCACGGGAAAGCTCAATTGATTCTGATTCATGATGCGGTCGAATTTGATGATGCGAGATTCTTGCTCGCCGCCGTGAATCAAGAATGTCGGGCTGACGTGTCTGGACGCCAGTGATTTTAAAATTTGGAATTTCGATTCTCCCACGAACCCACCATGCGGAATGCCGGGATTGGCCGCGGTGATGGTCATGAACCCACGATGACGCAGCGACAGCCATGCCAGCCAGGGAATCAGCGGAATATAGAAGATCCACGCTGGCCAGAATTCCCAGTGCCAAAGCAGTGCTATCCTGGCTTTGAGCTTATTGCGCCCCAATTCGCTAAATGACAAAACCATCACCCTGGTAATCGCGGCGCTGATGAGAATGGCTGCGATAAAAATGAGTGCATTGGTTCCAAAATAGATTTCCAGCGGCTTGACGATGGAAGTTCCCAGGTTTGCGACCATCAGCACGATCAGGGGTGTCCAGACGATTGCCGCAAGCAATGTCCAGAAGCAGAATGTTGCGGCGCTGACATCAGCCGCGCCCATCGCGAGATATGTCGGAAGGCGCGCGCCGGGAATGAATCGGGCGGCAAATGCGATCGCGCCTACGCGGTCATTCAAGGGCGCGACAGCCGAATCGACCATTCGCACCAGTCGCGGCCAAGTAATGATCTTCCGGACCACCAGTCGTCCGATGAGCCACAACCCCACATCTCCGAGAAATATCCCCAACAGGCAGCCAGTAATCCCCGCCGCCGGGCTCATCGCACCGCGATGAATGAGCTGACCAGCGGCGACGCAGGTGAGGTCCTCGCTTAAGAGTGTTGAGAGCATGAGCAGGCCGATCTCCGTCATGAGAGCACCGGTTGCACGTTTCCCTCTCCCCTGTACTCGGGGGAGAGGGTTAGGGTGAGGGGCGAGCCAGAAGGAGGCGCATCATTTAGTATCAGTTTCTCTTGTGACGTTTTTGCCAGGCCCCTCACCCCTGTTCTCTCCCCCGCGTACGGGGGAGAGGGGGCGTAGGTCATCACGGCGCGATCGGGGTCAATTTCAATCACCGTCTGGCTGACCGTTCGGGCATTCTCGCGGCTCATCCGCACGCTAATGTGCGGCCGATCGTGCCAGACGTGATTGTGAAACAGCGTTTGCGCTTTTGGTGTCGCGCCATAGCGCGTGATGATCTCATTGAACAGCATGCGCCGCGGACGCTCGACCCGATCGTCGCCCAGGCCCGATGAGGTGAACATCAGCGGTTCAGCCGCCGAGTAATTGAGCGTGAAACTGACGCTGCCGTCGAATTGAAATTCTGTGACGCTGCTTTCATAAAACACAATCAGGCGGAACGGATCGAAATCAGTCAGGGAAATCGCCTGGAGCGACTGCATGACTTCATCGGTGCCTGTAGCGTGCAGTAGCATGGGAATCAGCTTTCCCCGACTGAGGATCGCATTTCCGGGTTGCGACCGAGCCTGATTGAGATTCAGCACAGCCATTGCCAGGCCCGCGTCATTAACGGCAATCCAGGTTCCGCCCGCACGCGAATCGACAGGAAACAGGGATTCGCGACCGCCAAGTGAAAGGCGGGTCGGCGGCGACCCCGGGGGCCGCGTCAGCAGTTCATCACGATTGAATGCGATACGAAGCTGCTTATTGCGCGGACAGATGATGCTCATCGTGCACATGTTTAGTTTCCGGTGTTGAGATGTTTGACGGTTGAAGGCGCGTATCCAAAACGCTCAGGCAGCCAGCCGCCGAGCGTCGCGACCATGGCGCCCATCAGTGCGTTGTGATGAATCGTGTGCGTCAGCGTATAGGCCAGTTCGCGGCCGAAGCTGGTCTGCACTTCGATCGGCTCGCTGTCGCCTTCGAGCAGGATCGACATCGTCAACATCTGATTGAGCGACCCGGCCGGCAGGGCGCAAAGCTCGGCCACCAGTTCATCGATCTCGGCCAGGGCGCTGCAGCGCGATGATTCAACCGGTGTCCCTCGCCGACGGTGGTCATAGCTGAGATAACCCGTCTCGGTTGCCGACAGAAGCGATCGCACGTGATCCAGGCAGTGACGGACGTGCCCCCCGACGCTGCTCTGCACGACGCCAACCGGGTTTTGCGTGTACTGGGCATCTCCAAGCTTTTCAATCACCGAACCAAGCTGCCTGAGAATGCGAACCAGCGGCCGAGTCGCTTGGGAGAGTTGATCGGAAACGAAGCTTCGTTCAATACCAGATAATTCAGTGAATGCGGCGATCATTGGGACCTCAAATTTTGAAAAGATTGAAGTGGTTAGACAGCCGCGAAGAGACGCGGACCAACCAGAGGAATCTGTCCACGGCGGATGATCAAAACCACTGCGCTGCCGATGAACACAACCAGCGCGAGGATGAAGAGCAATCCACCGTCGTCTTTCACAACGATGCCGAGTTTGGTCAGGTGACTGACGATCGCGCCGCTGATCACGCCCAGCGATATGATTGCGCCTAGAGTCGTCGTTCGCGGATACATCAGCAGGATGCAGGCGATCAATTCGACGACGCCCGAACCGATTCGCCCCCAAGGCTCCATGCCGAGCTTGCTGAAGATATATTTTGATTCCTCAGCCCCGGTGAATTTGAAGAACAGGGTCTGAAAAAGCACCGCGGCGACAACAACCTGCAATATCCAACTGACGATTATTTGTGATCGTGTAAGCTCCATTGCCAGCTCCAGTTAAGTGGTCTAGTTCACTTTCTTGGATGCCAGCCCCTTGGCTAAGGATTCAAGGATTGATTAGCTGAATGGCGTGGCCGTCGGGGTCACGCGCGAGCACGGAGGTTTTACCATCGATGACAACCGGATCTCTGGAAATGATCTTGGCGCCGGTCTGACGAAGATCTGCAAGCAGGCCGGCCACATTGCTGGCGACAAAGGTCGTCTGCCAATGGATTAGATCATTGGCGTGCGCGTCGGGCGGATAGGGTTTGCCATCACTCGGTGAAAGATATTCGAGAAATTCGACGCCCGGGCCTCCCGGTGCGCGCAGGCCGGTGATGCGCAGGTGCGCACCCATGACGTTGTTCAGGTGTTCCTGCTCGGTACCATAGTTTTCGCTTTCGCCGGCGACGCGCATGCCCAGGACATCACGATAAAACGTCAGGCTCTGCTGAGTATTGCTCACGACAATGGCGGTGTGGTCGATGCCGGGGAAGAGTTCGGATCGGCCCTGCCATTTGGGATCGCCTTTGCCGACGGGAAACCAGATGGTTTCCAGCACGTGATCGTCCGGATCACGGAAATAAAAGGCCTTGATGCCACCAGCATTGGAGTTCCAGTCCGGCAGCGTCTGCGGGCCGGTGGAGGCGAATTTCACATGATGTTCACGCAGGCGGGCGTACGCCTTGTCCATGTCGGTGGTGACGATGGCGATATGCTGAAACCATCGATCATTGCTGCGTGATTCGCGCGGAATGAGCCGACCTTGGGGTGTGAGGAATTGCGTCAATTCGATCGTTTCGGTTCCCAGTTGCAACTGCACCACGCGGCAGCGAAGACCGAAAACCCCAAGCAGGTGCTCGTATTGCTCGCCGGCGATTTCGACATCGGAGATTTTTCGGAAATCGACCGCCGAGGTGTAGAAATCGATCGAGCGATCCATGTCGTCAACCGTCATGCCGATGCGCAGGAGCGCGGAAACAGTTGGCTGAGTGGTTTGTGCCCAGCCCGTGGATGCCAGCACCGCGATAAGAATAAATGGCCGGACGAATTTCATTTCAGTCTCTCCAGAATGTGATCGCCAACCCGCAGGGCGTTGGCCATGATCGTCAGCGCCGGATTGACCGCGCCGCTTGAGGGGAAAAAGCTGGCATCGACGACATAAAGATTGCTCAAATCATGCGCCCGGCAATTCCGATCCAGGACTGATGTTTTTGGATCGTTTCCAAAGCGGATCGTGCCGTTCTGATGCGCCACGCCCGCGAGTGGAATTCGCTGGCCGGCATACAGGCTCCGTGCGAACAAACCTTCGTGGCATTCGTGACCATGGATTCCGCATTTGGTGGTCGCTTTGAGCAGCTGTTTTAATTTTGCGATCAGGCGCTTATGTCCTTCTTCGTTGTTGGGCGTATATGCCAGGACAATATTGCCATCCTTATCGATTGAAACGCGATTATTCGGATCGGGCAGGTCTTCGCTGGTGAGCCAGAAATCGAGCGAATGCCGGGCCATGAGATCAAGCGTCCAGCCTGGGGCGATGGCGGGCGCGCCGGCGCGAAGTGTGTCGGCGTCGAGCTTGCCGACGAAGCTGATGTGGCCCATGGGGAATTCCCATTCCTTCGAGCCGAAATAAAAATCGTTGATCGCCAGCGTCTTCTGGAAAACCGTCGGATTGGGGCACTTTGAAATGGCCATGAGGACCGAATTGATATGCCCCATGTAATGCCGCCCCACCACGTCGGAGCTGTTGGCCAAGCCATTGGGATGCTTGTCATTTCTTGACCTAAGCAATAAAGCCGCGGAGTTGATCGCGCCGGCGGAGATGACCACGATCGAGCCGCTGTAGGCTTCCTTCTGGCCGTTGCGTTCGACATGGACTTTTGTCACTTCCCGGCCGGAACTGCTCGTCTCCAGGCGCTTCACCAGGGCATTGGTGAGCAGCGTGATATTGGAATTCTCCAGCGCTGGATCGACGGCGCAGACCTGTGCATCGCTCTTTGCATTCACCAGGCAGGGATGGCCGTCGCAAGTCGCACAGCGAATGCAGGGACTTTTGCGCGGGTTCTTCTCATTAAGCATGACCCCGAGCGGGACATGAAACGGCTTGAGTCCCATCGCGGCCAGATCATCGTGCAAATGCTGGATGCGCGGCTCGTGACTGACGGCCGGGTGGGGAAACGGCGCGCTCGCGTAAGGTTCCGTCGGATCCTCGCCGCGCGTGCCGTGAACGTGATACAGATTTTCGGCCTGCGTGTAATATGGCTCAAGCTCCTCGTACGAGATCGGCCAGGCGGGTGAAACGCCGCCGTGATGTTTCAGCTCGCCGAAGTCTACTTTGCGCAGACGAAACAAGGCCGCGCCGTAAAACTTGGTGTTGCCGCCGACATAATAGTTGGTATGCGGATGCAGTTCCTTGCCATCCTTGTCGCGCCAGACTTCCTTGGTGTTGTATCGCCCTTCCAGATTGACGGCTTTGGTGCTCCAGTTTTCGCGCTCGCGTTTGACATAGTTGCCGCGCTCTAGGAGCAGGATTTTCTTGCCGGAAAAAGCCAGCCGATGTGCCAGCGTTCCGCCGCCGGCGCCGGAGCCGATGATGATCACGTCATAATGGTCGCCGCTGGTCATGGGGTCCTCACGATCGATTGAGACAGTTGCACGTAATGAAGCACGGAACGTGGCGACTGTGATTCAGCTTGCCACACAGCCTTTGATGCTCGGAGGTAAGCAGAAGATGCAGTTCAATTCCCGCCAGCATTCCCAGGATCGGCGCGGTGAGATAAATCCACCAGCCGGTCCAGAGCTGGGCGAAGATGGCCGAGCCGAATGTGCGCGCGGGGTTGAGACTCATGCCTGAAAGCGGTGCTTCGAAGGTGATGTAGATGGCGACGAGCGCCGCCGCGAACAGACCGGTCCAGGGCGCGAGCCTGGGAGTTCTGTTCGCACCCATCACGACGCTGATCATGATCAAGGCAATCACGAACTCGCCCAGCCAGGCTACGAGCAATCCATAAATGCCCGGCACGGTCGCGACATAATTCACTGCCGGCTCGCGAACCCAGGGCCCAAGCAGAATCGCCGACAGCGCCACACCAAGTGATGCGCCAATGAATTGAGCGGCGACGTATCCCGCCGCGTCCCACCGAGTCAGCCTTCCCAGACGCAGATGGCTGAGCGTCACCGCAGGGTTCATAAACGCGCCGGAGCGCTTGCCCCAGCCGCTGTAGATCAGGCAAACGGCGGTCAGCCCTATCATCAGGCCGACAATTGCCCGCCTGACAAATCCCGACTCAATCGCATGCCTGATGACCGACGATGGATGCTCCACGATCGCAACGCTGACGCAGGCGGAAATCATGAAGATCCCCAGCAGCGCGCCGTCGATGGCATAGATGCGCCAGTTTTTCATGGGCCACCTATTTGGATGTGATCTGCTTCTAGTTTTCGTCGGCCTTGTGAGTGAGGTTGGCTTCGTCCTTGTTCCAGATTTGCAGGGCATCGCCCCAGAGTCCCTTGTAGAACAGGAAGAGCCGGCCGTTGGTGATCTTGTAGCTCAGCGGATCGATATCGACGAAATCCTTGTCGGCGATCGCCTTGGCGCACCAGCCGCCATATTCCGGAGCATATTTCGTCGGCTCGGCGAGGAACTTGGATCGATTCTCCTCGCTGGCAAAGCGATAAACCGCGCCGCGATAGTCCGTGGTGATCTTGGGGTTGCCCTGAACTGGCTTGCTAGAAGTGAAATACGAGACCGTGTCGTATCCTTTGAGGATCACGCGGTCCTTATCAACGTTGATTTGCTTCGCATCGTCGGCCAGCGCGACGCCGGTCAAAAACAGAGCAAACACAAAAACCAATCGAGTAAAACGACGTCCCGTCATAAACAAACTCCTTGTTGTGACGGGAATTGGATGCCGCAAACGCCTGGCGGGTTACTTACTCATGCTGTCGCGAATGGCTTTGACCAGGTCCGGCGGAACATCAGCAGGAACAGGCTCTTCCGGCGTCATGGCGAGCTTGCTCATTTCGATCGTCTTACGATACGAATCGAGGTAGTTGCGGCAATCTCTGCAAAGCGTGAGATGAAACTTGAATGCGGCGGATTTCAGCGCGGGTAGCTCGCCGTCCAGGTAGGCTTGAATGAAGTCGATCAGCTCGCGGCAGGTCATCATGACAAATCCTTACATATCAAATCCGACGCACCGCGCCCACACGAAAAATCCCAAACGATCGAACGCCGCCGGGTTGTTCAGCTGTTCCTGAGACTTCGACGGAATCGCCAACAAATCCGAGCAGTTCCTCCAGTGCGGTTCCAGTGAATGCATTGCCGGCGGAACTGGTTAAAAGATAATTGGATTGCTGGCCTGCCTGATCGAAGCAGATGAGCATCGGTGGAATACCGCCACGGATGCAAAGGGATGCACAGGCCTTGTGGGTCTTGCCGTCGCCGGGTTTCATCGCGCCCGCGAAGCATTTGGAATCGACGATTTCTCCCTGCACAGTCATACTCACCCATTTAGATGCCAGCCGAGGCACTGACGATATCGATGATTGTATAACTACCCGCAAAGCAGCGGTTTTCACATCTAATTCAAGTATTGATAAGGCCTTGCGACTTATCCGATATCCACTGGCAAGAACGGTTTGCCCATCCAAAGTTGCGGCACGGTCACTTGCGCCGGCTTTTCCTTCACCGACAAGCAAGAAGGTCTGAGATGGAGTTTCGAGCATCGGATAAGGCGATGCGCGCAGCACGCCTTCGATTTGGACAACCTGATCGAGGTTCCAGGCGCCACCGCCCGGATCACGCTGAATCGCGGATAAAATTGTTGCGAGCGAAATGCCCCCGACTATCAAAGCTGCCCCAATGATCCACAGGAATCGCCTCTCTTGCGAGGGCGTTGGCAGATATCCAACAAAGAATTCATCCGACATGATTCTCCTCCATGCAGACGAAAACCCGTCCATTCTCAACTCGCACGGGATAGGTCGGCACCTTCTCCGTAAACGGCGGCGGGGAGCAACCGTCCTCGGGACGATACTGATAGCCATGCCACGGGCAGGTGATGCAGCCGTCGATGATCCGCCCTTCACCTATCGGGCCGCCCTGGTGAGCGCAGACATTTCCAACTGCGTAAAACGTTTTTCCGTGACAAAAAATCGCAACTCGTTCTTTGTTCTTCAGGGGTATGACCTTGGCTCGCGCGTCGGGAATCTCATCTGCCGCCGCGACATCGATCCATTGATCCTTTTTTGCCTTGCCATCAAACTTCACCTCGCGCGATCCCGCGAACAGGTGCAGCCCGATGACGACCACCACCACGCTGACAAGCAGGATGATATAAATCGGATTTCGTTCGACCCGCAGTGCGCCCAACGCGATGTGAAAAATCAGCAGCGTCCAGGCGACATAAACCAGCATATGCAACCTTTTCCAAACGGCCGGCGTAAGGTTTTTCAGCCAGAAATCGTGGCTTGTGGCTGCCATCAGAAACAAAATGATCAGCGCAAAAAGTCCGAGCAATTCAAAGGGAAACGCTGAAATGGATCCATATCGAGTATTGCTGATCAGAAGCGACAGCGGCGGGGATATCACGCCGAAACCGTGATAAAAGCCCGTTACAATCAGTGCATGGGCTGCGGCAACCAGGAATGTCGCCACTCCGAGATGCCGGCGGTTGTACAGCACGGGAAGAAACCGCCGATCGATTCGCGCCAGCGGGCCAACAGAAAGCGTGAACGTCAGCATCATGAATGCGCACGTCGCGGTGGCCCGGATAAAAGCGATTTCATCGCTCAGTCCGCGAAACTTTGCGATCAGCATGAACGTCAAAATGTATGAAATGATTGTGCCGCCGAGAACCAGATCGTAGCGGCGTTTGTATGGCGACCATTGAACCGCGCGATAGCCGTGACTCATAAACGCCCCCACCATGCAAGGAGCAGCGCAGCCAGCAGCACCGGCGTCAGAATGATCCACATCACCAGATGGCGTCGGCGGAGGACGCGGGTCATGGGGTTCTCCTTTGCCAGAACCACTTGTGAGCCAGCACCGGCCAAAGCGCAATCGCCGCGGGTATGATCAGCAGCCGAAATCCGATTGGCGCACCCACCACCGATTCATCGATCGCCTGGGCTCCGCGAACGGAAAAAGCCGTCGCGAAGATCAGCCCGATCAACCAGTAAATTCCCACCACCGCGAGAAAGAATGTTGCCGCCTGCATGCCGGTTTTGATGCGACAGAAGCTGTGAAAGTTACAAATTGACATTTTGGTGGGGGCAGGCATTCGGGACGGACGAGTGGACAAGAATATCCACTCGTGACAGACAGGAATGTCTGCCCCACCAGATTCAAATTGCCGTAACGCTTATCGCGCCAGGCTCATCTGAGCTTCAACGGAGCTGACATGAGCAAACAAGCCGAGTGCAAGCGTCTGGAGCAGGATCGATTGGGCCAGATGAACTGGCGCAAATGGGGGCCGTATCTGGCCGATCGGCAATGGGGAACGGTGCGCGAGGATTACAGCGCCGATGGATCGGCGTGGGATCATTTTCCCCACGATCATGCGCGCTCCCGAGCCTATCGCTGGGGCGAGGATGGCATCGCCGGGTTCAGCGATGATCAACAACATATTTGCTTCTCGCTGGCGATGTGGAACGGGAAGGACCCGATTCTCAAGGAACGCTATTTCGGATTGACCGGTCCGGAAGGAAACCACGGCGAAGATGTTAAGGAGCTGTATTACTACCTCGACGCCACGCCAACCCATTCCTATCTCAAGATGCTCTACAAATATTCGCAGGGGGAATTCCCCTACGCGCGGCTGGTGCATGAAAACAGGCGGCGCGGGAAGCATGAACCGGAATATGAGTTGCTTGATACCGGCGTGTTCAATGAGAACCGCTATTTCGATGTCTTCGTCGAATACGCCAAGGCCGATGCTGATGACATTCTGATCCAAATCAGCGCGCATAATCGCGGGCCGGCGCGATCCGTCCAGCATCTGCTCCCACAGATCTTCTTCCGCAATACCTGGTCATGGACCGGCCATGCCAATCGACCCCGGGTAGAAATGGACGAATTGGGAATGCTTCGGCTCCGGCATCCGACGGCGGGTGAATATCGCTGCTACTGCGATCGCGGCGCCAAAATTCTCTTCACTGAAAACGAAACCAACGGCCCCAGACTTTATGGCGCACCCCCAAATGGCGGGCATTTTAAGGACGCGTTTCACGAGTGCATTGTCAACGGCCGGCAGGAAGCGGTCAGTCTGACGCCCAGCGGCACCAAGGCGGGGATGCACTATCGTTTTGACGTTCCGGCCGGTGGGTCGGCGCGCGTGCGCATGCGCTTGAGCAAAACACCCCTGGCTCGGCCGTTTGATCAATTCGATTCGACCCTGCAACAGCGTCGCGATGAAGCGGATGAATTTTACAAATCAATTCAAGGTCCGAACATGACCGACGATGCCCGGCTGGTCCAACGGCAGGCTTTTGCGGGGATGATCTGGAGCAAGCAGTATTTCTATTTCGACATTCCTCAATGGCTGAATGGTGATCCCGCTCAACCGCCGCCACCAGCACAACGAAAATCAGGCCGAAACCGGGAATGGACGCATCTGAACAACGCCGACATCATCTCCATGCCCGACAAGTGGGAATATCCCTGGTACGCGGCGTGGGACTTGGCGTTTCATTGTATTCCCTTTGCCATGATCGACCCGGAATTCGCGAAACAACAACTCGTTCTGCTCACGCGCGAATGGTACATGCACCCCAATGGGCAACTGCCCGCGTATGAATGGTCATTCGGCGATGTGAATCCACCCGTGCACGCATGGGCGACTTGGCGGGTCTATCAAATCGATGCCGAAAAGACCGGCAAAAAGGATTTCGCATTTCTGGAACGCGTCTTCCACAAATTGCTTCTGAATTTCACCTGGTGGGTCAATCGCAAGGATGCGGAAGGTCGCAACATCTTCCAGGGCGGATTTCTTGGACTGGACAACATCGGCGTTTTCGACCGCAGCGCCCCACTTCCGACCGGCGGATTCATCAGTCAGTGTGATGGCACGGCGTGGATGGCAATGTATTGCCTGAATCTCATGCGCATCGCACTGGAACTGGCGACGCAGAATCCTGTGTACCAGGACACCGCCACCAAATTCTTCGAGCATTTCATGTACATCGCCGCCGCTACCACAAACATTGGCGGCGAGGGGATCGATCTATGGAGCAAAGCCGATGAGTTCTTTTATGACGTGCTGAATCTCCCCGGTGGAAAGTCCGTACCACTGTGCGTGCGCTCGATGGTTGGACTCATCCCGCTGTTCGCCGTTGAAGTGCTTGATACCGAACTGCTGAAGAAAGTCCCTGAATTCAAACAGCGGCTGGAATGGTTCCTCAATTATCGCCCTGACCTGGCCAGGCTCGTTTCGCGCTGGAGCGATATGGGCATGAAAGATACGCATCTCCTGTCGCTATTGCGCGGCCATCGCATGAAAAAACTGTTGGGGCGAATGCTCGATGAAACCGAATTTCTTTCCGATTACGGTGTTCGCGCTCTGTCACGTCATCACAAAGACCATCCCTATATCTTCAATGTCAACGGCATGGACCTGAAAGTGAGCTATCAACCCGGCGAAAGCGATTCGGGTTTGTTTGGCGGGAACAGCAACTGGCGCGGACCGATCTGGATGCCGGTGAATTTCCTCATCATCGAAAGCCTGCGCAAATTCCACAGCTACTACGGCGATGACTTCAAAGTCGAATGCCCCACCGGCTCGGGCGAGTTTTTATCCATCAATGAAGTGGCTGATGAACTCACTCGACGATTGAACGGGCTAATGCGGCGCGATGAAAACGGGAAACGAGCAGTTTTTGGTGATAACGAGCGATTGCAAACCGATCCGCACTTCCGCGACTACCTCTTGTTTCATGAATACTTCCACGGCGATAACGGCCGCGGCGTCGGAGCGAGCCATCAGACCGGCTGGACGGGTTTGCTCGCAATACTTCTTGCGACGGGTTCGACGCGTAACGAAGCGGCGACCCCAGTCATCCAATCCCGCGAGGCAGTAACTGTTTAATAACCCAGGAGTACGCCAATGACCACGATGACCATGCCCATGAGCAGCCGCACGATCCGCGACATGATGCCCGAGGATCTGCCCGACATTCACATGCCAACCTGCGATCCGCGCAAGATCCTCAAGGGACAAAAGGCCCTGGTGACCGGCGCCAATTCCGGCATCGGCAAGGCCGTCGCCATCGCGCTCTGCCAGGCCGGCGCAGATGTGATCATCAACTATCGCTCGGGCGACGAGCAGGCGCAGGCGGTCGTCGATGCCGCGACACATTGCGGCTGCTCGACCAATGGCCGGGCGATCATCCACAAGGCTGATGTTTCGAAGGAAGATGAAGTGCAGCGCATGTTCGAGCGCATGTACGACGAGTTCGGTACGATTGATATTCTCGTGCCCAACGCCGGTCTTCAACAGGATGCGCCATTTGAAAACATGACGCTCGCACAATGGAACACCGTGATTGGCGTGAATCTCACTGGCCAGTTTCTCTGCTGCCGCGAGGCGATCCGTGAATTCAAACGCCGCGGCGTCAAGCCGGATATATCCTGCGCCGCCGGCAAGATCATCTGCATGAGCAGCGTGCACGAAGCGATTCCCTGGGCCGGGCATGTGAACTACGCTGCCAGCAAAGGTGGTGTAATGCTCATGATGAAATCAATCGCGCAGGAAGTCGCGCCGTATCGCATTCGCGTGAACAGTATCGGCCCCGGCGCCATTCGTACCCCGATCAACACCGCCGCGTGGGAAACTCCCGAAGCGTATCGCGAACTGCTCAAGCTGATCCCATACAAGCGTATCGGCGAACCTGAAGATATTGCACGAGCGGCGGTATGGCTGGCGTCAGATGAATCCGATTACATCACAGGCCACACCCTGTTCATCGACGGCGGTATGACGCTCTACCCAGGATTCGAAGCAGGCGGGTGATTAGACTAGAGAGAATTCGGAGGGCTTCTTGTTTTTTGGGATACATTCGGAAGCGCCTCTTAATCAGCGGGTTGTACGTTCAAGTCCTACATGGCGCATTCCAGTCGCTTTCAGTCACTTCGATTGCAACCATTGACGAGCCTTGTCAATATCGCCGGGGAGAAAATATTCGATGGGGATTCGTCGCAGGCCTTTGCCAACAAACATCAGAACCAGGTCCTCCCAGCGCTGCTCGCCGACGATCGCCATCTTGCTGATCTGCTTGTCGAATTCGACCTGGAAGGAGGAATCATTCCATTTACCCTCCTTAAATCCCTGGAAATCCTCAACGATTATGAGCAGCGAGAGCTTTTGATCAGACTGGCGCATGCGCGACGCGGCGGTCTGCTGGGCGGCGCGCCATTCGGCGGAGGTAAACTGGCCGACAATCTTCAGCGTCATAATATCGTCCGACGATGGTTCCAGAGCTATGCCCATGATCACAAGAGCATAGATTTCTGTTGCGGTTCTGCAATTAGACCTTGGTCCTACGGTGAAAGCATGCGTCGGGTCTGCTGCGCGATCACTCCCTCTTCATCAGTTGGGATGACAAATACAACTGGTGAAGATCCTGCAGTCGAGATGCGCCGGCTATTGTTCTGATTAGCCTGGGAATCGATTGCAACATTCAACCACCCAAGGCTCTGACAGACTCGCTGACGAATAACCGAGGAGTTCTCCCCAATGCCGGCGGTGAAAATGAGCGCGTCCAACCCACCTAGAGCGGCCGTGAGTGAGCCAATTTCCCGTACAATGCGGTAGACGAAGTAATCCAGCGCTTCGGTTGCCAGTGGCTTTGAGCTTTTGAGAAGCTCGCGAACATCATTGCTGACGCCGGAAATGCCAAGCAACCCGGATTTCTTGTAGAGCAACTCTTCGATTTGTGCGGGAGTCATTCCATTAGCAAGCCAGTACAGGATCACCCCCGGATCGAGACTGCCGCAGCGCGTTCCCATCGGAAGGCCATCGAGAACTGAGAAACCCATGGTCGTATCAACGCTGCGTCCGTCGCGAATAGCGCACAGACTCGCGCCATTCCCCAGATGAGCCACAATAACGCGTCCTTTTGCGAGCGTCGGCTCGGTTTCACGAAGGCTCCCGATAATCGATTCGTACGACAGCCCATGAAACCCCCAGCGGCGGATGCCCTGCTGGAAAAACTCGTCGGAAATGGCAAAGCGCATCGAAACCGATGAGCGATCCTGATGAAATGCCGTATCGAAACAAGCGACCTGCGGTAAATTTGGATGCGATTGGCTAACCGCTTTCACGGCTGCGAGATTGTGCGGCTGATGCAACGGTGCCAATGGAATCAATTTCTCCAGCTCACTGATTACTTCAGAATTGATCCGCGTCGGCGCTTTGAATTTCGCCCCGCCATGCACGATCCGGTGTCCAATGCCAGTTGTGGAATATTGCGAGGCGTAATGCTCTTCGATCCAGTTGGCAATGTGGGAGAACGCCTGAGGATGGCCAAAATCCTGCCCAACGGGCAGTTTGGCGTCTGCCAATGAGTTGCCGTTGTGATCCTTTGCCGTGAATCGGGGAGCAGTCTCCAAGCCCTCAATCTGCCCGTGTGCAATAAGATCTAACTTCGGATCAGCAACAGCATAAACGGAGAACTTGAGACTCGAAGAGCCAGCATTGAGCACGATAATCGCTTGACCCACAACAGCCTCCGATAGTCGGATATTAGACTGCGTGCGTCGCCGCGGCCGGCACTTCGGATGTTTTCGAGGCGGTGAACTTGCGAATGACTGAATAAAACACAGGGGTGAAGAAAATGCCGAAGACCGTCACGCCAAGCATGCCACAAAAGACCGTCACGCCAAGGGTCTTGCGCATCTCCGCGCCAGCGCCCTTGGCCAGGACCAGTGGAACCACGCCAAGAATAAACGCGAAGCTGGTCATCAAAATTGGCCGCAGGCGAAGCTTGGATGCCTCGACCGTTGCCTCAAAGCGCGGTTTACCCTGATCTTCCAGCTGCTTGGCGAATTCGACAATCAGAATCGCATTTTTGGCGGCAAGACCAATGAGCACGACAAGGCCGATCTGTGTAAAAATATTATTGTCGAACTTCCAGATCATCAGTCCGACAAACGCCGCAAGGATGCACATCGGCACGATCAGAATGATCGCAACCGGAAGCGACCAGCTTTCATATTGTGCCGCCAATACCAGCAGCACGAACACAACCGCCAGCGGGAAGACCAGCTTGGTCAGCACATCTTTTTCAGCAATCAACTGCTGGAGAGTCAGCTCTGTCCATTCATATCCCATGGTAGCGGGTAGCCGTTCCGCCGAGAGCTGATCCATCAGGGCAATGCTCTGTCCGGAACTCACGCCGGGCGCCGGATTGCCGTTGATCTCGGCCGATGGATACAGGTTGTAGTGATTGACTACTGCCGGGCCACTGTCATTGTGGATGTTAATCAGGGTACGCAGCGGCACGCGATCACCGGCGGCGTTGCGGACTTCCAGCGCGCCGATGTCTTCCACGCGCAGGCGGTTGGTGGGATCGGCCTGCACATTCACCTGCCAATTGCGGTTCTGGAAGGTGAAGTCATTGACATAGAACGAGCCCAGATTCGACTGAAGCGTTCGATTGATGTCATCGAGGGAGACCTTCTGCGCCTTGGCCTTTTCACGATCGATATCCACGAAAAGCTGCGGCTGGGTGACGCTGAAGCTGGTGAACAAGCCTGCCATGAGCGGATCCTGGCTGCCAACTTGAGCCAGATTCTGGACCGCGCCGGCCAGACTGCGAAGCCCCGCGCCACGTTTGTCCTGAATCTGAAGCTTGAATCCTCCGGTGCTGCCCAGACCATCGACCGGCGGCGCACCAAAGACGCCGACGCGTGCATCGAGTACCGAGGCGAACTGTTGGCGCAATCGTGCTGCCACTTTTGGCGCGCCTAGTTCTTCATGACCGGCTCGTTCTTCAAACGGCTCGAGGATGATAAACATGCCGCCGACATTGCTGATGTTTGTTGAAAGCAATGTGGAATATCCCGGGACGTCGATGGTGTAGGCAACGCCCTCAGTCTTTCGCGCGATTTCGCTGAGCCGTTGTATCACTGCGTCGGTGCGTCCCAGGCTCGAGCCGTCCGGAAGCTGTGCGTTCAGCACCAGGTAGCCCTTGTCCTGGTCGGGAATGAATCCCTTGGGAACAATGCTGAATCCTTTGACGGTCAAAAAGATCAGCGCGCCGTAAACAATGAGAACAATCAGAGCCAGACGCAGCAACCCTGCGACGGTCTTGCCGTAGGCGGCGATCGCAACATCGAATGCCTTGTTGAATCCCTTGAAGAACGCTCCGAGGATCGCGTTGACAACCTTGGAGACCAGGTAACCCGCGACCAGGCCGACAACGAAAAGGCCGGCCCGCAATCCCCACAAAGCCGCGGGGCTCGCGTGAGATTCGGCGCCGTGCCCTCCGACCTCAATACCGAACATGTGTCCGACTGGCGCGGCAAGGAACATGTAGGCCAGCAATCCACCGATGATGGCGATACCCAGCGGCGGCAGCGCTTCGGCCTGGTGCGCGTGGCCGTGTTCATCTTTTTTGTGTGGTTTGAGCAATAAAGCGCCCAGCGCCGGGCTGAGTGTCAGGGAATTAAATGCAGAAATGATGGTTGACGCTGCGATGGTTAGGGCGAATTGCCGGTAGAACTGTCCGCTGATGCCGGCCATGAACGCGGTCGGAACGAACACGGCGCACAGCACCAGCGCGATCGCGATGACCGGCCCGGTCACTTCGTCCATGGCCTTGCGCGCCGCATCGCGCGGTGAAAGCCCTTCGGCCAGCCAGCGCTCAATGTTTTCCACCACGACAATCGCATCGTCCACGACGATTCCGATCGCCAGTACCAGTCCGAACAGCGAAAGGTTGTTCAGCGAGAAGCCAAGGATCGCCATGCAGGCAAACGTGCCGATCAACGAAACGGGCACCGCTACCATCGGAATGATCGTGGCCCGCCAGTTCTGGAGGAAGACCAGCACGACGATGAAGACCAGAATAAACGCCTCGATCAGAGTGTGATAAACGCTGGCAATGGATTCTTCGACGAAAACCGTCGTGTCATAGACGATACGATAGTCGACCCCTTCGGGAAAACGCGACTTGAGCTCCGCCATCTTGGCCTTGATGTCTTCAGCGCACTGAATGGCATTGGAGCCGGGCATCTGAAAGATCGCCAGGGTCGCCGCAGGATAGCGCGTCTCCTTGGTGCCAAGATAGCTATTGACGTCGTAGTTCTTCGCGCCCAGCTCGATGCCGGGGAGGATTTCGTTGCCTTTGTCATCCTTCTTGCTCTTGCGGACCACATCCCGAAGAAAAACGTTCTGGCCGTTGTCGCCGGTCTTGACGATGATCTGCTCGAACTGCTCCGGAGTGGCAAGACGTCCCTGCGTATTGATGGGAAGGTCGAATGGGATCGCAGCCCCCTGGGGCACGGGCGGCTGGCCGATACGACCGGCAGCCACCTGCACGTTCTGCTCCTGAATTGCCTTGATTACCTCGTTGCTGGTCATCTGAAGCGACGCCAGCCGTTGCGGGTCGAGCCAGATGCGCATGCTGTAATCGCGCGGGCCAAGGAAGGTGACATCGCCGACGCCTTTGATGCGCGCCAGATCGTCTTTCACGTTCATGGTCGCGAAGTTGGCCAGATAGAGCTGGTCATAGCGGCCATCGGGGGAAATCAGGTTCACGCAGAGCAGAATGCTGGGGGATTTCTTCTTGGTCGTTACGCCGGTGCGCTTCACTTCATCGGGCAGCTTGGCCTGGGCGATCGAAACGCGATTCTGCACCAGCACCTGGGCGGTATCGAGGTTCGTTCCCAGCTCAAACGTCACGTCCAGGTTCATTTGGCCGTCGTTGGTGCACTTGGAGGCCATGTAAAGCATGCGCTCCACGCCGTTCACTTCATTTTCAATCGGCGTGGCGACGGTATCGGCCACCGTTTTGGCATTGGCGCCGGGATAGGTCGCGGTCACCTGCACGGTCGGCGGTGCAACTTCGGGATATTGTGCGATCGGAAGCTGCGTCAGCGCCACGCCACCGACGATGATAAACACGATCGACAGCACCGTGGCGAAGATCGGACGATCGATAAAGAAATGAGAAATCACGGAATCACCTCAGCGGGTCAGTGCCCGGCGCTCGCGGTTTGTGCAGGTTGCGTGGTGCTGGGCTTGATCGGGTCCACAGGATAATTCAGTCGGGCCGACTGCAACCCCTGAACGACGATCCAGTCATTGGCGGTTAGCGATTGCGCCTTGCCGTCGGGAAGTACAATGCGCGTGCCATCATCCATCAGCCGCCCCAGCGTGATGTCGCGTCGCTGGACGACATTCTTGTCATCCAGCACGAGCACATACTTGCGGTCCTGGTCGGTGAGAATGGCGGTATCGGGAATCATCAGCACGGGTGTTGCATCACCGATTGACAGTCGGATACGGACCCGGGAACCGGGCAGGTACAAGCCTTTATCGTTGTTCACTTCGCCGCGCACAGCGATGGAGCCCGTCGTCTGATCAATTCGGTTGTCGGCGAAATCCATCACCCCTTCGTGAGGAAAGCCCTCGTCGGTTTCCATCGCGAATTGAAACTTGATGCCTAATTCCTTCAGAACACCAGTTCGCGGCCCGGTGGCATTACCTCGTGTCGCCTTCGCATAACGCTGCAACGAGCGCTCATCAACGTTGAAATAAATATACATCGGGTTGGTCGATGTAATGGTGGCCAGCAACGGATCCGATCCGCCGGCATTAACGAGGTTGCCCTCGGTCATCAATGCACGTCCGATTCGGCCGGAGATCGGCGCCGTCACCTTGGCGTACTCCAGGTCGAGTTTCTGTCGATCTACTTCCTTCTTCTGAGCTTCAACCTGCGATTCCAGCGAGCGAGCCTTGGCTGCGGTGGATTCAACTTCAATCTGGGATGAAACGCCTGTGGCGCGCATCTGCTGCATTCGCTTTTCTTCCACCAGCGCGTAATTCAATTGGGACTGGAAGATATTGACCTGCTCCGTGGCCCGATCAATCTCCTCCTGGAAAGGGCGTGGATCCAGCTCAAATAGAAGATCCCCCTTCTTAACAAGCTGTCCGTCAGTAAAATTCACCTTATTGATATGGCCGCGCACACGGGCGCGCACCTCGACCTTTTCGGGGGAGTCAATCCAGCCGTTGTATTCATCGTAGTCGACGCTTGAACGGGCCTCGGCGTGCGCGACCGCAACCTTGGGCGGCGGCGGCTCAACCCGCGCGGCAGGCTTTTCGCAGCCGGCAATAAGCAAGATGCACCCCAGCCCCAGCGCTATTTTCTTAAGATTCTGAGACATAACCTTTCCTCTGATAGGCCTTTAGGCTACCTGACACGGGTTTGATTTGTATTGGACTTTGGTCCTACGCGCCAGGCTTTGATTTAGCCTGCCACTCGCGCACGATCGCAGCGACGGTGACATTCTCGCGAAAAGCCCCGAAATGATGCTCCAACCCAGCAGCGCGAAGCTGCTGGCGCAGAGGTCCGCGCATTTCTGCCAGAACGAGGGTGATTCCGCGACCATCCAGCTCTTTGCGCAGCTGTTCGAGCATTTCCGCGCCGGGCAGGTCGACCATCGCCGTCGTGGAGAGGCACCAGATCGCAAGCTTCGGGGGAGGCGATTGCGCGTTGAGCAGCTCGAGGAAACGCTCGCGAATAAATTCCGAATTGAAATAGAGCAGTGCTGCATCAGGGCGGAAGACCATCACGCCGGGAATTTGCTGATTTTCAGGATTCGGTTCGATGTCGCCGTAAAGATCCGTGCCTGGAACATTGCCCAGAAGCGCCAGATGCGGTCGCGAGGCGCGACGAAGGAGCATGAGGATCGACAGCACCGCTCCGATCAGCACGCCGTTGAGGATCCCCGAGCCCAGCACACCCAGCGTGGCGATGAACGCAACGGCGAATTCGGATCGGTTAAACCGCCAGAGGCGAATGAATGCTTCAAGTTTGAACAGGCCGGTGACCGCCATGAGTACGATCGCTGCCAACACCGGCTGGGGGAGGTTCCGAAGCAGACCCGAGAAAAAGAGTGTGACGATTAGAATGATTACTGCGGCAAGGAAGCCAGAGAACGACGAACGTGCCCCACCGCTTTCGTTGACCAGCGATTGCGACATTCCGCCGCTGACGGCAAATCCCTGACCCAGCCCCGACGCCAGGTTCGCCGCCGCCAGGGAAAGGAACTCTTGATTCGGATCGAGACGATATCCGTGTTTGAGAGCAAACATCCGTCCGATTGCGACGGTCTCCACCGCCCCGAGCAGGAAACACGCCATCGCCAAAGGAAGCAGTGTATTGATGTCAGAGGCATGCACAGCGGGCAAACCGATCGGCGGCAGGCCGTGCGGAATTTCGCCGAGCATCTTCACGCCACGATCCCCTAAGCTGAAAAGTGTGGCAAAAAGGATCCCGCCAACCACCACAACCAGCGCCGCCGGTTTGTTTTTCCAGAAAACCTTTCCGAGGATCAGCATCGCGAGTGCGACCAAACCTGTCGTGAGTGATAATGGATGCGTATCGCCCAGATGAGTGAAGAAATGATGGATGTTCTCCCAGAAATTGCCGTGCTCGCCTTTGAAACCGAACAGTTTTGGCAATTGAGTCCCCGCCAGGACGAATGCGACGCCGGTTTTGAATCCGACCAGCACGGTTTCAGAGATGAAGCTGACAATCACGCCCGCGCGAACCAGCCAGGCGAGAAACGCGAGCGCCGCGACCAGTATCGCCGTGCAGGCTGCCAGTGCGCCCATGCGCGCCATATCGCCACCCGCCATCGCTCCCAGCGTTGTGCCCAGCAGCAATGAGATGGCTGAGGTGACTGTGACCGCGGTCTGTCGCGAACTACAAAAAAGCCAGAAGACCAGTCCAGAGAAGAGACAGGCATACAGACCAGCCTGTGGTGGAAGTCCCGCCAGTGATGCATCGCCAAGCCCCGCCGGCAAGAGATACGCTGCCAGCGTGATGCCCGCAGCCAGGTCAGATCGAAACCATTCGCGATGGTAACGCGACAACCAGCCCACGGCGGGCAGGAAGCGCGGTCCGAAGCTGGTCATCTCGCTCATGACCCCCACCATGTTAAAGAACGGCTAAATGTGAAAAATAGGACTTTAGTCCCACCCGCAGAGCCGGTTATACATTAGACCAAAGTCCAATATCGGGCACGAGTGCAACGGAGTTATGCTATGGAATCGAGGGTAAAAAGGAGATTCCCTATGACCAGCAAGACCACTGAAAAAGGATTGCGAAGAACAACCCTGCGCGATGACCATGCCACCGGCGCGCTCTCCGCAGAGGATTTGAAGCGTATCGATGCCTACTGGCGCGCCTGCAACTACCTGGCCGCGGGGATGATTTATCTGCGCGACAATCCGCTGCTGCGCAAGCCGCTCAAGGCCGAGCATGTCAAGCTTCGTCTCCTGGGTCACTGGGGCGCCAGCCCAGGGTTAAGCTTCGCTTACATTCACCTGAACCGGTTGATCCTGAAATACGATCTCGATGCCATCTTCCTGGCTGGCCCCGGTCATGGCGCGCCGGGCGTACTGGGGCCAACGTACCTCGAAGGCACCTATTCCGAGGTCTATCCCAACAAGAGCGAAGACGAACAGGGAATGCGTGAATTCTTCAAGGAATTCAGCTTTCCCGGCGGCATTGGTAGTCACTGCACGCCGGAAACGCCCGGCTCCATTCATGAAGGTGGCGAGCTCGGATACTCCGTCTCGCACGCATTCGGTGCTGCTTTCGACAACCCCGATCTGCTCGTCACCGTAATGGTCGGCGATGGTGAATCCGAAACCGGCCCGCTGGCGACGTCGTGGCATTCCAACAAATTCCTCAATCCCATTCGCGACGGAGCGGTGCTGCCGATCCTCCATCTCAACGGTTACAAGATCAACAACCCGACTCTACTGTCGCGCATCTCCCACGAAGAGCTTCAAGATCTGTTCGCTGGTTATGGCTGGACGCCTCACTTTGTTGAGGGAGATGACCCCAAAGAGATGCATCAGAAGATGGCGGCGACAATGGAGGAATGCCTGCTGGACATTCGCCGCATCCAGGCGACCGCGCGCAAGCTCCGCAAATTCACGCGGCCACGCTGGCCGATGATCGTACTGCGCAGTCCTAAAGGGTGGACCGGCCCTAAGGAAGTCGATGGGCACAAGGTCGAAGGTTTCTGGCGCGCACACCAGGTGCCGCTTTCGGGCGTGCACGAGAATCCCGCGCATCTGAAACAATTGGAAAAGTGGCTGCGCAGTTACAAGCCTGAAGAGTTGTTCGATAAAGAAGGCAAGCTGATCCCCGAATTAAAGGCGCTGGCGCCACAGGGCCAGCGCCGCATGAGCGCCAATCCGCACACCAATGGCGGCCTGCTGCGCCGGGCGCTGCGCCTGCCCGATTTCCGTGAATACGGAATCAAGCTGGAGAAACCCGCGACGATCACTGCCGAGAACACCCGCCCGCTGGGCAAGTTCCTGCGCGACATCATGAAAGAAAACATGCGGAACTTCCGCGTGTTCGGCCCCGATGAAAACACCTCCAATAAGCTCGACAACATCTATGAAGTGAGCAAGAAGCTCTGGCTGGCCGACTATCTCCCCGAAGACGCTGACGGCGGAAATCTCTCCACCGACGGCCGCGTGCTGGAAATGCTCTCCGAGCACACGCTGGAAGGCTGGCTCGAAGGCTATCTACTCACCGGCCGACACGGATTCTTCTCGACCTATGAAGCGTTCGTGCATGTCATCGATTCGATGTTCAACCAGCACGCCAAGTGGCTGGCCATCTGTAATCAGCTCCCGTGGCGCGCGCCGATTTCATCATTGAACCTGCTGATTACCTCGACCGTCTGGCGTCAGGATCACAACGGCTTTACCCACCAGGATCCGGGATTCCTCGACGTCGTGGTTAACAAGAGCCCCGATGTCTGCCGCATCTATCTGCCGCCGGATGTCAACACATTGCTCTGTGTGGCCAATCATTGCCTTAAGAGCGTGAACTACGTCAACGTGATCGTCAGCGATAAGCAGAAACACCTTCAGTACATGAACATGGAAGAGGCCATCGCCCACTGCACTAAGGGAGTCAGCATCTGGTCCAAAGCGAGTAACGATCAAGGAACCGAACCCGACGTGGTGATGGCCAGCGCCGGCGACATCCCCACCAAGGAAGCGCTCGCCGCGATCGTGATGCTGCGTGAATTCTTCCCGGATCTGAAAATTCGATTCGTCAACGTCGTCGATCTGTTCAAGCTCACGCCATCAACCGAGCATCCGCATGGACTGACCGATCGCGATTTCGACAGCCTGTTCACCACCAACAAGCCCATCATCTTCAACTTCCATGGCTATCCTTGGCTGATCCACCGCCTGACCTATCGACGGACCAACCACGACAACTTGCACGTGCGCGGCTACAAGGAGCGCGGCAACATCAACACGCCGCTGGACCTGGCGATTCAGAACCAGATCGACCGGTTTACCCTGGCGATGGACGTGATCGACCGAGTGCCGGCTCTTAAAGTTGCCGGCGCCCACGCCAAAGAAAAACTGCGGAATATGCAGATCGAATGTCAGAATTACGCCTACGAGTACGGCATCGACAAGCCGGAAATCGACCAGTGGAAATGGCCCAGTTCTAACAGCAAGAGGTAAAACCTTTTGATCATCCGGTTACCCGGAATAACGCCCAGGAATCGCGTCGGATCACATCATCCGGCCGATTAAGCACTTGCAAACGATTTTTCATCGGTGGGTTCGTTCCGCCAAATCGAGCACAACAAGCGCAAATCGTTGCAAACCATTGCAAACCGTTGCATTTGGGCGCATTCCAATGACCACGCTGCGCTGAAGCAATCTTCGGTTGTCAAAGAGCAGCGATCTAACGCGCGCAATCGCGTGCATAGATAAATCGGTCCGGGGATGAAAAACTTAAATCCAGAAAAGAGATTTTCGCAAACGGTTCATATTTAGCGGCGGAGCACAGCTCCGCGGGTTCGGCGCTCCAGTCACCCGCGGTGCTGCGCACGCGCCGCTAAATAAAAATTGTAAACCCCCTCAACTCAACTTCATCCTGCTCCGATTTACTCTTGTCCGAAGCTGGGGAGTTCCGCCGCCTGTTCCGAATTTTCACTCGCAGTTGAAAACTGGAGTTTTGCACCCCTCGCGGCCGTTCAAAAACGAGGGTGTCCGGCGACGCGCGGATTTCTCCAGCGTGTCGAGCAGACAAAAATGAAATCGGTACACGGATGACAAAACATAAATCGACACGCCAAACTTTTTCCGTCGCTTACCCCCTCTCCCCTGTAAACGGGGAGAGGGCTGGGGTGAGGGGCAGAACACACAACGGTCAGTCATTCACTGGATTGCGCACAGACTACCTCAAACGCCGCTGTGGGTTTGCGAGAGCGGAGAAAATTTCTGATCCACAGTGCTGGAAGGATGCCGCTCAGAAAAATCAGAAGCCAGAACGGAACCAAGAGAAACATATCCTGAATGGAGATGATCTGGCTAATTGAAAACCGAATGCGCTCCTCGTCCTTTAGCAATTTGGGCCAGAACAATTCCCGCCTGTTCCGTGGACCATCATTATCCATCGACCTGAACCATTGATGGCTTGGGGTTGTAGACCCCGCCGAGTCTATGGAATTAGATCGCACTTGAAGTCCAATTCCACCACGAGTCGTGAATATCGAAACTGCTTCAGCTCGATCGAGGCTTTCTCGTGTAAGGATAATCGGATGAGAGATCTCGCTTGCAACCCAAGCCGCAATGAAAGCCAGCCCAACCAGCAGCGACAGAGCCGCCGCGAAGTTGAAAAGCCATCGCTTCATGCCTCGTGATTGTACTATCGCGGGAACTGTCATGCTGAGGTAATCCGAAGCATCTGGCTCGATCGCTCCTCCAACCAGATCCTTCGGCCTACCTCAGGAGGACAGAGAATGCGCCGAACTGCCTTGTGGGACCGTTCCACATTCCGGGCATCGCTCCGGTGTGGCGCGCAGGTCGTAGCCGCACTTGGCGCAGCAACCGACAAACTTGAGCCGGCGCGCGCGTCCAGCTCGGATCAGCCAGATCGTCGGCAGCACCAGGCTTACAAGGATCAGGAACCAGTCGGGAATCTCTAAACGTACCTGACTCATCGCATATCCCAATGGTGTCGTGCCTTTGAATGTCAACCATTGGAACCAAAGATGCTCGAAGGAGAGCGCTGGTATACCTCGACTACGCCCCGTCGTAGAATAACTCCACCCCTCTTTTTGATTAGTGCGTCCGGCTAGACCTATTGCGGCGTCCCGTCCCTTTGGCGTAGTCCAGGATGAAACCTGTCGTCCAAAAGCAATGGCTCCCGACGGGCTTTGAAGATAGACAGACAGAACATCAGTTGATGTCGTTGAACGGTAGCTGATCAGTTCGGGATTTAACTCGCTACGAACCCAGATAAAGCCGACAAGGACTCCCATCAGCAGCGACACCCCCGCCGCGATGTTGAACAGCCATCGCTTCATGCCTCATGATTGTAATATCGCGCACGCTGTCATGCTGAGGTAATCCGAAGCATCTGGCTCAACCACTCATCCGGGCAGATCCTTCGGAGCGCCTCAGGATGACAGCTTGGAAGTTACTCACACCCCCCGGGGGGGTGGAGATGATGGTCTTGGGCCCGTTTGCTGAAAAAGGGTTCCCCCCGACCTGCCGACTTCCGATCTCTCATTATCCGTTTCATGTAAGACCAAAGGCCAATGGAACCATTTATCGCTGGTTTTAGAATTTATGGGGGACAAGGTACGTAATGACAATTCAAATGGTTATTGAACTGGCCGTGCTGCTGGGCGCGATCGCTCTAGGTGCCCGCGCGGGCGGGGTTGGGATGGGGCTTTGGGGCGGGGTTGGACTGGCGATCCTGGTCTTTGGCTTCGGCCATGTTCCCGGCTCGATTCCCGGCGAAGTCCTGCTCATCATTCTTACCGTTATTATGGCGGCATCGGCGATGGAGGCGGCGGGCGGGATCGACTACCTCGTGGGCATCGCCGCGCGCATCATCCAGAAAAGTCCGCGACATGTGACGATCATCGCGCCAGTGGTGGCGTATATCTTTACGTTTCTTGCAGGCACGGGTCACATTTTTTATCCCCTCCTGCCTGTGATCTATGAGGTGGCGATGAAAGGCCGCGTGCGACCGGAGCGGCCGATCGCAGTCGCCACTATCGCATCACAGCAGGCGATCACCGCCAGCCCCGTATCAGCTGCGACGGCCGCGTTGATTGCGATCCTGGGACCCAAGGGGATCGGCCTGCCGCAGATCCTGATGATCTGCATTCCATCCACGTTGCTCGGCGTGATCGTGGCGGCGCTCGTTCAGACACGCATTGGTGTGGAGCTGGATCAGGACCCGGAATACCTGCGGCGCATCGCTTCTGGTGAATTGAATGAATCGGAGACGAAGACGGCCGAAGCAACAGCCTTGCCTCCGCGTGCCCCACTGGCGGCGTGGATGTTCCTGGCGTCGGTCGCGATCGTCGTCTGCTGCGGGCTTTTTCCGGCGATCCGAATGGTTGGACCGGCCGATGCACGTTCGACCGTTTCCATGCCCATGACCATTGCGATCGTGATGCTGGCTCTGGCCGCCGCGATGCTGCTGTTTACCGGCGCGGATGCGAACAAAATCGTCAAAACCAAGACCTGCCAGGCCGGCATTACCGCGGTGATCGGAATCCTCGGGCTGGCATGGCTGGGCGATACCTTCATCGATAACAACCAGAAGGTGATCATCGGCGGGCTGTCGGACATGGCTAAGGCGTATCCGGCGCTCTTCTCGGTCGGTCTGTTCGTCACCTCGATGCTTCTCTTCAGCCAGGCGGCAACAACGCAAACGCTGATGCCGCTGGGCCTGACACTGGGACTCGCCCCCGCGGCGCTGGCGGGCATGTTCCCGGCGGTCAACGGCTATTTCTTTATTCCGACCTACGGCACGCTGATCGCTGCGGTGAACTTCGATCGCAGCGGGACGACGCGCATCGGCAAATATGTGCTTAATCACTCCTTCATGATTCCCGGAATGATCTCAACAGTCGTTGCCGTTGGGACAGGATTGATCATCGGGAAGTTGTTTTTTTAGGAGGTTCATCATGAAGAACTTAATTGTCCAATTGGAAGCACCGGCCAAGGCCATGGGAATTGGTGTCAATGAGCTGGTCGCCATCGCCGAGCGCGGCAAGACTGTTACCCACGAAGCCGGCGCCTGCCTGTTTCACGAATCCACTCCCCGTGAATGGCTGGGGATTGTGGTGGAGGGTGAGGTTGAAATCCTTCATGGCCTGCATGGCCGAACGACGCATCTGGCGACACTGACCGACGGCGCGATCGTATCCGAGGGAATTCTCCTGGACGATTGTGCGCATTCCTCCAGCGCTTATGCCCGCGGCGGCAGCGTGCAGGTGCTTCAGATTTCGCGCAGCGTGCTGGACGAAGTGAAATCGAACAAGCCGGAGATTTATTACCGAATCGTCGCACGGGTTGCGCAGCGGATCAACGACCGTCTGCGCGCTGCCTCGGCACAATTGGCCGATCGTGCGGCGGGCGCGACGGAGATTACCTCCTATCGCACCGAGCACGATTCACTGGGCGAGCGAGAGCTTCCCAACAATGCCTACTACGGCGTTCAGACCGTCCGCGCACTCGAGAATTTTTCCATCTCGGCTGTGCCACTGCGGAATTTCGCACATTTCGTGAAGGCTCTGGCTTATGTGAAAAAGGCGGCGGCCCAGGCCAATTCGGAATTGAAAGTTCTCGATGGAACGATCGCCGATGCAATCGAAAAGGCCTGCGATGAAATCCTCGACGGCAAGCTGCACGATCACTTTGTCGTCGACATGATGCAGGGTGGCGCCGGCACGTCCACCAACATGAACGCCAATGAGGTGATCGCCAATCGCGGCCTGGAGCTGATGGGCCACGCCAAGGGAGAATACAAATACCTGCACCCCAACGATCACGTGAACTGCTCGCAATCGACCAATGACGCCTATCCCACGGCGATCAAGCTGGCGGTGATCTTCTCGTTAAAGGACACGATGGCGGCGATGCGCGAGCTTCGCACGGCGCTTCAGGCAAAAGAGAAGGAATTCGCCAACGTGTTGAAAATGGGCCGCACGGAAAATCAGGACGCGGTGCCGATGACGCTGGGCCAGGAGTTTGGCGCGTATGCCGTCATGGTGGAAACAGCGATGACGGCGCTGGAGCGATCGATTGAAGAGCTGCACGAGCTGAACATGGGCGCTACGGCAATCGGCACCGGTCTGAACAGCCCTCCGGGATACGCTGATCGCGTGACCCAGCATCTTGCCCGGGAAACCGGATTGCCTCTGAAAAAGGCTGCGAACCTGGTTGAAGCCACGCAGGATTCCGGCGCTTTTGCGCAAATGGCGGCGACCCTTAAGCGCGCTGCGGTTCAGGTTTCAAAGATCTGCAACGACCTGCGCTGGCTCTCATCGGGGCCGCGCTGCGGGTTGAACGAAATCAACCTGCCACCGATGCAGCCGGGCTCTTCGATCATGCCCGGCAAGGTGAATCCGGTCATCCCTGAGCTGGTCAGCCAGATTTGCTATCAGATCATCGGTTATGACGTGACGATCTCGATGGCGTCCGAAGCCAGCGAGCTGGAGCTGAATATGGCCGAGCCGATTATCGCCTATGACCTGCTTCACGGGCTGATGATTTTCAAGAACGCCTGCGTAACCCTGACCGCCCGCTGCATCAACGGAATCACCGCCAACGAGAAGCGCTGCCGCGATTACGTGCAGAACAGCATCGGTATCGTAACGGCCCTGAATCCGGTGATCGGCTACGAGAAATCCGCCTCAATCGCCAAGGAGGCGCTGGCAACGGGTGGAAGCGTTTACGACCTGGTGCTGAAGAAAGGCTGGCTGACCAGGGAGAAGCTCGATGAGCTACTCAGCCCCGCTAACATGACCGATCCACGTCAACTGCCCGAGGAGTAATCGAATGTTCAGAGGGTTGCGCTATTCGATCTTTGTGCTGGGCTTGGTGATGTCCGCTGCAATTGCCGTCGCCGGACCGACCACCGAACCCGGTCCCGACAGCATTGACGAAGATCTGGCCGAAGCCAAGGCTAGACCCGCGGGGATTCTGAAGTACGGGCCGGTTTCGATCATCGATCCCGTTTGGGATCAGATGAACCAGTCGCTCGATAAGTTCGGTCTGAAGGTCGGCCTTGCGTACACTGCGCTGTATCAGGCAGCCAGCGGTGGCCCCGATGCTGCCGGTGGTGATATCGATCTCTTCGGAGACTGGCGCCTACTGGGCGAAAAAGGTGGGCGAAACAACGGTTATCTCTACTTCGCAGCCGAGAATCGCCACGATCTTGGAACAGGAATCGCGCCCGGCGCATTGGGCGGCGAGGTGGGTTCGCTCTGGGGTACAACCAATGGCTTCGGGGAGCAGCCGCTTGTTCTCAAGGAAGTCTATTGGCAGCAACATTTCGAGGGGGATCGACTGATCCTTCGTGTCGGCAAGCTCGATCCGGAAAATTACTACAACAGCAACTACTGGCAAAGCGACAACAAATATTTCATCAATAAGGCATTCTCGTCATTCCCGGTACGTGCCTTTCCGGGTCAAGGACTGGGCGTCAACGTGACCGCGCGGCTGAATGATCAGTGGTACATTTCAACGGGCGTTCAGGATGCACAAGGAAAGAAGACCACCGGCGGCTTCGATACCCTGTTTGGCGATTTTAATCTCTTTGGCGCCTTTGAAGTTGGGTATACCCCGACCATTCAAGGCTGGGGCACCGGTACGTATCGGCTGACTGCCTGGTATCGCGACGCCGGTGAAACCGACAGCAAGCCACATGACGAGGGAATCGACCTGAGTATCGATCAGCATATCAGCGAACACATCATTCCGTTTTTCCGCTGGGGCGTTGGCGATGGAAACATCAACAACATCGAGCAGATGATTTCGACCGGCGTTGGGTGGGAAGGCAAACTCATCACCGAATCGGATGTCGTTGGCGTCGGCGCCGCCTGGGGCCGGCCAGAGGATCACAGCCTGAACGATCAATTTGCCGCCGAGGTTTTCTACCGGCTTCAGGTTTCGCCCGACAATCAGCTCACACTCGGTTATCAGCTCATCGCTAATCCGACTTTTGAACCGGATGATCATCTTATCGGTGTGTTTGAAGTCCGATGGCGTATTGCTTTCTAAAAGAGAGGCTCATTATGCCCAATGCCGAACAAATCCGACTGGAACAGGACTGCAATTCCCAGCAACCCTGGAAAAAATGGGGCCCGTATCTCAGCGAACGCCAGTGGGGAACGGTTCGCGAAGACTATAGCGACTCGGGCGATGCGTGGAATTATTTCTCGCACGATCAGGCCCGCTCCCGTGCCTATCGCTGGGGCGAGGACGGCCTGGCGGGAATCTCCGATGATCATCAGCAGCTCTGCTTTTCCCTGGCGCTGTGGAACGGCAAGGACCCGATCATCAAGGAGCGATTGTTTGGCCTGACCAATGCCGAAGGCAATCATGGCGAGGATGTGAAGGAGTACTACTTCTACCTCGATTCCACGCCGACGCATTCATACATGAAGTATCTGTACAAGTACCCGCAGAATGCCTATCCGTACGATGACATCGTCAAGACGAACCGAAATCGCAGCCGCACAGAACTTGAATATGAGCTGCTCGACACCGGCGTGTTCAATGAGAATCGCTATTTCGATGTCTTCGTCGAGTACGCCAAGGCCTCGCCGGAAGACATGCTGATCCAGATCACGGTTCACAACCGCGGCCCCGATGACGCGACACTGGAGCTCCTTCCGACGTTGTGGTTCCGACATACCTGGACGAGCAGCGGCAATGAAGATCGGCCGATGCTTCGCAGCGAAGATCGCAACAAGTCCGGGCCGGTTGTCTCGGCCTGGCATCCCAAGCTGGGCATTCGCTACTTCTACGGCGAAGGGAATCCCGAACTGCTGTTCACGGAGAATGAATCCAACACGCAGCGACTCGCCGGTGTGCCTAATTCGACCCCGTACGTGAAGGACGGCATTAACAACTACATCGTCCATGGCCGTAAGGATGGGGTGAATCCTGAAGGCAAGGGAACTAAGGTATCAGCTCACTATTCACTGAAGATTGCCGCGGGAAAATCCCAGACTGTTCGCTTGCGTTTGAGCGATATTCGCGCTGATGCCCCGTTAGCTGGCGGATTCAAGGAGATCATGCAGACCCGCCAGAAAGAGGCGGATGAATTCTACGATCTGATCATCCCCAAGTGCCTCGACAGTGATCAGACCAACGTGATGCGGCAGGCGCTGGCGGGGATGCTCTGGTCCAAACAATTCTATTTTTATGACGTCGATCGCTGGCTGTGCGAGCGCGGCGCGGATCCGTTCAAGCCCCAGCGCTCGGCCCCGCGGAACTCGCGCTGGCATCATATGTACAACGCCGACATCATCTCCATGCCCGACAAATGGGAATACCCCTGGTACGCGGCATGGGATCTGGCGTTTCATGTTCTGGCGCTGAGCGTGGTCGACCAGGATTTTTCCAAACATCAGCTCGATTTGATGCTCAAGGAGCCCTACCAGCATCCCAACGGTCAACTGCCTGCATATGAGTGGAACTTTGACGATGTGAATCCGCCCGTCCATGCCTGGTCGACGATTTTTCTTTATCGCCTGGAGCAGGCCAAGAAGGGTCACGGCGACATCGACTGGCTGGAACGTAGCTTTCACAAGCTGGTACTCAACTTTACCTGGTGGGTGAATCGCAAGGACCGATCCGGAAAGAATGTATTCGAAGGTGGATTTCTGGGCCTGGATAACATCGGCGTGTTTGACCGCAGTGCCCCCCTTCCGACCGGTGGATACCTCGAACAGGCCGACGGCACCGCATGGATGGCGCTGTTCTGCCAGAACATGACCGAAATCGCGGTTGAGCTGGCGCTGAGCAAACCCGCCTATGCCGACATCTGCCTCAAATTCGTGCAGCATTCACTTTGGATCGCTTCATCGATGCTGCACGCGGGAAACGACGTCGGAATGTGGGATGAAGAAGACGGTTTCTTCTATGACGTGCTGCGCATGCCCAACGGTAAGGCCGAGCGACTGAAGATTCGCTCGATGGTCGGGCTTCTGCCGTTCTGCGCGGTCACGGTTTTCGACGGCAAGCTGATTGATCAATATCCCGAGGTTCAGAACCGATTTGCCAAGTTCCTTGGCGCGCGGCCTGAGCTGACAGCGTTCATTCATGATCCGACTAAGCGCGGCCATTCCAATCGAGCCTTGCTGTCGGTGCTGAACGAGACCAAGCTACGCCGGGTGCTATCGCGGATGCTGGATGAGAACGAATTCCTCAGCCCCTACGGAATTCGCGCTCTTTCCCGCTGGCACGAGAAGAATCCGTATGTGTTCAACCATGCGGGACAGGAATATCGCGTGCCCTATCTGCCGGCTGAGTCCGATAGCGGCGTGTTTGGCGGCAATTCCAACTGGCGCGGACCGATCTGGCTGCCGGTGAATGGCCTGATCATCCGGGCGCTGCTTCAATACCACACATACTTCGGCGATGACTTCAAGATCGAGTGCCCCACCGGATCGGGCGTAAGGATGAACCTGTATCAGGTAGCCGAGGAAATCGCGCGACGCTTGGGCAGCATCTTTCTGCGTGATGAAAAGGGCGAGCGGCCCGTCTACGGCGCCACACGGAAGTTCCAGGATGATCCGCACTGGCGCGATTTGATCCTGTTTTACGAGTATTTTCACGGCGATAACGGAGCGGGCCTGGGCGCCAGCCACCAGACGGGCTGGACGGGCATTATCGCCCGGGCGCTGCACCTGTTTGCCACCTGCACAGGCGACCAGTTCCTGGACGTCGGCAAGCTGGCCGCGGGTGTCGAAGTTGAAAAACCAATGCCTAAAACCGCGTCGCCACGCCAAGCGGCGCAAGCCTGAGCGGGACCAAACGGAGAATGCGGCGCATGAGAATAACACTTCTTGGCGCGGCGGGCGGCGAGGTTGCATGCGGTTCTGCTTTTCCCCACTGGCCAGCGCGCCGGATATGGACATTCCCATCTTCGTGGAGGATGGGCCGTCCATCGCGAAGATCATCCGCGAGCATCACGCGAAATGGAAAATCCGCCAGGCTAATGCCGCGCGGTGATCAGGGCTTTTCCACGATAATTCCCAGCGACGATTGCACGCGCATGACAACGGTGTCGCCGACGTGATAGCGGGTCAGATCGACATCCGATCGAACCGGTACATTACGAACCGTCCCATCGACGAACTGGAGTGACGCCGTGCGGTTGGTTGTGTCGATCGCCTTAACCGTAGCGGTCACTTCGAAGGTTTCAGCAACAATCGCGCCCGGTTGTGCGCCTTTTGGCGCCCTTGCCAGTGCGGCGGCGTGCGTCGCGGTCGGATCCTCATTGCCGCTTTTTACGAAAACTGTCATACGCTGAATGATCGTTGCCTCGACCTTGTCTCCCTGATGGATCTGATCGAAGTTGCGGATTTCCGGCCCCGCCGTGAAGGTCACTTTCTTTCCATCGTTGGTTGCCAGCGTGATGTCCCGCGTCTTGGGGTCGATCGCGCTCACCGTAACATTGACTACGGCCTTATCCTCGATCGTGCCGCCCGCCACGCCGGATTCCATGGAAACCGTGCGATTCGACTGCACGGATGGGTCCTTGTCGGATTCACATGATGCGGTGCCCAACATGAGGGACAACATCGCAACGGCGAACAACCAGCGGTTCAAATGATGCACGATGGGTTCTCCTTTTTCAGATGCATTCAATAGCGTTCGGGCACAAACCGGCGATGGCGGATGGTCGCCTGATCGTCGTATTCGCCCTTGTCCGATCGCTTGGGAAGCTTGATCTTATCGCGCTTGACCTTCTTATAGGGGATCAGACTAAGCAGATGGCGGATGCAATTCAACCGGGCGCGCTTCTTATCATCGCTGCGCAGGATGTGCCAGGGCGCAAGCTTGGTGTCGGTGGCCTTGAGCATCATGTCGCGGGCGCGGGAATATTCGTACCATTTCTGCCGCGAGGGTAGGTCCATGGGGCTGAGCTTCCACTGGCGGATGGGATCCTCGATGCGAGCGCGGAAGCGCTTTTCCTGCTCCTTGTTGCTCACCTCCAGCCAGTATTTGACCAGCATGATCCCGCCATTAACGATGTAGCGTTCGACCTCGGGACAATTCTTGAGAAACCGATCATGCTGCTCCTCGGAGCAGAAGCCCATGACATACTCCACACCGGCGCGGTTGTACCAGCTACGGTCAAAGATCACGATCTCCCCGGCCGCCGGGAAATGCTGCATATAGCGCTGCAAGTACATCTGGCTCTTCTCGCGATCTGATGGCGCGGGCAGCGCCACGACGCGGAAGACGCGCGGGCTCACGCGTTCCGTGAGGGCGCGGATGGTGCCGCCCTTACCGGCGCCGTCGCGTCCCTCAAAAATGATGATGATTCGCTTGCCCTCGTGCTTTACCCATTCCTGAAGCGTGCAAAGCTCCGCTTGAAGCTTGCGCAGCTCCTTTTCGTATTTCTTTGTTTTGAACTTGGGCTTTTCTTTTTCCCTGGTCGCCATGCGGCGCAGCATATCCGCCCCGGATCGCGCTGCTATGGGACTTTGGTCCTATGTATGTGGAATCACCGGCTGGAAATCACAACCTGCACGCCCGCGCGCTCGGCCAGTCGAACCAGCTCGGCAACGGATTGCACATTGAGCTTGTCCATCACCCGACCGCGATGGACCTTGATAGTCTTCTCCGCGGCGCCAAGGTCGGCCGCGGTTTCCTTATTGAGCTTACCGGTAATGACATGCTCGAAGACTTCGTATTCTCGCGCCGTCAACGTGCCCAATCGGCGTTGAATATCATCCACTTCCTCTTTCACGCGTCGTGCCTGGCGGTCCTGGGCCAGGGCTTCTTGCACAGCATGGACCAATGCATCTCGATTCAGCGGCTTGGTCAGAAAGTCCACCGCGCCCTGCTTCATTGCCCGAACAATGGTGTGAACATCGCATTGGCCGGTGAGAAAAATGATAGGGAGCTGCTGCCTGCGCTCGCGCATGACGGTCTGAAGTTCCAAACCGCTCATACCGGGCATGGCGATGTCCAGAACCAGACATCCCGGGGTATGGTGTAGGTACTGATCGAGGAATCGACGCGCCGACGTGAATGTTGCCGTTCTTAGACCTAAGCCGCGAAGCGTCCTGGAAACCGCCCGAGTGACGGTCTCGTCATCGTCCACGACGTATACGATGGGCTCAATCGGATTCATGATGCGCGGTTCGTACTGCAATGCATTCTCGTTAAACAACGCCGCCAGCCGACACGACCTCTCGCCGGCTTGGTCGAGCGTGCGCAGAATATCTTGCAGGAATGCGCGCATGTCGTCTATGTCCGGAGGGGTTTTCGACAGATTTGCCCCGCCACCAATGTCTATATTGCCTGAATTTACCGACAGTTCAGTTATCCATCCGTATTTTTACGGATGAAGGCGTTATTCCGGCCGGAAGCGGATGCGCTGCCCGCCGACCGCGGCTTCGGCCATCAGGCCGCCCTTGGTATCGACGAATGCGATCACACCTTTGGCTGGATCGGTTTTAGCGGCAGCTCCGGCCGTCAGTGCAACCGCCGAAACCTTGGCGTCCACTGTGAATTCGCCGCTCTTAAACCGTTCAAGATCCTCGCGCTTCATGAAAACCAGCAGTTCACTGAAGTTCTGCGCACCCCACTGAAACCCGGCGCTGACTTCGCTGATGTCGGCCCAGCCGACTCGCCTGCCGCCTTCGTAGACCGCGCCTTTGCCGTAGGAGCCGCCCAGAATCCAGCCCGCCTTGCCGATGTCGGGGAAGACGGCATAACCGACGGACTTATCCAAGAGCGACTGGAGGGATGAATCCTTGGCCTTGTAGCTGGCCAGTGCTGCATCCGCATTGGCCTGCAAGGCTGCGGCGTCGTTTTCGGTCTTGGGCGCGGTATTGCATCCGCCCACAAACGCCGCGGCGGCGATCATGGCAATAAAGGTATATCCATATGACAGTTTCATTCTGCGTCTCCTTTTCTAAAAGTTACCGATCGGGTGATATTACTGGCAACGCCAAAACAGCGCATATTGGACTTTGGTCCTACGGAGATGGACTGGGGCGATGCAGCGTTTTTAGCACAAGCACCAGCGGTGCAATCAGCGCGCTGCCCAGGGCACCCATCTTCGCTGCGGCCTGGATGTGTGGATCGACGAAAGCAGCAGCAGCAACGAACAGCGCCACCGTCAAGCCGATCCCTGCGATCATGCTGACTAGAAGGAGATCCCATGCACCCATCCCGGTCGGCAACGGAAAGCCAAATCCGCGCGAAATCATCCCGAATCCAAATATCCCGACCATTTTTCCCACGAAAAGAGAGCAGAGCACCAGCCATGTCACCGTTCCAATATCGGAGAACACGACGCCCGCATTGGCCAGGCCAAAGAAGAACAGGCCGAAATCGACGATGACCTTCCATTCGTGCTCGAACGTGATCAAAGTAGAATGATTCCCATCAGGAATATCGAACGTTGTCGTCTGATCCGGCTGGCGCTGGTGCGGCATGAACGGCACAATGAAAACCAGCGCGATCGCTGGATGTAAATGCCCCCAATACAAACCAATCCAGGTAATAATTCCACCGCCCAGGAGATACGGCCAGTAGTTCTTTACACCGAACTTTCGCAATGAATAGGCGATCAACATGCCAATCGCCACAATCCCCAGTGCGGGAAGATATACCGGATGGTTTGGATCGGGGTAGAACAAGGCGATGATGACCAGCCCAATGGCGTCATCAGCAATGGCCAGCAGCAGAAGAAACGAAATGGCGGGATGCGTTTCGCCAAAAACAAATCGCGCCACCAGCCACGCCAGTGCGATATCCGTGGCGGTGCCGATGCCCCACCCCCGCGCCAGTTCCGGACTTCCGATCAAAGAGTTGAGCAGGAAGTAGCAGATGATCGGCCCAACCACACCGCCGGCGGTAGCGAAGAGCGGAGCGACGGCCTTGCGGGGAGGGTTCAGGCTGCCGCCTGGCGAAAGGCTGTCGGTGATCTCCACGGCGGCGATACCAAAGAAAATCGCCATGAAGATCTCATCCACCAGGAAATTCACGCTTATCGGGCCGGCGAATTGAGTCTGGATCGCTTTGTGATAGGTGTCGGGCGAGAAGTTGACCCAAAGCAGAGCGAGGACAACTCCGCCAATCAGAGGAATCGAAAACTCGCGGAGCAACCTGATAATCCGGGGCGAAGTCGAATGACTCATGACATCGATTCCCGGCCAAGCGTGACCAACGCGAGCACCTCCTCGAGGCAGTCGGCAATGTAGTCAGCGTCATCTTTGGTGATGCACATCGGCGGCTTGATGCGCAGGACATTGCCGTGCAACCCGCCGCGGCCGACGAGAAGGTTTCGCTCCTTGCATAACTCCATCACACTGCCGGTCTCGTTTTTGGCCGGTTCCTTCGTCGCTCGATCCTTCACCAGTTCCACCCCCAGCATCAGGCCCATGCCGCGCACGTCACCGATCAGCTGGTGCTTGGCCTGTAATTCCAGCAAGCGCGATTTCAGATGCTCGCCAACCATTCGGGCGTTTTGCTGAATATTCTGCGCATCGATCACTTCGATCGTCGCCAGTCCCGCGGTCATGCTCATCGGGTTACCACCAAAGGTGTTAAAATGATGACGATTGGCGAGCGTCTTGGATATTTCTGGTCGAGTGACCATCGCGCCCAAGGGAAAGCCATTGGCGATACCCTTGGCCATAGTGACGATGTCGGGTGTAACGTTCCAGTTCTCAAATGCCCAGAACTTCGTGCCCGTCCGCCCAAATCCGCCCTGCACTTCGTCGGTTACGCACAACCCGCCGTGCTGGCGGACGATGTCATAGACAATCTGGAAATACTCCTTCGGCGGTACGATCACCCCGCCCACGCCCTGAATGCACTCGGCGATAAAAACCGCAACCTGGCCGCTGGTTTCGTACTCGATGACGCTTTTCACATCCTGGGCACATTTCACTTCGCAGGAGGGATAAGTCAAACCCAGCGGGCAGCGATAGCAATAACCCGGCATGGCGTTTTTCACGGGTAGCGGAGTCGTGGAATTGAATTTCCAAGAACTCTGGGCCGTGAGCGACATCGCCGCCCCTGTGCCCCCGTGATAGCCGTTGCGCAGGGAGATGATCTGATCATTGCCAGTGAATTCCCGCGCCGCCAGGATTGCCATTTCATTCGCTTCGCTGCCCGAGTTGGTGAAATAGCAGTTGGTCAGGCTGCTTTGCGGCGGCAGGTGATCCGTGAGCTTCTTGGCAAACAATCCAATGGTTGGATGCAGATAGATGGTCGTGACATGCTGGAGCTTCCCAACCTGCTCGCGCAATTTCTCAACCACATGCGGATGCGAATGCCCCACCGACACCGAAACGATTCCGGCGTACGCATCCAGGTATCGCTTGCCGGTTTCATCCCAAAGCCACTGCATCTGCCCCTGAACGATCATCAGCGGCTGCTTGTAGTAGAGGATCAGTCCCGGCGAGAGGTATTGGCGGCGAAGGGCAAGCACTGCATCCTTACCCGGCCCGGAGTAGGGAGTCGGCTGGTAATTGCAAACTGGCAGGGAGAGTTTTCGATTGCTTCGATCCGACATCGGCCACCGATTATCCCCGATGATACCCCCGCAGGGGAATTATCACGAATCGTAGGCCCGTCGCGAAATTCACTGATCGGCGGCGTATATCCTGTAAATCCAGGGAGTGCCTCTGACCAAAGGAGCCGCCTATGAGAATCGTACGATTGCTGATCATGGGGATCGTTGTCCTGCTTGTAAGCACCAGTTTACCCGCCCAGCCGACTACCGCGCCGGCGGAGGACCGGGTGCTGCCGGAGCTGCGTTTCGATAATGTGTCGCTCGATGACATCACCGATTTTCTTCGCGATGTTTCAGGGGTGAATATCGTCGTGCGGCGAGCGCTGGGAGTGCCACCGGATTACCCGGCGCTGGGGAAAATCCATTTAAGCAACATCACCACTCGCCAGTTCCTGGCGTTTCTTAACCGCACCTATGACCTCCCGGTGGAGCGTATCGAAGGCCCGAGTGGCGCGATGTACTCCATCAAGATCGATGTGAGCAGCATACCGAGTTCTGCGAGGCAGTTGCTGAATCCGCAGGTGCGCGTGTTTGACCTTTCCGAAGCCATCAACGGCATTAGGATTCGAAGACCCGCCGACGCCAAGGGCGATCCGCTGGCGGATACCATGTCACTGCTTCAGGCGGTGCTTGACCAGAGCGGTGAGCAGCCCAAGCCGATCCTTACCGTGCATCAGGCGACGCAAACGCTTATCTTCAAGGGATCTCCGCGCAGTGCCGACCTGATCGAGAACACCCTGGTGGCGCTGAGAAGCGGAAGGAATTCGAGTGATTCTTTACGAGCGCTTGGCACGATTCGCGATGCGTTCGGAAGCAACGACTCGGTCGATGCTCAGATGTTCCGGGACCAGCTCAAGGATCAGCGTTCTCGGATGAACCAGTTGGAATCCGAAAATGTGCAGCTCCGTTCAGAACTTGAGAAGCTGTCCAAGACCCCTTCTACAAAATGAAGGAGTGGCGCACGCCGTGCAGGATGAGTGCCAGAGCCTCAGCACAGCGATGTCGGCCGGCGATCGAAATGCTGTAGAGACGTTTTATCGACGGTATTTCGACTGGCTGCACGCGCAGGCGCGGCGGATGAGCCGGCGCGACGATGCTTTCTGCCTGGATATTGTCCAGGAAGCGATTCTGCGAATTGTCCGAACGATCCGGCCGGTGAAAACCGAACGCCAGCTTCGAGCATGGCTAAGACTGGTGGTTCAGACCACGGCCTTGGACTTGCTGCGAAGTGAAAAACGCCGGCAGGAACGCGAATTGGTCGTCGCGGGTCGCGGGGAGTTCTGCCCGGAGCCGTCCGACCATGAGCAACACGAATGGCTGAAGGCGCAAATCGCCCGATTCGATCCGCAGATCGTTCGAATGATCGAATTGCGTTACGAGCAGCGCTGGACGCTGGGGCGAATCAGTAAGTCGCTGGGCCTATCGATCGGCACCATCGATGGCCGGCTGCGGCGGGCGATCCAGCAGCTTCGCGACCGCGCGATAGAGGATTTTGATGAATCCGATTGATCCATTTGATTTTGACCAGCGGCGCCAGGCCATTTTGCAGCTGGCGCTGCGCCATGCCGATGCGCGACGGCATCGCCGGTGGATCGTTCGGGCCGGCGGAGTCGCGGTGGTCGCACTGATTGCGATTTCGATAATCCTATTGCCCAAAACGCCACAGCCGAATATGCCCCGCCCATCGGATTCGGTCGCGATTCACTATCTCCAGACCGATCCGCATATTCTTGATCGACTGTCGACTCCGTCTGCTCAACCAGCATGGACGACGATTAATGACGATGAACTACTCAAAACGCTGGCCGACGCTGGACAACCGGCCGGGCTCATTTATGTCGATGGCCGAGCGGTTTTGGTGCAATGATTACTTAAGGGAAATCTTCCAAATCCCCCACTGCCCGCCTCGATTGGAACGAAAATAGACTGCATCACCCAGCACATCAAAAACCGGGCAATCGTCCAGGCTGCCGTTGGTCGTGATCTGAATCGCCTGCTCGGGATGCGCCATCTCGATCATCCAGATGTCGAAATTCTTGCGGCCCAATGAATCCGTCGAGCGATTGGACGCAAAAACCACATGCGCCCCCTCGCGGCTCCAGGAGGCGTCGTACTCATCGGCCTGCGGCGTATTGGTCAGGTTCGCTATTCCGCTTCCCGTGTCGCTGGCACGGAAGATGTCGCGCAGATTGGATTTGGAATCGACGGCGGCAAAAAGAATCGCGTCGTTGCGCGGCCCGACGCGCGGCTGCATTCCACCGGGCTGGGTCAGGTCCACCGGATAGGTCGAGCCGTTGGGTATGATATACAGCAGCGAATCCGCACGGGTGTCGATCATGGCCTGGTAAAACAGCCGCGGCTTGGGGTCGCGATCCACCGCCGGCCAAAGGTCATTGCTATCGCTGGTGGTCAGGCGCTGGGGCTCGCCGCCAGTGACGGGGATTGCCCAGATGTTCATCCGCTTGCCGCCGCGGTTGGAAGAAAAAATGATCTGATCACCATTGGGTGTAAAAGCGGGCATGGCGTCAATCGATTTCCCGTCGGTGATTGGCTGTGGCGACTTCTGCCCGGCGCTGGAAACCACGAACATTTGTGATCGCAATTCCTCGCGGCTGGTGCCCGACACCTGCGTATAGACAATCTTTGATCCGTCCGGCGACAGCGCCAATGAACCCAATTGCACATCGCGCGGCAACCGTAATACCGGCTGCGCCTGAGGTCGACCTTTCATTTCACTGATATCCCGAAACGAATACGATTCGCTGACTTCGGGGACAATCTGCCAGCCCTGGCTGTTGCGCCGCAGCGCCACCGAAAGCACCGGCATCGGCTTGGCGGGTATTTCCTTCAGCGAAACACGATAATCGACCTGCCCGTTATCCCAGCCGATATTGAACAGCTTGGGCTCATATTCGATGTCTTCCGTCTTCTTGCTGATATCGATGCCATAGGTCTGAAGATCGCCGCGCGTATTGGTCGGCGCAAACGACAGTAGTTTTGACACATTGCCACTCTTATCCACCGGCGCCACAAGGCCATCGATTTTCACGATCGCATCCGGCGGGTCGACCGTCAGATGCACCTCCTTTTGCCGCAGGCCCAGCTTCATCGCATAGGTCGTCTTTCCACCATCCCAGCTCATGGGCATTTCGGCGGCCTCATAGCCGGGGAGCGAGGCACGCAGATTTTTGGTAATGAAATTGTTCGACTCCAGGTCAACGGGAAACGGCAGATCATTCACCGTCAGCGGGCTGATTCCGAGCCTGCGATTATCCAGAAAAACATCCGCGCTGAGCGGATCGGTGATAATCGTCACCGTCTTTTTCATCAGCTCCATGCGGAGCAGATAAACCAGATCCGGATCCGAAAAGGTGATGACCCGCTCAGCGGCCGCGAAGTTATCGCGCTCCGCTGTGATCGTGTGCTTGACCGGCTGGCCGCGCAAGTCCAGACCGAATTCCGGCTCGGCCGAGATGGTGCTCACCGGATCGATGCTCAGGGGGATACCGTCGATTTTGACGATCGCCGGCGCCGGCTCGACGCGAATATTGATCCGTTTGGACTGCGGCCGAAGCTCCATCGTGATGACCGGCCGGGTTTCATCACGCGTGATCGTTTCGGTCTGGTCGCGATAACCGGCGCGGGACGCGGTGATCTTGTATTGATCCGTTGCCGAACGGAAGACAAAACGTTCGTTGATCGGCGCCCGTCCGTCAGGTTGGCCGTTGATTCGGATATCAGCATCGGGTGGAACCGTGCGAATCGACACATCGCGGACGTCGGCGCATGCCGTCGCCAGACACGCCAGGATGGCCAAAAGCCCCGTGCGCATGAGCCTTATGATATCGTCAATGCGCCGCGACCACCAACGGCGTGGTCGCCTCGGCGACGTGGTTCGATTGCGTATCCACGATCGTCACCTTCAACAGGTAACGCCCGATCGGCAGCGATTTGGGAAGCGTCACCAGCTTTCGGACGAAGAAATCGTGACGTCTCACGTGCGATGAATCGGTGATCGTTTCGGTCTTGTCCGACCAGACCGGGATGGCCTCTTCAGCCGTGTAGAGCGTCATGTCCCACGTCATTTTGGTTTCCCACATTTTGCCGCTGAGGTTGGACAGGAAATTGGCCACCTCGCAATAAACGATGACGCGATGCTCCTTGTCGGCCTCAAACCGGGCCGGCTCGATGGCATCGTAATTCCCGTAAGCGTTGACATTGCTGCACAGCGCGATGGTCGGAATAGTCAGCTCGGCCTGGCTGCGCAGGCGCTCGGACATCTCCAGGATCGACCGAATCTTGCCCGAGAGCATCATGTTGCCGTCGGCGCGAAGTCCGTTGCGGAAATTGCTCAGGCCATCCAGGATCACACTGACCAGCTCGCGGTCTTCAGGGGGTAATGTTGCAAGCGATGACAGATCCGGCGCCGGCTCATCCTTGAGCAGCTTCAAAAGTTGATATTCCATGTGAGCCCATACATCGCGCGGCGAATCCTTGAGCTGTTGCGCCAGTCGATCACTCAGTGAATCGGCCGATGATGATGAGGTAATCATGGTCGATCGCGCGGGTGTGGCCGATGCAACCGTGATGGGTTTGGGTGCTACCGGGACGGGGGCCACAACAGGTTGATTGGCGCTGGCAGCGCTCGTTTCGATGATGGGTCGAACCGATGCCCGCGCCGCGGGATCGTCTGATGGAGTATGCGAAACCGGCCCTCCCAGACGAAGCTCATCGCCATCGGGCCAGGAATTGTCCTGATCCAGCCAGTGGACATCGGTGGGCGTCGGACCCTTTCGTGCCTGCACCAGCGGCGAGAGCTCCCTGGTATAAGCGTTGGCCTTCTGTGCCAGCGCATCGGCGCTGCCGACGCGGGCATCCATCTGATCAACCTTCTTTTCAGTTTCCTTGGGAACGTTTGGTTCAGCAGGCTGATTTTGCGAGGATTGAATCCACTTCGGAACGGCAGGCTTGCTGGCGCATCCCCCGATTCCCACAAGCACCACGATCGCTGGCCCGATCAATCGGCGTCGAATCATATGTCCATCCTTGGATTTTTACGACCCATTGCCCCGACCATCCTTGGTCGAATTGTCCAGAAAAATATACCACTCCGACTTGAACTGCAAGCCCGCTAGGCGTTATCGATCATGGCTATCACCATCGTCTGATCGTCCTTGGGCTCGTTCCCCTGCTGCCACTGCTCAACGGCCTTTTGAATATTCTCAATCACGCGCTGCGGCGCGATATTGGCGGTGGCGGCGAGTTGGTCGATCAGGCGATCGTTGCCGAACTGCTCGCCCGCGGGGCTAAACGCCTCGAAGATGCCGTCGCTGGAAACGCAAATCATCCCGCCGGCCTGAAGTTTAATGGGATCGACCGGATCGCTCATGAATTCGGGCAAAACGCCCAGCGGCGGCGCGCTGGGCTCCAGTTCGCGGATCGGCTGGCCGGCGGCATCGCGCAGGAAGATCGGGCCGTGCCCGGCGCTGCACCATTCGAGCCTTCCGCCGGGCGAAATAAACCCGCAAAAGGCGGTGACGAATTTCCCAGAATCCAAATCCTGGTGGATGCGCGCGTTGACCGCGCGGAAGAGCTGCTCGGGGTGCGGATATATTTCACACAAGGCGCGAACCAGCGTGCGCGTCTGCGAAACCACCAGCGCCGGCCCGATGCCGTGACCGGTTGCATCGCCAAGAAAAAATCCAAGTCGCCCGTCGCTGGTGCGCCAGATGTCGTAGGCATCGCCCCCGGTGATGGAAGCTGCCTTTGTCCACCCCGCAACCTGCACGCCGGCGATTGTGGGCGCTTTGGTCGGAATCATCGCCATCTGCACTTGCTTGGCCAGGTCCATCTCGCGCCGCAGCGCCATGGCTTCCACGGCATCCTGCTGAAGGTTGTAGCGCTGGATGGCGACCCCTGCCTGATCGGAAAGCAGTGCGATCATCGCCTGATCGTTGGCCTCAAACCCGCCGTTGCGTTTATTGACGGCCTGGATGGCGCCGACCGGCTTGCCATCCAGATCGGACATCGGTGCTGTGAGCAGATTGCGGGTGACGAAATTATTTTTTCGGTCCGGCTCGGGATTGAAACGCGGGTCCTTGTATGGCTCGGGAACGTGGATCAGCTTGTTGGAGCTGAATGCCGCCCCCACAATGCCGGCCGTGCAGGGGACGCGAATCTGTTTGGCCCCCAGGGCAATCTTGGTCCAAAGCTCGTCGGTCTTGGGATCGTGCAAAAATATGCTCGCCCGCTCGCAATCGAGCATGGCGCAGGCCGATTCGACGATGCGAAGCAGCAGGACATCCAGATCGGCCGTGACCGTGAGCAGACGCGAGACGCTGAGCATCTGCTTCATCTGTTCGGCGGAGATGGTCGATTGGTCACTCATTCCATTCCCAATGGCCGGCTTCTGGCCTTATAGAAACGCCATTGTACGCTAGAGTCTTTCTAAACCAATGATTCGTCGAGAAGTTGATCGTGAATTCTGGCTGATAACCCAGGACGACCATGCGCGCCTATCGGGTGTTCTGGCTGGGCAATTTGGGGGTCGGGGATTCCCCGCACCGTCGAGTCCCGCTGCCATCCTAGGAATCGCAATGCACGACTGTGGGTGGCCGCTGCATGACAATCAACCAACGCTTAACCCGCGGCGCCAGCCACTGGATGTATTCGAGACGCCGCGCTCGATTGCCCTGGAGGTATGGCTGCGCTCGGTCGATATTGCCGTGGAACGCGATCCGTACGCGGGTTTGCTGGTGAGCCTGCACGTCTTTGGCCTGTCAATCTTCGCCGTGGAGCAGGGAGCCAATATTTCTTCATCGTGGAATATGAAGGATGCCCGCGCACGGTTTGATATTAATCGCTTCCAACATCGAATGATCGAAATCCAGGAAATCCTGCGGACTAAACTGGGACTTCGAACCGATCGGCCGCTGACGCACGGCATCAGCAATGACCTGACCGATCCCGCTGAAGCGCGGCTCAAGCACGATTTTGACTGCCTTCGCTGCATGGACCAGCTTAGCCTGTCAATCTGCTGCACAAAGCCGCCCTTTGCGAATATCCAGCCTCGGTCGATTCGCGTGGAACGGAATGGGAATGAGATTCGGCTCGACCCCTGGCCCTTCATGCCCAACGAAATTGAGACGTCATTTGTCTTTCGGCGTCTGCCGGCGCGGGAATATACGGATGAAACGGAGCTCCGCGAGCTTTTTTCTCATGCCGCGCCGGAGCAGTTTACTGTCCACCTGCGACCATCTAGGATTTGATTCATGAAAACTCTCGCGCTTCTATTGCTGTGCTGCGTCGTTGGATGCAACGACATCCAGACACGCACCTATGACGTAACTGTGAAAAACGATTCGACGCGTCCGCTGACGATCTGGCTGACGAAGAATGGCCCGGCGTGGGAGGATGGTTGGAAGAGCCCCGAGGACATCGCCAATGAATCGCCCAAGGCCGTCGATCACATCAGCGGCGTCATCGTGCCGGTGGGCAAGACCGCTTTTACCGGCAAAGTCAGCGGGCAGTTCGCGCCGGATACCAAAGCCATCCTCCGTGTTTACATGGGCGAAAAGAAATTCCTCGATCTGCTGGCGACCAGCCCCGGCCCCGGGCGAATCGATATTCCGCTGCATGAAGATCTGAACGTCCTGCGGGTCATCGATAACGGACCGAGCATCAAGGTAGAAGCCGAGAAATAGCGATGGGTTACGACGAACATCATCGCAAATCCAGCGGCCTGGTCGTGCACTGTGCCGTTATCACTCTCAGCGATACGCGCAATGAATCCACCGATTCCAGTGGCCGAACAATCCGCGATCTGCTGAGCGGTGCGGGCAACACGATCACCCATTATCAGATCGTCAAAGATGAACCTGTGGAGCTTCAAAGCGTTCTGCGTGACCTGCTGGGTCGCGACGATATTGATGCAATCGTCACCAATGGCGGGACAGGCATCAGCCGGCGGGATCAGACTGTTTCCGTGATCGAAAAATTGCTTGACCAGCCCCTCCCCGGCTTTGGAGAACTGTTTCGCATGCTCAGTTGGGAACAGATCGCCAGCGGCGCCATGCTCAGCCGGGCGATCGGGGGCATCGCCAGAGGAAAACTGATTTTTGCCCTTCCCGGTTCGACCAAGGCGGTGGAACTGGGAATGACCAAACTGATCCTCCCCGAGCTCAAACATCTCATCTCCGAACTACGGAAATAGATTAAAGTCAATTATCGCTTGACAACCGATTACACGTGTAATAGATTACGCGCGTAATCAACGGGAGTGCCTCGCGGTGAAAGAGCTGCCACGGATTTCGGATGCGGAATGGCTGGTCATGGAAACCGTCTGGGAGATTTCGCCTCTGACGGCCAATGAGATTGTCGATGCGCTGGGCCGGCGATCGGGGTGGAGCCCGCGCACGATCAAGACCATGCTCAATCGCCTGGTCAAAAAAGGGGCTTTGAAATTTCAGGCCGAGGGAAAACGCTATCTCTACCGCCCCGCCGTCTCGCGCGATGCGTGCATCCGCGACGAGGGGCGATCCTTCCTGCGCCGATTCTTCGGCGGCAAGGTGGGGCCGATGCTGGCGCACTTTGTGGAAGAATCGAAGCTGAATCCCGAGCAAATTGAGGAACTGCGAAAGCTGCTGGAACGAAAGGATCGGTGATCCATGCCCGATTCGATGACGCTGCTGAGCTGGCTGTGGCAGACGACATGGCAGGCCGCATTTCTGGCGGCGATCGTGGCGGTCCTTACGCGCGTGCTGCGCGACAGGCTATCGCCGCAGGCGCGGCAGGCGCTGTGGCTGCTCGTTTTCGTGCGCCTGGCGATGCCGGTGCTGCCGGGAAGTTCATTCAGCATCTTCAGGCTGTTTCCAAAGCGCGAGCAGCCGCAACAAATTGAAACCGCATTCGATGTGCCAGTGACGACTTATTTCCGCATGGCCCGCTTCAAGCAGCTCGATCGACAGGCCATCTCCCCACAACCGAAATTCGACTGGCGGCATCTGGCGCTGGGGTGGTGGATGCTCGGCACCGTTCTTTTCATCGGTCAACTTGTCATTTCGACGATCCGATTTTCGCGCAGGATCAACCGAAGCTCTCGCGAGCCCGATCCGGCAACGCGCGCAATTGTTGAAGCCGCCTGCAAGGAAGCCGAAGCACCAGCGCTGCCACTGTTCATTACCGATCTGGTGACCACACCCTCGTTGTTCGGTGTCGTTCGCCCGCGGCTGCTTCTTCCCGCCTCGGCGCTGCAACGATTAGACTCCGCCTCGCTACGTTCAGTGATCTTGCATGAGCTGGAGCATCTGAATCGCCGGCATCTGCTGGCCGACTGGATCCTCTCGATCATCCGCGCGGTTCACTGGTTCAACCCCGCCGCGTGGTGGGCACACCGGCAAATCCGCAACATCCGCGAGCTGATTTGTGATCAATCTATCCTTCGCCGGCTCGACGAGGAGCATTCGCGCGGTTACGGCCTGGCCATGCTGACGCTGGCGGCTGGAGTCGGCCGACCGCCCCGCGCCGTGCCGATCGCCGCCTTCGCTCAGGAGCAAAACCTGCTTCGCCAGCGCATTGAAGCCATCGCGTCGGGAAAACGAAAATACATCGTCGGCCTGGGTTTGATTTTGGTAGCGCTCGTCGTTGCAGTTTTCATGACTCGCCCGCGAGAAAATGCCCCCGCAAAAGAGAAAAGCGACAGTACCCCGCTGATTCCCTATGCCAGTGCGCCCCTGCGTTATCCCGACAACTGGCCGGCGACCCAACCCACGACCCAGGCAACGCCGGCAGACCGGAATGTTCTGGATGCAGCTTCTGTTTTTCCAGCTGATCCCAAGATCGTGGAAGCATTGAATCACATCGTGCCGGACGCAAAATTTGACGGCGTACCCTTCGCCGATGTTATAGAGTTTTTGCGGGATATGAGCCGGATCAATATCTTCGTGAATTGGCGTGGACTTGAGGCGGCGGGAATCGATCGCAATACCCGGGTCACCGCACGACTGCGCGATGTCAAGTTTTCCAAGGCGTTGGATACGATTCTGCGCGATGTTGGTGGAAACGTGCGGCTGGGTTACGACGTCGATGGAAATGTTCTTACCATTTCAACCGCAGACGACATCCAAATTAACGTCGTTACCCAAGTCTATGATATTCGCGATCTGATAGTCGCCTCGGAACCGGCTGTGGCCGGCACCAATGTTTCACTCCGCCAGCAACTCTCTAATGAAATCCAGAGATTGATTCAGGACACTGTCGGCTGGAACAAATATTGCTCAATGCGCGAGCTCAGCGGGCAGCTCATCATCACCGCCCAGCCCAATGTGCATCAGCAGGTCAAGGGGCTGATCGAACGGCTTCGCGAAACCCGCGCCATCCAAATCACCGTTGAGGCAATGGTTCTTGACCTGACCCACGAATCCGCCAACGCCATCTGGACGGCTCTGGCGACAGACCCGCAGCACCCGATGATGGATGATCAAATGGTAGCAAAGCTTCGCACCGGTCAGACGGCCGGCGACAAAATCATCACCGCGCCACGCCTGACGCTCTTTAACGGCCAACTCGCGAGCTTCCTCATAGGCGGCCCGGAGAAGGACTTTAACCTGCACGTCCAGGCCACAATTTCCGCAGACCGGCGATCTGTCACCATGACTGTCAGGACCCCCGCCAACCCGGAACTCGCGGCCGCTCGCCGGGCCATTGGCACTTCATCCAAACCAGCCACCGCGCCATTTCGTTTTGAGCGTATAACCACATCCGGAAGCACGATCTCGGTCCCGGATGGCGCTACGGTTCCCATTCAGATGAAACGAGAGACGTTCGAGATTCAGGCCGATGGATCGGAAAAGTCGATTGAGATGCCGCCGGATTCACGGGAAGTCTGGATGTTGATCAAGCCCACGATCATCATCCAGCGCGAGCAGGAGCAGGAGCAATTTCCGCGTCTCTCGTCCCATCCAACATCCAATCCTTCAGGTAATCGTTAGCGTGGGCGCGGAAGGCCCCAGATTCCGCTTGCTCACTTCGCCGGCGACATGACGCACGATCGCTTGCAGCGCTTTGGCCAGTTCCGGATTGGATTCGAAATTGGCGGTCGGATTTCCGGCGTCACTGTTGACCCGAAGCTCCGGATAAAGCGACAGCGCGCCAAGAAATTCCAGGTCCAAACCTTTGGCGGCTTGTTCGGCGCCGCCTTTGCCGAAAATCTCCGAACTCATATTCTCGACGATCCCCAGCACCGGTGTCTGAAGCTGCTGGAACATCCGCACGGCCCGGATGCAATCATCCAGCGCCACCTGCTGCGGCGTAGCGACGACAACCGCGCCGGTGAGCGGCACAAGCTGGCAAAGCGTCAGCGGCACATCGCCCGTGCCCGGCGGAAGATCGACAATCAGATAATCCAGCTCCGGCCAGAGCGTGTTGTCCACCAATAGCTGCCGGAACGCCCCCTGCGCCATGGGCCCGCGCCAGATCAACGGCTTATCCGATTCGACCAGCGAGCCGATGGTGATGGCGTGAATTCCGTGGACAAAATGGGGAATAATCTTGCCATTCTGAACCTGCATCTGCTGCCCGCGGATGCCGAGCATCGTGGGCATGCTGGGGCCGTAGACATCGCCGTCCATTAGGCCGACTTTCGCCCCTTCGCGTGCCAGTCCAACGGCCAGATTCACCGCGATGGTCGATTTGCCCACCCCTCCCTTGCCGGCGCCGACGCCGATCTTGTTCTTCATCTGCGGCAGCGGGTCGTTGGCGCGCGGCAGAGTTGCGCCGCGCGTGTTGGCGGTTAAATTCAATTTAACATTCCTTGCCCCCAGCTTAGCCAGGGCTGCGTTGACGTCCTTCTCGATCACTTCCTTGAGCGGGCAGGCCGGTGTGGTCAGCTCCACTGTCACCGCGATGTCGTCGCCGTCAACCATCACATCCTTGACCATATTGAGCGTGACGATGTCCTTGAACAGTTCCGGATCCTTGACGGCGCGGAGGGCGTCGATCACCTGTTGTTTGCTTAAAGCCATGAAGAACCTTCATCCTGAATGAAAATGCCTATCGGGATTATAGCGGTTTTGACTGTAAGATGTCGCCATGGAGACGGCGACGGGAATAAATGTCCGCCCCGGGAGCGATGACGACGGCTGGATATCCCCGCCGCCCGTGCCACTTTCAGATGGAACGACCATTTATCTTTACAAAGACGGGGAGGCGCTGCGCGCCGCATACGATGCCATTGAGAATGCAAAGAAGCTGATTTGCCTTGAAGTTTATATTTTCCGCTCGGATGACACCGGCCGCGCGTTTGCGGAACTGCTTTGCAAAAAGGCGTCGCAGGGCCTGCGGGTTTATCTCATCTACGATTCCTTCGGTTGCTATGACACCGATTCGGAGATGTTCGAATCGATGCGGCGCGCGGGCGTGCGCGTGCAGGAATTCAATCCGATCTGGCCATGGAATTGCGAGTTCAGCTGGCGTCCGGCGAATCGCGATCATCGCAAGCTGCTGGTGATCGACAACGAAATCGCCGGCCTGGGCGGGCTGAACATCGGTGATGAATATGCCGGCGCCTGGGTCACCCCGACGCGCGACAAAAGCGAGCTGGATTTCTGGCGCGACTCGGCGATCGGCCTGCGCGGACCGGCGGCGCACCTGTTTTTGCGCTGTTTCGCCAAAACCTGGCACTACGTCACGCATGGCGGACGAATCCAAACGGCCGAGTTCAACTACGGCGTGGACAAGCTCATTCACACCGGCGATTGCGAGGAACTGAGCATCCTTGCATCGGTTGCAACCATGAACAGCCCGCTGCGGCCGATGCTTCACCGCCTGCTTCATCAGGCCGAATCGTCGATTCAGATGACCATGGCGTATTTCGCGCCCGACGATGACCTGGTCGCGGAGATTTGCGGCGCGGCCAGGCGCGGCGTGAAGGTGCAACTGGTCCTGCCGGCGCGCAGCGACGTCCCGATTTTCGTCATCGCCGCCAGGGCGTATTACGAGAAACTGATGAGTGTCGGCGTGCAGATTTTCGAGCGGCAGGCCGTTGTCCTCCACGCCAAAAGCCTGGTGATCGACGGCCGGCTGGGGGTCATCGGATCGGTCAATCTCGACTATCGCAGCATCGAATACAACCTGGAGCTGTCCGCCATCATTCGCTGCGAACAATTCGCGCGCCAGATGCAGGCTCTGTTCGAAAACGACATCGGATTCTCCAACCGGATCAGCCTCAGCGCCTGGCGAAGGCGCCCCACGAGCGACCGCCTTGTGCAATGGGCAGTGAGCCGGGCGCGATATCTATTCTGATTGCCATAAAATCGCGAACCCGATGATGAACCAATTGAGCGAAAACAGCCACGAAACTATTCTAGTGTTCTCAAGAACACCAGAATATATTCCTGTTGTTTTAACAGCCTTTACGTGCATTAATTGTGATGTCCCGCTATTGGTTGGTCCTGCGGATTCAGCCGTTCCATTCGCCTGAAAATACCTCCGTTGCGGGGCCGGTCATGTAGACGTTGTTGTCGCTTTCGCGCCATTCGAGCTGAAGATCTCCGCCGGGGAGATGGGCCAGGATTTTTCGCTTGGTGCGACCGGTGAGCACGCCGGCCACGCAGACGGCACAGGCGCCGGTGCCGCAGGCCAGCGTAATTCCGCTGCCGCGCTCCCACGTGCGCATCTGCACTTCATTGGGCGAGATCACCTTCACCCAATGCCCGTTGATGCGCCGGGGAAAGGCCCAGTGGTGCTCGACCACCGGGCCCAGATGCTCGAGCTCGATCTTGTCTGGATCGGAGACATAAATGACCGCATGAGGATTGCCCATGGAGACAAACGTCGCCAGGAACTCCGCCGGCCAATCGAATAGCGCCCGCTTGGGATGATCCAGCGGAACCTCAAACTCATGATCGCCCACCTTGCGGAGGCGCTTGGCATCGACGGGGATTTTGGGAATGTCGAGAATCGGCTGGCCCATGTTGACGGTGACATGCGAAACGGTGTTTCCAGCCAGATGCACATCGAGCGTGAGGACGCCGCGCCCCGTCTCGACGCGGATTGGGTTGGCGCGGGTCAGGCCGTGATCGTAGGAATATTTTGCGACGCAGCGAACGCCATTGCCGCACATCTCGGCCTCCGAGCCATCGGCGTTGAACATCTGCATGCGCACATCCGCCATTTTCGAGGGCAGAATGAGGATCAACCCATCCCCGCCCACGCCGGTATGACGGTCCGAAATCTTCTTCGCCACGGCGATTGGGTCGGCAACAGTTTCGTTGAACCCGTTGACGTAAACGTAGTCATTGCCGATGCCGTGCATCTTGGTGAACTTCATGGCATCTATCTTATGCTGAATTTGAAGACAGTTGTACTTTGATAGCTTTGGCCCGGCTTGAGCACGGTGGTTGGGAAATTAGGCTTGTTGGGCGAATCAGGATAATGCTGGGTTTCCAGGCAGAAACCTGACCTCTTCGCATATTTCTTGCCACCTTTGCCAATTAGCGTGCCGTCGAGGTGATTGCCAGAATAAAACTGAATGCCAGGCTCGGTCGTCAGCACTTCCAGGACTCGGCCCGACATGGGCTCGTAAACTTTCGCCGCCAAAGCCAGACCGGATTTGTTATTCAAAACGAAATTGTGATCGTATCCGCCGCCGAACTTGAGCTGCTCGTTGTCGGTTTCGATCCTTTCGCCAATCGTGTGCGACTGGCGAAAATCGAAGGGTGTGTCTTCGACCCCGGCGATTTCGCCTGTTGGAATCGATTTCGCATCCGTCGGCGTGTACTGGTCTGCTGCGAGCGTCAACTCATGGTTTAGGATCTCCGAAGAACCCGCGCCGGCGAGATTGAAATAGGAATGGTTCGTCAGATTGATCACCGTATCCTTGTCAGTCGTGGCTGAGTATTCGATCCGCAGCTCGTTGGCATCACTGAGGCTGTAGCGCACATGGGCGGTGAGATTGCCGGGGAATCCTTCTTCGCCGTCCTTGCTCAGATAAGTGAATTCGACGGTGTTGTCGTCATTCTTTTTGCCGGTCCAGTTGACCTTGTCGAACCCGCGTCGTCCGCCGTGCAGGATATTGCCGCGGTCGTTGACGGTAAGTTTGTATTCGACGCCGTTGAGCGTGAACTTTGCCCCGCCGATGCGGTTGCCATATCGGCCGACGATCGCGCCCAGGAAAGGCTCGTTGCGGGTGTATCCCTCGATGCGATCGAAACCCAGGACCACATCATCGATCTTGCCGGCGCGGTCCGGGACTTTGAGCGAGACGATCGTAGCGCCATAGGTCATGATTTGGGTGCTGGCGCCTTTTTTATTGGTGATGGTGAAAATCTTAACCGGCACATCGGGCGTGAGGTTGCCGAAGCCTTCTTCAACGACATCTGCCCGCGACAAGGCCGCCATCAGCATGATGACAGCCGCGATGCCAAAGAATGTGATATTCATTTTGGAAAATATAGCGAATTGAATCGCATGCCACTATAGTGTCATTGAGGACGGGGCCCGTACAATCCGGAGGTACGCAGTGAGCAAGACATTCCGTGACTGGGTAACCGAAGGCGAAGCCATCTATACCGCTGCTTACAAGGAATATCAGGCCCTGCTGGCGCAGATCGAGCAGCTCGAAGCCCGCCTGGCGGAGAAGAAAACCGAAGTGAACCAGATCGCGCAGATGATCGGCAAACCCCCGGTTGAAGGCCCCGCCCGGGTCACCGCCGAGATTGTGGAACAGCCGCCCTCGGTATCGATCGGATCGGTCACACGCGCTTTGATGGGAAGAGGCGTCACGCCAAGATAAAAACCACGAATCACACGAATGAATACGAATAGAAATGGCGTTTTCTTATTCGTGTCAATTCGTGTGATTCGTGGCTTTAGTTCTTTTCAGGAGCGAGCAGCGGCGTTCTGAAGCGCCTTGCGAATTTCGGCCAGCAGTTGCTCCACCTTGAACGGCTTGAACAGCACCGTCTGCAATCCCTCCTGACTGGCGCGGACGATGCAGTGATTGGGGTCATATCCAAAACCGGTCATCAGAATCACAGGCAGCGGATTGGTCTTTTGATGGGCGACGGTGAAGACTTCGTAGCCTGATTTGTCGGGCATGCGAATGTCGCTGACGACCAGATCAAATTCGCCGCTGTTGATTTTTTCGATTGCCTCGCAGCCGCAGTTGGCCAGTGTCACATTTGCGTGATATTTGTGCAGGATGTCGTTGATGGTATTGCGGATTTTCTCATCATCGTCGGCCACGAGAATCCGCGCCCCGCGCAAAACTGGATCATCCGTGCCTTTGACTTCATCGGCGCCAAGAATCGTGCTGGGTCCTTCGGCCGCCTGTTTCAGGGACTTTCTGATCGAACCGACATTTTCCACGATCGATTGCAGCTTGCCGCGCAGATCGTCATGGCCGACGTAATCTTCCATGAGTGAAGTCGCATCCAGTGCAATGTCATTCAGTGGCCCGGCGACTTCGGAATTCACGTCGTCGGCCACCTTGTGGGCCGTGCCCTGCCGCTCCACGACCATCAGATCGAGAATATTCAGCGCCAGCGCCACATAGCGCCCGAAGATCTCCGCGAACTGCCGGTCATCTTCATTGAACGCGGCACGCTGCTTTGATTCGACGTTGAAAATCCCGATCACTTTGTCATGCAATCGCAACGGCACCGTTAGCGAGCTTTTGGCCCCTTCGGCGCCCGTGACATAGCGCGGATCGCGCTCGACGTCGGGGCAGATATAGCTGCGCCCCGTCGCCGCGACATAGCCGCTGATGCCATGCCCTTCCGGCTCGGCGAACAATTCAATATTCACCGCCTCGGCGGGCAGACCCACGCTGATCACCATTTCCAGCTTATTTGTTTTCCTATCGAGCAGACGAATCGCGAAGTGATCGAAATGCAGCAGGTCACGCGTGAAGCTGACAATTTTCTCTTCAAGTAGCCGCAGCCGTTCCTGCACGTTGAGCTTGCCCAGCGCCTCGGCGTCGAGTCGCACCAGCTCTCGGCCGGCTTTGTCGATCGCGTCGATCTTTTGCTGCATCCGCCGCGAGCCGGTTGCATCCCACACCACCGCCACCACCTGCACCACCGCCCCCGATGGCGAAATCACGGGAGATGCGATCATCTCCAGGAACTGCTGGTCTTCGATGTTCAGGGCGTAGCGTTTTGATCGGCCGATCGGGTTGGGATTTTCGCTCGTGGCGGGAGAGACTTGCTTGCTGAACAGCTCAAAGGCTTCCTGACACGTGCGGCGGATTTTTTCGTGCACTCGCGCCGGCCAGGCCTGCATCTTTTTGTTTTTCCAGTTCGAGCGGCCTTCCCCATCAACGATGCAGACGCCTTCGCCGATCGTGTTGAGGATCAGGCTGGCCTGCTGGGAAACCAGTGCCCGCTCAAGCGGAAGGAAGTCGCCGGTATCGGAAAAGACCGCGTCGAAATGGTCGCTGCGAAGTGCCTCGATCGCCTGATCGATATTGGGCATCTCCACGACATCAAATTGCTGTTTGAGGGATTCTACTACCAGACCGTGGGCCTTGGTCTGCCCCGCCAGGACCAATACTTTCGACCGTGGCTGCTGCACTTCGCGGACAACTCCTGTCGAAACAAGGTATTATAATCGTCCGTTAACACAGGGTCAATGAATTTCTATTGCGTCCGATAGCGTTATTCGCCTTGTCAGACTCTTCGTACCGCACCGTAATTATCAAGAACAACACCCATTCGGGCGATATGAATTGGGGCAGTCGGCCCGTTTGAAGGGCCGCATCACATGAAACTTCCTCTGCGCGAATTCTCCGAAGTGCTGACCATGCTGCGTGGGCCAATCGAGTCCAGCGCCGCATCGGAAAAGCGCCAGGCCGCGCGCATGACGGTCAACGCTCGCGTTATCGGCTACCTGATGGACGGCGAGAAAGTCCAGCGTTCCTACAGCATGCTGATGCGCGACATTTCGCTTACCGGCACCGGTGTGCTCCAGACGCTCGCCTTGCCGCAGAATTCCAAAGTTGTGCTGGCCCTGCCGCGCAACGCTGCCCCGCTGTTTGTGCTTTCCAACGTGATGCACTGCCGCTCTCTGGCCGATGGAATCCTCGCGTGCGGCATCGAGTTTGTTAACCTCGTCGATGAAGCCGCCTCGAAGAACTTCATCAAAGGCGCCGCCGACGAACGTGAACGGCTGAGCAAAGCCATCATGGTCTGATCCCCAAAGTCGTTTCGCTCCCACAATATTCTGTCCCTTCGCCCGGTCGCCGGGAGAGGGCGTTAATCGTCTCTTTCCACTTCGTGATCCGTTTCCACCGCTCCGATGAGCTGCAATCGCCGCGTCACCAGCCAGCAGAGAATCGCCCAGACCAGCCCTGCGGTCCAACCCGCCATTACATCCGTCGGCCAGTGCACACCCATATAAATCCGGCTTACACCAACGAGAAACGTCAGCGCCATGGCGATGAACAGGAAATAGAATTTGAGCCGCCGCCGCTCGACCAGCCGAGTCAGCAGGCTCCCCAGCGTGAGATAAACCACCGCCGCCATCATTGAATGCCCGCTGGGAAAACTAGAGGTCAGAACCAGTGAATAATGCGTTCCCAGATTGGGACGCTCGCGCCCGATCAGGTGTTTGAGCACACTGCTGAGAATCAGCCCGCCACCGGTTGCGATTAGAACCAGCCACATCGCGCCGAATTTTCGGATCATCAGCAGCAGCCCCGCGACCGCCAGTGTCGTAATCGTGAGGATCGTCACCCCGCCCAGGGCCGTCAGATCTCGCCCGATTTCATCCAGCATTGCATAGCGCGGCCCATGAAACTGATCGACCCATTTCATCGCCCAGGTATCGAACTGCTCGGTTTTTCCTTCCCGCACCTTATCGAGCAATTCGATAAATCCCCAGGTTCCGCCCACCACCAGCAAAACCGCCGTGAGGACCAGCGCTCCGTGAACGCCAAGCCATTCGAGAAAATGACGAAAATAACCCATGAATGCAGGCAGGCTACGACCGTTAGGGAGAGATGTAAACTTGGCGAGTTCTTATGAAAGAGAGTTAAAACAATGGTCGGTTATTCCTTCAACATTTGTATCATGACCTCACATGAGTAAGGAAACCGATGGTGGGACGTCTCCACAGTCGATCGAAGCATTTCCACCGATCGAATGGACGGTTCCACAATCTGTATTTGAATATCAGTTGGTGCAACTTCGTCGAGAAAGCCTTGCGAGCACACTGCGCCTGACTGCGATTGGCAGCGGAATTACTGGGCTTGCCTGGTGGTTCATGGGTGGAGCATTTCCTGGAATAAACTGGCCCTGGCTCGTGATCGGAATGAGTATCTATCCTTTCATGCTGGGGATGTCGCAGTTCATTGCCACATTTCTTTCGCCATTGCCTGGACACTATGCAATCACACCGCGTGGAATCCTTACTTCCATGAATCGTGGGCGAGTGATTCGCTGGAAACACATTCACTCATTTGTCATTGAACCTCATGAACTTCCCCATTTCGAGCAATTGGTTCTTTTTAATAATCCCTACCGAGCCCGAAGTATTCCGCTTCCGACTCGACAACTCGCCCAGTCAATTATCGAGGCCGTTAAACAAAATGTACGGCAGGGCAAACCAGATCAAAAACACAGACCCCTTGATCCATCCGAATGGCGAAGAATCGTAGTTCTGACTACTTTGCTTTCGATTTTCGCCTCTCTGTCTTTCAATGCATTCTTTTCTTTGAAACCGGACAATCGTGGCTGGGCCATTCTCGCATTTATCATCTTTGGACCGGGAACGCTGATCGCCTTAGGCATGCGGCGACGCGGAATCATGCAACGCATTCTTGTGGCCCAGACGATGAATTTGCTTGCTGTGATCGAAGTTTTGCTCGTCTGGCTGCCATGGTTTGCGCATCATTTTTCCATTAAATGATTGCACGCTCATGTTGAAATCTTCGCATAAACCCGCGTATCGCGCAATCGACCATCCGGGTAGCGATAGTCGCTGCGCAGCGTTCCCTCCAGTGCAAATCCGCCGCGCTCGGCCACGCGAATGCTTCGCACGTTCTGGTCATCGATCAGAAGCTGCACCCGGCGGGCCTTGAGGGTTTCAAATGCGAGCTTGGCGACGGCATTCAGCGCCTCGGACATCAATCCCTTGCCGCACTCGCGCGTGCGCAGCCAGTAGCCGATCTCGCACGAGGGAATCTCCCAGTTGAATTTGAAAATGCCGATATTCCCCAAATGCCGCCCTTCCTCACGGGCCAGCATGGCGAATTGAATCTGCTCGCGCGTGAGAAAGTTCCCCGCCGCCTTGCGACACCACTCTTCGCTGTCATTGAGGCTGTAGCTGTCACTGGCCCAGGGCATCCAGATTTTCAATTCGACCAGCGATTCGCGAACCGAAACAAAAATCGGGTGGCCATCGCCAGCGCGCGGAACGCGCAGGATCATGCGCTGGGTTTCGAGCTGATCGGGAATGTCGAGCAGAACAGGTCTGGTTTTTTCGTCGGTCCCCATGATCAACTCGCGATTAATTCATCCGTTCCCCCGAAACGACTTTGATCGATCCGGCCACAATCATAGGCCGCCTACCACTCCGCCCCAATCGCATAATCATTGCCCTGATCGGCATGCGGCCGGATGCCCATCGTAAGCCTGAAAATCGCATCCATCACCCGGGCCGCGTCGGCGGGCGATGCGCCGGCGATGGAATAACCGCCATCCGTCTTCACCAGACTCCCCGCCGGCACACCCGCCTGCCGTGTGATCGAATCGATGTCGATTTGCTGCTCAAGCTGAAGCTCATCCCGCCGCATGCGAATTTCGGCGAAATGATCGCTATCCTCGTCGTGTCCGGCGCCCTGGGCGCAGAATGTGATCCAGCCGTTCCACTCCGGCAGCGCGCGCAGCCGCCTGATCGCATCCGCCATCGCATCAACCGCCGATTTAAACTGTCCCGTCGGATGCTCCATGAACGGCGCGTCCGGATCGGAGGGCACATCCGTTTTCCTGCCGAATAAGCGATCGAAAAATCCCATGGGTCCTCGGTTTTCTTTTTTTGCGAAACTGATTCGGTTTCATATGTATCACGGGCGTCTCGCCCGTGCCAAACCCTTGCGAACGAAATTTTGCCTGAATCGATCGCACAAAGCACGGCCGAGACGGCCGTGGTACAATTGAGGTTGTTCGAACCGAGTCAGTATGTTGGCCGTGAGTTGGCTTGGTTCTCGCAGGCATGCGATATCCATTCAATGCCTATGAATCGCTTAAATCATACTCGCGCCGCTTTCGTTCCAGAAAATGTCGGTGTCGTCGATATGGACATGCCAATCCGCAGCGGAAAGCACCACTCGGATCTTGCTGAGTAGTTCACACCAATGCTCGGCCAGCTGGTGTGATGCATCATTATCGTTGTCTGGAAGTCGAGTCGCCCCCTCGAATATCATATTTGGTTCAGTAGGATCACTGGGATCGTAAATACAAAAGTCTACGCCGCTATGGCCTCGACCCTTCTGGACGTATCGATCAAATTCCTTCCGAATCGAATACTGAGTAACCAAACGATCGATCATCGCGCGCTCACTGTCCGTGAGTGGGTGGTTACGCCTTGCAGTGTAGTAAATCGATGTCCCCATGAGTGAATTAGTGTAATACACTCCCTGCGTCGATTGAAGCGAGCCATTGTCCCGTGATTCAAGTCGGACTCATCCTGTACCGATTTATCGTTTTTGAAGGATCGAGCCTGCGGGAAAATTCCGCGCGCCGCCGCGGAGCCTTGTTTTTGAACGGCTGCGAGGGGTGCGAAAATCGTACTGCCAAAATATTAGCCGAAAAACGACGGGATGAAGGGATCCACTCGTAAATCGGAGCGGATGCGACGAAAGTTAAATCGATAAACCAGAGATTTGCAGTTTTATTTAGCGGCGGTGCGCAGCACCGCGGGTTTGAAGAGCAATCGCCGCCCGCGGTGCTGCGCACCGCCGCTAAATGGAAAAGGTAACGATCCTTTGCGAGGTTTCATTCGTAGAGATAATGTCTGCGCTCTTTGAAAACCCGGTAAACCGGACCGATGCAACACCATGCAACAAAATGCAAAGGTGAAAAAATCGCGACCGAGAAATGAGTTGGTTAAGTCAATGCGGCCGCTAAAGTTGTGCCTGACCGCTCATTCGGATCGAACCAACCTGTTGCATTCGCGGACGTGAATATGAATGTCCAAAAATGTCCCACTTTTTTCATGTCGAAATGGGACATTTTGGCGCAATTCCCGGCCGGGCCGGGAGTTGGCGGAAAACGCAAATGTCCCACTTCTGACCAAGTGGACATTTAATAATTATTAAACCTCCCGATCGACCGCGGCGGCGATTCTGCGGATCGAAGCCATCATCTCCTTGAACATTACCGGCGTGAGCGATTGCGCCCCATCCGTCATGGCGTGCTCGGGATCATCGTGGACTTCGAGGATCAAGCCATCGGCTCCGCATGCGATGGCGGCGCGGCACATCGGCTCGACCAGGTGCCGCTTGCCGGTGCCGTGACTCGGATCGACAAAGACCGGCAGGTGCGAGCGGCGATGCAGCTCGGGCACGATCGCCAGCGGCAACGTATTGCGCACGTAATCCGATTCAAACGTGCGAATGCCGCGCTCGCAGAGGATGACCTGCGTGTTTCCGCCGGCCAGGATGTATTCGGCGGCGAGCATGAACTCCTCGAAGCTGGCGCTCATGCCGCGCTTGAGCAGCACGGGCTTGCGCGTCTCGCCGAGCTTGGAAAGGAGGTTGAAATTCTGCATGTTGCGTGCCCCGACCTGGAGCACATCGGCATACTCGACCACCATGGGGATCTGATCGATGCTCATGACTTCGGTGATAATCGCCAGTCCGGTCTTCTCGCGCGCTTCAGCGAGGTATTTGAGACCTTCCTCGGCCAATCCCTGGAATGTGTATGGATTGGTGCGAGGCTTGAAGGCGCCGCCGCGCAGACCGACGGCGCCGGCTTCCTTGACCGCGGCTGCGACATCAAGGAGCTTGCCACGGTCCTCAACGCTGCAAGGCCCGGCGACGACAGGCACCTTCTTGCCGCCGACGACTCCGCCCAGCTTGCCGCCCAGGGGAATCTTGGTCCGTTCCTTGTGGACCTCGGCCGACGCCATCTTATATGGCGCGAGGATCGGCACGACGCGATCGACCCCTTCGATCGATTCCAGCACCGTGCGGTCCTTGTTGCGGTCATCGCCAATGACCGCGACGACGGTTGTCTCGGTGCCGACGATGACGTGTTCCTTGAGTCCCATATCGCGCACGCGTTTCACAACGTGCTCCACCTGTGCCTTGGTCGATCCCGGTTTCATCACCACCACCATTGGAAACCTCCAAACGAAAAAGCCCCAGGACCGCGTCCTGAGGCTTTGTTATGGTTCGATCAGTCGAGTCAGCATCAGGACGCGGTTATGGCGCGGGGGTAAAGTATCCCGTAAACCAATATCCGAAGTCCTTGGGGTTCTGACTCATGAGGAGGTTAGCCTACCACGGTATTGGGGGATGTCAACCGCATTCGGATGGCTCATTTTCCCCAGACTTCCCAGTTTCTTTGGGGCAAATGTTAAATATTCAAATGGTTGAATTTGTGTTTGACACTGATTTTTGAGGTTGATAAGGTCCGGCCCGAGCATTGTTATCAGAGGGAAGGCATGCACATTTCTAAGACGCTTGGCCTGACGACATTCCTTGCGTTCACATTGTCCGTGACCAGTGCTTTTGGCGATACCACAATCGGGTCGCTAGATAACACGGGGTTTAATGCGTCGGGCGGTCATGCTTATCTGGGTGAGAGCTTCATCGTGCCGGCGGGTGAGACGGGCCTGTCTTCTGCCAGCCTGGTGCTACACGGCGGCAACGGCGGCGACGCCAGCGGCATGCTCCGAATCTATTCGTTTAGCGACGATGGCTCGACAGGCGTCTTCGGTACCCAGTTAGGCGCGTTTCCCATCACGGTTCCCGGCAACAGCGCCGCGGCGACTTATTCGCATGAATTCGATCTGCCTGTAACCGAGGGTAAATATGCCCTGATCGCCGATTGGGGAGCCAACAACAACGCCGGCGGATATTTCAGCAATTCCAGCTATTACACCAATGGAAACACCATCTTCGCCGGCGCCGGCGGGCCGGGAATTTTCAGTAGTTTTGATCTGGCTTTTCAGGTCGTCTTCGGTCCCATTCCCGAGCCCACAACGCTGGCAATTTTAGCGCCCCTGGGCCTGTTGCTGGGTCGTCGTAGAATCACTCAACATTAGCTGCTACTATCCCGTCTGACGGGGCGTAGCTCAGCTTGGATTAGAGCGCCTGGTTTGGGTCCAGGAGGTCGAAGGTTCAAATCCTTTCGCCCCGATTCGGTTCACTTGAAGGGGAGCAATACCGTTTCCACATCGTCCGCAGGATTGATTGGAAATTGCGGGCAAAGCGGGGCGCATCCATCACGGGGGATGCCTGAACGCGCTGCCGCAGCGTGCGGCGCAATCCCGTCCGGCGCGCTTCATCCTTCATCAATCCCGTTGCAATTTGCACATATTGCCCGGGAGACGATGCAACCAGCTCAGCTAAGCCCATATTGGAAAGGATGCTCAACGCCCCGCGCGATACCGCCCGTTCCCCCGCCATGCTGACTACTGGCACGCCCATCCATAGCGCATCCATCGTCGTCGTATGGCCGTTATATGGAAACGTATCCAGCACGACGTCGATCTGCCGATAAAGCTCCAGATACCTTCGCCGTGAACACTTGTCGGCGAACGTTACGCGTTCCGATCCCAACAGGTTCGTGACCACTTGCCGGGTTTTTCCGGATGGACAGAGGATCATCAGCCTCGAACCGGGAACCTCATCCAATACCTGCTTCCACAACCCAAGCAACGGGGGATTTACCTTTGCATAATTGTTCAGTGAGCCAAACGTCATGGTCCGGCGGTCACCGATGGGTAAGTCATCGCACAGCGGGTCGTAGCACCAGAACGACTCAGGCAGGCGCACCGTCTGCTCCGAATAGATCGATTCATCGTTATCCACGGGATCGAGAAATGGATCGCTGATGCGATAATCGATCACCCTTAACCCCGTCGAACCGGGATAACCCAGCCAGGTCGCCTGCACGGGCGCGGGCTTGCGGGCAAAGACCAGCAGACGATTGCGCTCCATATGCAGCGTGAGATCGATCAGGATATCGATGCGATCCTCACGAATGACCTTGGCAACCTCGTCGTGACCCTTGCCGAGGATGCGCCGCCACTGTTTGGCGTGGCTTTGAATTCGCTGGGTGATCTTGTCGTGCGTTTCCACATCGTCATAGCAGTACACTTCAAATTGATCGCGATCGATGCTACTTAAGAGCGGAACTGTAAAAAATGCCTGGCTATGGTCGCGAAAGTCAGGCGAAACAAATCCAATCCGCAGCGGTCGATCAGCGGTGCGGTCATTGTCATGGGGCTGAATATTCCGTTCGAAAGCCTCAGCATGTCTGGCGCGCCATTTTGATTCTTCCTCGGCCTGCGATTGCCGCGTCGTATCGGGGTGAAACAGCATCGTAAAAATTAGATTACTGTGAAATCGGGTGATTTCAGGCTCGATGGCCATGCCGCGCCGGAAGCAATCCATCGCTTCGTCAAGCCGGCCCTGCTCCATGCGCAACGTTCCCAGGTTGTTAAACGCGTTGGCATAGCGCGGATTGAGCTGAACCGCGCGGTTGCAAGCGTCGGCGGCCTCATCGAAGCGACCGACGCGTCGCAGGGCATTGGAAAGATTTTTTTGCGCTTGGGGGTTGCTAGGTCTTAAACGGATTGTTGTCTGATATTCGGCGATTGCCTGATCAATTTGACCTTTTTCCAGCAGCACGCCGCCAAGGTTGTTATGTGCCTCGGCCAGGTTGGGGTTGCATCGAATCGCTTCTCGAAATGATTTCTCAGCCTCGGCGGGGTTCTTCATGGCAACATAGACCGCACCGAGATCGTTATGAATGTTCGCCTGGTGCGGCGCAAGTTGTAGTGCTTCGCGAAGAGCTGATACGGCTTCATCCAGCCGCTGAAGTTTCTGGTAAATGAGTCCCAGAATACCGTGAGCCTGTGGATCTTCCGGTTGAATCTGAATCGCACGCCGGGCTGAGGCAATTGCCTGTTCGGGCTCGCCCAACGATAGAAGCACCAAGCCCAGATTGCTGTGATACGAAGAAACATTCGGATTGATGTCGATTGCGCGGCCGATCAGTTCCGCGGCAGCTTTGGGATTTCCCTTCTGCTGAGTGATCACGCCCAGAAGATGCCATGCATCTGAATTCTGGGGATATTCGGCTGTGAGTTGCCGGTAAATTGCTTCGGCCTGATCAAATCGCCCGGCTTGATGATGGCCAATCCCCTGCTGAAGTGCTTGTTGAGCGTTCGCGATTGCCATATTCACCCGCACCAGCGCCGCCACATCGTTCGAAAGGCCGATTCCATGTTCCGCGCAAAACGCGGTCCATCCATCAGGGGCGAGTTCTCGATCCGCTGCCGCATGGATGAGCGAATGTCCGCCAGGCGCGAATGATCCTTGGCCAGCTCAGTCGCAATCTCGACAAACTGCACGGGCGAGCGTGCAACCAGCTCCGGCAGGCCGACGTTGGAAAGCACGCTCCATCCGCCGCGCGAAACGACGCGCTCCCCCGCCATGCTGACGACCGGCACTCCCATCCAGAGTGAATCGATTGTCGTCGTGTGCCCGTTATACGGATAGGTATCAAGGATGATGTCAATCTGATGATGCAGTTCGAGATACTTTCGACGGGGAATCTTCGGAGTAAACAGAACCCGCTGCGGCGCGATTCCCACAGCGCCCAGAACATTCAGCACCGTCTGCCGCTGATCGCCGGAAGGGCAAAGCATGACCAGGCGCGATCCTTCCACACCATTCATCACCTTCGCCCAGAGCTGGAGCGTCGATGGATTGGTCTTGACGAAATTGTTGAGCGAGCCAAATGTGAGTGCCGCCCCGCGGGTCACGGGCGGAGACTGGGGCTTCAAATCCGTGCACCAAGGGTCGTAACACCAAAACGTCTCTGGCAGACGAACCGTTTGCTCAGTGTAAATCGACTCGTCCTCGCCAACCGGATCAAGGTACGGATCGCTGATCCGATAGTCCATCGTCTTCAGACCCGTCGAACCGGGATAGCCCAGCCACGTTACCTGCACCGGCGCCGGCTTGCGCGCGAAGACCAGCAATCGGCTGCGTTCCATGTGCAGCGTCAGATCGACCAGAATGTCAATTTGGTCCTGGCGAACCAGTTCAGCTACCGAAGCATCGTCTATGCCTGTGATGCGCTGCCACCCGTCTACCGTGCCTTTCAAACGCTCGGTGGCCTCATCGGGACGAAGCGAATCGTCGTAACACGTATAATGAAACTGGCTGCGATTGTGATGAGCAAAAAGTGGCAACGTGAAGAAGGACTGGCACTGATCTCGAAATTCCGGCGAAATAAACCCGACACGCAGCGGACGATCGGGAGTGCGCTCATTGGTGTGAACCTCAATTTCCGATGCGAGCGGATCGGCATGCTGCTGCCGCCAGTTCACCAGCTCCTGCGCAATCTGAACCGGGGTGACGCCGGGCTGAAACAGCATCGTGAAGATAAGGTTGTTGTGAAAATAAGGGATCTGCGGACGCAATGCGATCGCCTGGCGGAAATAAGGGATCGAATCATCGAGCCGCCCTTGCTCGACCAGCGTGCAGCCCAGATTACTGTATCCTTCGGCATAGTCGGGCTTGAGGACGATCGCGCGCTGATAGGACGTGGCGGCAGGATCAAGATGGCCAAGCTTGCGCAGCGCATTGGCCAAGTTGTTATGCGCCTCGGCGAGGTTCGGGCTTAATTGCACCGCGGTTTGGCATGCCGTGAGCGATGAATCGATCCGGCCCTGCTCATAGAGCAGTTTGCCGAGATTGCTATAGGCCTCGGCCATGCCGGGCCGGCATCGAATCGCGCCCTGCAATGCCGCAACCGCTTCCTCGATTTGTCCCATCTCCATCAAAATCGCGCCTAGGTTGTTCAGCGCGTCGGCGTGATTGGGTTGGTACTGCACCGCAAGCCGATAATTCTCTGCCGCTTTTGGAAAGTCATTTTGAAGCTGATAAGCCAATCCCAGATTGAAATAGGCGTCGGCGTGGTCGGGTTTCAATTCGATCGCCTGTTGGAGCGATTCGATAGCGGCTTCATTTTTCCCCTGCGCCATCAGCACCAGCCCAAGATTACTGTGAAACATGGCGACCGAAGGCTCGCGGACGATCGCCTGACCAATCAGATCAGCGGCTTCCTGGTGGTGCCCGCGCTGATGTGTAATAGCACCGAGCAAATGAAGCGCATCGGCATAGTTGGGATATTCAGCCAGGACCTGGCGATAGATCGATTCGGCCTCATCCAACCGCCCGGCGGTCTGAAGCTGCATCGCCCGATCCATCGCGGCCTGCACTGTTAACGTCGCCATTACAAGGAATTATGAATGAATTGGGGAATTTGACAATCCTGAATCGGCGATGCGTTTCTGCTTGCTTTGGCGCCGCGGAATTCCATTGAAACCGCCTATGTAGTCGAGTAGGATTTGGCTGGAGGAAATCCCGTCTTTTGGGGCGTATTAGATGAATCTGATTGAAACCATGGAACAGCGCCGACTGATGTCGGTGACAGTCGATGATAACGCCACGCTGCGGGTGAGTACCGCAGGTGACGCGGATGTTGTTTCCATTTCACTTCAATCAGGAACGCTGCATGTCTCGGTCAATGGCCAGAATACCGACGTTTCAGCTGCTGATGTGAAGAGGCTCTCAGTCAGCACTTCCGGCGGCGACGACTTGATCGATTTGCACGGACTGAAACTCAAAGCACGCATCAATGCCGGGAGCGGCGGTGACACCGTCCTGGGTACCAATGCCGATGATCGAATCCTTTGCGGCTCTGGAAATGACTCTGTCGCGGGGAACAAGGGTAACGATTCGATCACCGGCAATGCCGGCAAGGACTCGATCAGCGCCGGTGACGGCAACGACACTGTCACGGGCGACGCGGCAAACGATTCGGTCCTGGGTGGCAGCGGCGATGACAGCGTCGATGGCGGCGACGGCGATGACTCGGTTCGCGGTGGCGCAGGCAACGATGTTGTAAAGGGCTCAGCCGGAAATGACTGGGTCTGGGGTGAAGCGGGCAAAGATTCTCCGGGCGGCGGCGATGGCGAGGATCATATTTACGGCGGGTCTGGTGCGGATGAATTCGGATCATTGGGAATACAAAGCGAACGCAAGGACTATAAGACGGGTGATGGTGATCACGTTCAGGTCCTCAGTGATCCCTCTGTGGGCGGAATAATGATTCGATTGACTTACCAGGGTGACGCCAATCTTGATGGCAAAGTTGATATTAATGACCTGTATAACCTTGCAAATAATTTCCTGAGTACCACGGCAACCTGGTTAAATGGAGATTTCAATTTCGATGGAGTTGTGAACGACACCGATCTGGCGCTCTTGGCAAAGCAGTGGCAGAATGCCAACCGCTAAATGGAATCTGGAGCCGGTTGAATGAGCTATATTGAGTACATGGAAAAACGCCGCCTCTTTTCAGTGGCGGTTGACG
>JADMIO011683265.1_pt1 | contig 76849 bp, 63 predicted proteins | sample 8958161 | NCBI WGS metagenome assembly JADMIO01 (sample SAMN16585339, study PRJNA669376) | soil metagenome | isolation source: Crop rotation soil | place: USA: Cullars Rotation, Alabama | collected 2011
TTTCATTATGGTGAAAGTTGGAACCTCTTACGTGCCGATCAGATTAAAACGAAAGGCCCAGTCTTTCGACTGAGCCTTTCGTTTTATTTGACCATGTTGGTATGATTTAAATTAATACGACTCACTATAGGGTCAGTGCGGCCGCGACTTCAAGTCACGTGAATTCCAAGCTTCGGATCCCACTGTGCTGGAAAGCAGGGCGATAGCTGAATGGACCTGGGGCTGGCAGGGAAAGTTGCGATTGTGACCGGCGGGAGCCGGGGGCTTGGGTTGGCGGCGGCGACAGCACTTCACGCCGAGGGCGCCAACGTCGTGATTTGTGCGCGCGGACAGGATGCTCTCGAGCAGGCGGCCACGAGCCTGAAACAGTCTGCGTCGAGCGCTCGCGTATCGACCGTGGTCGCCGACGTTTCGAAAGAGGACGGCGTTCGCAAGGTCGTCGACACGGCCGTCGCCGAATTCGGCCGGCTCGATGTGCTGGTGAACAATGTCGGTCTGGCTCGGGGCGCCGGCATCGAAGCCACGACCGACGCCGATTGGCAGGAAGCGTTCGATCAGACGCTATTCCCCGCGATCCGCATGACGCGTCTCGCAGTGCCGCACATCCGCCGGCAGGAGGGTGGGGCGGTGATCATCGTGTCGTCCATCTTCGGCCGCGAATCCGGCGGCCGCATGACCTACAACGCTGTGAAGGCCGCCGAGATCAGCTTGACCAAGTCGCTCGCGCAGCAACTGGCGAAGGACCAGATTCGCGTGGTGTCGGTGGCGCCAGGCTCGATCCTGTTCGAAGGCGGATCGTGGTGGAAGCGGCAGCAGGCCGATCCCGAAGGTATCGCCGCGTTCGTGAAACAGGAATTGCCCTTCGGCCGATTCGGCAAGCCAGAAGAAGTGGGTGCCGCGATCGCATTCCTCGCCTCGCCAAAGGCCAGCTGGATCAGCGGCACGACGGTCGTCGTCGACGGGTGCCAGTCGCGAATGTTCTAGCAGGGTTCTACGGGGGTTCTACGGGGGTTCTAAGGGGGGTTCTACGAAGGTGCTACGTACGTAGAACGGCTTCAGAACCTATTTAGAACCTTTGTTGAACGACAGGTAGTAAACCGGCAATCCCAGCAGCACGACTCCGAACGTGATCGAGGTCCACTTTGGATCGGTGATCAGCGCGTTGATTACCAGGTACATGGCCGCGGCGATGAACACCGCCGGCACGAAGGGGTAGCCGATGACTTTGTACGGCCGGTTCAGGTTCGGTTGCGACTTTCGCAGCGTGTAGATGGCGGCGACGCTCAATGCGTAGAACGGCCACATTGCCAGCACGAACGTGTCGGTGAGTTGTTCGAACGTCTGCGTCATCACCATCGCCACGCCGAGCACCGTCGCAAGGGTGATGGCGACGTAGGGGGTCTTCCACTTCGGGTGCACGCGGGCAATCGGCGCGAACAGCAGCTTGTCGTCGGCCATCGCGAAAAAGATGCGCGGCGAGGCCAGCATGCTGCCCATCAGCGAGCCGAAGGTGGAGATCATGACGATCACCGACACGAACGACACGCCCGCCCGGCCGAACAGCGACCCCATCGTGTCCGCGGAAATCAGCCTCGATTTGGCCATCACGTCGATCGGGTTGACGTAGAGATAGGCGGCATTCGCGGTCAGGTAGATCGCGATGATCAGCAGCGTGCCGATGATGATCGCACGCGGCAGGTTGCGCTGCGGATCTTTCACCTCGCCGCTGGCGAACGTCAGATCGGCGAAGCCGTCGTAGGCCCACATCACCGAGATCAACGCCAGGCCGAACACGCCGGGATCGATCGGCGCGCCCGTCGAGGCGAAATTGCTGAACGACGCACCGACGCCGCCCCCCATCAGGAACGATGCGACCACGAGTAGGGCGAGGGCGCCGAACTTCGCGACCGTGGAGATGCCGGCAAACAAGGCTCCCAATTGAACGCCGACAATGTTGATGCCGGCGGCGAAGATGATGGCACCCGCAGCGAGATAGTCGGCCCATTCGGGATGTGCCGCCGGGTCCTGCCCGATCACGCGAAGGAAGTATTCTCCGAACACCGAAGAGATCCCGCCGAGCGCGGCCGCGCGAATCAGGACGAGCTGAGCCCATCCATACAGGAAGCCGAACGGCCGGCCCCAACCCTCGCGGAGATACACATACATGCCCCCGGTCTCAGGCATCGATGCCGAGAGTTCGGCAAAGGCCAGCGCGCCGCAGAGGACGATGAGCCCGCCGAGGATCCAGACACCCATCATCCATACTGGGTCTGGCACGCGCGTGGCGATGCCGGCAGGCGTGCGGAAGATGCCGCCGCCGATGGTGATGCCGATCACGAGACCGATTGAGCTCAGCAGGCCAAGACGGCGGACGAGGGTTGCCATGTGTGGGGCGATACTACCTGTTGCGCTGGAAAACCGTATCCTTCGACTGACTTTCGCTTTCGGTCGTTGATCGTGTAGCATTGCACACGGTTACCCATGGCTCTGCCTGCTTTACGACCTCACGAACACAAGCAGGTCGCCCTTCAAAACGCACTGACGGTCCTCGATTCGGGTTCACCGGCCGTAGTCTCGGCGAAGGCTGGCGAAGCGCTCGATCGGCCTGACACGCCTGACGAGGTCGTGACCGCCGTGCGGCGATTGCCCGCGGTCGAGGCGTCGTATGCGCCCTTTCCGGATGGCATCGATGCGCGACTGAAGGCGGCATTCGAAGCGCGGGGCGTGATGCAGCTCTACACGCACCAGGCCGAAGCGTTCGCGCACGTCGCGGCCGGGCGCCAGGTCGTCGTGACGACGCCCACGGCATCCGGCAAGACCCTTTGCTACAACCTGCCGGTGCTCGATCGCGTCCTGAAGAATCCGTCGACGCGGGCGTTGTATCTGTTTCCGACCAAGGCGCTCGCCCAGGATCAGATGGCCGAGCTTCACGAGCTCACGAAGTCCATCGGCGACGTCGGTGGCGAGGCGATCGGCGTGCACACCTACGACGGTGATACACCGCAGGATGCGCGCCGCACCATTCGCACGCGCGCGCACATCGTGCTCAGCAACCCGGACATGGTGCACTCAGGCATCCTTCCGCACCATCCGCGCTGGGCGAAGATGTTCGAGAACCTCGAATTCGTGGTGATCGACGAACTCCACGCCTATCGCGGGGTCTTCGGCAGCCATCTGACCAACGTCCTGAGACGGCTGCAGCGCATTTGCCGGCACTACGGATCGAATCCGCAGTTCATCTGCTCGTCGGCAACGATTGCCAATCCGGCTGAACTTGCCGAACGGCTGGCTGAGAAGCCGTTCTCCCTCGTCGACAGGAGCGGCGCGCCCAGGGGCGACAAGTTTTTCGTCTTCGTCAACCCACCGGTCGTCAATCGCGAGCTGGGCATTCGGCGTTCTTACATTGCGGAGTCGCGCCGTGTCGCCGGCGAGTTCCTGCGGCGCAACCTGCAGGTGATCGTCTTTGCGCAGAGCCGCCTGTCGACCGAGATCCTGACGACCTACCTCAAGGAAGATTTTGAGGACATGCCCGGCATGCCCGAGCGCATCCGCGGCTATCGCGGCGGGTACCTGCCGCTGCGCCGCCGCGAGATCGAGAAAGGTCTCCGCGCCGGCCAGGTGCGAGGCGTGATCTCCACCAACGCGCTCGAACTCGGCATCGACATTGGCGCCCTCGATGTCTGCGTGATGGCGGGTTATCCCGGCACGATTGCATCGACGTGGCAGCGGGCGGGCCGTGCCGGCCGCCGGACCGGGCAATCCGCCGCCGTCATGGTCGCCTCGAGCGCGCCAATCGATCAGTTCGTGGCCAGGCACCCGTCGTTCTTTTTCGACGCCTCGCCAGAACACGCGCTCGTCAACCCCGACAACCTGCACATCCTCGTCGACCACGTGAAGTGCGCGGCGTTTGAATTGCCCTTCACCACGGAGGAGATGTACGGACAGGTCAACGTCCAGGATGTTCTTGGCATCCTGCAGGAATCAGGCCTGGTGCACCGATCCGGCGACGAGGACGGGGGGCAGTGGCACTGGACCAGTGAATCGTATCCAGCCAATGCCGTCAGCCTGCGATCGATCTCGTCCGACAACTTCGTGATTACCGATCACACCGATGGCGCCAAGGTGATCGGCGAAACCGATTTCACGAGCGCGCTCTCGACGCTGCATCCGAAGGCCATCTACATGGTCGAAGGAAAGATCTTCCAGGTGGAGGAGCTCGACTTCGTCGGCCGCAAGGCACACGTCCGGGAAGTCGACTGCGATTACTACACCACCGCGATCACCTACACCAGGGTCACGATCCTCGATCGCTTCGCGGAGGATGCGCCCAAGGTGGCGCTGCACGGCGAAGTGCACGTCGTCTCGCGCGTGGTGGGGTTCAAGAAGATCCGGTTCCAGACCAACGAGAACGTCGGCTCTGGCGAGCTCGACCTGCCCGAGCAGCAGATGCACACGACCGCTTACTGGCTCGAAGTGCCGCTGTCGATCATGAACGCACTGCCGTATGCCTCTGACGATCGCCGCGACGGCGTGATCGGGCTGGCGTTCGCGATGAAACAGGTCGCACAATTACTGTTGATGTGCGACGCCAGGGACATCGGGCTGTCGGTGAACACGGGTGAGCAGGACCAGTCCGGGACGGACTGGTCGCGCCGCAGCGCCGAGGGCGCGAAGCCGGACACGCCGCGAATCTTCCTGTACGACGCCTACCCAGGCGGCATCGGCTTCAGCGCGCCGCTCTGGGGCATGCAGACAGAGTTGCTGTCGAAGACCAGCGCGTTGATTGCGGGCTGCGATTGCGAGAGCGGCTGCCCGATGTGCGTCGGGCCGATCGGCGAAACCGGGCCGCTGGCGAAGACCGTCGCGCTCCGCATCCTGGAACACCTGCTTCATGGAACGCAGGCGATTCCCGAACGCGCGGAGGAGGTGCCGTTTTAGTGGGCACTCTCGATCGCCTCCGGGACATCGTCAAGAATCACCGGCCGTCCGCGGTCCCGGTGGTGGCACCGGTTACGGCGCATGGACCCGAAACCGGTGGCGGAAACATCTTTTCGGAAACCAGTGGAGGCAACCCCTTCCTGGGGTTGCCTGAATATACCCGCGCCGCATTGTCGCTGGGAGGCGCAGTCGTCGAACGCTCCGACGGCGCCGTGATCGTGGTCGACCGTGAATACCGTGCCGATCATCTGCACGGTCACACGCCGATCGGCGAGATTGCCTCGACGATCATCGACGGGCGCGACGCGATGTCGCTGATGGCACGGGCGTGGCCGTCCGCCAAAGGCATCGACGGGCGATTACTGTTCGTGGATCTCGAGACGACGGGGTTGTTCGGGGGCGCCGGCACGCAGGCGTTCCTCGTGGGTTGCGCGTCGATCGAAACCACCTCGATTCGCATCCGCCAGTTCCTGATGCCGGGGTTCGAGCACGAGCGGGCCGTACTCGGCGAGTTTGAATCGTGGGCGAAGGCGCAAGGCACGGTCTGCACTTACAACGGCCGCACCTTCGACGTCCCGCTGATCGAAACCCGCTTCATGTATCACCGCCTGGCGTGCCCGCTCGATGGCGTGCCGCATCTCGACATGCTCCATGCGGCACGCCGGTTGTGGCGGCAGCGGCCCGTCGGCGCCGGCCCCGATCCTGACGATGCCAGCTGCTCGCTCAGCGTTCTCGAGAAACATATTTCCGGCCTGCATCGCATCGGCGATGTGCCCGGCTACGAGATCCCGTCGCGCTTCTTCAAGTTCGTGAGGAACGGCGATGCCGGTCCGCTCGAAGCCGTGCTCGAGCACAATCGCCTCGACCTGTTGTCGCTCGCCGCGGTCCTGGCGCGCGCCATCGTGCTGATCGATCGCGGCCCGTCGGCAACGGCGACGGCGCAGGAAGCGTACGGGCTGGCGCGTGTCTACGAGCGGGGCGGCGCGCACGAAGAAGCGGAAGCCTCGCTGCTCAAGACGATCGAGTTCGCCAGGCGTGTCGGCGCCGAGCCCGAGGTGCACGGGGAAGCCCTGCGCCGCCTGGCGTGGATTCGCCGGCGCGATCGCCGGCCCCATGAAGCGGCCGAGGCGTGGAGGGAACTCGCCGTGTTGCCGCGGTGTGCCGCGTCACTCCGGCGCGAGGCCAAGGAAGCACTCGCGATTCACCACGAGCATCGCCTCAAGGACCTGCAGTCCGCGCGTCAGCACGCGCTGGACCTTCTCGCTGACGGCGTCGCCAACCCGGCGCGCGTGCAACATCGGCTCGATCGCCTCGAACGAAAGCTGGCGCGCTACACCCACGCCATGCTGCCGCTGTAGGGCTGACCCCCTTGGCGTAAGATCTGCCGAGTTGCCCATCTCCCCTGACGATCAGGCACCTGACGAACCCGGCTTGCCCACCGAAGCCCTGGCGGAGGTGGGCCTCGTAGCCCGGGCCGCGCTGCGATTGACGGCGTGGACCGAGCGCTGGATTCCCGACGCCTTCATCTTCGCGCTGCTTGCCACCGTTCTCGTCTTCGCCGCGGCCCTGATCTGGACACCGTCGTCTCCCGGCCAGGTCGTGGACGCCTGGGGCAACGGCTTCTGGGATCTGATCCCCTTCACCCTGCAGATGTCGTTGATCATCATCACCGGCCACGTGCTGGCGACATCGGCGCCAATGGGGAAGGCGATTCGCGCCATCGCCGGCTGGCCGCGGACGCCGAAGGGCGCCGTGGCGCTCGTGACCTTCTTCGCCCTCTTCACATCGTGGTTCAACTGGGGCTTCAGCCTGATCTTCAGCGCCGTGCTCGCGAAGGCGGTGGCGCAGCGGGTGCGCGCCGTCGACTATCGCGCGCTCGCCGCGGCAAGCATGCTGGGCCTCGGCAGCATCTGGGCGCAGGGGCTCAGCGGATCGGCAGCGTTGCAGATGGCGACGCCCGGGGCACTACAGCCGCAGATTCGCGAGATCGTCGCCGCGGGCGGGTTGGTGCCGAACGGCATCATTCCGTTTCGCGACACCATCTTCCTGTGGCAGAGCCTCGCCTCCGTCGCGATCGAGATCGCCGTCGTCGTGATCGTGATGTGGCTGGCGACACCGCCGGCCAATCGGGCCAGGACGGCGGCAGCGCTGGGCATCGATCTGCGCGAGGGCGAAGGGCGCGATGCAGCGGCTCCAGCCGGGCCGATTCCACCGGGCGCATGGCTCGAGCATTCGATGATCCTGAACCTCCTCGTCGTCGCGATGGGCGCCGCGTTCCTTGTCCGCTACGTGGCGCGCGCCCCCGAGCCGCTCAACGCGCTGACGGTCAACATCATCAACTTCTCGTTCCTGATGATCGGCATCCTGCTGCACCGCACCCCGTCGCGGTTGATGGCCGCGGTGGCGCACGCCACCCCGGCCGTCTGGGGCGTCATCTTGCAGTTTCCGTTTTACGCCGGCATCGCCGCCATCATCACGACCACGCACCTCAACGAACGGCTCGCGAACGCCTTCGTCAGCATCTCGTCGCAATACACGTTTCCCGCGGTCGTCGCGATCTACTCGGCGGTGCTGGGTGTGTTCGTGCCGTCGGGCGGATCGAAGTGGGTGATCGAGGCGCCGTACGTGATGGCGGCCGCGCACGAATTGAAGGTGCACCTGGGTTGGGTCGTCGCGTCCTACGATCTGGGCGAGGCGCTGGCGAACCTGCTGCAGCCGTTCTGGATGCTGCCAACGCTGGGGATGCTGGGGCTGCGAGCGAGGGATGTCATGGGTTACACCTTCATCGTCGCACTCGTGCTCACCCCAGTGGTGCTGATCCTGGTGACGTTGCTCGGCGCGACGCTTCGCTATCCGCTCTGACGCGTCACTCGCCTCGGACGCGAAGATTGCGGATCAAGCGGTGAAGGTACGTCGGTTGCAGCTTCAATTGCCGGGCCGCATGAGCGATGTTGCCATCGGCGAGCTCGATCGCCTTACGAATCGTTTCTCGTTTCGCGTGATTGACGCGCGCGTGATAGCCGTCATCCGCGCCGAGGGCCGAAATCTCAATCAGGTTCTCAGGCAGATCGATCACGTCGATCCAGTCGCCGCTGCTCATGACCACCGCCCGTTCGATGGCGTTCTCGAGCTCGCGCACATTGCCCGGCCAGTCATAGCTGGTCAAGGCGGCGCGCGCCTCTCTGGTCAATCCGCGCAGTCCCCGGCGTTTGGCACGAGCGGCATGCTGCCGGACGAAGTACGCGGCGAGCAGCCCGACGTCTCCGGCGCGATCGCGCAGCGGCGGCACCGCAATCGCGATCACATTGAGCCGGTAATACAGATCGCTCCGAAAGGTACCCTCTTTCACCGCGGTGCCCAGATCCCGGTTGGTCGCCGCGACGATGCGGATGTCGACCGGTACCGGGCGGGTTCCGCCAACACGATCGATCTGCCGTTCCTGCAGCGCGCGCAGCAACTTGACCTGCAGCGCCGCGGGAAGCTCGCCGATTTCGTCGAGGAAGACGGTACCGCCGTTCGCCGACTCGATTCGGCCGCGCTTCTGCGCAATCGCACCCGTGAACGCGCCGCGTTCGTGGCCGAACAGCTCGCTTTCCATCAGCCCGTCGGGGACGGCGGCGCAGTTGATCGCCACAAACGGTCCGCTCGAGCGCGCACTGGCGGCGTGGATCGCCCTCGCCACCAATTCCTTGCCGGTGCCGCTCTCGCCCGTAATCAGTACCGTGCTGTTCGACGGGGCTGCCCTGGCTATCCGCCGAGTGACGTCGGCCATTGCCGCGCTTTCCCCGACCAGATCGTGTTGCACCGGTTGTTCAGTGGTGAACGTGATGCGACCGGTTTCCATGGCGTCGACCACCAGCGGCGCGGAGGCCGTCGACGCATCGGACGGTGGCGGCGTGAGCTGCGCGGCACCGCCCGCCACGAACAGCAGGACGGAATCGCCAACCCGGATCTGATCGCCGTCCACGAGATGATGCGTGCGAATCGGCAAGCCGTTGATCTGCGTGCCGTTTCGGCTATCCAGATCGGAGAGGAGCGCCGGCGGTCCGGGATCGATTGCGCAGTGTTGCTTGGACAGGGCGAGATCGCCGATGACCAGCGAGCACTTTGGGTCGCGTCCGATCGTGGTCCGCTCCGTCAACGGCACGACCGTGCCCCGCGATGGGCCGCCGATGATAATGAGGCGGATCGCGCTCACTTCACCTTCGCGAACTGGTTGATGACGAGCTGCAGCCGCCGCGCCGCCGGGTTCGGCAGCTTGACCATCACGAACTGCTCGCCGTCGGGCGAGATGTCGAAGGCTCCTGTCGTGCCGGTCAGCGTGAAGAGCCGTTGAGGTTGGCTGATTCGGATCGGAGAGCCGGGGGTGACATCGACACTCCAGAGGGTCCCGGCTGGCGAATCGGGTGCGGCGAATCGCCGGTAGTACAGCCGGCGGTTGTCGCGCGACCACACAGCAAACATGGCGGTGTCGTTCGACACCTGCATCCGGTCCTGTCGTGATGGAAAGCGTTCGATCATCAGGCGAGTTGGGCCACCGCCAACGTTCTCCTGTTGTGCATACACGAGCATCGTGCCATCGGGTGACAACCGCGGGTTGGACTCCTCGCGAGGCGACGCGATCAGCGGCTTCACGCCCGCGCTGCGGTCGAACGTCACGATGTCGGTGCTGCCAGTCTGGCCCTGCATCACCAACGTCCGTCCGTCCGGTGTCCAGTCCCGCGCTGCGTAGCCTGCCGAGTCGCCGTTGGCCGGCAGCAACTCCTCGTCCTCGCCCGAACCATCAGCGGCGCGAATCACCATCGCGTTGTTGCCTGGCCGCCCTCTGGCCATGGTGAGCTTGCCGCCAGGCGTCCAAATCGGATTGTGGTAAGAGCCAAATGTGACTTGCGTCAACGTGTCGCGCCCAATCTCGTACACCCAGACGTTGTTCTTGGCGGCCTGGCGACGCACTGCGATACGCTGCCCGTCCGGCGAGAACCGCGGCGAGAATAGCGCGCCCGGAGGGCCGATCGCCGTTTCGTCGCCATTCACATCCACCAGCACGAGCTGATTCTGTGGCTCGAGCCCGGTTCCGGAGAGGTACACCAGCGTGCCATTGCGGGAGAAATCGAACTCGGGCATGCCTTCGAAATCCTCAACGCCTTCGGCGATCTTGATCGGCGCACCGGTCAGTTCGAGATTGTCGATATTGAACGGCGCGGCATACAGCACACCATGACTCGTGTACGCGAGATGGCCGGTCGAGACATAGCGGAACGAGAAACTGCCCTGGATGAGATCCTTGCGAACTTTGGTATCGAGATCGACGGCCACGATCTTCGCGGATGCGTCGGGTCCGGTACCGACCGAGAACAGCACCCGTCGGCCGCCCGGCAGCACTTGTGGGTACCGGTGATCTTCGTCCGGTTCGTCGTCCTGCATCGACGTAATGACTTCGGGATCGCCGCCATCGGCGCTCACGCGCTTCAGGCCGGGACCATAGCGATCGTTGTAGACGATGAACCCGTCGTCGCCCCAGCTGGCGCCAGCGTCCGTCCGGTTCGCCACGATACGGACTGGATTGCCGCCCTCGAGCGGAACTTTCATGAGGTGGTTAGTCCCGGTGAATCCGAGCCAGGCACCGTCGGGAGAAAAGAACGGCATGCGTCCGTTTTCGGTGCCTGGAATTGCCTTGGACGTTCCGGAGCCCAAGTCGTAACGGTAGAGCTGTCTCGTGTCGCGGTAAATGATCGTTCGCCCGTCGGGCGAGATGGCGATTCCGGTCGTCGCCAGGATCTCTGACACTGGAGCGACCACTCGAACGACCGGCGGAGCCGCCAATGCGTCAACGGATGCGCGCTGGGATCCTGCGGCAAATGCGAGCATCGCCACCGCGGCGATCGCCGCAGCGACGGTCGCCCAATGCCGCCATCGAGGTGATGCATCGCGGTCGCCGTGCCCAACCAACTCGAGCGCACGCTGCACGTCGCCACCGGCCTGCCACCGATCGTCTGGCGACTTCTCGAGGCAAACGCGAACGATGTCGCTCAGCACCGCCGGCGTCTCCGGCACGAGTGACCGCAGCAGCGGTGGCGTGCCGTCGAGGATGGCTGCGACGAGCTCCTGGTGAGTGGCTCCCTCGAACGCGGCTCGTCCCGCCACGCTCTCGAATATCACGGCACCGAGGGCAAACACATCGGCACGGGAGTCGACGGGCTCGCCGCGCAACTGTTCCGGGGCCATGTAGCGCCAGGTGCCGACAGGCGTCCCGGCATCGGTCATGTTGCTCGGCGCAACCGTCGGCTCGACGTTCAGCGCTGGACGTGGAGCGACACGAGCGACGCCGAAGTCCAACAGCTTCGCACCGGACCGGCTGAGCATGATGTTCGACGGCTTCACATCGCGGTGGACGATGCCGGCGCGATGGGCGGCGCCGAGTGCTGACGCTATCTCGCGCGCGATGGTGATCGCGTCGCCCAGCGGCAGCCGGCCGCGCCGGACGCGATCCGCCAGCGTCACGCCGTCGACGATTTCCATCACGATGAAGTCGGTCTGCTCGTGCCGTCCGGCGTCGTAGATCCGGCAGATGTTCGGATGATTCAACGCCGCGATCGCGAGCGCTTCCGTGCGGAACCGTTCCCTCAGATCGGCACGGCCGATCTCGGTGATCACCTTGATCGCCACTTCGCGCTGCAGCTGGGTGTCGACTGCCCGATACACCCGGGCCATACCGCCGGCGCCGAGCGGCGACGTGAGTTCGTACCGTCCGAGCCGTGTGCCTGGAGAAAGAGTCACACCTCGTCCTGGGTTCGCCGGGATTATAGCGTCACGATTTCCCAGTCGGTCGATTGGATAGCCACGCTATCCGATTGGATAGGGTTCGCTCGTCCCACCGCGCGAATTTCTCAATGATTTCTCAGGCCGGTTCATTGCGCTTCCGCCTCGCGGGAGGCGCGAATGGCGTGGGGCGTACGGTTGTTGGCAGTCGTGCTTATGGTGCACGCGGCCGACGCGCAGGCGACCGACGAGAGATCGTTCACACGCGTTCGCGCCGCGGACGACACCTTCCGCGCGTTGATTCGCTCAGGGGACGCGCAGTCGCCCACCTTCCGTGTGATGGTCGACGAAATTCAGCGATCGAACGCAGTCGTGACCGTCCAGTTCGGATTCTGCGCCAAAGGACAGGTTCGATCCTGTGTGTCGCACGTTGGCGGCAGCGCCCATACCCGCACCATCCGCATCCTGATCAACCCGGCGGCCACGAACAATCGCCTCATCGCGACGATTGCGCACGAGCTGTATCACGCGCTCGAGATTATTCGCGATCCTGAAGTGACGTCGAACGACGCGGCCATGCGTTTGTACCGGCGCATCGCGACGGGAGACTGCGCGCGGGGTCGCTCCGAACGATGCGAGACCCAGGCGGCCCTGGCGACGGAGGCGCAGGTGCTGGTCGAGCTGGAGGGGTCTGGACGCGCTCGTTAGTCAGACCTCGAGCGCACTACTGACGGAAGCGAAGTGCTGGACGAGCTGCGTTGCCCGTCCAGGCACTGATGTCGTACTAGCTGGCCTTTTTCTTCGCGGTCTTGGCCTTCGCGTCCTTGGCGGCCTTGGCAGCCGCCTTCCGCGATTCGGCGGTCTGCGCGCCGAACTTCTTGGTGAACCGATCCACACGGCCTTCCGTGTCGATCAGCTTCTGCCGGCCGGTGAAGAACGGATGGCAGTTGGAACAAATGTCGAGGTGCATGTCCTTACTGGTGCTGCGCGTCTGAAACGTGTTGCCGCACGCGCAATGAACAGTAAGTTCCTTGTATTCCGGATGGATATTCGGCTTCATGATCAGCGTTCCTTTCGCCGGGACCAGGGCGCACAGCCCATTTACCGGCACGCATGAGAAACACCAATCATACCACCGATTCACGCATGGCGACGCGTCTTGGCAGCCGGTAAGTCACGGCTATCTGTCTTGGAATCAGTAGTTTCCCGTCGATACAGGACCCACGAACGGAACAGCCCTGCCATGGCAAACCAGACGGTCAGGATCCCGAACGGCAGCGAGATGGCCTTCGGCACGGCGAACGCCAGCACGCCCATCCCGAGAAAGAGCAACGAGGTCCAGAAGAGGTTGATGGCCTCGGCCGGACCCACCTCGCGCCTCGACGTCAGTGCGGCGCCCAGGGCACGGCCCATGCGAATCGCGCCGGCGGCCGCCGCGCGCGTCGTGCTGTGGCGGCGGGTTCGCCACTCCTCGATGCGCGGCTGTCGCAAAGACTGCCGGCGCTCGACGGACCTGACCCTCTGTTGTCGCAACACCACTTCGGTGGCGTTCTCGAGGTCGCGTTCGAACATCGCCTGCATTGCCGCGCCGAACTTCTGATCCTCGATGGCGACGTCGAGCTCCCAGTTGCCGAACCAGCTGGTGACATTGAGATTGCTCGACCCGACACGGGCCCACTTGCCGTCGGCGACCGCCGTCTTGGCGTGGACCATCACGCCGTTCCATTCGAAGATCCGCACGCCACCCTCGAGCAACGCGCGGAACCCGGACCGGCTCATGGCGCCAACGCCAAGCACATCGACGGTGCCCGGCACCAGCATCCGTACATCGACCCCGTCCTGCGCCGCCGCGATCAGCGCCCGGATGTACGCCGACACGCCGACGAAATAGGCGTCGGTGACCCAGAGGGTTTCGCGCGCGAGCGACGCGACCAGCTGATCGAGCTTGAATACGCCCGCGGTTGCCGGCATCGTGGCGACCACGCGCAGGGAGACATCACCACGTGGGAGGATCGCATCGGCGGCCGGCAGTTCATGCGCGGGCACGATCTTTCCGGTCGTGGCCCACGCCTCGGCGAAAGCAGCCTCGATGTCGGCGACGGCCGGGCCCTCGATCATCACCCCGGTGTCGCGCTGCGCTTCCCGTCCGGTCCTTGGATCGGGCAGCCATTCGTCCCCGACACACAGTCCGCTGACAAATGCGATGCGGCCGTCGACTGCGAGCATCTTGCGATGGTCGCGCGAGACCCAGCCAAGCGGCGAATCGATCGTCGGGTAGCCGAAGCTGCGCGCCTCGACGCCGGCCCTGGCGAACTGCCTCCAGAATCCTGGCCGCGACTTCAGCAGGCTGCCGAGCCAGTCGACCAGGAGCCTGACCTTGACCCCCGCCCGTGCACGTTCGCACAGGGCTTCCGCGAACACCTTGCCAATCTCATCGTCGTGGAGGATGTAGGTTTCGAAGTGAATCCAGCGCTCGGCGGATTTGATGGCGGCGAGCCATGCGGGATAGTTCTCGCTGCCGTCTTTGAGCAAGCGGACGGCATTTCCGCCCACCAGCGGTGCGCCCGCGGTCCGGGAAAACGCTTGATCGGCAAGCAATTGGAACTGCCGCGTCATGGCTCTTCAGTACGTGCAAGAGCAGTACCGATCCCGGAGCAAAAAAGCCCGGCTTCAGAAAGCCGGCTGCTGCTGGGTGAAGCAGTGCACCGCGCCGAGGCCCCAAATCAACTTCCTGCAGTCGACGCCGATGACCTTTCGCTTCGGCAGGCGGCTCTGCAATAGGGCAATGGCTTTCGAATCGCGGTCGCGTTGGCCGAATGTGGGCACCAGGAGCGCGCCGTTCGCGAAGTAGAAATTGACGTAGGTCGCGGGCACCCGCTGGCCTTCGTAGGCGATCGGTGACGGCATCGGCAACTCCACGATCTCGAACGGCCGCCCGTCCTGATCGACTGCCGCTTCGAGATCCAGGCGGGCCTTACGCAGGACCCGGTAGTTCGGATCGCGCTTGTCGGTCTCGATGCCGATGGCAATCGTCCGCGCGTCGATGAACCTCGCGAGGTCGTCGACATGACCGTCCGTATCGTCGCCCTCGATGCCTTCGCCCAGCCAGATCACTTGGCGCTGGCCGTAGTATTCGCGCAGGTACCGTTCGACGCGCGCCTTCGACATCCCGCGGTTGCGATTCTTGTTCAACAGGCACGACGTCGTGGTCAGAACGGTGCCCGCGCCGTTGAAGTCGACCGCCCCGCCTTCCATGACAATTCCGGGATAGAACACCGGCAGCTTCAGCTCTTCGGCGATCCTGGTCGGCACGGCGTCATCCGCATCCCACGGCGGATACTTGCCGCCCCACGCGTTGAAGCCCCAGTCCACGATGGCCGCCTCGGTCCTGCCGCGGTGCTGGCGCAGCACGAAGGCGGGACCGTGATCGCGAGCCCACGCCTCGTTGGTCGGAATGAAATGAAAGAACACACGACGCATGTTGATGCGCCGCTTCTTCAGGAATTCCGTGACGAGGTGCTGGTAGTTCTCGTTCGGAACGTTGAGATGCACCTCTTCGCGAACCGCCAACACACGGATCAGGCCGGCGATATCCTCAATCGCTTCGTGGTACTTGCCCGGAAACGAAATGCCTTCCGGCCGCGGCCAGCTAATCCACGTGCCGCGCCGCGGATACCACTCGGGCGGAAAAGAAAATCCGTTCGCGAGGGGCGTACCTTTGTATTTCTGCGCTTTCTGCGGCCCTGGCGTTCCCATCAGTCGTGGAAGCGCTTCGTCAGCGGCCCGTAGGCGTCGATGCGGCGGTCGCGCAGGAACGGCCAATGCGTACGGCTGAACTCCACCTTCGCCAGGTCACAGTCCACGACCATCACCGTTTCCTTGTCGATCGGCGCGCGCTGCACCACCTGGCCGTCCGGCGACGCGACGAATGACTGGCCCCAAAAGACGATGCCGTCCTTGTCGACCGGCTTGCCCCTGGTGTCGTTGATGATCTCGTGACCGATCCGGTTCGGCACGCAGACATAGCAGCCGTTGGCGATGGCGTGCGCGCGCTGCATCACTTCCCAGGAATCGTGCTGCGCGTGGCCGTACTGCTTTCGCTCCGACGGGTGCCAGCCGATGGCGGTGGGGTAGAACAGGATCTCCGCGCCCTGCATCGCCGTCAGGCGCGCGCCCTCCGGAAACCACTGGTCCCAGCACACCAGCGTGCCCAACGTCGCGACCTTGGTCTGCCATGCGATGAACCCGGTATCGCCGGGAGTGAAATAGAACTTCTCGTAGAACAGCGGGTCGTCCGGGATGTGCATCTTGCGGTACACCCCCATCAACGATCCGTCGGCATCGATCACCGCCGCGGTGTTGTGGTACACGCCGGCGGCGCGCCGCTCGAACAACGACGCGATGATCACGGCCTTGTACTTCTTCGCCAGCTTTGCGAAGGCATCGGTCGACGGACCGGGAATGGTCTCGGCCAGCGCGAAGAACCGATGGTCCTCGACCTGGCAGAAATACTGCGATCGAAACAATTCCTGCGTGCAGAAAATCTTCGCGCCTTGTTTCAGCGCCTGCTCGGCGAGCTTCAATTGATTGGCAAGGTTGCGCTTCGGATCCTCGCCGCACGTCATCTGCGAGAGGCCGACCTTGACCGTCGTGGACGAGGCCATAAGCCTCTATCTTACGCGAGCCCAGCGAGGACCCGGAGCGTCCGAGTAATCGGTGTCAGCGGCGGACTAGAAGCGGCGCAGCGGAACGTCCCACGCGCGCGCATCGTTGCCGGTGCGCGTGAACGCCCGCAACTGGACTTTGCCCAGCCTCTTTGCGGCCTGGTATTTCAGCGAGCCGCCGTCGGCACGGTGCGACGACAGGTCGACTTCCTTCGTCCAAACGTTCCAGTTGGCTGTCACGAAACCGAGAACCTTGGCGACGTGATCGATGGCGCAGTCGTCGAACAGGATGATGCCGCCCTCCTCCAGCATCCGGAAGCCGAAGTAGGCGTCGATGAAGACGTCCTCGAAAACGTGCGAGCCGTCCACGTAGATGAGGCCAAACGACGCCGATTCAGCCGCCAGCATGGCCATCGCAATCGAGGAGTACTGCGGGCGGAAATCGACGTAGTCGCTCAGCCCGGCACGCTCGATCGCCGCTATTGCCGTGTTATCCCAGTCGGTGGCCTGAAACGGATCCAGGATGGTGTGTTGGCGGGAAGCGGCGCTGCCGAGCTCGCGATGGGTGGCGCTGATGGCCAGCGCCGAGCCGCCGAAGCCGAGCCCGATCTCGAGCGTGCGGCGCGGCCGCCGCTCGAGCATCAGGGCGCGAAGGACCTGCAGGTTGTTGACGGTCGAAAGTGCGCCCAGTCCTTCGAACACCCGCCCCGATTGCCCGACGGCCCGCTGCGTGCGGAGCAAGTCGTCGAGCACCGGGCAGAATGAAAAATCCATTCGCGCGGACCGGCGGCCAACCCGTTACTTGCCCTGCTGCATGGCGGAGAGGAACTCGCCGTTCGTCTTGGTCTTGCTCATCTTCGACAGCAGCAGCTCCATCGCTTCCACGGCCGACAGCGGCGTCAGCACCCGGCGCAGCACGTAGACGCGGTTGAGATCGTCCTTCGACATCAGCATCTCTTCCTTGCGGGTGCCCGACTTCTGGATGTCGATGGTGGGGAAGACGCGGCGATCGGCGAGCTTGCGATCGAGATGCACTTCCATGTTGCCGGTGCCCTTGAACTCTTCGAAGATCACTTCGTCCATGCGCGAGCCGGTATCGATCAGCGCCGTGGCGACGATGGTCAGCGAGCCGCCCTGTTCGATGTTGCGGGCCGCGCCGAAGAAGCGCTTCGGACGCTGCAGGGCATTGCTGTCGACACCGCCCGAGAGCACCTTGCCCGACGTCGGCACGATGGTGTTGTAGGCGCGCGCCAGGCGCGTGATCGAATCGAGCAGGATGACGACGTCCTTCTTGTGCTCGACCAGGCGCTTGGCCTTTTCGATCACCATCTCGGCCACCTGTACATGGCGCTGCGCGGGCTCGTCGAACGTCGACGACACGACTTCGCCCTTGACGGAGCGCTGCATGTCGGTGACTTCTTCCGGGCGCTCGTCGATGAGCAGCACGATCAGGTAGACCTCGGGGTGATTGGTCGTGATGGCATTGGCGATCGACTGCAGCAGCATGGTCTTGCCGGTGCGCGGCGGCGCGACGATCAGGCCGCGCTGGCCCTTGCCAAGCGGCGTCATCAGGTCCATGACGCGGGTCGACAGGTTGTCCGAGTCGGCTTCGAGGCGGATCTGCTGCTCGGGATAGAGCGGCGTCAGGTTCTCGAAGAACACGCGCTCCTTGCCGCGGGCAGGCGGCTCGAAGTTGATCGCCTCGACCTTGATCAGCGCGAAGTAGCGTTCGCCTTCCTTCGGCGAGCGGATCTGGCCGGAGATGGTGTCGCCGGTGTGCAGGTCGAACTTGCGTATTTGAGAGGGGGAAACGTAGATGTCGTCGGGGCCGGCGAGGTAGTTGTAGTCGGGGGCGCGTAAGAACCCGAATCCGTCCGGGAGCACTTCGAGGACGCCCTCGGAGAAGATCAACCCCGCCTTCTCGGCGCGGGCGCGGAGGATCTCGAAGATCAGCTCCTGCTTGCGCATGCCGGTGGCGCCCGGGATCTCGAGGTCGCGCGCGATCTTGGTCAGCGCGGTGGTCGAGAGATCCTTGAGGGTCGACAGGTCGAGGGTTTGCGGTTCAGCCTTCGCGGGCGCGGCGGCGGTGATTACCGCGCTGTTGTTATCAGACTTGCGATCTTCTTCCACAGTGCATCCAATCCTTCGCCGGTTTCTGCCGAGACTGGCATGACCGGGCCTGAGTAAAGCCGTTCCAGTTCCCCGAGATGACGCTGCCGCTCGGCGCGCGTCAGTTTGTCCACCTTCGTCGCCACGGCGTGGCGCACCACGCCGACACGACTCAGCCAGTTCCACGCCTGGCGGTCCGCTTCGAGGCCGGGATGCCGGCTGTCGACGAGCACGAACACGCCGCGAAATTGCGGGGCCTCGAGGCGGGCGCCGAAATACTCGGCTGCCAGCGCATCGAACTCCTCGCGGGCCTTGTCTCCGCCCCGCGCATAACCGAACCCCGGGAGATCCACCAGGTAGAACGGCGGTCGCGGCTCCGCGGCGACCCGATAAAAGTTGGCCAGGCGTGTCTTGCCGGGCGCGGCGCTCGTGCGGGCCAGCTTCTTCCGAACGAGCGCGTTGATCAGGGACGACTTGCCGACGTTGGACCGGCCCACCATTGCAAGCTCTGGCAGGCCGTCCTTGGGTAGCCCTTCGGCTCCAGCGGCGCTAGTGACGAACTCGGCGTCTACTTTCAAAAAAAACCAGGTCTTGGGGACTTGGGGTCTTGGGGATCTGGTCTTCGCAGTTCAAGACCTCGAGACCCCAAGACCCCAGGACCTCCGTTTCTTAGTGCGTCGTCGCGTCCGCCGCCTCGTCGAAGTCGGCGTCCGGCGTCGGCGGAATCGGCGTCAGCGGACCGTCGAGCGCGATCTTCAGCACTTCATCCATGTGGCTGACCAGATGGATGCTCAGCACGTCGAGCACGTTCTTCGGGATGTCCGCGAGGTCTTTTTCGTTGTCCTTGGGGACGATGATCGTGCGCACGCCGGCGCGGTGCGCGGCGAGGAGCTTTTCCTTCACGCCGCCAATCGGCAGCACCTTGCCGCGCAGCGTGATCTCGCCGGTCATGGCGACGTCGCGGCGGGCCGGCACGCGGGCCAGCGCCGAGATCAGCGCGGTCGCCAGCGTGATGCCGGCGGACGGACCGTCCTTCGGAATCGCGCCCTCGGGGATGTGCACGTGCACGTCGACCTTGCGGTTGAAGTCCTTGGCGATGCCGAATTCCTCGGCGCGCGTGCGGACGAAGCTCATCGCCGCCTGCGCCGATTCCTGCATCACGTCGCCGAGCTTGCCGGTCAGCATTAAGCGGCCGCGGCCAGGCATCAGGGTGCACTCGGTGACGAGGATCTCGCCGCCGACTTCGGTCCACGCCAGGCCGGTGGCCACGCCGATCTCGTTCTGCTCCTCGGCGACGCTCGGACGGTAGCGGGGCACGCCCAGGTACTCGGTGACCTTTTCAGCGGTGATGGTCTCGAACGTCTCCGTCCCCTCGACCACGACCTTGCGCGCGACCTTGCGGCAGATCGAGCTGATCTCGCGTTCGAGGTTGCGGACGCCCGCTTCGCGCGTGTAGCGCTGGATCACGCTCTGGATGGCATCGTCCTGGAAGACGATGTTCTTCTCGGTGAGGCCCGAACCCTCGACGGCCTTGGACACCAGGAACCGCTTTGCGATCTCGACCTTTTCCTGCTCCGTGTAGCCGGCGAGCTGCAGCACTTCCATGCGGTCGCGCAGCGCCTGCGGAATGGTGTGCAGCACGTTGGCCGTGCAGATGAACATCACGTTCGACAGGTCGTACTCGACGTCAAGGTAATGATCGAGGAACGTGTTGTTCTGTTCGGGGTCGAGCACTTCGAGAAGGGCCGCCGACGGGTCGCCGCGGAAGTCCATCGACATCTTGTCGATTTCGTCGAGCAGGAACACCGGGTTGAGCGAGGTGGCCTTCTTCATCATCTGGATGATCTGGCCGGGGAACGCGCCGATGTAGGTGCGGCGATGGCCGCGGATTTCCGCTTCGTCGCGCACGCCGCCGAGCGACAGGCGCACGAACTTGCGGTTCATCGCCCGCGCGATGGACTTGGCGAGCGAGGTCTTGCCGACGCCCGGAGGGCCGACGAACGTCAGGATCGTCGCCTTCGGCTTCTTCACCAGCGCGCGCACGGCGAGGAACTCGAGGATGCGGTCCTTGATCTTCTCGAGGCCGTAGTGGTCTTCGTTGAGCACCACTTCGGCGTTCTTGAGATCGCGATTCTCCTTGGTCTTCTTGTGCCACGGCACCGCGATCAGCCAGTCGAGGTAGTTGCGCGACACGGTCGCTTCCGCCGACATCGGCGGCATCGCCTCGAGGCGCTTCAGTTCCTGGATCGCCTTTTCCTCGACGTCCTTCGGCATCCGTGCCTGTTCGATCTTCTTCTTCAAATCGTCGGCTTCGTTGCCCTTGTCGTCCTTGCGGCCCAGTTCCTTCTGGATCGCCTTCATCTTCTCGTTGAGGTAGTACTCCTTCTGCGCCTTCTCCATCTGCTTCTTGACGCGAGACTGGATGCGGCGGTCGACCTGGAGCTTGTCGACTTCAGCTTCGAGGATGCCGGCGATGCGATTGAGGCGTTCGAGAGGGGAGACGATTTCGAGGAGGTTCTGCTTTTCGTCGATGCCGACCAGGAGGTGCGCCGAAATCGTGTCGGCCAGCTTGCCGGGGTCGTCGACGCGGACCGCGGCGATCATCGCGTCGTAGTGCAGGTTGTTCGAGAGCTTCACGTATTGCTCGAACAGCGTCACCACCCGGCTCATCGTCTGCTCGACGTCGCCGGCGGTGTCCTTCTGCCGCTGCAGCACCTTGACGACGACGCGGTAGAAGCCCTTGTCTTCTTTCCACTCGATGACGCGCGCCCGATCGACGCCCTCGACCAGGACCTTGATGTTGCTGTCCGGCAGCTTCAGGCTCTGCACGACGTTGGCCACGCAGCCCATCGTGAAGATGTCCTCCGCCTTGGGATCGTCCGTCGACGCGTCGTGCTGCGCCGCCAGGAAAATGCGCTTGTCCTTGCCCAGCGCATGCTCCAGCGCCCGGATGGACGACGGGCGTCCAATCACGAACGGCATCATCATGTGCGGGAAGACGACAACGTCCCTCAACGGGACAATCGGGAGAGTCTCGTAAACTTCAACCATAGAAAATTAGGGTGCCTAGCTTCGTACAGTGCCGGTGCCTGGCGTGCTAACGGTGTGACTGACCGAACCGTTAGCCGGCCTTCTCGATTACTTCCAGACCTGCGGTCTTGCTGACGACCATCTCGCGCGTGATTACGCATTCGCGCGCCTTCTTCTGCCCAGGCATTTGGTACATCAAGTCAAGCATCAGGTCTTCGATGATCATCCGCAAGCCGCGGGCGCCGATCTTGCGGGCCAGCGCCATTTCGGCGATCGCGTCGAGTGAATCGTCGGTGAAGCGCAGCTTCACGTTCTCGTACTCGAAGAGCTTCTGGTATTGGCGGGTAATGGCGTTGCGCGGCTGCGTCAGGATCTGCACCAGCGCCGGCCGATCGAGCTCGTGCAGCGTGCCCATGACGGGCAGGCGGCCGACGAATTCGGGAATCAGCCCGAACTTGATCAGGTCTTGCGGCTCGGCCTGTTCGAGGACCATGCCGACGTCGCGGCCTTTCTGCGACTTGATCTCGGCCTTGAAGCCGAGCGTCTTCTTGCCGACGCGCCGTTCGACCACCTTGTCCAGGCCGACGAACGCGCCGCCGCAGATGAAGAGGATGTTGGTCGTGTCGATCTGGAAGAATTCCTGGTGTGGATGCTTGCGCCCGCCTTGCGGCGGCACGTTGGCCACGGTGCCCTCGAGGATCTTCAGCAGGGCCTGCTGCACGCCCTCGCCCGACACGTCGCGCGTGATCGACGGGTTCTCGTCCTTGCGGCCGATCTTGTCGATCTCGTCGATGTAGACGATGCCCTGCTGGCACTTCTCGATGTCGCCGCCGGCGGCCTGTAACAGCTTGAGGATGATGTTCTCGACGTCCTCACCGACGTAACCAGCCTCGGTCAGCGTCGTGGCGTCGACGATCGTGAACGGCACCGACAACAGCTTGGCGAGCGTCTGCGCGAGCAGCGTCTTGCCCGTGCCGGTCGGCCCAATCAGCAGGATGTTCGACTTGGTCAGTTCGACGTCGTGGCGGCTGCGCGGCTGCTTCTGGATTTCCAGCCGCTTGTAGTGGTTATAAACGGCGACCGCGAGCTTCTTCTTCGTCAGTTCCTGGCCGATGACGTACTCGTCGAGGAACTTCTTGATCTCGGGCGGTGAGGGCAGCGAAGTGCGCGTGCCGCGGCTGTCAAAGCGATTGTCGTCCGCAATGATGTCGTTGCAAACCTCGACGCATTCATCGCAGATGAAGACCGTCGGGCCCGCAATCAGTTTGCGAACGTCGTTCTGATCTTTATTGCAGAACGAACAGCGTAGAATTTCGCCGCCGTCCCCGCTCTTTTTGACCATGCTGCCGTGTACCTAGGTTACACCCGTTTACGAATGACGTCGTCAAGAATTCCGTATTCCACCGCAGACTCGGGCGACATGATGTAGTCGCGTTCGGTGTCGGTTTGGATCCGCTTGATGTCCTGACCCGTGTGCTTCACGAAAATCTCGTTGATCCGCTCGCGCATGCGCAGGATTTCCTTCGCCGCGAGATCGATGTCGGTGGCCTGACCGCCCAGTCCCGACATCCACGGCTGGTGAATCAGGATGCGTGAATTCGGCAGCGAAAAGCGCTTGCCCTTCGCGCCCGCCGCCAGCAGCACCGCCGCAATCGACGCCGCCTGGCCGATGCAGATCGTCTGCACGTCGGGACGGATGAACTGCATGGTGTCGTAGATCGCAAACCCGGCAGTTATCGATCCACCCGGGCTGTTCAGGTACAGCTGAATGTCCTTGTCCGGATCCTCGGCTTCGAGGAACAACATCTGTGCAATCGCCAGGTTGGCCACCGCGTCGTCGATCGGCGTACCGATGAAGATGATGTTGTCTTTGAGAAGACGCGAAAAGATGTCGTACGCGCGCTCGCCGCGGTTGGTCTGCTCGACCACCATCGGGACGAGCTGGTTCTGGGGGTAGACGCTCATTGTCTGATAATTATCCTTCCTAGTTATCGGCCGACGACGCTCGGAAGTGCAATACCCGATCGGGCAGGTGCGTCGAATGGCTAACTTGTTGAAAAATCAGCCCTTCTTGATCTGCGCCTTCGACATGACGTGGTTGACGGCCTTTTCGCGCCGCAATCCCGCCGCCAGCCGTCCCAGTTCGCCGTCCTTCTGCAGGCGCGCCCTGATGCTCGCCAGGCTATGACCGGTCTGGTCTGCATACCGTTGCAGCTCGGCGTCCATGTCCTCGTCGGTCACTTCGATCTTCTCGCGCCTGGCGATCTCGTCGAGCACGATGGCTGAGCCGACCGCCTCGACCGCCGGCGCGCGCTGGCCTTCGCGGAACGCGTTCCAGTCGATGTTCGCCTGGCGCGGATCGATGCGCTGATCCATCAGCCGCCGCGCGAACTCCTCGAGCCGCCGGTCGATCTCGCGTTCGACCAGCGATTCCGGCACCGCAAACGGCACGCGCGTCGACAGCTGCTTCAATACATCCTGGCGGAGCTGCCGCTCCGCGGCGTGCATCGCTTCGTGCTCGAGGTCTTCGCGGACGCGCTGGCGCAGCGCGTCGAGCGATTCGAATTCGCCGAGGTCCTTCGCGAGCTCATCGTCGAGCGCCGGCACGACACGCTTCTTGATCTCCTTGAGCGACACCGTGTAATCGGCCTTGCCGCCGGCGAGTTCAGGAATGGCGTAATCATCGGGATAGGTCAGCGTGAAGCTCTTGCTCGAGCCGGGAGTCATGCCCGTCACCTCGGTATCGAAGCCCGGCGGGTTCGACGGCGCGCCGAGCTCGATGTTGACCTGCTCGTGCTTCTCGAGATCGCCTTCCTTGCCCTCTTTATCGGTACCCTTGCGTTCGAGCGACACGACGACCGTGTGGCCGGATTCGACGACGCCGGTTTCGACGGCTTCGTATCGCGCGTGACGTTCGCGCAGGCGCTCGAGCGATTGGTTGACGACGTCTTCTTCGATGGCGCGAGACGGTTCGACCGCCTCGATCGTCGTCAGATCGCCGGGATCGAAACCGGGAACGACGTCGAAGGACGCCTTGAACGTGAGCGGCTTGCCTTCCTCGAGGACGAGGTCCTTGATGTCGGGTGTGCCGATCGGCTCGACACCTTTCTCGACCAGCGCTTCTCCGACTGCCGACGACACGAGCTGCTCCGCCACGTCCTGCATGATTTGGGGCTTGAATCGCTGGCGGATCACCGTTGACGGCACCTTGCCGGGACGGAAACCGGGAATTCGAGCGGACTTGCCAAGCTTCGCGGCGACTTCACCGATGGCAGCGTCCACGACTTCACTGGGCACTTCGATGCTGAGATCGCGGCGCGTTTCGTTCACGTCAACGAGTTCTGACTTCATCTGTAATCTTCGGTGGGTTGGTTTAGTGGGTGAAACGCGGCCGCAGGACGCGTGCAGATACTGGATCAAGCGTAGCACGATCCGCATCCGGACGGTCCGCGGGAGCGGTCGGCCGATTGCGCGGTTTTAGGCCTGTTTCCCGCGTGCCTGATTCGGAGAATGCGAAAGGAGGGACTCGAACCCACACAGCCTTGCGGCTACCGGCTCCTAAGGCCGGCGCGTCTGCCAGTTCCGCCACTTTCGCGCGCGACGAATCAGTCAAGCGTAACACGCGGCCGCATGCACGCCGGCGGCCCTGTCATTGCGGCGCGACGTTGGAGACGACGAGCTCTTCGATGCTGCCGCGCCGATCCGGACGCGAGTTGACGGCGCGGCGCGCCGGGAACCGCCATGTCTTCAGTCCCGCGGCCGCGACGGCTGGGTGATTCTCATACAAGCCGGCCACCGACGGCGCCACCGAGTTGCTCAACACGACGTGCGTGCCGCGCGTGGCCAGCTCGATCACCACTTCCTGCAGGCGCTGCTGGTCGGCGTGCGAAAAGCCGCGCCCTGTGTAACCGCGAAAATTGGCGGTGGCCGTCAACGGCGCGTAGGGCGGATCGAAGTAGACGAAATCTCCGGCCTGCGCGGTGGCGAGGACGCGGTCGAATGCGGCGTGTTCGATCGCGACGCCTGGCGCAGCCAGGATCTGCGAGACCTGTGTGAGCAAGGCTCGATCGAGCACCTTGGGTCGATCGTATCGGCCGGGCGGCACGTTGAATTCGCCGGAGGCGTTCAACCGGAACAGTCCGTTGTAGCCCGTGCGATTGAGATAGATCAGCATCGCGGCGAGATCGGCGGGGTAGTCGTCGAGATCGGCGCCGCGTTCGCGCCAGGCGGCACGCCGCGGATTGAAGTGTTCGTCGCGGACCTGGAGATAACAGTCGCGGCCGCGCGCCGCGTGATCGGCGGCGAGCTGTTCGAGTGACGCGATCACGTCGCCAACGGAGCGTCCGATGCGCCGGTAGCACGCGATCAGATCGGCGTTGTCGTCGCTGAGCACGGCGCCGTGGCCGTTCAGCCGGCCGCGCGAGGTGAGATCGAAAAACACCGCGCCGCTGCCGAGGAACGGCTCGAAATAGCGGCCCGCCGGTTCGGGATAGAACCGGCGCAGGACGGGCAGCAACTGGCGTTTGCCACCCACCCATTTCAGGAACGGCCGCAGACTCACGCGGCCATGGTAACAGCAGCAGATCGTTAATCGCTCGCTGCTTCAGCCCACCACCACAGCCCCAGCGCCGACGTCAGCAGGCCCGCGGCCATGACCACCGTCTGCACCTGCGTCAGCACGCGCCCGGTGACGTCTGACCCCAGCGCCTGCCACGCCGCGTCGACGTTGATCGCGATCGTGAACATGCCCAGCGACCACGCGAGGCCGGCGCCGCCGGCGACGATCACCAGGACGCCCGCCGCAATCGCCAGGTTGAACCCGAAGTCGATGACACGTTCCGCCTGCCAGCGTTCGTGGCCGACCCGCGCCATCACCGTCGCGGTGAAGGTCGCCGGCGGCACGCCGACGGCACGCAGGCGCAGCAGATCCTCGATGGCGCGCGCACGCTCGAGCCGCGCCGGACAGCGCGGACACGTCGCCAGGTGTGCCGCCTGCTCAGCATCGGGTTGATGCGAGCCATCGGCAATCGCCTCGATCACGGGTTCAAGGTCTTCACAGCGCACGGTCAGCGATACTCCGTTTCGAGCCAGTGCCGCAATTGCCGCTTGGCGCGATGCAGGTGCGTTTTCACCGTGCCCATCGGCAGGTCCAACGCGGCGGCGAGGTCCTCGTAACGCATCCCCTTCATGTAATGGCCGTTCACCAGCACTTGATACTGGATCGGCAGCCGCTCGATCGCCTTTCGCAGACGATCCTTCATCACCAGGTCGCCGAAGGAGCGATCGTCGGCGGACGGTTCGTGCCTGGGGCGGTCTTCCCGGTCCTCATCGAGCGAGACGCTCGCCAGCTCCGGACGCTCCTGCGACAGGACGTTGATCACGATCCGGTAGATCCACGTCGAGAGCTTGGCCTCGCCGCGGAAATAGGGCAGGCCTTTGTGCACCTTCAGGAACACGTCCTGGGCCAGCTCTTCGGATCGCGCCGGATTCGCGATGCTGCGGCTGATCAGGCCAAAGACCAGCCCCTTGTATTGGTCGACCAGCTCGCGAAACGCACTCTCATCGCCCTGCCGGCACCGCTCGACGAGCTCGTGCTCGGAGGTAACCCTCATTCAACGTCTGGAAGATTAGAGCGGGGTGCCAAGAGTTTTGTTTCAGCTGAAACAATCCCAATCGGCCGCTAGTCTAATCTTCCCGTGACGCAGAATTGGAGCCGTAATGCAGCCTGAAGAACTCTTCGCGACCGTATTCGTAACCGGCATGTTTCTGGGCGTGTTCATCATTTTCCTGGGGCTGCGCCAGCGCTCGCTGCAGCTCGAGATGCGGCATCGCGAGCGGATGGCGATGATCGAACGAGGCCAGATTCCGTTGTCGGACCACGCATCTGGAGGGCCGCGGACTCGCGCACTGCCCGCCCAGCGCTCATCGCGATCGCTTTCAGCCGGGATCATCACCGTGGGGCTGGGCCTGGCGCTGATGACGATTATCAGCATCGCCGCCGAGAGCCCGGAGGTCGGTGTGGGTGTCGGCGGGGCTGTCGCAGTCCTGGGCGCCGCGTTTATCGTGCGAAGCCTCGTGGCCCGCAACGACGGCCAGTACCCGCCCGATCAATTCGGGACGAGAGGCCCAGCGCGCCCGCCCGACGATGCCCCCCTGTAGTTCCTTCTACGTTCTCCCTTCTCATCCTCCTTCCTTCTTCCTTCTTCCTTTCCCAGGGCCCGTCCACGAGTAAGCGATTTTCCGCTTTGAACCGATAAGAGCGTCATATTCCCGTTGCTGCACTATGGGTGACGTAATTAGTCACTCAAAGTCGCATGAAGTCACTTGAACGGGCGGCCCTGTGACGGTTCCGGCTGTAACCGAGAGGGCGAAGCTGTGCACCTTTCATCCTGGAATCGCATCGTTCTCGCGGCGGCCTCGGCCGGCTTCGGGGTGTCTTGCGCCGCAGCTCCAGCAACCCGCCCGGTCACTCCCAGCTACGACTCCTTCTCCGGGCGGCTAATCCAGCTGAGTGCCGACCAGGACGGCGACGGGCGTGTCGATCAGTGGACGTATCTCGACGGAACGCGGCCATTGCGCGGAGAGAAGGACTCCGATGGGGACGGCCGCATCGACCGCTGGGAGTATTTCGGCACGGACGGGGAACTCGTCACGGTCGGCACGTCAACGCAAACCGACGGCGTCGAAGACACCTGGACGTGGGTGGCGCGCGTCAACGGTGAAGGGCGCGTCGATGTTTCAACGGCGCGTGACCGGCACATCGACCGGCACGAGTACTACGCCGGCGACATCCTCGCGCGCGTGGAAATGGATACCAACGCTGACGGCCGGATCGACCGTTGGGATCGCTACGAGGATCGCGTGTTGCGCGAGGTGCAGTTCGACACGACCTTCCAGGCGGTGCGTGCCGATCGGCGGCTGCTCTACGACCCGCAAGGCCGCTTCCTGGCCGCTGAAGCGGATGACGATCGCGACGGGCGCTTCGAGCGCCTGTCGCCTGCGACGAAGGTGATTCCTCCCGGAGAACCGATCAAATGACGTCTTTTCGAGTTTCGGGGCGGAGCGTCCGGCGCCTTGCGCTGGCGATCGCCGCCTTTTCACTGGTGGCATCGAACGCGTCCGCTCAAGGTGCGGTCGGTTCCGGTCCGCTGACGAGCACGCTCGCGGATTCAGAGCCGCAGGGCGGCGTCATCAACGTGGGACCGCTGCGCGTCGCCCCGGGATTGTCGGTGCATGGCATCGGCATCGACGACAACGTGTTCGACGAATCGGTCGACCCGAAGCAGGACTTCGTAGTGGCCGCCACGCCGGATGTCTCGGTCTTCGCTCGTCTCCGCTTTGCGCAGATCTCCACGTACCTCGGCTCCGACATGCAGTACTACCGGACCTACGAGTCGGAACGATCGATCGGCCATTCGCTGAAGGCGCGAATCGATCTGCTGTCGTGGCGTCTCGCGCCGTTCGTCGGCGCGGGGCAGGTGCACAACCGCATGCGGCCGAACGGCGAAATCGACGTGAGAGCAGACATCGAGAATGAAGAGTTCTCCGGCGGCATCGGCTACGAGTTGTCGTCGACCTCGAAAGTCTACGGCGCCGTGATCAAGACGGACGTCGACTACGAGGATGCCTTCGAGGACAACGTCAGTCTCGACCAGTCGCTCAGTCATACCACCGTCGAATACTCGGGCGGCTTCAAGACAGCCCTGACGCCGCTGACGACGATGCTGGTGCGTGCGGGGGTGAGGAAGGACGAGTTCCCGACGGCTCCGGACAGAAACGGTGAGAATCGGCTCGCACTCGTCAGCTTGTCATTCGATCCAGCGGCGATCATCAGCGGCAGCGCGTCTTTCGGTTATCAGAACTACCTGCCGGATGATCCGCTCGTATCGCAGTACCAGGGGATGACCGCCAACGTGTCGATCAGGTATCCGCTGCTTGAGCTGGGGCACTTCAACTTCGGATACCAGCACGGCATTGACTACTCGTTTGATGTGCAGGAGGCCTATTACGTGAGCAACGCCATCAATGTTGCGTACACACAGCGCCTGTTTGGCGAGGTCGATCTGCAGGCCTCGGGCAACTGGGGCCGGTTCGACTACGGCCAGCGCGAAGGGTCGCAGGCGCGGCGGGACACGCTCGATATCTACAACGGTAATCTCGGCTATAATTTGCGGAACCGAACGCGAGTGGCGATGAACTATGAACTCGCGGAACGCCGTTCCCCAGCGGTCGCCGATCGAAATTACGTCCGTCGTCGTATTTATTTGTCCTGGCTGGTGGCGTTCTAATCATGGTGTTCCAACTACTTGTCGCCACGATTCTCGCTGTGCAAGCTGCGGGGCCGACGCCTCCGCCGCCGGCGTCTCCCCAGCCTGACACGAACGCCTATGTCGTCGGCGCCACCGATGTCCTCGCGATTCGAGTCTTCGACGAACCGACGTTGACCTGCGACTGCACGGTTGATTCCGACGGTTCGATCACCTTTCCTCTCGTCGGCCGCGTCGAAGTCGGCGGCAAGACGATCCGCGAGACGGAAACCATCCTGACCACGCTGTTGCGCAAGGACTACGTGCGTCGCGCGCAGGTGTCAGTCGAGGTGAAGTCCTATCGCAGCCGGTCGATTTTCGTGCTCGGGGAAGTCCGCACGCCCGGCAAGTACTCGATCGGCGATCAAGTCACGCTGCTGGAAGTGATTGCGAATGCGGGTTCGCTGACGTCCACGGCGGGCAACACCATCATCGTCCAGCGTCAGAAGGATCCGCGAGCTCCGGTCACCGGCCCGGCGTTACCGAACGAGAACACCGGCGTCGAGATCATGCGGATCAGCTATGAAGATCTCAAGGAAGGCCGGCTGCGCTCCAATATCGTGTTGCAGGACGGCGACACGCTGTTCATTCCGGAGGCCGAGCGGTTTTTTGTGACCGGCTTTGTGCGCACGCCGGGCATGTATGTGCACAAGCAGGGCATGACCGTGCAACAGGCGATCGCGCAGGCCGGCGGCCTCACCGATCGCGGCACGCTGCGGCGCCTCAAGATCCTGCGCAAGGACAAGGACGGCCGTGAAGTCGAGATGGACGCGAAGCCGACCGATGTCGTGCTGCCCAACGACACCATCAAGGTTTCGCAGCGCCTGATTTAGGCGCATCTGCATCAACGGGCGGCCGTCAGCTGCCCGGTCTTCACCAATGAAACTGGTCATCGAGCCCGGCATGGCCGCGGCCCACTACTGGCGTGACCTGTGGCGCCATCGCGAATTGTTGTATTTCCTCGCGTGGCGGGATCTCGCGGTGCGCTACAAGCAGACGGCGATCGGGGTCGCATGGGTGTTGATACGGCCGGCGCTCACGATGCTGGTCTTCGTCGCGTTCCGGCGAATGGTCGGCACGCCGCCGTCGGCCGTGCCGGAACCGATCCTGGTGTTCGCAGCGATCCTGCCGTGGCAATTCTTTTCGACCGCGCTCGCTGATGCATCGGGAAGCCTGATCGGCAATGCGAGCCTGCTGTCGAAGGTGTATTTTCCCCGGCTGATCATCCCCGGCGCGGCCGTCGCGACCGCCGTCGTTGATTTTGCCGTGACGCTCGTGCTGATGGCGCTGCTGATGGCGTGGTACGGCGTGGCGCCGTCGCCACAGATTGTGGCGATGCCGGCGTTCATCATCCTCGCGATGGCATTGGCGCTCGGTGCGGGACTGCTTCTTGCGGCGATGAACGTCCAGTACCGCGATTTCCGGTATGTCGTTCCCTTTCTCATTCAGATGGGGTTGTTCGTGTCGCCGATCGCGTTCACAACGGACGCGATGCCCGAGCGCTGGCGGTTGATCTACTCACTGAACCCGATGGTTGGGATCATCGACGGCTTCCGCTGGTCGGTGCTCGGCGATCGCGTCACAGTGGAGCCCACGGCGATTTCCGTGTCGATCGTGGTGACGGCGTTGTGCATGGCCATCGGCGTCGCGTATTTCCGGCGAATGGAACGGCGATTCGCGGACGTGATCTGACCCAGTGAGCACCCCGATCGTCCAGTGCGAGCACCTCGGCAAGCGGTATCAGATCCGCCACCAGGCTGCGCAACAATACGTCGCGTTACGCGATGTGATCGCGACCGCCGCCCTGAAGCCCCTGCAGTGGTTGAGCGGTAATGGCCAGGCGGCGGCACCATCACAGGAGGACTTCTGGGCGCTGCGCGATGTCTCGTTCGACATCGCCACCGGCGAGGTGGTCGGAATCATCGGCCGCAATGGCGCCGGGAAGAGCACGCTCCTCAAAGTCCTGAGCCGTATCACCGAGCCCACCGCAGGACGGCTGACCCTGCACGGGCGCGTCGCGAGCCTGTTGGAAGTGGGGACCGGGTTCCACCCGGAGTTGACCGGCCGCGAAAACATCTTTCTCAACGGCGCGATCCTCGGGATGACCCGGGCCGAGATCATCCGCAAATTCGACGACATCGTCAGCTTCGCGGGAGTGGAGCGCTTCCTGGACACCCCGGTGAAGCGCTATTCGTCGGGAATGTACGTGCGCCTGGCGTTTGCGGTGGCGGCGCATCTCGAACCGGAAATCCTGATCGTCGACGAGGTGCTGGCGGTTGGTGATGCAGAGTTTCAGAAGAAATGCCTCGGCAAGATGCATGAAGTGAGCCGCGGCGGACGCACCGTGCTGTTCGTCAGCCACAACATGGGCGCGATTCAAGCGCTGTGCAGCCGCGCGCTCTGGCTCGATCAGGGTCAGGTCCGCTGCGATGGCGAAGCGACCGACACGATCAACCGCTACCTGGCGCAGGCGGGTACCGCGCCGGCGGTTACGGGCGCGAAGCCGATGCCGCTCACCGAGGCGCTCGTCCTGCGCGCGTTCGACATCACGCCTCGGACAATCGAGTCCGGGCAGGCGGTGCGGTTCACGCTGACGTTTGCCGCGACCGCGCCGGCGAAACTTGGACACGTCACGCTGCTGATCTACTCGCTGCAGGAAATGCGACTCGCGATTGTCGACTTACGTCGCGCGGGCTTTCCGCGCACCTTCGCCGCCGGCGAGTCGTGGACGCTGACTGGCGACATTCACAGCTTGCCGCTGGTCGAAGGTGACTATCGCATCGGAATCGGCTACAGCGCCGACGGCAGCTTCGAAGACAAGCTTGGTCTCATCGATCTGTCAGTGACGCCCCGGCCTGACCAGACAGGCTTTGTTCCGTGGGCGGCGCCCTATCGAGGCGTCCTCGAACTCGACTTCACCGTGGACGCCCGATGAGTGGACCGCGATTGGCCGTCTGTATCCCGGCCTACAACCAGCCGACCCTGCTGAGGGAAACGCTTACCAGCCTCTGCGATCAAGGACTGGCGCGCCATGACTACCTTGTGGTCGTGTCCGATGATGCGTCGCCGGCCGATCTCGAGAGCGTGGTCGCCGAGTTTCGCGATCGCCTGAACATCACTTACGACCGCAGTCCGGAGAATATCGGTCACATCAAGAATTTCGATCGCGTCTGGCAGCTGACGGACACACCCTACGTGTCGTTCCTGCCGCACGACGACGTGATTGCGCCGGGCCATTTTGGTCGCGTATTGGCGCTGCTCGAGCAGCATCCAGACACCGTCCTGGTGCCGTCGCTGGCGCTGTGCCAGCGCCACCCTGGCGCACTCGGAACATACCTGCACGGCATGTTCCCCAGGGGCGCGAAAGCGTCATACGCAGCACCGTATCGATTCGATCGAGCCGAATACATGGCCATGACGCTGGTCTCGACACCGATGGACATCGTCGGGTCGGTCTTCCAGCGCGCGGCGTTCCGCGACTGCCAGGAGTGGCACGCGTTTCCGATGTGGCATGACCGCCTGATGCTCGGTGAGATGGGGATCCGTGGAGCCGTCATGAGCCTGCCGTGGGTCGCCGGTTATTACCGCGTTGGCGAATTTCAGCTGAGTCACGCGCTGTCGAGCGGCGGGGCCGACGAATTCAGGCAGGTCTCCGAAGTGGTGCTGCGCATCTGCCGCACTCACCAGATTCCGGTGGCGGATTTCTGGGTCGAGCAGTTGTGCGATGCCGACGCCAGCGGGCGCATCGAGTATCTGCAGATGCTGAACCGCGCGCTCGCAGAACCGGTCTTTGCCGACATCAAGGGACGTGCCGAACAACGGCTCGGCGTTCGCCTGCACCTGGGCGGACGCCTTGATCGTCTCGGCGTGCCGACGCCGGTGGCGAACTTGCTGCGCGCCATCGACCGCAGGGTGATTCGGAGACAGAGGTAGGCATGAGAAGCGTGCTCGTCACGGGGTCGTCGGGACTGATTGGCTCCGAGGTCTGTCACTACTTTGCGACGGAGCTTGGCTACAAGGTGCACGGCGTCGACAACAACCAGCGCGCCGTCTTCTTCGGACCGCAGGGCGACACTCGATGGAACCAGCAGCGGCTCCAGCGTGAACTCACGCACTTCGAGCACCATGAGATTGACATCCGCGATCGCGCCGGCGTACGCGCGCTGCTCGAACGGCTGAAACCCGAGGCCATCGTTCACGCGGCCGCGCAGCCCAGTCACGATCGTGCTGCGGCGATTCCATTCGACGATTTTGATACCAACGCGACGGGAACGCTGAATCTACTCGAAGCGGCCCGGCAGGCGTGCCCCGAATCGCCGTTCGTGCACATGTCGACCAACAAGGTTTACGGAGACGCTCCCAATTCAATCGCACTGCGAGAGTCCGACACGCGTTGGGACTACGCCGATCCTGGCTACGAGCATGGCATTGCCGAGTCATTCACCATCGATCAGTCCAAGCATTCGCTGTTCGGCGCCTCGAAGGTTGCAGCCGACGTGATGGTCCAGGAGTACGGCCGGTACTTCAACATGCCGACCTGCTGCCTCCGCGGCGGATGCCTCACCGGGCCGAATCACAGCGGCGTTGAACTACACGGCTTCCTTTCGTACCTCGTCAAATGCAACCTCGAAGGCCGCCACTACACCGTCTTCGGTTACAAGGGGAAACAGGTCCGCGACAATATTCATTCGCTGGACGTGGCGCGCTTCATGGCTGCGTTTGTCGCCGCGCCACGCGCAGGTGAGGTCTACAACCTTGGCGGCGGCAAGGCCAACTCCTGCTCGATCCTCGAGGCCTTCGCGATCACGGAGAGCCTCACCGGCAGGAAACAACAGTACACCTACACGGATCAGAATCGCGCCGGCGATCACATCTGCTACTACTCGGATCTCCGGAAGATGCGCGCGCATTACCCGGCGTGGGACATCACCAAGTCCCTGACTACGACTGTCCAGGAAATCGTCGAGGCGTGGCGTCAACGGGCGGCCTAGCCATCGGCAGCGCCGAGGCGCTGCCACGACTTCTGTACATCGGCGATGTTGCCGTCGCCGACACGATGGCGGGCGAGGCCCTGCTATATCGGCTGCTGCAGTTCTATCCGCCCGAGAAGCTCTCCGTGATCTGCGCGATGCGCCCTGGCATGCCGACCTTGCCTGGCGTCCAGTACCACCACTGGGGGCCTGCGTGGCCTCGACTGCTGCAGTCGCGACTCGCCGAGGAGTACGTGCTGTGGAATGCTTGGCGCTACTACCGGGTCCCGTCGGCGATCGCGCATATCGCGACGGCGTTCAAGGCCGAGGCCATCTTGTCGATCTCGCACGTCAGCGCCTGGCTGGCGGCGTGGCAGTTGGCCGCTCGGCGGCGGCTGCCGTTTCATCTGATCGCACACGATGATTTCGTCTACGCCAGCCGCTTCCCGGCATGGTCGCGGCCGTGGGCGTCGAAGAAATTCGGCGAAGCCTACCGCGCAGCAGCGGAGCGATATTGCATCTCGGACACCATGGCCGAGTCGTACCGCGGCCGCTTCGGCGTTGATGCGGAGGTGATCTATCCCGCCCACAAGGGGGCACGCGACTTCCGCGGTGTCAGCGCGCGGGTCGATCGGGATGGTCCGATGACATTTGCCTATGGCGGATCGATCAACAGCGCCACCGACATGGACCAGATCGTGTCCTTCGCACGTGCGGCCACTGCTCGCGGCCATCGCATCATTGCGTTCACGCCACAGCACGCGTTGTTGGCCGAGCGAGCGCAAGCGGCATCGGTCGCCATCGAGGCGAATGCGCCGATTCATTCCGACGATCTCGCGGCGCGTTTGCGCCACGATGCCGATTGCCTGTTGCTGACCCAGTCGATGGTCGATGCCGATCGCGAATGGGTCGCAACGGCGTTTCCGTCAAAATGGGCGGACTACTCGACGATTGGTATCCCAGTGCTGGTGTGGGCACCGGCGGACGCGTCGAGCGTTCGCTTCCTGCGAGAGCATCCGGGTTGTGCTGAACTGGTCACGAGCCAGGATCTATCTGAGTTGAATGTCGCGTTGTCGCGCCTCGAAGCTGGTCCCCTGTACCGGCGTCAGCTGGCCCAGGCGCTGCTGGACGTCGGCGAGCGCGTGTTCTCCCCTCAAGCCGGATGGCACACCCTGCGTTCGGCATTGGTGCGGGATCGTGAGCCGGCAACCCACGTTGTGACGTCGGCCTCCGGCATGACGGCGAGGCCATGAGCGTGTTGAACCGGTGGCGGAACTCGTTGTCGCGCCGCGTTCGCGAAGCCGTCCTGACGCATTACCTTGTTCCCGACAGCCGATTCGGGCTCGACGCGGGTCTCGTCCCGCACCTGCCGGCCGGGCAACCAGTCACGCTGGTTGATGTCGGCGCGAATCGCGGGGACTTTGCCGCCACCGTTCAGTCGCACAGTGGCTTGCGGGCTGCCATCCTGATCGAGCCGCAGGCCGAGTTGGCCCGCGGGCTGTCGCAGCGTTTTCCCGATCCCTCGATCACAGTGGCCAACGTCGCGGTGTCCGATACTCGCGGCTCGCGTGTGTTCGACGTCCTTGAGGCGGATTCGTGTTCCTCGCTGTTGCCAATTCGTCCTGATGCCGGCTTCAGCGGGCGGCAGATCGACGTCCGCATCAAGGATCGTTACGAAGTGAAGGTACAGACCCTCGACGAGGTGATCGACGATGCCGGTTGGACCGGGATGGTCGACCTCCTCAAGATCGATACGCAAGGCAACGAGCTTCAAGTGTTGAAGGGGGCGCAGCGCTGCCTGCAGCTCGTCCGCCTGTTGTGGATTGAAGTCTCGTTTCGATCCCTGTACGAGGGCGACGCGCAATTCTCCGATGTGCATCGAGTGCTGAGCGAAATGGGTTGTCGCCTGTATTCATTCCATGACGTCTTCAGGAATGCCCAGCGAGAACTGCTACAGGCCGATGCTCTATTTCTTGGGCCGAAGGCCGACTGACGATGCCGCATAGCCTGACGGTGGTTGTGCCGACGTACAACCCGCGCCTCGATCATCTCGAGCGCGTGTTCCAGGGCTTGCGCTCCCAGGACGTGCCGATTGAAACCTGGGACCTGCTCGTCGTCGACAACAATTCGACACCGCCGCTGGCACGGCAAATCGATGTGACATGGCACCGCAACGCCCGGGTCATTGCGGAGCCGACGCCGGGCAAGATGCACGCCTTGAGCACCGCGTTTCGAGCCACCATTTCGTCGCTGATCCTGATTCTGGATGACGACACAGTGCCGGCGCCGGACCTGATCAGGCTGACGCTCAGGATCGCCGACGAGTTTCCGGTTCTCGGGACATGGAGTACGCGCGTCGAACTGGAACTCGAGGACCCCTCGCTCGCTCCGCCACAGCGATTGCGCGCGTTGCTTGCTGAGCGGCTGGTCGAGCGGCCGATGTGGTCGAACGACCTGCAGCACACGCCGTCGACGGCCTGGGGATGCGGCATGACGGTACGCCGCTCGGTGGCCGACGCGTACCTGCAGCAGACGGCTGACAACCCGTCTCGCCTGCAACTCGATCCGGTCGGCGATCAACCTGGATACGGCGGCGACACGGACCTGTCGTATACCGGCTGCTCGATTGGCCTCGGATCAGGCGTCTTTCCACAGTTGCGCATTACGCATCTCATCCCGGCGCGGCGCTGCACCACGGAGTACTTGCTGCGAAACCTGGAAGCGCACTCGTTCTCGCACTACGTGCAGCACGTCGTGAGATATGGGACGCCTCCGCCATCGCCCGATTGGGGCACGAACGCAAGGACCTGGCTGCGATGGCTGCGCGGCGATGCGCTCGACCGGGCGATGATCGCCGCTGAGAGAAGAGCGTGGCGCCTGGCCGAAAAGGCGACCACGACCGGCAGGGACACGCGTCCCGTCACCCATCGGTAGCGGATGTCGTGAAGACTCCCCGGGTCTACTTCTATTGCCGTGAGGAGGAGGCCAACCTCCAGGAAGACGTCATTGCGCTCGCGGAGGGCCTGAATGCGCTCGGCATTCCGCATCACGCCAACACCAACTATTGGCTGCAGTCGACGACGCCGGGGGATTACCTGTTGCGTCACGATGCCGACGTGTCACCCGACGACTGCGACATCGTCGTCGTCAGTTACACGTGGCCGGCATGGATGCATCCGGACACGTATCAGGTCGATCGCCGGCCCCTGCCGGCCGGGCTGTTCAAGCAAGGCCGCCGATACCGGACGGTCTACATGGACAACCACGACGGATATCGCACGGTGTCGTGGGAGCCGGAGTTTCGCGCGTTCGACCTGATTCTGCGCGCCAAGCTGAACAGGCGGGCCTGGCACCCCGCCAACATGCGCCCGTGGGTCCTGGGCTTGAACAACCGCATCCTCGATGCGACCGCCCACGGACGGCCGTTCATCGATCGCACACGCAATCTGCTCGTTAACTTCGGTGCGTCGCATCCCTACAGCCACGCGACGCGCGACCTGGCAGCGGAGGCATTCGAGCCGCGTGTCGCTCGCGTGCTGGAAATCGATCGCACCAGGGATGACCTGTCGACGTCGCCCGCGGATCCGTTTGCTGCTCTCCTGTGGAGGCAGACGGGCCATCGATTCTCACGCAAGTACTACGAGCGGCTGAAGCGGAGCCAGGCCGTTGCGTGCTTCTGCGGTGACCTGGTTCCGCCGGGTCCATTCGACCCGAGCGGGTATCTGGTCGGTGGTAACAAGGCGCGCATCAAGCGCCAGGTCTTTGACTGGTTGTCTCGATTCGATAGCCGGCCCTGGCGTGCGATTCAGTGGGACAGTTTTCGGTTCTGGGAGTCGCTGGCTGCCGGTTGCGCCACGTTCAACATCGACCTCGAGCAGTACGGGGTCCAACTTCCGGTGATGCCCGTGAATGGTGAACACTACTTCGGCATCCGCTTCGGGTCGGTGGGCGAGACCATCGATCGCATCGAGGCCGATCCCGGTTTGCTGGAACGAGTGGCGAGCCAGGGACAGCAATGGGCGATGATCCACTATTCGCCGAAGGCGCTCGCCGAGCGCCTGCTCGAGTGGGTCAATTGATGGCGCTGTCCCGCATCGAGCGCAAGTACGCACAGGTGCAGCAGTGGGTCGATGCCGTCGGCTCGATCGCGGATTGGCCGGCAGCGCTGGCGCTGGCGATGTTCAGGACGCGCCCGGCCCAGGGTTCCGGCCTGGCCGCACGATGGTCGCGGCGGCTGTTTCCTCACATCTGGATTCGACCGTCGAAGCTCAAGGGCCTTTCCGTCCGCATCGATCCGGGCAACATGAGTCACTTCGCCATTTTCGAGGAGGTGTTCATGGCAGGCGTGTACGACCTCGAGGCTGTGCCGTTTACGCCCGACGCGATCGTCGATTGCGGCGCGTTCGAGGGGTATTTCACGTTGCTGGCCGCCGCGAAATTCACCGGCGTGCCGATCATCGCGTTCGAGCCCAGCGATCGAAATCTTGCCGGACTGAGGGCGAACCTGGAGGGCAATGGGCTGGGCGCCGATGTGCGCGCGGCAGCCGTTTCGACGACAGATGGTGAGGCGGCTTTCTCCGGTACGGGTTGCGGTGGCCATCTTGGTACCGAGGGGCCGGGCTCCATCAGGGTGCCGGTCACAAATCTCTGCCGGGTCATTCGCGAACTGCACGCGGAGCGTTTGCTTCTCAAGCTCGACATCGAAGGTGAGGAGGCGCTGCTGCTGCCGGCGCTGATGCCCGTACTGCCGCGGCAGTGCGCGCTCTTCTTCGAGTGGCATCAGGGTCGCGAAGAATATCAGCGCGCGGTGTCGTTACTCGAGGCGCACGGCTTCGTGACGTCATTGACGCGCGAGAATATCCCGGACAATGGCCACCTCTGCATCGACGCCTTTGCGCATCGCTGCTGATCCGCGGATCCTGATTCTGTCTGGCGCCGTGCCGCAGACGTGGTACGCAGGTTCGCTGCTGCTGTACCGGTTGCTGCAGCACCATCCCGCTGATCATTTGAAAGCGGTCGGCCCGCGGCCGCAGCCGTCATCCGACACGCTGGCCTGTGAATACGCCGAACTCTTGCCGGCGCCCTCGAGCCGTCTTGATCTCACGCGGCTCGCGGAGTTCAAGCGTTCTCTCCAGGCGATGTCGCTGATCGGCCGGATTTCGGATTCGCGGGTCGATCGAGCGGTCGGCGACTTTCGTGCGGATGTGGTGGTCACGCTGATGGAGCGTTTCGACTATGTCGAGGCGGCGTATCGTTTCTGCCATCGTCGCGGCCTGCCGCTGGCGGTGATCGTGCACGATCGCCTCGAGTCGTTCGAGCGCGTCTATCCCGCATTCGCCGCCGCCCAGCAGCGGCGCTTTGCCGACGTGTATCGGTCCGCCTCGGTGCGTTTCTGCATCAGCCCCGAGATGGAGCGCTGCCTGTCGGAGGCGTATGGTGCGGACGGAACGGTGCTCTATCCGAACCGATCCGAAGAACTCACCCCGCGTCCCGTTGAAGCGAGCGCCACGCTCGCCGCACCGCCGCAGCTGACCATCGGTTATGCCGGCGCAATGAACTATGGCTACGGCGAGCGGATCGCGGAAGTCATGCCGCTCCTGGCCGACGCCGGAATCACGCTGCGCGTCTATTCACGAGAGGCTCCGCCGTCGATCAAAGGCGTGGTCTATGCCGGCGCGTTCCGACGAACGATTGACTTGTGGGAACAGGTGAAGAAGGAGTGCGACCTGGTCTGGCTGCCGTATTCGTACCAGCCAGGGCTGCGATCGTTGTACGAGACGCATTTCCCAAGCAAGCTGACCGAGTATCTCGCGCTCGGCATGCCGGCACTGATCACGGGACCTGCGTATGCCACGGGCGTCCGCTGGGGGCTGCGGCATCCCGATGCCGGTGTCACGCTGGCGGACGAGCGTCCTGAACAGATTCTCGAGGCGCTCGTGAAGCTGCGGAACGCGGCGTCATGGCGCGTTGAACTGGCGAACGGAGCGATTACTGCAGGGGATGCCGACTTCGATCCTCGTCGGATCCGCGCCACCTTCCTCGACGCGCTCGCGAAAACGTCGCGGCCCGTGCCGGTCGCCTCCTGATGCGGATCTTCGTCGCCGTTCGCCACGCCGTCGATCCGAAACGATTTTACGGCGGGTTGTGGAGCGCCAACTTCTATCCGGCGCTCCGGGGGATGGGGCACATACTTGTCGAGTCACAGATCGATCTTGCTCCGGCGAGCCGCTTCATGGATGTGCCCGGCGGTTTCACGGCCCAGGAACTGGCGCTTCGCGCGCGGCTGACCGACCGGTTGATCGCGGAGCTCGAAGCCGCGCATCGCGAGCAGCCGGTTGATCTGTTCCTGAGTTACTTCTACAACGCGCATTTCGAGGCGGCGGGCTTCGACCGAATCAGGGCGCTCGGAATCCCGTCGATCAACTTCTATTGCAACAGCATCCACCAGTTCGCCAACGTCGCCGAGATCGCGGCGAAGGTCGATGTGTCCTGGCACGCCGAGCGCGATGCACGCGCGTCGTATCTCGGCGTCGGCGCAACTCCGGTCTGGGTGCAGATGGCCGCCGACCCGAGTGTTTACCATCCCGTCGAAGCCACGAGGCAGCCGACGGCGTGTTTCGTCGGACAGAACTATGCGGACCGGGCCATGTGGATGGCCGCTCTAATCGAAGCCGGCATCCCTGTGGAGCTCTATGGGCCCGGATGGGGAGGCGCGGAACCTGCCGCGCCTGTCCCCGACACCGACGGCGAATACCTCGGCCGCCCGCAGGCGGTGCCTGGCAGCGCCGCTGCGTATTCGCAGGTCGTCCGCGAGATCATCGCGCGTGACGGCCTGATCGACGGCGCCAGGCAGATCATTGCTCGCCTGGCGAACCGCCACAGCCAGTCCAGTCATGCCGGCATGTTTGCGAAGGTTGCGCGCGGCCCGATTCCGTTCGACCAGATGCTCGACGTCTTCGGCCGCAACGCCGTTTGTCTCAACTTCAGCAACGTGTGGGTGGGCGGGCCCGGATCAACCCTCGTTCCCCACGTCCGCCTCCGCGATTTCGAAGCGCCAATGTGCCGGACTTGTTATCTCACCGGGCATACCGACGAGATCACCGCGTTCTACGAGGTCGGCAAGGAGATCGACACGTACCGGACGCCGGAGGAGTTGATCGACAAGACTCGCTTCTACTTGTCACATCCTGACGCTGCCGAGCGGTTGCGCGAGGGCGGTTATCGGCGCGCCGTTCACAACCACACGTGGACGCACCGCTTCACCGAGCTGTTCGCAAAGACGCGCCTCGTTCCCGCCTGACGTGCTGTTCTCCGTTGTTATTCCGACATACAACCGGTCGGCGCTTCTGTCCGAAGCGCTCGAGACGGTGTTTGCGCAGCGCTTCAGCGACTTCGAAGTGATTGTCGCCGACGATGGGTCCACGGATGGGACGGCCGAGGTCCTCCAGTCGTATGGCGATCGCGTTCGCATCGTCCGGCAGGCGAATCTCGGTCCGGGCGCCGCGCGCAACCTGGCGGCGAAGGTCGCGCTCGGCCGTTACCTCGCGTTCCTCGATAGCGACGATCGATGGTTCCCGTGGACGCTCGACGTCTATGCATCGGTGGTGATCGGGGCGCCGCAGCCGCCGGTATTCATCGCCGGCAAGCCCGCGCACTTCACGCACCCGAGCGAATTGAATCAGGTTGTCGAGGAATCGGTCGCCGTCGGATCGTTTGCCGACTACTACGCCTCCGGAGACGAATGGCGCTGGTACGGCGCATCGTCGTTTGTCATCCGCACGGACGCGTTCCAGGCAATCCAGGGATTCGCGCCAACGAGAATCAATGGTGAGGATGCCGACCTGGCGATGCGTCTCGGAACGGCCGGCCCCTTTGCGCAGGTGACCGCGCCCGCCACATTCGGGTATCGCGAGCATGCGGGAAGCCTGGTGAGCGAAACTCGCCGGACGCTCGATGGCGTGCGTTACGCGCTCCGCATGGAGCAGCAGAACAAGTATCCCGGCGGGCCGCAACGCGCGCAGGAGCGGCGGACAATCCTGTCTCGCCAGTTTCGCCCAGTGATGCTCACGTGCATCAACGAAGGACGCCAGGCCGATGCCTGGAAGTTGTACTTGTCGACGTTGGCGTGGCATCTGGCGCTCGGCCGCATCAAATTTCTCGTTGGGTTTCCGATTCAAGCCCTGCTCGCCGGGACGAAACGGCACGAACGCAGCCACGCAGCCTGATGTCCGCGATCCTTGGTCTCTCGGCGTTCTACCACGACTCAGCCGCCGTGTTGCTCCAGGACGGCCGAATCGTCGCCGCGGCTCAAGAAGAGCGCTTCACGCGCAGGAAACACGACCATCACTTCCCGCAGCATGCGGTCGCGTATTGCTTGCAGGAAGCGGGCCTGACAGCCACCGATCTCGACCACGTCGCCTTCTACGATCGCCCGCGGGCGAAGTTCTCCCGCCTGATCGAAACATTCACCGCAATCGCCCCGCGCGGCTTCGGCACTTACGCGAAGGCACTACCGCTGTGGATGAAGTCGAAACTGCACCTGCCCAGGGAGTTCGATCGCGCGCTTGGCGGGCAGTATCGCGGCCGCTACATCTTCACGGATCATCACGAAGCGCACGCCGCCAGCGCATTTTTTCCGTCTCCATTCGACGAGGCCGCGATCCTGACGCTGGATGGAGCGGGCGAGTGGTCGACGGCCACCATTGGGCACGGCCGCGGCAGTCGAATCGCGCTCTCTCGGGAGATCAGGTTTCCCCATTCGCTCGGCCTGCTCTACAGCGCCTTCACGTACTACACCGGCTTCCGCGTCAACTCCGGCGAGTACAAGGTCATGGGGCTGGCGCCGTACGGCGAGCCGCGCTTTGCCGCGATGATTCGCGAACACCTGATTCACATCCAGGACGATGGCTCGTTCTGGATGGATCAGGAGTACTTCAACTATTGCGGCGGCGTGACCATGACCAGCGACAAGTTCCATCGCCTGTTCGGCGCACCGCCGCGCGATCCGGAATCACTCCTGACGCAACGCGACATGGACCTCGCCGCGTCGGTCCAGGCCGTTTGTGAAGAAGTGATGCTGAAATGCGCGCGACATGCGCACGCGCTCACGAAGTCCAGGAACCTCGTGATGGCCGGCGGCGTGGCATTGAATTGCGTCGGCAATGGGCGAATCCTGCGCGAGGGGCCGTTCGAGAACATCTGGATTCAACCAGCGGCGGGCGATGCCGGTGGCGCACTGGGAGCAGCGCAGATCGCCTGGCATCACGTGCTGCGTCAGCCACGGGCTGCCGAAGCCGGCGATTCGTTGCGCGGTTCGTATCTTGGGCCTTCGTTCTCCAACGAGGACATCCGCCACACGCTTACTGCCCGCAAGGCCGTTTATCACCGGCAAGACAGTGAATCGTGCCTGTTGGATCGCGTCGTCGAACTGCTGCTGGCTGGAAACGTGGTGGGTTGGTTTCAAGGCCGGATGGAGTTCGGTCCCCGTGCATTGGGCGGACGCTCGATTCTCGGCGACCCGCGCTCGCCGAAGACGCAGCAGGTCATCAACGTGAAGATCAAGTTTCGCGAGAGCTTCCGCCCGTTTGCGCCGTCCGTATTGCGCGAGCACTGCCAGGAGTACTTCGATCTGCCGCACGATGCCGACAGTCCGTACATGCTGCTCGTCGCGCCGGTGCGGGAGGAGCATCGCCTGCCGGGGAGCGCCGATCGCATGAGCGGCCTCCAGGGCATCGACAAGTTGAACGTTCAGCGGTCGTCGGTGCCTTCGGTCACGCATGTCGACTATTCCGCTCGTATTCAGACGGTGACACCCGAAGCGAATGGCCGCTACTATCGCTTGATCAAGCGATTTTACGAGCGGAGCGGATGCCCGATGCTCGTCAACACCAGCTTCAATATTCGTGGCGAGCCGATCGTGTGCACTCCGGATGATGCGCTGCGGTGCTTTCTTGGGACCGGCATGGACGCGCTCGTCATCGAAGACTCGTTGCTGCTGAAACCGGAACAGCAGGCGCTGGGCGACAGCGACGTCGCTGGCTACAAGCGTTCATTCGCGCTCGATTAGCCGATGACGAAGCTCCTGCTGGCGATCACATACCCATTGCTCCTGGTGGCCAGGCTGGCCAACGTGTTGTCCGGGCGCGATCCGCTTCGACGCGCGCGCCCCAGCAGCGGTTCCTATTGGATCGAGCGCGACACGCCATCTGGTGATGCGGTCTACTTCCTCGAGGTATCAGCGTCCGACAAACGCGAGCGGGCCAGCGCCGGCTGGCTTCCTGAGGCCGTTCTGCTGGCCCTGTCGCGATGGTTCGCGCCGCCGCGCGCCACGCCGAACGAAAAGTTCTCCGCCGCCGCCGACCGCGAGCAGGGGATTCCCGACGAGATGTACACCCTCTGGTAGTGATGACGACCGTTGCCGACACCAAGCCGTACGTTGAACCCGATCCGGTGATCGGCTATCGCTATGTTCCCGGCACCCGTTTGAGCCTGCCAAAGCCTGGCGGCGGTCGTTACGAGTTCGTCGTCAACGGCGCCGGGATTCGCAGCGACCGCGAATTCACCACCACCAAGCCCGCCAACTCCTTCCGAATGATCGTCCTCGGCGATTCGATGGCGGCCGGCCAGTTCGTCAGCAACAATCAGCGCTTCAGCGAGCTGCTCGAGCGCAGCCGCGGCGGGCTCGAGGTCATCAACCTGGCGCTCGAGGGGTCCGGCACCGATCAGCAGGTCCTGCTGTACGAGCACGTCGGCCTCCGCTACGAGCACGACATCGTGGTGTTGTTGCCGTTCCTCCAGAACATCCGCCGCAATCTCGCCAAGGCTCGTGAGGCGATCGATCCCAGGACCGGCGCCACCGTCCTCCGCCCCAAGCCGCGATTCACGTTGGACGGTGAACGCCTCGTCTTCCACCCGCCATCCGCTGAAGATGCCACGGTCGATTCGACAGATGCGCCACCATCGGCCGCCCTTCGCGTGAAGGGGGTGATCAGCCGATTGCCGGGGGCAGACGCCTTGAAGAAAGTTGGCTACGCCATGCTGCCGTGGGAGCCGTTTCCCGAGTATCGGGACGCCAATAGCGAAGGCTGGCGATTGATGCGCAGCCTCGTGCTCCGCCTGAAGGCGCTCGCCGGACCGCGGCCGGTTGTTGTCGCACCCGTCTTCTATTCGAACTACGTCCGCTATCGGATGGCGACCAACTACTGGGATCGATTTGCTTCGTTGTCCGCCATCGAGGGAATCTACCCGATCGATGTGCTCCCGCATTTCAAGGCGCTTGGTGCCGAAGCCGTCCGCTGCTTCCAGGACCCGTACGACATGCATTTCTCCGTGGATGGCCACCTGGTGCTCGCCGATGCCGTGGCTGCGGAGCTCACGCAACGCAAGCTGCTGCCATCTCCGTGACCAGCGCCACCGTGGTCGTGACAACGAGGAACCGCAAGGATGATCTTCGGGCCTGCCTGCAGTCAGTGCAGCGACAGAGCGTCAGCGTCGAGATCGTGGTCATCGACGATGCATCCGAGGACGGGACCGCGGCGATGGTCGCGACGGAGTTTTCCACCGCCAGCCTGATTCGGCATTCGGTCATGAAGGGGTACATCCACGGTCGAAACGAGGCTGCTCGTCTCGCCCAAGGCGATGTGATCGTCTCGCTCGATGACGATGCGGCGTTCTCGTCCGACCGGATCATTGCCGACACCCTTGCACTGTTTGACGACGATCGAGTGGCCGCGGTCGCGATGCCGTACGTCGACGTCAATCGTGAACCGATCGTGCGGCAGGCCGCTCCCGATCGACTCGCCTCATACGTCGTTGAGTCGTTCATCGGCACGGCACACGCGATTCGGCGCAGCGTGTTTCTTCAGTTGGGCGGCTACCGGGAGGAACTGTTCCACCAGGGTGAAGAGAGCGACCTCTGCGTGCGCATGCTGGCGGCCGGCTACGTCGTGCGCCTTGGTTCGGGAGAACCGATCCACCACTTCGAATCGCCTCGGCGCGATTTCCGGCGGATGGATCACTACGGCCCGCGCAATGCGATCCTGTTCGCCTGGCAGAACGTGCCGTTTCCGATCGCGCTCGTGCAGATGCCCGCTACCATCGCCGGAGTGTTGCTGCATACCCTCAACCCATCGCGGCTCTTGACGCGATGCCTGGGCGTCATCGACGGCCTGGCGTCGTGTGCGCGGTTCGAGCGGGCGCCGGTTCCCGGGCCGGTTTACCGGTTGTGGCGGCGCATGCGCACCGCGACGCGGCCGCTGCGACTTGATGAAATTGCCGTCGACCTGGCTGCGCGCCGATGAGCCAATGGATCTGCTGTCACCTTGGTGCGCGCGAGCACTACGCCACGCCCAGGGCCCTGCATCGCCGAGGCCAGTTATCGGCCCTGGTGACGGATGCGTGGGCGACACCCGGTGGCCCCTGGTCGCTCGCTCCCGGTAAGACCGGCCGCCGGCTCAGCGAGCGTTACTCCGCGGATCTTGCATCGGCGGAAGTTCACGACTTCACATCGTCTTTGATTGCCCATGAGGCAGGTTGGCGAGTGAACGGGCTGCAAGGCTGGCCCCTCACGATCGCGCGCAATCAATGGTTTCAGTCGCGCGCAGCCGAAAAGGTCGCGGAGCTGGCAGTTGGTGCGTTGCCCGAGACCGCGGTGTTCGCACATAGCTATGCGGCGCTGGGAGTGTTTCGGACCGCCAGGGCGAACGGAATGACCTGCGTGCTGGGACAAATCGACCCGGGCGAAGCACACTCAAGTCTGTTGAAGGACCTCGCAGATCGATGGCCTGAGTTTGGACCGCCTTTGCCGGCGCCGCCGCCGGAGTATTTCGACGGATGGCGCGAAGAATGCCGCCTGGCCGATCGCATCGTCGTGAACTCCGAATGGTGCCGTGAACTGCTGATGCGGTCGCGAGTCGATGCGGAGAAGATCAGCGTGATTCCCTTGCCATACGAGCCTGACAACGCCACCGTGATCGAGCGGCATTATCCTGCGGCATTCACGACTGAGCGTCCTCTCCGCGTGCTCTTTGTCGGCACCATCGCGACGTTCAAGGGTGTACCGCCTCTTCTCGAGGCCCTCAATCACATTGAGGGGCTACCGATCGAACTGCACATGGTCGGAGCCATCGCTGCAACGATCCCGCAGCGGTTTCTCGACGATCGGCGAATCAAGTGGGTAGGTGCCGTGTCCCGGAGCGCGGTCATGGACTATTGCCGCGATGCCGACGTGCTGGTCTTTCCGTCGTACTCGGATGGTTTTGGCATGGCGCAGGTGGAAGCGCAGGCCTGGCGGCTGCCGATCATCGCATCGCGATCATGCGGGCGGGTCGTCGAAGACGAGGTGAACGGCCTGTTGCTGCCGGAGGTCTCTGCCGAAGCGATCGCCGCGGCGTTGATGCGCTTGCAGGATCCCGCTCTCCTTGCTCGCCTCGCGGCGGCCTCTCCGAGCGCCGGGTCAACCATCGACGAATACGGCGCGGCATTGGCGCGGGCGTTGCCGAATGCTTGATCCGTGGTTCCTCGAGAGCCTGGTCTGTCCAATCGACAAACAGCCTCTCGCCCTTCGCGCCGGGGCACTAGTGTGTGCGGCGAACCACTCGTATCCGGTCGTCGACGATGTTCCAGTGATGCTTGTAGCCGGCATCGATCAAACGATCGGGCTGGCAGCGGCATCGCTGGACCGCGCCGCCGGCAGGGCGATCGATCAACGCGCGCCCGATCTCTACCTCGAGTCTCTCGGCATCAGCGAAGAGGAGAAGACAGGCGTCCTTGCCCTGCAGCGCCAGGGAAGCGCGATCGATCCCGTCGTCGCCCATCTTGTAGCGGCGACTAACGGGCTGATGTACAAGCACTTGATCGGCACCCTCGATCGATATCCACTGCCGGAACTTGCACTGCCTGACGGGCAGGGACGCTCGCTGCTCGATGTCGGTTGCAGTTGGGGCCGCTGGACGCTGGCGGCCCATCGACACGGCTACCAGGCGGTCGGCATCGATCCATCGCTTGGCGCTGTCATGGCGGCGCGCCGCGTGGCCCGTCAGCTCCATGCCGATGTGCGATACGTGGTCGGCGACGCACGCCACCTGCCCTTCGCCGAAAGACGATTCGACTGCGTGTATTCGTACAGTGTGTTGCAGCATCTCTCCCGGCAGGATGCCGCGGCGGCGGTCGCCGAGATCGGGCGGGTGTTGGTTGACGGAGGCCGCGCGAAGGTCCAGATGCCGACGCGCCTCGGTGTCCGCTGTCTCTACCACCAGGCGCGCCGGGGATTCCGCGACGGCAGTGGATTCGAGGTGCGCTACTGGTCGCTGCCTGCGCTGCGGCGCCTCTTCAGGGAGCGGATCGGCAAGAGCCGCGTTGAGGTGGATTGCTATTTCGGGATTGGCCTGCAGCACGCGGATGCGGCGCTCATGACTCCGCGGTTGAGGCGAATCTTGTCGGCGTCGGAGTGGCTGAAGGCTGCCAGCCAGCAGTTCCCGCCACTCATGTGGGTCGCCGACAGCGTGTTTGTGGAAGCCCGCTCCGAGGCTCGCTCGTAAACATGTGCGGCATCGCTGGATTTGTCGATCTTTCCGGCGCGCCGGCAGATCCGGTGACGTTGGCCCGAATGGCCGAGGTGCAACGTCACCGAGGCCCGGATGATCAGGGCTTTCGTCTGTTCTCGCTGAGGTCGAGCACATCGGAAGAATTGCAGGCCGGCGACCTGACCCCGCGCCCCCAGTTCGAGGGAGCACTCGGTTTCAACCGCCTCAAGATTCTCGACCTGACGCAGTGTGGCCACCAACCGATGATCAATCGGTGCGGCAACATCCTGCTCGCGTTCAACGGCGAGGTCTATAACGCCTTCGATTTTCGCCACGAGCTTGAAGCCTCCGGATTCGAGTTTCGGAGCCGCACCGATACCGAAATCATTCTCTATCTCTACGAGAAGTACGGCCTCGATGGACTGCTCGAGCGGCTGAACGGCATGTTTGCAATTGTGATCGTGGATCTTCGTTCGCAGGAGATCCACATCGCGCGCGATCACTTCGGCATCAAGCCGTTCTATTGGGCGATGGCGGGCTCGACGGTGCTGTTCGCATCGGAGGCGAAATCCTTCCTGTCACACCCGGCTTTTCGCGCCGAGCTCAACGACGCCGCGATAGACGAGTACCTCAGCTTTCGTTTCATCGCCGGAGAGCAATCCCTGTTGAAGGGAGTGCATCACGTGCGACCCGGTCATTGCCTGCGGATCACGGCAGAGGGCGTGACCTCCCGGCCATTCTGGCGCCTGCCGGACTACGAGCGCCGCGAGATGACCGACGCGATGGCATTGGAGACGCTCGAGGGAGTGCTGCGCGACAGCGTGAGGTCGCAGCTGTTGAGCGACGTAAAGGTCGGCTGTCAGCTGTCCGGCGGCATCGATTCGTCGGTCGTGAGTCTGTTCGCGCGATCGCATTTCGACGCCGACATGGAAACGTTTTCGATCGTCTTCGACGATCCGAATTACACCGAAAAGGCGTGGATGGAGCAGGCGGCTGCCGCTGCCCGAGCCGTCAGCCACCAGTTCACCTTTACCAGCGACTTCTTCTTCGACACGATCAGCAAGGCCAGCTGGCACATGGACCAGCCGATGGGCCATCCCAATTCAGTCGGCATCTGGCTGCTCGCGCAGCGCGCACGGGAGTTCGTGACCGTGCTACTCAGCGGTGAAGGCGCCGACGAAGTCTTTGGCGGTTACACGCGCTTCTACTACGCGAGCCTGCAACCGAAGGTCGCGCCATGGATGCCGATCCTGCGGGCCACCCCTGGTGTCGGCCATCGCTTCGCGCGGCAGTTCCGCGACACTCCCGCCGACAGTTTCATCATGGCGTCGCTGTTCGAGCAACCCGGCGAGCTGGCGGCGATGCGGCCCGACGCGGATTTTGGCGCTGTGCTCGAACGACGACGGGCGCTCTTTGGCGAAGGCCGGTCCGATCACCTCAGCAACTGTTTTCGCTACGAGATGCAGACCTACCTGGTCGATCTGCTGGTGCGACAGGACAAGATGACGATGGCGCATTCGGTGGAGAACCGGGTGCCGTTTCTCGACCGCAGGCTGGTTGATTTCACGCGGTCGATTGCATTGCGGCACCTGGTTCGCGACACCGTGTCGCTGCGCGATTCCCGAATGCGCAACACGAAGGTCGTCCTGAAGCAGCTGGCTGCGAAGCTGTTTGGTGAACGCTTTGCGTATCGGTCCAAGTCCGGCTTCAGCCTGCCGCTCGGCGATCTGTTTGCGGGTCCGCGCGCGACCAGGCTGATGGAAGACCATATTTTGCCCGGCATGCGCGATCGCGGCATCGTCGATGCGGAGATCGTTCGCGGCCGCTGGAAGCGGATGCGACAACTCGGCCAGGGCGCGTCTGAGTCCGTGTGGATTAGCGTCGCACTCGAGTTGTGGGCGCAGCAGTTCCTTGACGCTCGCGCGACGCGACACGCGGCGGAGGCCACGCCGATCAGGATCGATACGGACAGGCCCGCGTTGCCGGTGACGTCGCCCCGTAACGGCAGCAGGCGCGATCTGCGAGTGGTGTTCTGCTGGGCCGAGGTCACCGGATACATGGCGTCGTGCTGGCAGGCGCTGGCCAAGCGGCCGGGCATCGACCTGCACATCGTACATACGCGCCAGCTGTTTCAACGCCAGAACCCCTTCAATCTCGATCCGCTGCTCGACGGGATCTCGAATCGCGAGTTCTCGAGGGAGCAGCCCGATATCGATGAGTGGCTGCTGAAGGAAGTCGCCGATCGCCGTCCCGATATCATCGTCGTGTGCGGTTGGATCTTCTGGCCGTATACGAGACTGATGGCTCATCCGTCGCTGGCACGGGCACGCGTAATGCTCGGCATGGACTCCCCCTGGCGAGGCACGCCAATTCAGCGGCTGTCACGCTGGCGGCTTCGCAATATCGTCCAGCACGCGGATATGTTCGTGACGGCCGGCGAGCGTAGCGCCGAATACGCGCGCCACATGGGCGTGCCAGTCGAGCGGATTCGCGGCGGTTACTACGGATTTGACTACCGTCGTTTCAGTCCGATCGCCGAGCGCCGTGCCCGTCGGGCCGGCGGGTGGCCTCGTCAATTCCTGTTCGTCGGCCGCTACGTGCCCCAGAAGGATCTGCCCACGCTGATGAATGCGTACGCGGAGTATCGCGACAGTGTGGCGGAGCCATGGGGACTGACGTGTTGCGGAGCTGGTCCGGAGGGCGCACGGCTGCAAGGACGGCCAGGCGTCACCGATGCCGGGTTTACCCAGCCTGCCGATCAGCCGGCCGTCTTCGAGAATCATGGTGCTTTCATTCTCCCGAGCAACTTCGAGCCCTGGGGTGTCGTGCTCGCGGAGGCTGCCGCCAGCGGCCTGCCATTGCTCTGCACCACTGCGTGCGGCGCCGGAGCGGACCTCGTGCGTGATTCGGTCAACGGGTTCATGACCGAGCCTGGTGACGCACACGGCCTCGCCATGAAGATGCGCTGGGTTCATGATCACGAGGATCAACTTGTCGAGATGGGCCGGCGGGGCCGCGATCTCGCCGCGAATTTTTCCGCCGAACAATGGGCCGCCCGGTGGCATAACTACATGCTCGATCTCGCCGCACGTCCAGCCGACCAATGAACCCAGCGTTCTTGATCAATCCGGAACTGAGCCGGCAATTCAACGAGGCTGCCGCGCGCCGGGGCCTGGGTAGTCGTCCGGATTCCTCGCTGCTCGCATCACGACAGCTGGCGGCGCTTCGGAATGCGTGGGCGGATGCCGTCGCCGATGTTCCGTACTATGCAAGCCTCGTGTCGGCGAAGCTGGCACCGCCGGTCATCGACACGTGGCAAGACGCGACGGCGATCCCGGTGCTGACGCGCCAGGCCCTGCAAGAGCGTCCCTCCGAATTCATTCGCCGCTCGGGACCGCCCGCCAGCTTCATGACGACGGCGGGTTCGACGGGGACGCCGCTGCGGATCGGCATGAACCAGCCCGAACGCGATCTGATGCGTGTCGTGAAACTTGCCGCATGGCAGGCATTCGGTTACGAGCGATCCTCGAGGCTGTTTCTGATCTGGGGACACGCGCACTTGCTCGGCACCGGCTGGAAGGGCAAGGTTAACCACCTGAAGCGCCGCCTTGCGGATGCGGCACTGGGTTATCGCCGCGTTGATGCGTACCGGCTGACCATGGAATCGTGTGCGGCGTACGCGGAGGAATTGCTGGCCTTCAAGCCGATCGGGTTGATCGGATACTCGTCTGCGCTTGATCTATTTGCGCGCTACACCACTGCGTATCGTGAGCGATTCCGCCGGATGGGTCTGCGCTTCGTGCTGGCGACGGCCGAAGCGCCTCCGCGTCGTGATTCAATCGATTTCCTGTCGGATCATTTTGGTTGCCCCGTGGTACAGGAATACGGTGGCGCCGAGTTCGGGCAGGTCGCCTTCAAGGCCGGGCGGTCGCCGTTCGAGACTTATGGCGATCTCAATTTCGTCGAAACCCTCCGTACGCAGGAAGACGAACACGCGCTGCTGATCTCCTCCCTGTACCGGCGGTACTTGCCGCTCATTCGGTATCAAGTCGGCGATGCCGTCCTGCAGCCGGAAGTGCTGGCTCACGGTCACGTCACGCAGTTTGCCGAGCTGGCCGGACGCATCAATGACGTCATTTCGCTGGGTCCCGGCGACGTCGTCCACAGCGTGGCGGTCTTTCACTGCGTTCACCAGGAGAACGTGCAAAACATCCAGCTGGTGCTGCGTGACGACGGCCAGACGCTGGCGTTGGTCTCATTCGAAACGGAGCGCGCGCCAATGGAAGCGCGAATCCGCGCGCGGCTTGCGCAAGTGCATCCGGCACTGGCGGCGGTGCAGTTCCAGTACGTTGAGGACCTTGAAACCAACCGCGCCGGTAAACGGCGATGGTTCGTCGATCATCGGACCCGGTCATGTGCGGCATCGCCGGCATCGTAGGCCGGGACGGAACCGTCTCACGGCCTGCGCTCGATCGCATGCGGGCGTCCCTTCGCCACCGGGGTCCTGATGGCGAAGGGCAGTGGCAATCGCCGTCGCATCACGCCTCGTTCGCGCATACTCGGCTCGCAGTCATTGCTCCTGGTCCCGGCGGCCATCAGCCGATGTCGAGCGCCGACGGGCGCCTCACCATCACGTTCAGCGGCGAAATCTATAACTACCGTGAGTTGCGGAAAGAACTCGAAGAGGATCGAGCACAGTTCAGGACGCCTTCAGACACCGAAGTGATTCTGCACGGCTATCAGCTGCGTGGCGCGACGTTCCTATCAGACCTCCGCGGCATGTTCGCGTTTGCCATCTGGGATGAGGAGGAGCGCACCTGTTTCCTGGCTCGTGATCCGTTCGGCCTGAAACCTGTCTATTACCATCATGCCTCCGACGGAGCGTTGCTGTTCGCGTCCGAACTGCGTGCGCTGATGGCGGCCGGCACGATCTCGAGAGATCTCGATCCGGACGGGCTCAATGGATACTTGCGAACCGGCACCGTACCCGAGCCGCTGACGCTCGTGAAAGGGGTGCGTGTCCTCGAGGCCGGGCACACACTCGAGTGGCGCGGCGGACGAGAGGCCACGAAATGCTACTGGTCGCCCCGTTTTCCAGATACCGACACGGCGCAGAATCACCATGACGGAACTGTCCGGTCGGCGCTGCTGGATTCGGTGCGGCACCACCTCGTCAGCGACGTCCCTGTCGGGCTGCTTTTGAGCGGCGGCGTGGATTCGTCGGCGATCCTGGCGCTGGCGGCGGAGTGCGGTCGCCAGGATATCCAGAGCATTTCCCTGGCACTGCCGGGCAGCCGCGATGACGAAGGAGAGCTCGCCAGGAAGACGGCCGAACGATTCAAGTCGAGACACGCGGAGTGTGCCATCGACGCTCGAGCCGCACGAGAGCTGCTGCCAGAATACCTGCCGACGATCGATCAGCCGAGCATCGACGGCTTCAACACCTTTGTGGTCTCGAGATTCGCGCGCCAGCAGGGGTTGAAGGTCGTGCTCTCCGGCATGGGCGCCGACGAGCTGTTCGGTGGTTATCGCTCATTTACGCAGGTACCGCGCATTACGGCATGGAACGAACAGCTGGCGCGCACCGGTCCACTGCGGGCGATCGGCGGGATGGTGTTGGAGAAGCTGGCGCCTGGACCGCGGTGGCGGCGCCTCGGTGATTTGCTGCAACAGCCGCCGTCCATCGCCAACACCTACGCGACGTTCCGGGCTGTGTTCACGCGCCTGGAGGCCACTGACATCGCATCGGCGATCGGCGTCGCGCCGCCTTCACGCCAGACAGCCGTCGGAGAATCATGCGCGGCCGCGGACGCCAACGAAGTGAGCCGTCTGGAATTGACCCGCTATCTGCGCAACCAGCTGGTTCGCGATGGAGACGCGGCGAGCATGGCGTGCGGGATCGAGCTGCGGGCGCCGTTTCTCGATCGCGTACTGTTCGATGCCACGGCCGCCGTACCGCCGGCAGCGCGCTTGACGGCTTCCAAGCAGCTATTGCGCGATGCCGTTCCTGAACTGCCCCCGTGGGTGGGCGGACCCAAGCGCTGCTTTCAGTTCCCCTTTGCCGACTGGAGCAAAGGCGAGTGGCGCGATACGTTCGCGGGCGTCGACGCGCGAAGCCCCGTGCCGACCGGCGCGTGGTACCGCCAATGGTGCCTGATGGTGCTCGGTGACTGGATGGAGAGGATGAAGACGCATGGCGGCTGACGCCTTCGGCGAAAAATCAGCGGCGACGGTTGGGTTGGTTGCGACCGCGCTCGGGACGCTCGTGGCGCTCGGGACCTTTCCCGACAATCCGGCTCCACAAGGAGCGCTGACCTGGAATGCGACGGTCATGACGATCGGAATATTGTTCGTCCCCGCCGTCCGCGTGTTGCGCCGTTCGCCGGCGATGATGAACACGGAGAACTTCGTTGCGTTCGGGTTCGTGTATTGGGTGCTGTTCGACTTGATTCAGGGCGCCTATAGCCTCGATGGCGCGAATGACGCGTCCCTCGAAGCGGCGATGCTCGCCGTCGGCGTTTCCGCATCGGCCATGTGGCTTGGCGCGATCGGCTCACCCTGGCCACTGCCAGGCTGGCTCAAGGGCATCGCGGCACGCCCGCTCGATCAAGACACGGTGCGTCGGCTCATCCCGATCTGCTTCTTCCTTGGGATGCTGAATTACCTGTACGCCACCAGCTTCAACATCAGCGAGATGTTTTCCTATCTTGGTGAAAACCGATGGGCCGCGCCGTGGGGGCGTGGCCAGTTGGGCGGTTGGGGGTCGTTCATCGATCAGATGCCGTACTTCGGCTACGTGCTGCCGAGCCTGACCGCGCTGGTCATCGTCAAGCGAGGCTTCTTCAGGTTCGAATCGCTGCTGGCGATGGGGGTGACGGCAATCATGCTCCTCTTCCTGTCCCAGGGGGGCGGCCGGCGCATCATCGGCGTCACCGTGGGAGCGGCGATCATCGTCTGGGTGCAGGCGCAGCCGGGCATGCAGGTCCGAAAGCTGATCGGCTCGCTCGCCGCCGTGATCGCCCTGCTTTGGTCGATGCAGTTCATGTTGAACATCCGCACGCAGGGGTACCAGAGCTTCATCGAAGACGGCAGCGAATACGACTATCTGCACGTCGACGACAATTTCCTGCGGCTGGCGCAGACCATGCAGATCATTCCGGCCGAGCGGAATTATGTGTACTCGCAGCAGGTCGTCTTCGCGCTGATTCGTCCGGTGCCGCGCGTGTTCTGGCCAAACAAGCCGGTCGATCCCGGCTTCGATCTGCCCGCGATCCTCGGGATGAAGGGCGTCAGCCTGTCGAGCTCGATTATCGGCGAGTGGTACATCACGTACGGGTGGCTCGCGATGATGTTCGGAGGCTGGCTGCATGGCCGGCTGGCACTGACGGCCAACCAGCTGCGGGACCTCGGTCGATCCGCGCAGAACCCGATCGTCTTTGCACTCTCGATCATGATTCTGTTCACGGGGATGCGATCGATGCAGGACCTGGTCATCATGAGCTACGCGATTGTCGCGTGGTGGGGCGTCAACCGGATGGTGGCGAAGCGCGCCTACGGCGCGGCATGAGGATTCTGCATGTCGTGTCCTCGTACTTGCCGGCGCGGCGGTACGGCGGAACGATCGTCTCGGTCCACGGCCTGTGCGCGGCACTGGCGTCCCGCGGGCACGACGTCCAGGTCTTCACCACCAGCGTCGACGGCCCGTCCGATTCCGACGTGCCGCACGGACAGCCCGTCGAGATCGACGGCGTGAAGGTGTGGTACTTCAAGTCCCCGTCGCTTCGCCGCATCTATCGGTCGCCGGATCTGGAGACCGCGCTCAAGCGAGAGCTTCATCGCTTTGATGTTGTGCATACGCACGCCGTCTTCCTCTGGCCACTGTGGCGCGCGGCCCGGGCCGCTACCAGGGCCGGCATTCCGTACGTACTGTCTCCACGGGGGATGATGGAGAAGGAGCTGATCCGGCGGAAGAGCACGCTGTTGAAGTCGATCTGGATCGGCGCGATCGAGCGCCGCAATCTCGAACAGGCGCGCGCCATTCACGTCACCAGCAAGCGCGAAGCAGACGAACTGGAGTCGTTCGGCTTTTCCCTCCCGGAGATCGTCGAGATTCCCAATGGCGTTGACGCAGCCCCGTTCCCGCCCCCGGCGATGTCGCCGGCCTTGCAGGCGGCGGTCGGCGATGGCCCTTTCGCGTTGTTCCTCGGTCGCATCGAGTGGAAGAAGGGGCTCGACCGGCTGATCGATGCGTTGTCCCTCAACCCGAAGGGCAGGCTGGTGATCGCCGGCAATGACGAACAGGGCTACCAGCGCACGCTCGAAGCCCGCGCGATTGGCAGGGGAGTCCAGGATCGAATCAGCTTCGTCGGTCCTGTTTTCGGAGGCGACAAGTGGGCGTTGCTGGCGGCCGCAAAGGTTCTGGTATTGACCTCGTACTCGGAGAATTTCGGCAATGTCGTGCTCGAGGCCCTCGCGAGTTCGTGTCCGGTGCTGCTCACTCCGGAGGTCGGACTCGCTCCGGCCGTCGCGACCGCGGGAGTCGGCGAGGTCGTTGACGGAAATGCCTTCGCCATCGCCGCGGGGCTCGATCGGTTGCTCGCCGATGATGCAGTGACGGACGCGATGAGGTCCCGCGCGAGAGGCTTTGCATCCGACTATTCGTGGCCGGCTGTGTCAGCAAGGATGGAAGCGCTTTACGGGAGCCTCAGCCGGTGATCGACGTTACGGCGATCGTTCTGACGTTCAATGAAGCGCCGAATATCGGACGCACCCTCAGCAAGTTGGCCTGGCTGAAGGACGTCGTCGTGGTCGATAGCGGGAGCTCCGACGAGACAGTCCGTATTGCCGAGTCGTATCCGAACACGCGCGTCTTTCATCGGCCCTTCGCATCCCACGCCGATCAATGGAACTTTGCGCTCGAACACACCAACATCAGCGCCGAGTGGGTGCTCGCGCTCGATGCTGACTTCGTCCTGACCGAGGACTGTGTCAGCGAGTTGAAAGCGCTCACGCCCCCGGCCGGAGTCGCAGGCTACCAGGCGTCGTTCACCTATTGCATCAATGGCGCGCCGCTCAGAAGCGCCGTCTATCCGCCGGTGACCGTCCTGTATCGACGTGCGATGGGCAGATACGAACAGGACGGACATACGCAGCGGGTCCGCGTGCGCGGCCCTGTTGTCGATCTGAATTCAAAGATTCGGCACGACGACCGTAAGCCGCTGTCGCGGTGGTTTGCGTCGCAGGTCCGCTACATGCGGCTCGAAGCGGACAAGCTGAGCGAAGCATCTCCATCGTCCATGGCGACGGTCGATCGCGTTCGCAAACTGATCGTGGTGGCGCCGCCGGTGATGTTTTTCCTGTGCCTGATCGGGCGAGGCGGCGTTTTGGATGGCTGGCCGGGACTGTTCTACGCCTTGCAGCGAACCACGGCCGAACTGATCCTCTCGCTGACGCTCGTGGAGCGGCGCCTGTTCGGTTCGCGAGCGGCGTCGGCGCCGTCAGACTGAACTGGCGAGGCGTCCGAACAGGGCGCGGCGGGCGGGCTGATGGCGCAGGAGTGCCAGGATGAAGTCGCGATGCCTGTTGAAGCGCGCCGTCTCCCGCACCAACGGCAGGATCCCGTCGGTGGTCGCCAGCGTGAACAGGGCGTCGATGTCGGCGTCGCGCATCCGCTGGGCCACATAGCGCAATGCCAATTGCGCCGTAAACTCCGATTGAAAGCGGCTGCGCCAGCGATCCTCATACTCTCGCATCGCATTCGCCGATAGATCGTTGACTGCGAGCCGGGAACCCAACACCTCCGCCGCAATCTCGCCGCTGACGACGCTGTAATAGATCCCGCCGCCTGTCGTCGGCTTCACCAGTCCCGCCGCGTCTCCCACCGCAAGCACCCGATCGGCATAACTGCGCCTGACGCTCGCCAGCGGGAGCATCCGCCGCCGCGGCATCAGGGTATCGGGCACCGCCACCGACCAGCGCTCGCGCACGCGAGCCAGCATCCGCGAAAAGTGAGCGCCGGCATCGCCCTCGGACATCACGCCGATGCGCGCGAAAGTGCCGTAGGACCGGCGTACGGGCACGGCCCAGGCAAAACCTTTGGGTGCGATCTCCGAGCCGAAATGAATTTCGACGTCACCAGGTCGATCCGCCGGCAACTCGAGCTGCGCAGACTGCAGGAATGTCGACGGCATGCCGAGGCCCAGCCGCTTCTGAAAAACGTAGCTGGCGCCGCAGGCAAGAATCACCGCCCGGGCGCGGATGCGGGCGCCATCGGCCAGCGATACGTCGACGCCATCAGCGGCGGGTTCAACCGCCGTCACGCGGGCGCCGCGAACGATACTCGCACCGGCGGCTTCCGCTCGCCGTCCAAGTGCGGCGTCAAACGTCTCTCGATCGATGACGACCGCTTCGGTGGTCGTCGTGGTGTAGTCGAATGAGTGTCCCGCTGGTGCTACGAATCGGACCGTGGACAGGGGATTCAGCACCGCCTCGGCAGGCAGGTCCATCGACGCAATCACGTCTTCGGCGAGTACACCGGTGCAGTGCACGGGCGTGCCGAGGCGATCGTGCTCTTCGAAAACCGACACCGACCAGCCATTCGAGGCCAGTCGTCGAGCAGCGGAGAGGCCGCCCGGCCCACCGCCGATGATCGCGACATCGAGCATGTGTCCGAGATTATATAGGGTGCCTCCGCGAGAATGCGTCAGACCTTCGGCCCGCGATCCTCCCATCGGCCGCGAGCGGTGATCCAGAACGACTGCAGGATAAGTGTCACGTCGAGACAAAAACCGGCGCGACGCGCATAGAAGAGGTCGTAGCGAAACTTTCCGTTGCGTGGCAAGTCTCGGGGCGCATGCACTTGCGCGACTCCGGTCAGTCCCGGGCGTACCCGATGGCGAGCCTCATAGCCAGGGATGGCGCTCAGCGGGATCAGCGAACCGTCGGCCGTCGTATCCGCTTCGCCCGGCCGCAACGGCCTCGGTCCGACCACGCTCATGTCCCCGCGAAGGATGTTCCACAACTGCGGCAATTCATCGAACGCCGTCGCCCTCAGCAGGCGGCCCATCCGCGTCACGCGCGGATCATTCACCGTGGCCTGCACCGCGCCGGTGTCACGCTCGGCATCGACGATCATCGAGCGGAACTTGAATGCCGGAAACACCTGACAGTCCTTGCCGACGCGATCTTGCACGAAAAAGACCGGCCCGCCGTCCTCGATCTTGATGCCGACGGCGATCAGCGCCGCCACCGGGGAGAGCAACAACAGCCCGGTGCCCGAGACGACGATGTCGAAGAGGCGTTTCATTGACGGCTCGCCACCTCGGTGAGCAGTTCCGCGTGTGCGGCGATCTGGCGCTCTCTCGAAAACAGCTCGGCGGCGACGCGTGAGCGCAGGCCCATCGCTTCCCGCAGTTCCTGTTGATCCGCCAGCCTCAGGATTGCCTCCGCCATCTGAACGGCGTCCCCGGGCTCGACCAGCACGCCGCACCGATGGCGCTCCGTCAACGCGGCAACCTCGCTCATCTTCTCGACGGCCGCGATGTACGGCCGTCCCGCCGCCAGCACCGGATACAGCTTGCTGGGTACGATATAGCCGGCCAGGCCGGGCTTCAAAGACACCAGGCAGACGTCGCTCGAGGCATAGGTCCATCGCAGCTGGTCGCGAGGCTGGAACGGCAGGAATCGGACGTTGGTCAGGCCGCGTTCCACAACCGCCGATTCGAGGGCGCCCTTGCGATTACCGTCGCCGATGAAGAGGACCACGATGTCATCGCGCTCCTTCAGGAGGGTCGCCGCTTCGATCACGACGTCGAGATTCTGGGACAGACCGATGTTGCCCGCGTGCAGCACGACGAAGCGCGAATCCAGGCCGTGAAGCGAGGCGAACGCATTCTGCTTGCTCGACGGGACGATCGCCGAAGTGTCCGCCCAGTTGTGGATGATGGTGATCTTCGCGGGATCGGCCGCTTTGCCGTGCACCAGCCTCGATGCCATCGTGTCGCCGAGCGCGACGATCCTCGAAGCGCGCTTGACGAGGAACCTATTGAGGCGCTCCAGTATCGCGTTCACGAGCGGACTCTGGAAGTCTTCGAGCAGGCCGGCGACCTCCGGAAAAATATCCTGGCAATAGAACACCATCCCTCGGCGCGGACGCGCGGCCAGCGCCGCCAGGCCGATGATCGGCGGATCGGTCAATGCCACCGTGACATCCTGTTTCGGCTGGGTGAGCGCCACCCACAGCGCCGACAGAAAATACGTGACGTAGTTCATCGCCCGTCCGGTGAACTGGCGCGGCGACAACCGCGTGCCCCTCGCGCGGATGATGCGAACACCGTTTCGGGTTTCGCATGCCGGCAGGTCCGCCGACGCGATCGGATACCCGCTGACGACCGTGACCTCGAATCCGTGGATCGCGACCAGATCTTCAGCAAGCTCGGTCAGCAGTTGCCCCGTCGCGCCGGTATCCGGCCAGTACGACCGGTTGAAGAAGCAGACCCGCAGCGGCGCGCCGCTCGTGTTCGTCATCACCGTGGCTTGCGAAGCAGGTGCCGGCCCATCACCAACACGTCCATGTCGGTGCGGAGAAAGCAGTCGAGCGCCTGTTCAGGCCGCTCGACGATCGGCTCGTTCTCATTGAAGGAGGTGTTGAGCAGGACGGGTACGCCGGTCTGGGCCTGGAACGCGCGGATCAGGTTCCAGTATCGCGCGTTGCTTTCGCGACTCACCGACTGCAGCCGGCCCGAACCGTCGACGTGCGTGACGGCCGGAATCGCATCGCGCTTCTCGGGCCGCACGGGATAGACCTGGATCATGAACGGATCGTGGACGGCGTCGACGAAGTACTCGTCGATGGCTTCGGCAAGAATCGACGGGGCAAACGGCCTGAAGCGCTCACGGAACTTGATCTTCTGGTTGATCACATCGCGCATGTCGCGGCGGCGCGGATCGGCCAGGATGCTGCGATTGCCCAGTGCGCGGGCGCCCCACTCCATGCGGCCCTGGAACCAACCCACGACATCACCGTCAGCCAGCAGCGTCGCCGTCGCTCGACACAGTGACGCTTCATCCTGCACTGACTCCCACGAACAGCGGCCTTGATCGGCGACCGCGCTGTCCCGAATAACCTCCGCAATCGCGTCATCGTCGTACTCAGTACCCCAGTAGGAGTGCGGCATCCGGGGCTGCGGCTGTCTGGCACCCGTCGAATGCCAGGCATCGAGCGCTGCTCCCAGCGCCGTTCCGTTGTCGCCGGCGGCGGGTTGAATGAAGACGTCCTTGAATGGCGTGTGGCTGCGGATCTTTCCGTTGGCGACGCTGTTCATGGCGCAGCCGCCTGCCAGACACAGCGACGACGACTGAAGGCGGTGATGAACGCCGCGCAAGACGTGAAAGGCGGCGTCCTCGAACACGCGCTGCACGGAGGACGCGACGTCTTCATGGACGCTGCTGACAGGCTCGTCAGCGGATCGCGCCGGTCCCAGTAGTTCCTCCAGCTTGTTTGTGTAGACGTCGGGAACTGTGGGTTCTCCCGAGTCCCAGTTCATCGAAATCTCACCGGTCCAGTGACGAAAGTAGTCGAGGTCAAGGGTGAAGCGTCCCGCGTCCTCGAGCCGCACCAGCTTGCTGATCGCCGACGTGTAAGAGGGCTTGCCGTACGGCGCCAGGCCCATCACTTTGTATTCGTCGCCGTATTTCTTGAATCCCAGGTATTGCGTGATGGCCAGGTAGAGCAGGCCGAGCGAGTGAGGGAAGTAGACCCGATCGATCACATCCAACGAGCCGTCGTGACCGCGCCCGATCGACATGCTGACGAAATCACCGAAGCCATCGATGGCGCAGCAGGCGGCGTCACGCATCCCGCTGGCGTAGAACGCGCTGGCGAGATGGGCGGGGTGGTGTTCGACATAGCGCGTGGTGATCCCGCCGGGATCGAGCTTGAAGGCGCGTGCGATCACGTCGGGAATCGACCCCTGCCTGGCGGCGGTATGTCGATACTGGTTGACGAGCGTCGTGCCAGGACGGTGCGTGAGCGCGAACCAGGCTTTCTGCCACAGGTGCACGCGCCGGCCTCGCGCGATCGCCCAGATGTCCACATCCGCGGGCGTCGCGCCGGCCATCGCCAGCCCGCGTTCAATCGCCTGGACCGGGAAGCCCGCGACATGCTTGATCCGGCTGAAGCGCTCTTCTTCGAGCGCGGCCACGAGCTGGCCATCTCGCAGCACGACGGCGGCCACGTCGCCGTGGTACGCGTTCAATCCAACAATCAGCATCGTGTCAACGGCCGGCCATCCGCACGGCAGGTGCGGGCTCGTTCACTTCGGGAGAATGAGTCGGTCCCTTTGGGCGCTGATAGAGCAGCAGACCGGCGACCGCGCCGCACAGAATCGCGTTCGCCGGCATCACCAGCGAGGTTTCCCAGATGCTCTGCACCGCGATCCCAATCAGCCCGGCCGCGGCGCCAACCCGCGCCCAATACATCTCGCCCCTGTCTTCGCGAAGCGCCCGTCTCCCAAGCTTCACCACGAACGTCAGCGCGACCAGCACCGGGGCCAGCAGCAACAGCCCTCCTTCCGCCGCGACTTGCAGGTAGTGAGAATGCGCGTTGTTGAAATGGGCCCATCGACCCATCGACGGGATCCACACCTTGCTTTGTTGATACTTGATCATCGCGTCGCTGTACGTGCCGGCACCGGTGCCCGCCAGCCAGAAGTCCCGCAGCACCGGCACGGATTCGCGCCAAATGGTGATGCGGTTGCGATCGCTGGTCGTATCGAGGCTCTCTTCGAAGCGGGTGGCCCACCCTGCAATATCGACGAATAGCACCACGGCCACCAGTCCCAAGCCGGCGATGGCGAGAACGCCCGGGAGTTTCGAGCGCTCGATGCGCATCCGCTGGCGTCCCATTCGCCATCCGAAGACGGCTGCCGCTCCCAGCCCGGCGGCGGCGGATCGTGAGAGCGTCGCCAGCATCACGCCAAGCGCCGTCAATCCGGCCATCGCCGTCACCATCGCTCCGGACACGAGGAATTGCTTCAGCGCGAGGCGAAAATTCTGGCGATACGCCGGGTGAATGCGAAGGTGGGCGACCAGATAACCGCCGACCGGCCCGATGATCATGAGCAGCCACCCGGCGAAGTGGTTGCGATTGATGAAGGCGCCGAACGGGTTGGCACTGCGCGACTCCGGCTGCAGCATCCCGTTGACGAGGCCCGGTGCCGCGACGCGGAAGATGACTGCGGAGAGCGCCGCCGCCGCGCCGATGATGGCCAGGATGCGGCAGAACTGGCGGGTGCTTCCGCCAAAGCTGAAGGCGCCGCGGGCGATCCAGAACGTCACGATGCCGAGGACCACGATGCCTAGCGACACTTCGCTGGCGCGGGGATTCACCGACAGGCGCGCCCAACTCGCCGACATGGCGCGGAACTGTAGCGATGCTCGCAGGTCTGCTGCGTGCGGAGAGATGACGCTGACCAAGCCGCTCGGCAGCGGTGTGATCTGAACGACGATGGCGACGATCACCGCGATCAGGGCCAGGTCGAGGGAGCGAGCCTCTCGCGGGAATGAAAGGGCGCGTCGCGGAGCCGCTAATAGCGCGGCTCCGGCCAGGATCAGTAAGGGAGTGAGGGTCCAGCCCGGCCCGCCCGCGAACAGGAGGTAGGAGACCGCGACCAGGGAAAGAAGCAGCGCCCGCTGCACGGTTCAGGCCGCCGGAGACTCTGCGTAGTAGTTCTTGTACTGGTGTCCGTAATATCGCGAGTAGTAGTACTTGTTTCTGCCGACATCAACCTTGTTGAGCACCGCGAGTACCTGGCGCGGATTGCTGCTGAGCATGGTTTCGACGGCGCGCTCGGCGAGGCGCAGGCGCGTCATCTCGGCGCCAATCACGAACGTCACTGCGCTCACCAGGGGCGCCAGAATCATCGCGTCGGTCACCGCCAGCACCGGCGGCGTGTCGATGATAATCCAGTCGAAGGGCCCGGTTTCGAGGCCGTTCAGCAGCGCGCGCATGCGATCCGACGCCAGCAATTCCGACGGATTCGCCGGCGTGCGGCCAGCAGTGATGGTCAGCAAGTTCGGGTCGTGGGTGCGCTGCACCACTTCGCGCATGCGTGCCTGGCCGGCCAGCAACTGCGAGAGGCCGCGGTCGTTGGTCATCCGCAGTGCCTTGTGCACGCTGGGCCGCCGCATGTCCGCGTCGATCAACAGCACGCGCGCGCCCCCAACCGCGAGCGCCATCGCGATGTTGACGGCCGTGGTCGTCTTGCCTTCGAGCGGCTGTGAGCTCGCCACTACCACCACCTTCGCGCCAGGCCCGGTGAGGGAGCCGGCGAGCGAGGTGCGGATCGACCGATAGGCCTCACCGAAGTCGTGCGGCACCGGTCCGGAGATGAGCGGATGCCGCTCTCCCGGGACGACCGGCACCATGCCGAGGAAGCGCAGCTTCAACCGGCGCGTGATGTCTTCGGGGGTCTTCACTGTGTCATCGAGGTAGTCGATGGCGAACGCGATGCCGAGGCCGAACGCCAGCCCAAAAGCGATCGCGAAGATCCAGTCGCGGCGATGATCGGGTGTGTAGGGACCGCCCGGGGTCTGCGCGCGATCGACGACACGCACGTTGTTGGTGCGGCTGTTGGCGACGACGCGCAATTCCTTCTCGCGCGTGATCAACTGATCGTAGACGCGCTGGTTCGACTCGGCATTGCGCTGCAGCACGGAATAGTCGACGCCCTTGCGCCCGAGATCCGACGCCGCGCGCTTGGCTTCGTTCAACGATTCCTGCATCACCCGCTCCTGGGTGACCGCCTGCTCGTATTCGTTGCGGGCGTTCTGGACGGCCTTGCGCGTCTCGGCTTCCAGCTGTTTCTCGGCGCTGGCGAGCGATGCGTTGACCTTGATGAAGTCGGGATGCTTCTCGCCGTACCGTTCGGCCATGCGGGAGCGCTCTTGCTGCAGCGCGCTGACCTGGCCCTTCAGCGCCTGGACCGAGGCGTTGGCGATGACGCTCGAAATCGAATCGACGTCCTGCCCGGCCGCCTGGATCTGCTTCCAGAGGCTTTCCTTCGTGATGCGATCCGTGCGGGCCTTGGTGGCCTGTTCGTTGAGCGCGGTGAGACGCGCCACGACGATGTTCTGATTGCTGTCGAGGGAGCCGGCGCCCTGCTTCTCGCGATAGTCGGCGAGCGCCATCTGGCTGGCCGCGACGAGGCTGCCCTGGCGTGAGACTTCACCCGAGATCCACTCTGCGCTCTTCTCGAGCGACGCGATCTTCAACTTCAGGTTCTCGTCGACGTAGTCGTCGGCAAACTGATTGACCGCGCGGGCCGCGAACGCTGGATCGGCAGAGTCGTAGACCAGGTCCACGAGCTGGCTGCCGCGGACACGGTTGACGCTGAGCCGCGCGCCGAGGGCATCGGCATGCCGGCTGGCGTCGACCTGGACCGTCGGCCCTGGCGACATCGTGGGAATGACGCCGCCGGAGGTGATGAGCCGATAGGGCCACATCGCATAGAACTTGATCAGCGTGATGGTCTTCGCCAGCTGCGTCGGCTTCGGACCCTGCCCGTTGAATTCCGGGACCTTGCCGAGGTCGAGCTTCTCCGCGACGTGCTGCGCGAGTTCGCGGCCCTTCATGATGCGCAGCTGCGTCTCCATGTAGATCTCGGGATCCTGGAGCGTGACGCTGCGGGCGATCTCCGTCGGCGTGGCGACGTCCGCACCCGGATCCTCGATCAGCACCCGTGCCGTCGCTCGGTACATCGGCACCGCGGTGTAGCTGTCGACCATCACCCAGCCGACGACCAGCAGGAAGACGCCGATGCTGGCCCACCGATACTTGTAGAGCACGGCCAGCCGATCGAACAGATGCGGTTCGAGCCCAGACGGCTGCTGCGCAACCGGCGGCGCCGCCTTGGGTGTGCTCGCCGGCGATTCCGGCGACGTCTGTTCAGTTTGCTGACGCTCTTGTTCCATCGCCTTAGTGCGGTGAGACCGGTTCGCCCGGATCGATCGGACCAACGTTGGAGTTGGCGGCGAGGCTCAGAGTGGATGACGCCATGGAGTTGGCGGAACTCATGCCAAAGAAGGCCGTCGCGGAGACTGGCATCGAGATGCTGCGCGCGTTCACATCCCATCGCCCCGGCAAGCGGATTTCCGTCCGAAGTGTTGCGTAGCGAGCGAGGAGGCCGGCGTTGCTCAACGCGATGATGTAGTTTTCCTGCGCCACCATCTCGACGACATAGGTGCCCGGTTCAGCGACGTCGAAATTGTATTCCCCGAGGTCGTTGGTGTCGGCGGATCCGAGCACCTGGCCGTTACCCAGGTTCCGGAGCTGTACTTTCGCGAATGCGACAGGGGTTTGCAGGATGTCGAACACCGCCCCAACGACGCGTGTGGCTGAATTCGCGCCGTTCGGACGGAAGGGTGCGGAGAATCGCACGGCCGGTGACGCCGATGGACGCACCAATTGGACTTCGCGCCGCTGTTCTGCGGACGCGCTTATTCCGAGCGTTGCCACGAGCAACGCGGCGAACAAGTTCCGGGCGATTCGCACAGTATTCCTCTGATCTCCGGCTGAGGGGACGGACCACATAACTATAGGTGACGTCCTAGGTATCGGACGCTTCCTGTATCTCAGCAGTATAACAGCCAATATATGACTATATAGGTCTTTAAAGACGTTGTTGCACGGCGTTACGCTGAGCGGGAGGCAAGATCCAGCTTTCTGGCCGCCCATCGCGGCCACGAAAACCTCGCTGTGATTCGTCAGTCCAGCAGGTACCATCCAACAAGCACGGCGTAAACGGCTCCGGAAAGGATTACGTAAGCGAGTCATGTATCTCGAATTGATGCAATCAGTTCTACGACGGGTATCGCTGGCCGGGCTGGTCGCGACGTGCGCGTTGACCGTGACGCAGGCGTCTGACTGGCCGGAATGGCGCGGCCCGTCGCGCGACGGGCACTCGCTCGAGATCAACTTGCCGGCGAAGTGGTCGCCATCCGGGGACAACCTTGCGTGGCGCATTCCGATCGGCAGCCGGTCCTCGCCGGTCGCGTTCGGCAATCGCCTTTACCTGAATTCCCCGGTTGGCGATCTCGCCAACACGCAGGAACGGCTGGTGGCGATTGATGCCGAGACCGGAAAAGTCATCTGGGAAAAGCGGTTCAGCCTGTACTTGAGCGATGTCCCTCAGCACCGTTCGTCGTGGGCGTCGCCGGCGGTCGACCCGGAAACCGGCAACATCTATCTCTTTACGGTCGCGGCGCAGCTGATCTGCGTGGCCCCCGATGGCAAGGTGCTGTGGGACCGCTCGCTGCCGGACGAATACGGCGCGGTGACGACGCATGGCGGCCGCACCACGTCGCCGATCGTCGAGGGCGATAAGGTAATCCTGAACGCGCTGATCCTGGCGTGGGGCGACCTGAATCGCACCGGGAACCGCTACTTTGCGTTCGACAAGAAGACTGGCCAGACCATGTGGGTCAGCTCGCCCCAGTCGAAGCACTACGACACCAATTACTCGACGCCGATCGTCGGCACCATCGACGGCACGCGCGCGTTGATTGTTGGCGGCACCGATGGCGTGTATCACGCGCTCAAGGTCAACACCGGCGAAAAGCTGTGGTCGATAGAAGTCAGCAAGCGCGCGATCCTCAACAGCGCGCTGTTCAAGGACAACGTCGCCTACATCACCCACGGCGAAGAGAACATGGACACGACGGAGATGGGCATGATTGCCGCCGTCGATGCCACAAAGACGGGAGTGCTCGGCAACGACGCCTTCAAGTGGCGGACGCGCGGATTCCTGCCGACGTTTGCCTCGCCGGTGATGGACAACGAGCGCCTGTACACCGTCGACAACAGCGCCATCGTCGGCGCCTTTGATCTGAAGACCGGCGCGAAACTGTGGGACAAGTCGCTCGGCACGCTGCAGAAGGGATCGCCCGTGCTGGCCGACGGCAAGCTGTACGTGGGCACCGAGAACGGCAAGTTCTACATTCTGCGCCCCTCGGCAACCGGCGTCGAAGTGCTGGATGAAGACGTGCTCGGAACGGCGCAGGCGCCCGAGCCGATCATCGCATCGCCGATCGTTGCTGACGGCCGCGTCTATGTCACGTCGATGGACGCGACATACGCCATCGGCAAGCGAGTACCGCGCAAGGGTACACAGGGTGCACAGGGTGCGCAGGGTGCACAGGGTGCGCGAGGTGCGCAGGGTGCGCAGGGTGCACAGGGTGCACAAGGTCCGGCGGGGTCTCCTGCCGTCGTGCAGGTGTTTCCGTACGAGTCGATCGTCTCTCCCGGCAAGACCGTCGCGTTGAAGGCGAGGCTCTTCGATGCGAAGGGCAACTTCATTCGCGAGGAGCTTGCCGCGCAGTGGTCCGTTGATCAACTGAGCGGCGCGGTGGACGCCAAGGGCGTCTACACGGCGGCCGCGCAAGGTTCGACCGCGGGATTCGTGAAAGCTACTGTGGCTGGCTTGAGCGGCACCGCCCGCGTGCGGGTCGTCGAACCGTTGCCGTGGGCATTTGATTTCGATAACGCCGCGGCCGAAGCGCCGCCGGCGTGGTGGACGGGGGCGCCTGGCAAGGTCTTCCAGCGCACCATCGAAGGTGCCGGCAAGGTCCTGATGCGTCCGCGCGATGATACCGTCGGCCGTCGCGCGAAGGTGTTCCTGGGACAGCCCGACATGACCGGCTACACGATCGAAGCCGACGTCCGCGGTCGCGAGCAGCGCCGGCAGCGTGGCGACATCGGCCTGATCAACGAACGCTACGGCCTGGTGCTGTTCGGCAACGGCCAGAAGCTCGAGCTCCATCCATGGCAGGCGGCCGACGAAATGACGGTGCGCGTGCCGTTCGCGTGGGACGCGGAGAAGTGGTACCGGATGAAGCTGCGCGTCGATCAGTTGCCCGATGGCACGGCGCGCGTGCGCGGCAAGGTCTGGGTGTCGGCCGATCCCGAGCCTGCGGCGTGGACGATCGAGAAGGTCGACAAGATCCCGCACAAGATGGGGAGCCCCGGTCTCTACGGCGACGGGATTTCGGATATCTATTTCGACAACGTCAAGGTGTATAGGAATCAGTAGGCAACAGGCCGACAGGCCGACAGGCCAACAGGCCAACAGGCCAACAGGCGAACAGGCCAACAGGCGAACAGGCCGACAGGCCGACAGGCCAACAGGCCGACAGGCGAACAGGCGAACAGGCCGACAGGCCAACCGGTAACAGGCCAACCGGCAAACCGCCAGTGGGTCAGCGGGCGAACGGGGATCAGTCGATGCGTCGAATCATCTTGAGTGCGGTAGTCGTGGTGGCGGCGTCGTCCGCGGTGTCGGCCGACTGGCCGATGTGGGGCGGTACGCCCAGCCGGAACATGGTGTCGTCCATGACCGGCCTTCCGACGACGTGGGACGTGAAGACCGGAAAGAACGTGAAGTGGGTCGCGGAACTCGGATCGCAGTCGTACGGAAATCCCACCGTGGCGAATGGCGTGGTGATGATCGGCACCAACAACGAGGCGACGCGCGATCCGAAACAGCCTGGCGATCGCGGCGTGCTGATGGCCTTCAACGAAGAGACCGGCGAGTTCATGTGGCAGGCGACGTTCGAAAAGCTGTCGTCGGGCCGCGCGAACGACTGGCCCTACCAGGGCATTGCCAGCTCGCCGCTGATCCTGGACGGCGTGGCGTACTTCACGTCGAATCGCGGACAGATTATCGCCGCCGACGTGCAGGGCTTTCACGACAACGAAAACGACGGTCCGTACAAGGAAGAGAAGCTGACCGGCAAGACCGATCTCGACATCATCTGGATGTTCGACATGATGGAGGAAGTCGGATCGTTCCCCCACAACCTGTCGAATTGCTCGCCCGTCGCCGACGGCGATCTGCTGTTCTGCAGCACATCGAACGGCCAGGACGAGAGCCACGTCAACATTCCCTCGCCGAAAGCCCCGGCGCTGATCGCGCTCAACCGGAAGACCGGCAAGCTGTTGTGGGAGGACAACTCGGTGGGCGATCGCATCCTGCACGGCCAGTGGTCGACGCCCGCCGTTGGCGACATCGGCGGCGTGCGGCAGGTGGTCCACGCGCAGGGCGACGGCTGGGTCCGCGGCTACGAAGCGCAGACCGGCAAGAAGCTGTGGGAGTTCGATACGAACCCGAAGGAGTCGGTCTGGCCGAAGACCCGCAACGAAGTGATCAGCACGCCGGTGATCTTCGAGGACGTTGTCTACATCGCGAACGGTCAGGATCCCGAGCATGGTGAAGGCGTCGGTCACGCGTATGCCATCGACGCGACCAAGCGTGGCGATATCACGCAGTCGGGCATGATCTGGCACTTCGACAAGATCCGCCGGTCGATCTCCACCGCGGCGATCAAGGACGGTCTGATCTATCTCGCCGATTTCAGCGGGTTCATGCACTGCCTGGACCTCAAGACCGGCAAGCCTTACTGGACCCACGACCTGTTCGCCGCGATCTGGGGATCGCCGATGTTGATCGGCGACAAGGTCTACCTCGGCGACGAAGACGGCGACGTCGTTGTCGTCGAACACAGCAAGACGTTCAAGCTCGTGTCGGAGCAGAACATGGGGAGCTCGGTGTACGCCACCGCGGTGCCCGCCAACGGCAAGTTGTTCATCATGAATCGCAATCAGCTGTTCGCGCTGCAAGAGGGAGCGCAACTCAAGAAATAGGTGCGTAGGGTGCGTACAGTGCGTGGGTGCGTACGGTGCTTGGGTGCCGGTGCAGGTGCCAGGTGCAGGTGCCATGTGCAGGTGCTGGGTGCAGGTGCTGGGTGCTAGGTAGACGGCAGTTTCTCGGCGCGTGCGCGGCGGCGTTTGCGCCTCGTGTCGTGGCGGCGCGGGCGAAGCGGCCCGCGGCACCCGGTGCACCCGTCGCACAAGTTGCACCCGCTGCACCCGTTGCACCCGTTGCACCCGCGAACGCATGGCCCCAATTCCGCGGGTCCTACGCGCTCACCGGAATCTCATCGACGACCATTGCGCCCGCGCCGAAGTTGGCGTGGGCCTGGGAGGGGGGCGAAGCGTTCGACTCGTCGCCGGCGATCGTCGACGATGTGGTCTATGCGGGAACGGCAACCGGCGAGCTGATTGCCGTCGGCCTCGCCGATGGCAAGTTGCGCTGGCGCTACAAAGCCGGTGAAGCCATCGGAGAGTCGTCGCCAACCGTGGCGAACGGCCGCGTGTTCATCGGCGATCTGCTCGGCGTGACGCACGCCGTCAATGTTGCCGACGGCAAGCCGCTCTGGACGTTCAAGACTCAGTCTGAAATCAAGTCCTCTCCGGTGGTCGTCGGCGACCTGCTGTTGATGGGCTCGTACGACGGTAAGCTCTATGGACTCGATGCGGCGACGGGCAAACAACTGTGGGCCTACGCAACCGAGAACTATGTCCACGGCACGCCGTGCGTGGTGAACGGCGTCGCGCATTTCGCCGGCTGCGACGAAGTGTTTCACGCGGTAGACATCAAGACCGGCAAGGAGCGATTCGCGGCCTCGGCCACGGCGTATACCGGCGCCTCGGTCGCGTTGGTCAACAACGTCGCCTACTTCGGTACGTTCGACAACGAAGTCCTCGCCCTCGACCTGCAGTCGCGCAAGGTGCTCTGGCGATACGAGCATCCCGATCGCAAGTTTCCCTTTTACTCGTCGGCGGCGGTGATTGACGGTACCGTCGTGCTCGGCGGCCGCGACCGGATGCTCCACGCGCTCGATGCGAAGACGGGGAAGGCGCGCTGGACGTACATGACGCGCGCCCGCATCGACTCATCGCCGGCGATCGCCGGCGGGCGGGTCTATGTGGGATCGAATGACGGCCGCCTCTACGCGCTCGACCTTGCGACCGGCAAGGTGGCCTGGCAGCACGACGAGGGCGCGGCGCTCAGCGCGTCGCCGGCGCTCGCCTCGGGCCGCATCGTGATCGGATCGACCGAAGGCCGCTTGCTCTGCCTTGCCTGACTAGGTCGTCCGCGTGACAGGGTCCGGATGCCGTTTTTCAAGACCTCAAGACCTCAAGACCCTAAGACCCTAGGACCCTAGGCCCCTAGGCCCCTAAGACCCTAAGACCCTACTTGAACTCCACGCTGATCGACGGCCCGTCGATCTTGATGCCCTTGATGTCTTTCAGATACGGCTTCACTTCACTCAGAGAGGCGTTTGGTCCAAGCTTGCCCTGCAGCGCCTTGAGCTGAGCTTCGTCGGCGAGCAACGCGGCGATGTCCAGGTCCAGCATCGTGATGCGCGGGCCCGACACGTATTCAGCGTTGGTCTTCACGATCGAGCCGACGACTTCGAGGCCGATGTTGATCTTGAAACCCTGGAACATGGTCTTGACCATGTTCATGATCATCGGGTTGCTGAAGTCCGGCATGTCGCCGTTCGGCGTGGCCGTGTCCGGCACCTTGGCGCCGGCTGCCGGACGATCGACGAAGTTGATGCGTAACGTCGACGTGCCGCCGTTGCGCGTCAGCGTGAACCTCACCGGATCATCCGAGGTCGGTTCGGTCGAGCGCGCTCCGCTTCGTCCGCCACCCATGCTCGGTCCCTGGCTCACCTGAATCTTGTTGATGTCGTCGAACGCGAAGATGGCCTTGGTGCCTTCGAAGCCGGCATCGCCCTTGACGGGTTCGGTCGAGACCAGCCGGACGCCTTCGCCCATGCTCGCCGCGGCGCGTTCGAGCTCGGCTTTGTTCATCATCGGGCCGTTCATCTGGGCGGTGCCTTGCCCGCCCATCATGCCTTTGAGGGCCGCCGTGTTCATCAGCGTGGTCTGCTCGACCGTGCCGCTGCCATCGGGCTTCACTTTGACCAGCGTCGTGCTGTTCAGGCATGCCGTCAGGCCGGTGGTGGCGATCAGGACAACGAGCAGTCGTAGCACACGCATGTAGGTCCTCCCAGGCAACTGATCTATCTTACGGCAGGTATGGCAGAAGGTTCGGGCAGGACCGCCCTCGTGACCGGCGCATCGTCTGGCATCGGCAAGGCCTTTGCCGAGCTGCTTGCGTCGAAGGGCTATGCGCTGGTGGTGACGGCGCGCCGTGCCGATCGCCTCGACGCGCTGGCCGCGGATCTCAGACAGAAGCATGGAGTTGAGGTACACACCATCGTCGCCGATCTCGCTCTGCCGCACGCGCCGCAGCAGATCGCCGACGAGCTTGCCGCGCGCGGATTGACGATCGACTTGCTGGTCAACAACGCAGGCTACGGCGTGCCCGGCAGTTATGTCGATGTGCCGTGGACCAAGCACGAGCAGTTCATGCAGGTGCTCGTAACCGCAGTGCTCGATCTGACCTATCGGCTGCTGCCAGGCATGATCGAGCGCGGGTGGGGACGGATCATCAACGTGGCATCGGTGGCCGGCATGGTGCCCTCGCCGGCGGGACACACGTTGTACGGCGCGTCGAAGGCGTTTGTGATTCGCTTCTCCGAAGCCCTGGCGGCCGAGAACGGTCCGAAGGGCGTGAACACCACGGCGGTGTGCCCCGGATTCACCTGGAGCGAGTTTCACGACGTCACGGGCACGCGCGACAAGATGAACAGCATGCCGGGCTTCCTGTGGCTCCACGCCGACGACGTGGCGCGCGAAGGTTACGACGCGGTGATGAGGGGCCACTCCGTGGTGGTCAACGGCAGAATCTACCGGTTCGTCGTCTGGTTGACCGGTGCGGTGCCGCGCGGCCTGGCACGGTGGGTCTCCGGTGCCGCGGGCCGTCGCTACCGGAAAGTGTAGGCAGGACGGGAACACCTGAGCCGCCGCGCCCGTATCACCGGCCATGGTCGAGAGCCTGCTGAACGACGTTCGTTACGCATTTCGATGGATGCGGCGAAGCCCGGGGTTCTCAGCCGTGGCGATCCTGTCGCTGGGCCTCGGCGTCGGTGTGAACACCGCGATGTTCTCGCTGGTGGATTCGTTGCTGTTCCGGCCCCTGCCCGTCACATCGCCCGAAACGCTGGTGGATGTGTTTACGGCCGGCGGTGACGGCGACGACTACGCCACCACTTCGTACGCGGACTTTCAGGATCTCAAGGCGCAGAACACCGTCTTCAGCGACCTGCTCGGATACAGCCCGATGATGGCCCCGCTCAGCCTCGGCGATCGATCGCGTATCGCTTTGGGGCAGGTGGTCACGTCGAACCACTTCACGATGCTGGGCGTGCAGCCGCTGCTCGGCCGTTTGCTCGTGCCCTCGGATGACGATCCAGGGTCACCGCGCGTGGTCGTCATTTCGCATCGGATGTGGCAGCGTGAATTTGGCGGCGATCCCAGCATCACCAGCAAGTCGATCACGCTGCGCGGCCTGCCGTACGCGATTGCCGGCGTCGCGCCCGAATCCTTCACGGGCGTCGTGCCCTTGCTGACACCGGAGCTGTGGCTGCCGATTCAGCACGTCGAGGAGGTCGAACCCGCGGGCATCAACGACTCCGTGCCGTCGCCCATAGGGAAGACCCGGTTGGAACGTCGAGGATTCCGGTGGATGTTCGTCAAGGGCCGGCTCAAGCCCGGCGTCACGGCCGAACAGGCCAACGCGAACGTGGCCTTGATTGGCCGTCAGCTCGAGCAAGCCAACCTCCCGACGAACAAGGATCGCGACATGTCGGCTGTGCCGACGGAGGATGTCCGGCTGCTGGTTCCGCAAGCCGGCGGCATCCTGTCTGTTGGCGCCGCGGGCCTGATGGCGATTGTTGGACTGGTCCTGCTGATCGCGTGCGCAAACGTGGCGGGTATGCTGCTCGCGCGCGCCTCGGCCCGTCGTCGTGAGATCAGTGTTCGACTGGCCATCGGCGCCGGCCGCGGCCGATTGATTCAGCAACTGCTGGTCGAAGGCGCGCTGCTCGGCACCTTGGGCGCCATCGCCGCGGTCGCGCTCGCGTGGGCGATGATCCAGGGCCTTCAAGGCATTCGACTGCCGCTGCCGGTCGACGTGGCGTTCGATCTGCGCATCGACGTCAGGGTGCTGAGTTTTTCCGTCGTCATCGCGGCCCTGACCGGCATGCTCGCCGGGTTGCTGCCGGCGCTCAAGGCCTCGGCGCCGAGCCTGGTTTCCGATCTGCGCGGCGAGGCGCCGGCGGGCAGGATGGGCAAACGGCGCTTCTCGTTGCGCGATGCCCTCGTCGTCAGCCAGGTCGCTCTCACGGCGGTGTTGTTGGTGGTGGCCGGCCTGATGTTGCGCAGTCTCGGCGCCTCGCAGCGCGCCGATGTCGGATTTGACTATCGCGGTCTCGCCGCCATTTCGCTCGATCCCGACATGGTGCGCTACAGCCAGGAACGCAGCGACGAGTTCTGGCGCCAGGCGATGTCCCGCGTCCGCGCTATTCCCGGCGTGCGTTCGGCAGGCCTGATCTCCCCAACACTGCCGTTCACGTTCAACTTCAGCCAGCAGGAGATGCCTTTCCAGCACATTGGGATCCTAAGCTTAGAATTCCACGTGGACAAGTTGTCGCGGCCGCTTCTATAGTGTCACCTAAATACTAGTGACTCCAGCGTAACTGGACTGGCCACAGTTAGGCCGCAAATGTAATCACACTGGCTC
>JADMIO011200101.1_pt1 | contig 76847 bp, 75 predicted proteins | sample 8958161 | NCBI WGS metagenome assembly JADMIO01 (sample SAMN16585339, study PRJNA669376) | soil metagenome | isolation source: Crop rotation soil | place: USA: Cullars Rotation, Alabama | collected 2011
GCCGCGACTTCAAGTCACGTGAATTCCAAGCTTCGGATCCCACTGTGCTGGAAAGGGCGTGGTGCCCAGGGGCGGGATCGAACCACCGACACCGTGATTTTCAGTCACGTGCTCTACCAACTGAGCTACCTGGGCATCGCGTCGTGGCCGGCTGGCCGCAGAAGCGAACGGCTCCCCTAGTCGCCGCCCTCGTCACTGTCCACCCTTTCGGGATCGGCCGGCGGGCCGGGAATGCTGTACCCGCCGCCGAGCCATTTCAGCAGGTCGCGGTCCTTGCACCCGCGGCTGCAGAATGGGGCATGTTCGGGATGCTCGGGCTTGCGGCAGATTGGGCACAGCTTGGACTCAGGCGTTTTCGGCATACCCGCCCGACATGGGAAGCGACGGGTCCGGCCGCAAGCCGATCGCGCCGCCGACTTGGCGCGCCAATTGCTCAAGCCAATCGGGCCGGCTTTGGAGCACCGCGATCAGCGCGGGATGAGCGGCCAGCTGTTTCGCGCCAGGAGCTTCGAGACCGGCCCGGCGAATGAGCGCTCGCGCCTCGAAGGGCGCGCGATCCTGTGCCAATTCGATGAGCGACGCCCGGGCCCTCGGCCGCACGGCCTGCAGGAATCCGAAGCCGTTCATCGCGGTCTTCTCGAACGGCCGGGGCAGATGGTCCGCCATGATCTGATCGATAAGCTTGCGCTGCTCGCGGTCCTTGAGGGTAGGAAAGTCGATGCCGATGGGCCCGCCAATGTCGAGCCGGCGGATGGCGCGCGCCGCTGCCCACGCCCCCATCCGCGCAAGCTTGTCGGGCATCAGCCAGCCGTCGATGTCGATCATGGTCATAGCGGCCGTCGGTTCGATGCGCAGCTCGCCGCCTTCGAAGCGGACGATGCCGCTGCGCGCCTCTTCAAGCAGGTCGTCCCAGCCTTCAATTCGCGCCTTGCGGCCGTCGGCGAGCTCCGGCGCCGCTCTGGGAGATTCGTCGGTTGGGCGCGCCAGCCCGCGCTTCCAGCTTTCCGCGCCGCCGAGCGCTTCGCGGGTCACTTCGATGCGAATGGTCCGGCCTTCGGTCACGCCGGCGGTCGCGCGCGGCAGCAGGAATTTTTCGCCGGCGGCCTCAACCAAAAGCCGGGGCGCGACTGCGATCAGCTTGGCGTCCAGGATCGTGCCGGCGGCAGTCACGCCATCACGCCTGACCCGCGCCTCGACGATCTCGCCATTCTCGACCAGCGCGCAGCGGGTTTCGCCAAAGCCGCGCTCGATGAGCCAGTCAGGCAAGCGGGTAGCCCGCGCTCTTCAGCAGCACCCGCGTTTCCGCCAGCGGCAGCCCCACCACGTTGGAGTAGCTGCCGCCGATGTGGCGGACATAGACTTCGCCATAGCCCTGCAGCGCATAGCCGCCGGCCTTGCCGCGCCATTCGCCGTGGCTTGCGTAAAAGTCGATTTCCTCATCAGACAGCCGCTTCATCGCGATCATCGTCTCGACCAGCCGCTCGCGAATCCGGCCGCCGCGTACGAGCGCGACTCCGGTCAGCACGCGGTGGCGGCGGCCCGAAAGCAATTCCATGCAGTTGCGCAGCGTCGCCTCGTCCTCGACCTTAGGCAGGATCCGTCGGCCGACGGCGACCACGGTGTCGGCGCCGAGCACCAGCGCGTCCGGCTCTGCTGCCGCGACCGCTTGCGCCTTCTCGCGCGCCAGCCGCGTGGCGTGGACGCGCGGCAGTTCGCCAATAGGCACGCTCTCGTCGATTTCGGCGGGCACCACGGCGTAGGGCACGACCCCAATGCGGGCCAGCAGGTCGAGGCGGCGCGGGCTCGCCGAAGCGAGAATCAGCCGCATGGGTCCGGATTAGCCCGTGTAGCCGGGCGGGCCTGAGCGACCGGGCATGAAGCGGTAGGTAATGCGGCCCTTGGTCAGGTCATAGGGCGTCAGTTCGACCAGCACTTCGTCGCCGGTGAGGACGCGAATGCGGTTCTTGCGCATCTTGCCGGCGGTGTGGCCGAGGATCTCATGGCCATTCTCGAGCTGGACGCGGAACATCGCGTTCGGCAGCAGCTCCACCACCTTGCCGCGCATCTCGAGCAATTCTTCTTTGGCCAAGCAATCGTCTTTCTAATCGGCGAAAAGTCGCAGCGGCTTAGCGGCGCGGCGGCAAAATGTGAAGGCGGCGGTCAGATGGTGAGGATTGTCGAGCCGCTCGTCTTGCGGCCTTCCAGCTCGCGGTGCGCTTCAGCGGCGTCCTTCAGCGCGAAGCTCTGCTTCACCTCGATCTTGACCTTGCCGCCGGCGATCACCTCGAACAGCTCCCGCGCGCTCTGTTCGAGCTGCTCGCGCGTGGCGATGTAGTGGAACAGCGTCGGGCGAGTGAGGTAGAGAGAACCCTTCTGCGCGAGGATGCCGGGAGCGATCGGATCGGGCGGCCCCGAAGCATTGCCGAAGCTGACCATCAGCCCGCGTGTCTTCAGGCAGTCGAGCGACTTCAGGAAGGTGTCGCGGCCGACCGAATCGTAGACCACCGGCAGCTTGTCGCCATTGGTGATGCGCTGCACTTCGGCGACGAAGTCCTGCCGCGAATAGACGATCGGATGGGCGCAGCCGTGGGCGCGCGCAATCTCCGCCTTTTCGTCGGTGCTAACGGTGCCGATGACGGTCGCGCCGAGCGCCGCGGCCCACTGGCACATAATGAGGCCGACGCCGCCGGCGGCGGCATGGACCAGGATCGTGTCGCCCTCGTGGATCGGAAAGACGGATCGAAGGAGCATCTGCACCGTCATGCCCTGGAGCATGGCCGCGGCGGCCTGTCCGCAATCGATCTCGTCCGGAAGCTTCACCACGCGGTCGGCGTCGATCAGCCGTTCTTCGGCATAGCCGCCGATCGGACCGGCGTAAGCGACGCGGTCACCCTGCTTTACGTTGGCGACGTCGGGGCCGACGGCTTCGACCACGCCGGCGCCTTCGACGCCCGGGGTGAACGGCGTTTGCTGCGGATATAGCCCGGTGCGGTGGTAAACATCGATGAAGTTGAGCCCGGCGGCTTCTTGGCGAAGCCGGACCTGGCCCGGGCCGGGGTCGCCGACCTCGACCTCTTCCCATTTCAAGACGTCGGGACCGCCGGGCTTGTGGATTCGGATCGCGTGACTCATCGGGCGCTTCAAAGGCGTTTCCGTGCCAAAAGAAAAGCCCCGCCGCGGAAGTTCCGGGCGGGGCCTTGAGCGGTGGCCGTCAACTCCGTCAGGCCGGGTTATATTTGTCGAGGAATGCTTTCATCGTCTTGAGGAACTCGAGCCGGTCTTCGCCGCGGGTGAAATGGTGATCTCCGAGCGGCTGCTCGACATAGGTGACGTTCCTGCCCGCCTTCTGAAGGGCGGCGACGAGGGTTCGCGATTGTTTCACGGGAACGCGCTTGTCCTTGGCTCCGTGCATGACCAGGATCGGCACTGAAAAGTCCGACGGATGGTTGAGCGGAGAAACCTCGGCGAGGTCGGGCGCAAGCGTCTTCCAGTAGCGCTTGGGATTCGTTCCGATGAAGAACGCTTTGTCGTACTTCATCATGGCGTTGATGTCCGACACGCCGGCGTATGAGATGGCGCAGCGGTAATGGCTGCCGTCGCGCTGCGCGCCCCGCATGGCAGCATACCCGCCGTAAGACGCGCCGACGATGCAGACCCGCTTGCTGTCGCCGATGCCGCTCGTCGAGGCCCAAGTGATCGCATCGAGAAGATCGTCCTGCATCTTCTTGCCCATTTCCCCCTCGCCAAGGCGGTTGAAATAGGTCCCGAAGCCGGTCGAGCCGCGATAATTGGGTTGGATGACCGCATAGCCTTGCTCGGCAAGGTACTGCGCCCACCAATCGAAGGTTTCACTGTCGCGCGCGCCCGGGCCGCCGTGCGGCATGACGATCAGCGGCAGGTTCGTCGCCTCTTCGCCCCGCGGAAGCGTCAGGACGGCCTGGATCGGCGTCCCGTCCTGCGCCTTGTACTGGATCGTCTTGACCGGGTTCATGTGCCGGTCCTTCAACGCGGGATTGATCCACGCCAGGAACGAAGGGATGCCGACCTTCGTATCCCACAGATAGACCGCGCCCGCCTGCGAGGGTTCGCTCATTTCGACCAGCAGCTTGCTGCGGTCCTTGCTGAACGAAATGATGTGTGCGTTGCCCGCGCCGGCGCGCTCGTCGAGATCCTGCTGGACCTGCTTGAGTGCGGGATCGAACCATTCGGACCGGCGCCCGGTCGACGTATAGCGAACGCCGAGTACCTGCGATTGGTCGGGCGTGACGATGAGCGTATCGACATCGTAACCCGGCGCGTGGAAAATCGTGCTCGTCGGCGTGAACGTCGGCATGCTGATTTCGCCAAACGAGTCGAAACCGCCCGCGTCGACAAAGCCGACGGCCTTGCCCGAAGGAAGGAAGATGCTGGGGGGCTTCGCCTTTCCCGTCGAAACATCGACGTCATACACGCTTGGAGTGACGTCCTCGATGTGAAACAGCCCCGTTTCCTTCGACAGAAGCAGGTGCGGCGAGCCGTCCTGGGCTATCCAGATCACATCGTCGGCGAACTGGCCGGAATGTTCCCAATCGATCTTGTGGAACGTGGCGAGGTCGGCGCTGACGCTTGCGAGACGCGTGACATAGATCTCGATGCCGCCGACATATTCGGTGTTGCCAAGCCCTAGCGCCAGCCAGTCGTCGGTGACCCAGTCCCATTCGTTGATGTCGAGATCGCCGGCACTCATCAGGTGCGGCTGTTCGGATTTGTCGAGCGACATGACCACGAGCATTTGCTCGCCCTTCAGCTCCATCTTCGCGGCAATGCGCTTGCCGTTGGGGGAGATGCTGGCGCCCTGCAGGCCCGGCGTCGCGGCGAACACTTCGGCCGGCACCGGATTTTGCACCGGCCCTGCGGAGCTAATGGACGAGAAGCTCGCCGCAAGCGCGAAAACAGCCATTGCGGAGCTAGCCCGCCACAGATTACGCATGTCATTCCCCCCGGGGTAACGGTCTGATACTATTCATTTTCTTTGCCGCCCTGAAGCGACAATGAAAAGCCCCGCCGCGGCATTGCCGGGGCGGGGCCTTTCATTTTTCGCCAGCGGTGATGCGTCTAGGACGCAGCGTGGGCGGCGAGCGCGGCGAGCAAGAGCAGTGCAACGATGTTGGTGATCTTGATCATCGGATTCACCGCGGGGCCGGCGGTGTCCTTGTAAGGATCGCCGACCGTGTCGCCGGTCACTGCGGCCTTGTGGGCCTCGGAGCCCTTGCCGCCGTAATTGCCGTCCTCGATGTACTTCTTGGCATTGTCCCAGGCGCCGCCGCCCGAGGTCATCGAAATGGCGACAAACAGGCCGGAGACGATCACGCCGAGGAGCAGCGCTCCGACCGCGGCGAGGCCGTTCTCCTTGCCCGCTACAGCGCCGATGGCGAAGTAGACGACGATCGGAGCAAGCACCGGAAGCAGCGACGGCAGGATCATTTCGCGGATCGCGGCGCGGGTGACGAGGTCGACCGTGCGCGCGTAGTTCGGGCGAACCGAGCCATCCATGATGCCGGGGTTGTCGCGGAACTGGCCACGAACTTCCTCGACGACGGCGCCGCCGGCGCGGCCGACGGCGGTCATGCCCATCGCCCCAAACAGGTACGGCAGCAGCGCGCCCAGCAGCAGGCCGACGATGACATAGGGGTTCGACAGGCTGAACAGCGTGTCGAGGTTGGACGTGACGCCGATCGAACTGCCGAACTCGCGGAGGTCGGCGGTGTAGGCCCCGAACAGCACCAGCGCGGCAAGCCCGCCCGAGCCGATGGCATAGCCCTTGGTCACGGCCTTGGTCGTATTGCCGACCGCGTCGAGCGCGTCGGTCTTGTGCCGGACCTCGTCCTCCAGGCCCGACATTTCGGCGATGCCGCCGGCATTGTCGGTGACCGGGCCATAGGCGTCGAGCGCGACGACCATCCCGGCGAGCGCAAGCATCGCCGATGCGGCGAAGGCGACACCGAGGAAGCCGGCAAGCTGGTAGCTGGCGATGAGGCCGACGACGATGACGAGCGTCGGAAGCGCCGTCGATTCGAGGCTGATGGCCAGGCCCTGGATGATGTTGGTTCCATGGCCGGTCTGGCTCGAGCGGGCGATCGACTGCACCGGGCGGTAGTTTGTGCCGGTGTAGTACTCGGTGATCCACACAATCAGCGCGGTAACCGCGAGGCCGATGAAGCTCGCCCAGACCAGGTTCATCGCCGAGAAGCTGGCGCCGCTCGTCGTCGAAATGGTCTGGTTGAGGTCGCCTCCGAGCGCGTAATAGGCCGCGCCGTAAATGGCCGGGACGGCGAGCAGGGTCGCGGTCCAGAATCCCTTGTAGAGGGCGCCCATGATCGAGCCCTTGGCGCCGAGCCGGACCATGTAGGTCCCGATGATCGAGGTGATGATGCACACCCCGCCGATCAGCAGAGGGAGGCTCATCAACGGCATTAGCAGCGGCGAGGCGCCCAGCGCCAGCGCGATCGACACCATCGTGATGCCGACGGTGACGACATACGTCTCGAATAGGTCGGCGGCCATTCCGGCGCAGTCGCCGACATTGTCGCCGACGTTGTCGGCGATCACGGCCGGGTTGCGTGGGTCGTCCTCGGGAATTCCGGCCTCGACCTTGCCGACCAGGTCGGCGCCGACGTCCGCGGCCTTGGTGAAGATGCCACCGCCGAGACGCGCGAAGATCGACACCAGCGACGCGCCGAGCGCCAGCGCGGTGAGCGCGGTGACGACCGGGCGGTCGTTGGGCGCATATCCGCCGGGGCCGGTCAGGTACCAGAACAGCCCGGCGATCGCGAGCAAGGCCAGGCCGGCAACGAGCAAGCCCGTGACCGCGCCCGCGCGGAACGCCGTGGTGAGGCCGCTCTGCAGGCTCTGCCGAGCCGCTTCGGCGGTGCGCACGTTGGCCCGCACGGAGATGTTCATGCCGATGAAGCCGGCCGCGCCCGAAAGGACGGCGCCGATCACGAACGCAGCGGCGCTAAGCCCGCCGAGGAAGATGAAGATGATAACGGCGACGACGACGCCGACGATGGCGATGGTCGTGTACTGGCGCTTGAGGTAGGCGGCAGCGCCTTCCTGGATCGCAGCCGACACTTCGATCATGCGCTGGTTGCCGGCGGACATGCCGAGCACCTGGCGGCTGGTGACGATGCCGTAGAGCACCGCAAGCACGCCGCAGACAATGGCGATATACAGCAGGTTCATGAGTTCAAGCTTCCCTGTTCTTGAAGCGAATGGCGCGGTCGGCTGGACGCCGCCACGCTGAAGACGGGCGCCGGTTTAGGGAGCGTTTTCGCGGCTGGCAACCGCGTGGATTAAGCGGCTCTAGCGCAGGAGAAGGGCAAGCGCTCCGCCCGAGGCGAGGCCGCTAATCACGATCGCCCACTGGCGAAGCGGAAAACCCGCGGCGGCTGTTGCTCGAATGCTCAAATCCAAGCCTCTCCGGCAGTTGCACGGGCTCTCCGTGATGCGCGAGGCGCAATTGTGCGCCGCCCTGTTCGAGATAGCCGATGCGCACCATCGTCGTCCCTTGCGGTAAAGAAAGCGTTGCCGGGTCGAAATCCGGCGCGAAGGCGCCGAGCAACGCGTAGTCGTCGCCGCCCGTCGCCGCGAATATGCGGGCCTCGGAATTCTCCCCGCGGGCTTCGATGAACGCGCTCGACAAGGGCAGGTCGCCAAGCTCGATTGCAATGGCGCAGCCACTGGCGTCCGCCATCCGCCCGGCGTCCAGCAACAGCCCGTCGGACACGTCCATCATGGCGTGGGCGTGTGGCGCCAGCACGCTTCCCGCGCGCAGCAACGGGATCGGGCGACGAAAGATGTCGACCAGCGGGCCCGAAGCGCGGCGGTCGCGCTGGAGCTGGGCGAGGCCGGCGGCAGAATCGCCGAGCGTGCCGACCAGCCACAGCCCATCTCCGGCCTTACCGCCATCACGGCCGGGTACGCTCTCCCCGGCGCGGCCGATCGCGGTCAGTCCCAGGACGCGCGGACTGCCGTCGGGAAGTGCCACGGTGTCGCCGCCGATGAGCTGGATGCCATAGCTTTCGCACGCCGCTTCGACGCCAGCGAGGAAGCGTTCCTCCCATTCGCCATCGCCGGCCAGGGTCAGCGACAAAAGCGCCGCGGCCGGTGTCGCGCCTTTCGCCGCGAGGTCGGAGAGGTTCACAGCGACCAGCTTCCAGCCGACGCTGGCAGGCGGATCGAAGGGCAGGAAATGAACGCCCTCGGCAATGCTGTCATGGGTGATGACAAGCCCATCGAAGACCGCGGCATCGTCGCGCAGCCCCCTTGCTTCGGGCGCGGTCGCGATCCGGCGAAGGCGCTCGATGACCTCGGCTTCGCGCATCGGTCTTAGCCGCGCGCTGCCTTGGCGATGGCGTCGAGGAGGCCATTTACGAAGCCGCTCTCGCGCTTGTCGTAGAAGGCGTGGGCGACGTCGACATATTCTGAAATGACCGAGCCCATCGGCACGTCGGCGCGGGCGATCAGCTCATAGGCCCCCGCGCGGAGGATGGCGCGCATCGGCCGGTCCAGGCGCTCCAGCGTCCACCCCTCAGCTAGCCGGGCGGAAATCAGCCCGTCGATCTCCTCGCGCCGGGCATCGGCGCCCGTAACGATGTCGTCGAAGAAATCGTACTCCGCCGGATGATATTGCTCGTCCTCGATCGTCGCGCCGAGCCGGTGATCGTGGAACTCCTTGAGCAGGCGGGGCAGCGGCGTGCCTTCCATGTCCTGCTGGTAGAGCGCCTGGACGGCGGCGAGGCGCGCTGCGGAACGCGAACGGGAACGGGCGGTGGCGGGCATTCAGAGCCGCTTAGCGGCGGCCGCGCGGAGTGTCACGGATAGCTGACGGTGAGCGGCTTTTCCGGCAGCGGGATGAACTCCTCATCGTCGCCGGGGATGCTAGCGAAGCGCTGCGCCTTCCAGTCCGACTTCGCCTGGTTGATCCGGTCGCGGGATGAGGAAACGAAGTTCCAGAATACGTAGCGATGCGTCGAGAAAGCCTGGCCGCCCATCAGCATCGCCCGTCCGCCGTTTTCGCTCGATAGGCGCGCGGCATGGCTCGGTGCGAGGACATAAAGCGTGAACAGCCCGAGCGGCCGCCCGTCGAGCGAGCCTTCGCCGCCGACGAGCATGACCGCGCGCTCGTCCGCATCGGCATCTATCGGGATCGACCCGCCCGCGGTCAGCTCGATGTCGGCGTAGATCGTCGGCACCGCCTGAGGGGTCGCCGCGGTCGCGCCCCACAGCGTGCCCATCAACACGCGGGCCCGCGCGCCTCTGCCCTCCACGAACGGCAGATGCGTCCCGGGAACATGGTCGAAGGCGGCTGCCACTTCCTCGCCGCCGTCGGGTAGCGCGAGCCAGGTTTGCATGCCGTAGAGGCTCGGCCCTTCCGGCCGCAGCCCCTCGGGCGAGCGTTCCGAGTGCACGATGCCACTGCCGGCCGTCATCAAATTGATCGCGCCCGGCTCGATGACCTGGTGCGAGCCGATGCTGTCGCGATGCTCGATGGCGCCGTCGAACAAATAGGTCACGGTGGCGAGGTTGATGTGCGGGTGCGGCCGAACGTCCATGCCTTGGCCCGCGGGCAGCCGTGCCGGGCCGAACTCGTCGACGAAGATGAAGGGCCCGACCATGGTCCGCTCCCGGCTCGGAAGGGTTCGATGAACCTTGAAATCGCCAAGGTCATGGGTGACCGGCGTGATTGTCTGCAGGATGTCGCTCTCGCTCGTTGCCATGGTCATTCTCCCGGTGCGCTGGCGCGGATCGACAGCGCATGGACTCGCGCGTCCATCAGCTCGCCGAGCGCGGCGTAGATCATCCGCTGGCGCTCGACGCGGCTCTTGCCGGCGAAAGCAGGGCTTTCGATGCGCAGGCTGAAATGGCTCTCGCCCTCGGGATTGTAGCCGCCATGCCCGCGATGCTGCTCGCTGTTGTCGTTGAGCTCGATGACGCTGGGCGAAAGCGCCGAGTTGAGCCGCTTCAGCATCTCGGTTGCGACCGGCCCGGTTCCCGCTGCGTTCATGGCCCTTATATAGAGTGGTTTGATGGCTTCGAAACAAGCGCGCTTGCATGGACGGGTCGAAGGGGCGAGGGCGCAATGCGCCGTGCCGGGATGCGGTGCGCCCGGCGAGTTCAAGGCGCCGCTGCAGCCGGCCAATTTCGACGGGCCTGGCGCGTGGCGCTTCCTGTGCCTCGACCATGTCCGTGAGCACAACGCCAGGTACAACTTCTTCGAAGGCATGAGCGCGGACGAGATTCAGGATGCGCAAGGCCCGCTTGCCGGCTGGGAACGACCGAGCCGGAAGTTCCCGGCCAATGGCGGCGATCCGCCGCCGCGCTGGAGTGACTTCGCCGATCCGCTGGACGCGATCGGCGCGCGCTTCGGGCGCATGCGTGAGGGTGCAAAGCCGTCGCGGTTCACCGGCAAGGAGCGGCAGGCTCTGTCAGTGCTCGGCCTCGGCGACGATACCGACCGGCATAAGCTGCGCCAAACCTATTCGGCGCTGGTGCGGCGGTATCACCCGGACAAGAATGGCGGCGACCGCTCCAAGGAAGGGCGTCTCGCTGCCGTCATCGAAGCCTACCAACTGCTGCGGAAGTCGGCGGCCTTCGCTTAATCGCGGTCGGGCGCGCCAAGCGGGAAATAGTGGCGGTAGGGCCGCGCGCCCTCGACCGATTCGACAACCGCGGGATGGGCGAGCAGGCGCGCGCGATAGGCCTTGAGCCGCGGCCGGCCGTCGCCGATCTCTTCTATCCAGTCGGCGTAGAATAAAGCCGGCGCCGCCGCGCAATCGGCCAGCGTGAACGAGTCTCCTGCAGCCCATTCGGCATGCGGAAGGTTCTGCTCCAGCCAATCGTAGGCGATGCGCAGTTTCTGAAGGCCGAGCTCGGCGCCGTAGGGGTCGCGCTGGCCTTTGCCGCGGATCGCGTTGTTGACCGTCGGCTGCATGTTTCCCTGAACATGAAGGTCGAAGAATCGGTCGAGAAAGCGCACTCTGCGGCCGAGGTCGCCGTCGGGGATCCAGACGTTCGGACCCGGGTGCTTCGCCTGCAGATGCTCGATGATGCAGGTCGTTTCGACCACAACGTCGTCTTCGTCCAGGAGCACGGGAAACTTTCCCAAGGGCCACAGCCGCACCATCTCCGCGCCATTGTCGGGCTCTGACGGATCGACGTTGCGATAGACGTATTCCGTACCGTCGGCGGCGAGCGGGATCTGCACCTTCCAACAATAGGAGCTGAACGGGTGCGCGTAGAGGGAAAGGCTCACCACGCCCCCTTCGAAATTTGGTCCTGCCGCTTCCTTTCGCGCTCATTGCCTTTCGCGGGTGGGCTCTCTCCGATGGCGACCCCGAGTTCCGGGACGAAGGTCGCGATCGCGGTGCCTTTCGCGGTCGTCTTGCCGCCTTCAAACCGCAACGTTGCCGGCGGCGTTCCGCGATGGAACGTGCGTTTCCCCTTGCCCAGGACGAGCGGGTAGGTGAGCACCGTCAGCCGATCGAGCAAGCCGCGTTCGATCAGGCCGGGATAGAGGCTGCTACTCCCCCAAATCTGCAAGTCGGGGCCGTCCCCGCGCTTGATTTCGGCCAGTTCGTCGAAGCCTGCGACGCGCCTGCTGCCGGCCCATTCGAGTGGCCCATCGGCGTGTGTCATGACGAACTTTTCAGCAGCGTTGAAATCGTCGGCGACGGCCTTGTCCTCGCCGTCGTGAAATGGCCAGTAGGAAGCAAAAATGTCGTAGGTCCGGCGGCCCAGCAGCAGGGTGTAGGGCGGCTTCAAGCTCGCCCCGATCGCTTCGCCAGCCTCTTCGTCAGGGAAGCCGAACTGCCAGCCGCCGAGATCGAAGCCGTCGGTCGGATCTTCGTTAGGCCCGCCGGGGGCCTGCATGACTCCGTCGAGGGTCTGGAAGACCGTTCCGACGATCTTACGCATCCGCCGTCTCGCCCTTCAAAGCGGCTTCAATCTTGGCGACGTCGATCTTCTTCATCGTCATCATCGCTTCGAACGCGCGCCCGGCGGCGGCTTTGTCTTTGCTGGTGGTCGCGTCGAGCAGGACGCGCGGGGTGATCTGCCACGAGAAGCCCCAGCGGTCCTTGCACCAGCCGCACATGCTTTCCTCGCCGCCGTCGCCGGTGATCGCGTCCCACAACCGGTCGGTCTCGGCCTGGTCCTCGGTCACGACCATGAAGCTGACCGCTTCATTGGGCTTGAAGTTGGGTCCGCCGTTCAAGCCCACGAAGGCCTGGCCAAGGAGGGTGAACTCAACCGTCAGCTCCTCGCCTTGCTCGCCGCCCGGGAAGTCGCCCGGCGCGCTGTTGACCTTGGCCACGTCGGTGTCCGGAAACACCGAGGCGTAAAATTCGGCCGCCTTCCGGGCCTCGCCTTTGTCGAACCACAGGCAGGTGGTGATCTTGCTCGCCATGTTTCAAACTCCTTCTTATTGGTCGCCGACGAGCGCGAATTCGGCGCCGTGCGGGTCGCTGCAGATGACGATCCAGTCGCCGGTCGGGACCTGGTGCGGACCCATGTGGACAGTGCCGCCTTTGGCTTCGACAATATCCTTGGCGGCCGCGATCGAGGGCACGCGGAAATAGAAGCGAAAATGTGACGGCTGGCCGTTGGTGGCATTGAACAAGGCGCCGAGCCGCTCCCCGTCATGGTCGATGAAGCGGTATTTGCCCATCTCGCCCATGTCCATGAAGTCGGCGGTCTCCCAACCGAGTTGCTCACCGTAAAAGGTTCGGGCGGCTTCGACGTCGTCGGTTTGAAGCTCGTTCCAGCCGACACGCTGCTGGGCATTGGCCGAGAACACGTCGCTCTTCGCGCCGGGATCGCCGGCCGGTGGCGTCGGCGTCATGATGTAAAATGGCGCGCCTTGCGGGTCGGACACCATTGCGATCCGGCCGACACCCTGGATGTCGGTCGGCGGCATGAGCGTCTTGCCGCCGGCGGCTTCAATCGCTGCAGCCTTGGCGTCGACGTCGGCGACGTGGATGTAGCAGAGCCAAGTCGGCCGGGCGCCATGCGCCTGCATTTCGGCGCTGATGCCGAGCACGCCGCCGGCGTTGCCGCCGTCACTGCGGCGGATCATGCGATAGTCCATCTTCTGCTCGCCGGTCGGCTCGGGCTCGATGTCCCAGCCGACGACGGAGTCGTAGAAGGCTTTCGAGGCCGCGGGGTCGGGGCTCATCAGCTCGTACCAGATGATGCCGCCCTGGTCCGACGGCCGCTCCATCGCCGGAGCGGCGTCCGTGCGTGTGTCTGTCATTGCTCCCTCCTTGCGGGTGCGGTCGTTCAGGCGCTGACCGATGGCTGCGACTGGGCTTGCTCCGCCTGACCCTCGCCGCTGTCGAGAATTTTCTCGAACCCGCCCCAGAACATGCGGCTGCCTTCGAACGTGCCGCCGCCGTGCTGCATGCGATTGTCCTCCATGACCTTTTGCCACGCCTGGTCGCGAGTCGCCTTGTCCGGCCATTGAATGAAGGAGAAGGCGACGGTCTCGCCTTCCTTGGCCTGCACCGCGCGGTAGAAATCGGTGATCTCGCCGTGGTTGACGTCGTCGGCCAGCGTTTCGATCACGCGCGTCGCGCCATGTTCGATGAAGACCTTGGCATTGGCGCCGGCGAGCTGGCGGTACGCCTCGCGATTGGCTTCGGGTACCGGAACGACGATGCCGTCGGTATAGGAGCCGCCGCCCGAGCCTTCCTCGACGATGGCGTCGAAGCCACCCATCACCATGCGCTTGCCGTCGAACGGCATGTCCTTGCCCATGTCGGCCATTCTCGGATCGGTCATCATCTTGTGATTGGCGGCGTCACGCGCCTGCTTCGAGGGATATTCGAACCAGGAGAAGACGATCTTCTCGTCTGGCTTGGCGTCGACCGCCTTGCGGAAGTCGGTGACCTTGCCCTCGGGCACGTCGCTGTCCCACGATTCGACCATGCGGCCGACGCCGAATTCCCGGACCATCGGCGCGAAGCGGGTCGCGTGCTCCTTGTAGGATTCCTTGTTGGCCTCGGGGACCGGGACGATGAAGCCTTCGAAATAGGTCATGCTGCAACTCCTTCGGGTTGGTGCTCGCGAAACGCAGCAAGCTGATCGGACAGGGCGCGCTGGAAAGCGGGCCTCGCCTCGCCGCGCTTTACGTAGGCGGCGAGGTTGGAAAAGTTGGTGAGTTGGGCGCTGCGCTCGGCAAGCCGCAGCACCGTCACCATCATCAGGTCGCCAATGGTGAAGCGACCGCCCTCGAGCCAGTCATTATCGCCGAGGCGGTCCGAGAGCTGTCCGAGCCGCAGCTGGGCGTAATGTTCGAACGTGGGCTTGGCCGGCTCGGCCCAGTCCTGCGCGGAAAAGGGGCCGTTCAAAAGCGCTCGGAACTGGACGAACGGCTCGACGCTGGTTGCGGCGGCATAGGTCCACTGGATCGCGCGATACTTCGCTTGCTCATCGCGCGGGAGCAGGATTTCGCTCCGCTCGCCGATATATTGCAGGATGGCGCCGCTTTCGAAGATTTGCATTTGGCCGTCGCTGAAGGACGGCACCTGGTTGAACGCGTGGTCGTTCGCATATTCGGGCGGCCGCTCGCCGGGCAGCAGGCGGACCCGGTAATCCAGGCCGGCCTCCTCGAGCGCCCAGCGAATGCGCAAATCCTTGACGAGGCCCTGCGCCGGCTGCGGCACCCATTGCAGCGCGGTAATCTCGATTGCGGCCTTCGGATCGATTGCCATCGGACCTCTCCCAAGCTGTCGATGTTACGCCGCGGTGGCTTCCTCGACGGGGTGAGCGCCTTGTTCGGCGAAGCTCGGGTCCATCCACATTGGCTCCCACTGGTGCCCATCGGGGTCCTCGAAGTCGCGGCCGTACATCGGACCGCCCTTTTCATACTTCTGCAGCGAGATGTCGATTTTGCCGCCGGCCGCCTTTGCCGCGTCGGTGATTTGATCGACCTCGTCCGGGCTGCCGCAGGAGATGCACAGCATCACCTGGCTGCTCTGATGCGCGTCGGCGATCGGCTTGGTGGTGAAGGTCGCATAGAAGGAATGGGTCAGCAGCATCACCGAGATGGCGTCGCTCAGCACCATCATCGCCGCCGCTTCGTTGGTGAACTTGGGCTCGTTGCGGAAGCCGATCGCTTCATAGAACATCTTGGACCGCGCCAGGTCGGCGACAGGTAGGTTCACGAAAATCATGCGGTTCATTTTTCCCTCCTCAGCGACTCGATTCGCTTGTCTTTTGGACCCAGAAGTCCTAAATGACAACCGTGGAGTTAGAAAAAATAACTAAACTGCGGCGGGCGGACGAAAAGAGGCGCTACGACGACGCCTGCGGCCTGGCCCATGCGCTCGACTTGATTGGTGAGCGCTGGGGCATGCTGGTGCTGCGCGAACTGGCCTATGGGCCGCGCCGCTTTTCCGAGCTCAAGGCGGATTTGCCCGGCATCAGCGCCAACGTCCTGACGCAGCGTCTTGCCGACCTGGAAAAGCGCGGGATCGTTCGGCGCACCAAGCTGCCGCCGCCCGCGTCGGTCAAGGTCTATGAAGCGACCGATTGGGGACGCGAGGCCGCGCCCGTCATCGGCGCGCTCGGCAAATGGGCGGCGCGCAGCCCGCTGCACGACCCGACTCTGCCGATGAGCCATGTGTCGGTGATGATGTCGCTGCAGACGCTGATCTCGCCCGAGCGCGCCAAAGGCATTAATGCCCGGGTCGGGTTCCGCTTCGGCGCGGCGAGCTATGTCGCGACGCTCCGCGACGGTCGCCTCGAGGTCGAGCGCGCCGAGCCGGTCGACTGCGCCGTCGTGTTCACCGGAGGTCCCAATGAGGTCGCGGCGGTCATCCATGGCGGGGCGCCGTTCGACCTCATCCAGGTCGAAGGCGACCTCGATCTCGCCGGGCGGTTCGTGAAGCTGTTCCCGCTGCCCGAGAAAGTTGAGGCTACCGCCCCCATCGCCTAAGGGCATCCCGATGACCGACTTGCCCAATGCAGATCCCGAAAGCCGTGCGGAGACGCTGATGGCCGCGCCCGACAAGATCGCCAAGGTCCGCGACTTGTTCGGAGTCGATTCCGACATGGAAGTGCCGGCGTTCAGCGAAGCCGACGAGCGCGTCCCCGATCTCGACCCGACGTACGTGTTCGATCCGCCGACCACTCTGGCGATTTGTGCGGGCTTTTCGAAGAACCGCCGGGTGATGGTCCAGGGCTATCACGGCACTGGCAAGTCGACCCATATCGAGCAGGTCGCGGCGCGGCTGAACTGGCCCCTGATCCGAATCAACCTCGATGCGCACATTAGCCGTATCGACCTCGTCGGCCGCGATGCGATCGTGCTTCGCGACGGCCAGCAGGTCACCGAGTTTCGCGAGGGGCTCCTGCCGTGGGCACTGCAGCATCCGGTCGCGCTCGTGTTCGACGAATATGACGCCGGGCGTCCGGACGTGATGTTCGTCATCCAGCGCGTGCTGGAAGCGGAGGGCAAGCTCACCCTGCTCGACCAGAATCGCGTGATCCGGCCCAATCCGTGGTTTCGCCTGTTCGCAACGACCAACACTGTCGGGCTCGGCGATACCACCGGCCTCTACCACGGCACCCAGGCGATTAACCAGGGGCAGATGGACCGCTGGAATATCGTCACCACGCTCAATTACCTGCCCGCCGCGGTCGAGGCGCAGATCGTGCTCGCCAAGTCGGGCGAATATGACGAGCCGGGCGGCAAGGAGACCGTCGACAAGATGATCAAGGTCGCCGATCTGTCGCGGCAGGGCTTCATGAATGGCGATATCTCGACCGTGATGAGCCCGCGGACGGTGATCAGCTGGGCACAGAACGCCCATATCTTCGGCGACGTCGGCTACGCCTTCCGCGTCAGCTTCCTCAACAAATGCGACGAAGCCGAGCGGCCGCTGGTGGCCGAATACTACCAGCGCGTGTTCGGCCAAGACCTGCCCGAAAGCATCGTCGGCAAGGCCTAAGCGAGGCCGTTGCCACGCGAACAGCTCGCGCGCCGTCAATCACGCAAAAGAAAAGGCGCCCCGGTTTCCCGGAGCGCCTTCCTTTCCCATGACGGGTTGGCGATCAAGCGAAGAGCAAATCGCTCGTGTGCACCGTCGCATTCGTGGTCGTGAGGTGAAAGTCGTAAACACCGTCGTGATTGGTGTCGACGAAGACGTTACCTGCCGAGATTTTGACTGCACTCGAGTCCACGTGGAACGCCGACAAATCGATCTTGTCGACGCCGGTCTGGAAGTCCTTGATCATGTCGTTCGACGAATCCGCGAACACGAACACGTCCGCCCCAGCCCCACCATTCAGCGTATCGTTGCCGAGATCACCATAAATGAAGTCGTTGCCGGCTCCGCCATTAAGCGTGTCATTGCCGGCACCGCCATGGAGGACGTTCGAACCACTATCGCCGATTAGCGTGTCATTCTTGCTCGAGCCGATAGCGTTCTCGATCGAGATCAACGTGTCGCTGCCGCCACCCCCGGTCGCGGTCTGCGTCGCAAGGTTCACCGATACCGCCTTGTTCGCGGTTTGGTAGCTAACCGTGTCGCTGCCGCCATTGCCGTTCAGCACGTTGTTCAGCGAGTTGCTGATCAAGGTGTCGTTGCCGACGCCGCCGATCGCATTTTCGATCTTGGCGCCATAAGCAATCGCGATGTTGTCGTGCAGGGAGCCGTCCGAGTTCATGCCGTAATAGGCCAGGAAGCTCTGCCACTGGGCCTCGCTCGTAATCCCGAGCCACTCCCAATCCTGCGCCTTCACGGCATCGGTCACCTGGTATCCGGCGCTGCTGAACGCGCCTTCATTGATGTCGATGATCGAATTGGAGTTGAAGCCGGACAGGTCGAGCGTGTCGTTGCCGCCGCCATCCCAGATCGTCAGGACGGGGTGCGTGTTCTGCGTAAAGTCGTACACCCCCTTACCGGCAGTGCTGTTGAAACCGTACACGGTATCGTTGGCACGGGTCGTCATGTCGGCGCCGTAGATCTGCTGTACCGCGTAAATGTCGTGCACCGCAGGCGTCTGGACGTAAAGATAGGTAAGGTTGTCCAGATTGACGACGCTCTGTCCGGTTTCGTTACCGAAGAAGTAGCTCATGATCGTGTACTGGTTGGAGTCCTGATAGAAATAGGCATCCTTCGTGTACGTGATCGGCCCGCCGGAATCGCTCGCGTTGTAATCGCCGCCGTGTGACAGGCCCAGGCTGTGGCCAAGTTCGTGCGTGATCGCAAAGTTGCCGTATGCGCCATAGTCGAAATTCGAGAACGAATTGTCGGCATCACGCGGCAAAACTGGGTTACCGGGATCACCGGCGGGCGAGTTGTAGTACCAGTTGATCATTACATCGCCGCTGGTCTTTCCGTATTCCGTCGTGCCGTAATACTCGTCCAGCGCTTCGGCCTGCGGATAATAAGCATGGGCACCTGCAGCGAAGCCCATGAAGACAGAACCGAACATGATGTCCGCTTCCGTATCCGCAGGCGCCTCCTGGAAGGTCACATTGATGAGATCGTCCCATAGTCCGATCGCATTGGCGGCGGCGACTTCCTGATCGGCCCGGAAGGCTTCGAACAGCCCGTACGTCTCGGCGTAATATGCGTCGGCGTTATAGGCTGTGCCATCGGTGTCACGCAGCTCGTGGAAATAGCTCGCCATGAACTGATCGTACGTCCAGAAGCCGTAAGTCAGGACGCCGTCCTCGAGGGCGCCATAGTTGCCGTGGGTCCAGTCGGTGCCGCTGCGATGGAGGTTGTCGGCCGCGTGCTGGACCGTCCAGATTTCCTTGCCGTTGGCCGCGTCAGTGCCCGCATAGGGATCGGCGGAGTAGCTCAGCGTCGGACCGGCGAGCTGTCCGCCCGCGGTCAGGCTGGTGTTGTGAATCGCCAGCACGTCCGGCGAATAGGCATCGTCATGCGACGCACGAATAATCGACTTGATGCTCATTAAACAAACCCCTCCAATGAAATTGAATTTACTAGTTTAGATGTTGTCTTTGATCGGCCGGTGCAGCTTCGCCGGCTCGGTACCGAGGATTTGAGCGAAAGCCTGGACCGGCCCCTGAACGACCAGCTTGTCATCGAGCCGGGCGAGCTGGGCTTCCGATTTGATCGGCGCGCCCTGATTCAACTTTAGGTAGTTGCGAGACGGCGTCACCGTCATCGCGAGCGTCCCCCGGTCCGATTTCGCACCGTCGGCCGAAAGCGCGACGTGCAGGACCAGTTGGTCATTCTTCCCGGGAAGCTGCGGAATCGCCGCTGCGGAAGCGGCGATGACCGGAAGCCTGGTAACGGTCTGCGCCTTCTTCGCCAACTGGGCACAGATCGCGCGCGCTTCCGGCGCGGTGAGGGTTGAGTCGGCGTCGCATGCGACCACGACCCGTTGCACGCCGAACAAGGTCGGCGCCGGTGTTGCTGCCATTGCTGTGGTGATCCCCGCTAGCGAAAGCGTCGCTGCGAACGGCACTCGGAACAAACGCCTACTCTCCCCCAAGACTGCACCTCGCCGATTCGAGCAAGGCGCTCAAACTCAAGCTTTTTTTAACCATGTCAATAAGTTAATTTTTCTGTCCCAGATTGGCGCAGTTCCCTATCGATAGGGGTATATCGCGGCTCCGACTTGGCGGATGCTCGCGATTCGCGCGGCGTCTCGCGCTGTGGTCTCTTTCTCTCTATTCGCTGCATTGATGACCGAACGCGTCGACAATTTCCGCCGGGCGATTGCCGCGGCGGCGCGCGCGATCGCGAAGGACCCGGAGGTCGAGGTCGTCTTCGCCAACGACAGCGCCCCCGCGACGGGCAAGACCGCGCGCGTGCCCTCGCCCGGTCCAGCGCTGGAGCCCAAGCTGGTGGCGGAAGCGCGGGGCGCCGCGGATTCGCTCGCGCTCAGGCTGCGCCATCATGACGCTTCGCTGCACGCCCGCTCTGCCCCCGCCGATGCCGAAGCGCGGGCGGTATTCGATGCGCTCGAAGGCGCCCGCGTCGAGGCGCTCGGCGCCCGGGCCATGGCCGGGGTTCGCGAGAACCTCGCGACTCTCGCGGAAGCGCGCGTGCGCGCCGACGCCATCGTTCGCGCGCGGAGTGCCGAGGAAGTGCCGCTGTCGACCGCCGTGGGATTGATCGCACGGACGCGATTGACCGGCGAGGCGGTGCCTTCGGCTGCCGCGGCGGGCCTCGAGCTGGTAGCGCCGTGGGTCGAGGAAAAGGCAGCGGCGGAGCTGGACGCGCTGGCAATGACGCTCGACGACCAGGCGGCCTTCGCGAAGTTGTCGCGGCGGCTGATCGAAGACCTCGGCCTGGCCTCTGCGGAAGACCCTGCGGAAGACCAGCCGGAAGAAGCCGGCGACGAAGCGGAAGGCGAAGAGTCCGGCAGCGACGAGCCGACCGACGAGGGCGACGATGGCGCGCCGGGCGGCGGGGATGTCGAAATGCGCGGCGAAGAGGTCGAGGACGAGGCCGACGCGCAGGGCCAGTCTGAGGAGATGGAAGCCGGCGAGGACGAAAGCTCGAGCGGCGACGACCCCGGCGACAACATCCTTGCTTCGCCGGGCCGGCGCAATTGGGACCTTGCCCCAGCGACAGACTACAAGGCCTTTACGACCCGCTTCGATGAGACCGTCGAGGCCGCGGAGCTGTGCGACGAGGAGGAGCTGGGGCGGCTCCGCGCCTACCTCGACCAGCAGATGGCCGGCTTGTCGAATGTCGTTACACGGCTCGCCAATCGCCTGCAGCGGCGCCTGCTCGCCCGCCAGGCGCGGAGCTGGGATTTCGACCAGGAAGAAGGCCTTCTCGACGCCGCGCGGCTGGCCCGCGTCGTGGTTACACCCGGCCATTCGCTGTCCTACAAGATCGAGCGCGACACCGAGTTTCGCGACACGATCGTCTCGTTGCTGGTGGACAATTCGGGTTCCATGCGCGGCCGCCCGATCGCGATCGCCGCGATCTGCGGCGACATCCTCGCCCGGACTCTCGAACGCTGCGGCGTGCAGACCGAGATCCTCGGCTTCACGACCCGCGGGTGGAAGGGCGGACAAAGCCGCGAGGCATGGCTTTCCGCCGGGCGCCCGCCGCATCCCGGGCGGCTCAACGACCTTCGGCACATCGTCTATAAGCGCGCGGACGAGCCCTACCGCCACGCCCGGAAGAACCTCGGGCTGATGATGCGCGAGGGGCTGCTCAAGGAAAATATCGACGGCGAAGCGCTGCTATGGGCGCATAACCGGCTGATCGCGCGGCCCGAGGAGCGGCGCATCCTGATGGTGATTTCGGACGGCGCGCCAGTCGACGATTCGACCGCGTCGGCGAATGGCGGGAGCTACCTCGAGCGGCACTTGCGGACGGTGATCGAGTGGATCGAGAGAAAATCGACGGTCGAGCTGATCGCGATCGGCATCGGTCACGACGTCACACGCTATTACAGCCGGGCGGTGACGATCATGGACGCCGATCAGCTTGCCGGCGCAATGACCGACCAATTGGCGCAGTTGTTCGACGCGAATTGAGCACTTTGGCCATAAAAGTTGGGCCCGGCGCAGCTACGCGCACCGGGCCCCCCTCGTTACGCGACGCGAGGGATTACAACCTGTTTCCAGGCACGATGGGGGAAAAGGGGAGAAACCCCATCGGATGACGGGGTTATAGCGATTCGCGGGCAATGGATGCTGAACACGCCTTGCAGCATGCGTTCAGGAAAATCCTTGTGAAGTCAGTCCGTTAGACGACTTACAAAGCGGGCTGCTCGGCCGCCTTCTTGGCAATCTCGCGCTTCAGCTTGCGGACCTTGGGCGACAGCTTGTCTTCGCTCGTCTTCATCAGCCAGTTGTCGAGGCCGCCGACGTGCTCGACCGAACGCAGCCCATGCGTCGACACGCGCAGCTTCACGCTCTGGCCGAGAGCGTCGGAAATGAGCGTGACGTTCTGCAGATTCGGCAGAAACGTGCGCTTCGTCTTGTTGTTGGCGTGGGAAACGTTGTTGCCCACCAGCCGGCCCTTGCCGGTCAGCTCGCATACGCGCGACATGATCTCTATCCTGATTTCTTTGCAGGGCTCTATAAGGGCCCGAAGAGCGCTGCCCGTTAGCCGCTCGGGCCCCGCTCGTCAACGCCGGGGCGGGGCGAGTGGCAACCCGGAAGCGGTCCTCGCGTTCTGACCGCAAGACAACAGGGGTAACAGGCGATGCGCGCGATCATCCTCATCCTGATCCTCGTGATCCTGGCGATTATCGCCGCGGTCGCGACCGGATTCCTGGACATCAACCAGGTCCGTGGCGGCAAGGCGCCGCACATCTCGGCGACCCAGAACGGGATTACCGCCAAGGGTGGGCAGGCTCCGGCGTTCGATGTTGAAACCGGATCGGTCAAGGTCGGGACAACGCAATCGACGGTGAAGGTGCCGTCGGTCGAGGTCGTCCGACCGGGCAACGAGGCCGCCAACACCACTACCAACGCGCAATAGCTGACAGGCGCGGAGGCAGCCGCTACCCGCGACCCCATGGCCTTTCCGCTGCCGCCGCCAATGCGCCGCGCCCTCGATCTTGCCCGCCAGGCAGCCGAAGCAGGAGAGGTGCCGGTCGGAGCGGTCGTGACCCTAGATGACGCGATTGTCGCGGAAGCGCGCAACGCCATGCGGGGCTCTTCCGACCCGACAGCTCACGCCGAGATGGAGGCGATCCGCGCCGCCGCCGCCAAGCTCGGCACGTCGCGCCTCGATCAATGCACCCTGTGGGTCACTCTCGAGCCGTGCGCGATGTGCGCCGCGGCGACCGGACTCGCCCGTTTCAAGGGTCTTCGCTTCGCCGCCGAAGACCCCAAGGGCGGGGGCGTGGTCCATGGGGCTCGGATTTTCGCCCAGCCGACATGCCACCACCGTCCCGACGTGCTGGGCGGGATCGGCGAGGCCGAAAGCGCGGAATTGCTACGGCGCTTTTTCGCCGAGCGGCGCTAGCCGCGGTAGGGCGCGAGCCGAATCTCGACGCGGCGATTGGCCGCCTGCTTGGTCGGCGTATCGTCAGGGTTATAGAGCGGCTCGCTTTCGCCCAGGCCACGCGAGGCGATACGTGCCTTGGCCACGCCGTGCGATCCGAGATAGCTCGCAACCGCGGCCGCGCGCTTGTCGGACAGTGCTTGATTGCCCTGCGGCGAACCGCTGGTGTCCGTATGGGCGTACACGTCGACATAGGTGCGACTGCGCGTCTTTACGGTGCGTGCAATCTCGAGCAGGGTGGCGTCGAACTGCGGCTTCACCGCTGCGCTCCCGGTGTCGAACGTCAGGGCCGCGGGAATGCGGATCACGATTCCGTCGCCGACCCGAAGCACGTCGAGGCCAATGCCGGCGGTCTGGCGGCGCAGCTCGCTGTCGAGTTCGCCCATGTAGGACGGCACTGCATAGGCGGCGATCGGCTTGATCTTGGCGGCGCGCATCCTGGCTGCGCGCGAACGTTCGCCGCCAACCAGCGCGCCCGACAGGTAAGGTGCGGTGACGCCAAGCGCGACGAACTCCGCCGGCCTGGCCACGACGGGCGGTGGCGCGCTGCCCGTCGAACATGCCGACATCGCCAACAGCGAGCTTGTGGTGATTGCCGCTGCAAGGAGACGGTTGGCATGCATGGTCAGGAGCTCCGGTAGAAAGGAAGAATGCGGTGAAACCGGGCCACGGCGCGGATGGTTCCGCGCGTGAATCGACTCGCCGCTTGTGAAGCCTTGTGCGCGAAGGCTACACTTGCAAGTCATCCCTACGCCCATGAGCGACCATATAGCCCCCTTTCCCTGGTACGACGTCCTCCTCATTCTCGCTTTGGTGACGCTGAACGGCGTGCTGGCGATGGGCGAGCTGGCGATCGTCTCCTCGCGCGAAGCGCGGCTCAAAGCCATGGCCCGCGGCGGCAACAATGGCGCCCAGTGCGCGCTCGACCTCGCCGCCGACCCGGGACGTTTCCTGTCGACCGTGCAAAGCGGCATTACGCTGATTGCGATTTTCGCCGGCGCTTTCTCGGGCGAGAAGCTCGGCCAGCCGACCGCCGACCGCTTGCAGCTGCTCGGCCTGTCGCCCGATACCGCTCATACCGCCGGCTTCACGATCGTCATCGTCCTCACGACCTACGTCTCGCTGGTGATCGGCGAAATCGTGCCGAAACAGATAGCGCTGCGCTCGCCGGAGCCGATCGCGGTGGTGCTGGCCCGGCCGATGCGCTGGCTGTCGATCGTGACCGCGCCCTTCGTGTGGGTGCTGAATCAATCGAGCGCGCTGATTTTTCGGCTCCTCGGCCTCAACAAGGAGTCCAAAAATCACGTCACTGCGGAGGAACTTCACTTGGTCGTTGCCGAGGCGCAGACCGCAGGCGTTCTCGAGGAAAGCGAACGCGCGATCATCTCCGGCATCGTCCGCCTCGCCGACCGGCCCGTGCGCGAGGTGATGACGCCGCGCACCGAAGTCGACTGGATCGACGTCCATTCGACCGAAGAAGAAGTCCGCGACACGATCCTTGAAAGCCAGCACAGCCGGTTGCCGGTCGCCGATGGATCGATCGAGAATATCGTCGGCGTGATTCAAACTCGCGACGTTCTGTGCGCAGTGCTCGAAGGGCATCCGATTGATCTTGGCAAACTCTGCCGTAAGGCGCCGGTCATTCCCGACTTGATGGACGCGATGGACGCGCTGGTCGTGCTCCGTAGCGCCGATGTCCCGCTGGCGCTCGTCCATGACGAATATGGCCATCTCGACGGGATCGTGACGCCCGGCAGCATCCTCGCGGCGCTGGCGGGAACCTTCGCTCACGATGTCGAGCAGGGCGAGGAGCCGCCGCTGGTGGAGCGCGATGACGGCAGCTGGCTGCTGTCCGGCGCTGCGAGCGCGGACCTGCTATCCGACCGGCTTGGCGTGAACCTGCCGGATGACCGCGACTATTCGACCGTTGCCGGCTTTGCCCTCTCCGTCCTCAAGCACTTGCCCGAAATCGGCGAAACCTTCCGCCACGATGGCTGGCAGTTCGAAATCGTCGACCTCGACGGCCGTAAGATCGACAAGCTCATCGCCTCGCGCCCGCGGAAGAAACCCGCGCCGACCGAAGTCGAGGCCGTCAGCTAAAGCTTCCCGAACTTCTGTTCGAACCCGTCGATGTCGTTGCGGGCGAGATAGTCCGCCTGCTCGACGATTCGGTCGCGCTCGATGCGGCCGCGAAAGGCGCCGAGTTGCGGATCGAGCCGCTCGATCTCCGTCGGCGTGAGTCCGGCGATCTGCTCGAACCGGTTGAAGCCGAGATCGTGCAGCGCGACGGCGAACTTCGGCCCGATGCCCTTGATCAGGCACAGGTCGTCGCCCGCCACGTCGCCTTCGAGTGCGCCATGAACGGGCGCGCGGATGATGTCGCCGGCGACATCGCTTGCCGCCGCCGCATGTTCGCCCGCAAGGCCGCGGCCTTCCTTGGGCTTGGCATAGGCCATGTGGGCACGCGCCGGAGCGCTGTCGGTCAGCTTCACCCGCTGGCGCGGCCGAAGCAGGAGGAAGGCCACGACGAGTGCGACGACAATCGCAATGATCCACCAATATTCCCGGACAAGATCCATCAGGTCACCAATTCCATTGTGCGTTGTAGCGAACGTGAAGCTCGATGAGATAGGCGAGCAACAGGCCGAAAAGAAACCCCAGCAATGCCGCGCCGGCCGCTTCGACGATCATCGGCACGCCCGGGCTGGCCGGTTCCCAGCGTGAGCCGCTTGCTCCAGGCAATGTCGCCATGGTGCGCGGCAGCTCGGTCCCCTGGAAGTCGTCGTGAGGGCCGGCCAGCATCACCCGCCGGCTGAGCGGAGCGCGGTGCACGTGCGCGGTGATTTTCGACAATTCGTAGAATTCCAGCGTGCCCTTTGCATCGCGGTCGATGTGCGCGGCGAGCTTGTCGCCGGCGCCCATCGGACCGTGCCAAATGGCTGCGAGCGCGAACGCCAGGATGAGCGCAGCACCGCGCGCGACATGGCGCTGCTGCTTGCGGCGGAAGGCGATTCGTCCGCCGATGAGCCCGCACACCAGGCCGGCTGCGAAGATCGGCCAGAAATAGGTCCACAGCACGCTCATGCCTGGTCGCGCTCGAGCTCGCGCCAACCGATGTCGCGGCGGTGGAAGCCGTCGGCAAAGTCGATCTGGTCGACCGCGCGATAGGCCCGCGCCCGGGCATTGGCGAAGTTGTTGGCGACCGCAGTGACAGCAAGCACTCGACCGCCCTTGGCGACCAGCCCGGAATCGCCGAGCGCTGTGGCGGCGTGGAAGACCGTCACTCCCTCGACCTGCTCGGCGGCCTCGATCTCGCGGATCAGTCCCCCGCTCGCGGGCGTGCCGGGATAACCGCGCGCAGCCACAATGACCGTGACGGCGTGCTTGGGCAGCAGGGCGGGGGCATCGGCCTCGCCAAGCCGGCCGGTCGCCACCGCGTGCAGAAGCTCGGCGAAGTCGCCGTCGACCAGCGGCATGATCGCTTCGCATTCGGGGTCGCCGAAGCGGACGTTATATTCGATGAGCTTGGGCCCCTCGGCGGTCAGCATCAGCCCGGCGTAGAGCACGCCGCTGAACGGCGTCCCGGCTTCGGCAAGTGCCCGCGCTGTGGGACGAACGATCTCGTCCATCGCGCGCTGCTGCAGCTCGGCCGTGAGCACGGGGGCCGGAGCATAGGCGCCCATGCCGCCGGTGTTGGGACCGGTATCGCCCTCGCCGACGCGCTTATGGTCCTGAGCCGATGCGAGCGGGACCGCGATGTCGCCGTCAACGAGCGCGAACAGGCTCGCCTCCTCGCCCTCGAGGAATTCCTCGATCACCATCGGTCCGTCGCCCGCGGCGTCGATCGCGGCCTCGGCTTCGGCGCGGGTCATGGCGACGGTGACGCCCTTGCCGGCGGCGAGCCCGTCGGCCTTGATCACCGCGGGAAGACCAAAGCGATGGAGGGCTTCATGCGCCGCGGCCATCGTCTCGACCCGCTCGTAGTCGGCGGTGGGGATCGCGTTCGCCTTGCAGAGGTCCTTGGTGAAGCCCTTGGACCCCTCGAGCTGAGCTGCGACGGCGCTTGGTCCGAACACGGGAATGCCGGCGCTACGCAGGGCGTCGGCGACGCCGGCGACCAGTGGCGCTTCGGGCCCAACCACGACGAGTTCGATCGCTCGATCGCGCGCAAGCTCGACGACTGCCGCGCCATCGCACGGGTCAACGGCCGCAAGCTCCGCCCAGCGTGCTATCCCCGGATTACCCGGCGCGGCGATCAATTCGTCGCAGCTCGGCGATTGCCTAAGCCGCCAGCTGAGCGCATCTTCGCGCCCGCCCGACCCCAACAGCAGAATATTCATGGATCTCCCTGACGAACCGCGCGCCGGCCTGTTAGCGAACGTCGCCGCGGGCGACAATTCGCCGCCGCTAACCGTGACCGAGCTTTCAGGCGCGCTCAAGCGCACGATCGAAAGTTCGTTCGGGAAGGTTCGCGTGCGCGGCGAGATCAGCGGTTTCAAACGCCACTCTTCCGGCCACTGTTACTTCAGCCTCAAGGACGAGTCCGCGTGCATGGACGCAGTCATCTGGCGCACGAGCGCGGCCACGCTCGCGTTCCGTCCGGAAGACGGCGCGGAAGTCATCGCGACGGGCAAGCTGACCACGTATCCGGGCCGGTCGAAGTACCAGATCGTCGTGGACCAAATGGAGCTTGCCGGGGAGGGTGCGCTGCTCGCCTTGCTCGAACGGCGGCGCAAGGCGCTGGCGGTGGAAGGCTTGTTCGCGGAGTCGCGCAAGCGCCCGCTGCCATTCCTGCCGCGAATCATCGGTGTCGTGACCTCCCCGACAGGAGCGGTCATCCGCGACATCCTCCACCGCCTCGAGGATCGCTGCCCGACGCGGGTGGTCCTATGGCCAGTAGCGGTCCAGGGCGAAGGCGCGGCCGCTGGGATCGCCCGCGCGATCCGCGACTTCCCGGCCATTGAACCCAAACCCGACTTGCTGATCGTCGCACGCGGGGGCGGATCGATCGAGGATCTGTGGGCCTTCAACGAGGAAGAGGTGGTGCGCGCGGCGGCCAACTCGCCGATCCCGCTCATCTCCGCCGTGGGGCACGAGACCGATACGACGCTGATCGACTTTGCCGCCGACCGTCGCGCTCCGACGCCCACCGCCGCAGCCGAGATGGCCGTGCCGGTCCGCAGCGAGCTGTTCGCGCAACTGGATGATTTGGCGGAGCGGGCGCGCCATTGCCTGTCGCGGCGGGCCGACCGCTCCCGCGAGCGCTTTGACGAGGTCGCGGGCCGGCTGCCCCGGTCGCTTGCCGCCCGGGCGGGCGCCGCGCGGGCCGATCTCAACCTCGTCTTCGGCCGGCTTCGGCGCGAGTTGCTCGACCAGCGGGTCGCCCGGCTCACGGAACAATTGTCCGCGGTGTGGCGGATCGCCGAGCTGGCGCATCCCGACAAGCCGCTCGAACGCGGGTTTGCACGAGTTACGACGCGCGACGGCCGCACCTTGATTCACGCGCGCGACGCGCGCGAGGCAAGAGCGCTGACGTTGCGCTTCGCGGACGGCGAAGTGGGTGCCACGGTCGACGGCGCGATGTATTCGCCCGCGCCGCCGGTTGAGCGGAAGCCGCGCAAGGCCTACATCGCGCCCCAGCCCGGCTTGTTCGATCCGCCGGAGGAGTGAGCAGATGCTGATGCAAGGTGGCGGCAAGTCCGCCCGTATTCACTATCTACCCGGCACGTTTCGGTTGCTGACCGATGGCGACCATGTCGTGTGCGCGGTGACAGGCGCCCGCATCCCCTTGCTGGAACTGCGCTATTGGAGCGTCGAGCGCCAGGAGGCGTACGTCGATGCCGATGCGAGCCTGAAAGCGGAGCAGAACGCCCGCTGATTCGCCGCCGCCGCGCACTGTGGCAAGGCTGTCACAGTCCTTGCACAAAAGTTAAGACAAACCTTTCCGAAACTTTACCTGCCCGCCTCGCCCTTGCACAAGGCGAGCACGGAGTGGGGGGTCATGCCTTCCGCTGCTTCGTGCTTTGTCTGGCGACCTGGGGAGGCCGCCCTGATTCGGGAGAATATAATGAGGAAGTCGATTTTGCGCGCATCTGCTGCACTGCAAGCAGTTGCGTTGCTCGGTGCAGGCGCCACCGCGTTTATCGCGGCCACTCCGGCAGCCGCTCAGGATTACACCGCCGGCTCGCTGACCGGCACCGTGAGGAACGCCGCGGGTGCTCCCGTCGCCGGCGCTGCGGTTACACTGCACTCGGTCCAGCAGGGCTTCGACCGGTCGACGACTACGACTAGCACGGGCACTTTTACGTTCAGCTCGCTGCCGGCCGGTGACTATGACGTCTCCGTCGCTTCCAGCGGTAGCGTTCCCTTCACTGCCACGGCCGTGCAGGTTGTCGCTGGCCGTTCGTCCGACATCCCGGTCGTCCTCACGGCGACCTCAGCAGCGAATGCCGGCACCGGCGGAGCGATCATCGTCTCGGGCCGTCGCATCCAGGCGTTCGGCGGCACCACCACCGGCCTCAACGTCGACGTGGCGGAGCTCACCACTCGTGTTCCCGTCGGCCGCAGCGTGACTTCGGTCATGCTTCTTGCGCCGGCCACCACGGTTGGCGACTCGTCGTTCAACGATCCGGAAAGCGGACGCTCGCTGGCCTCGGTCGCGGGCTCGTCGGTTGCCGAGAATGCCTTCTACATCAACGGTCTGAACATCACGAACTTCGACAACTACCTCGGTTCGGCTGAAGTTCCGTTCGACTTCTATAAGTCGGTCGACATCAAGATCGGCGGCTATCCGGCCGAATTCGGCCGGGCGACGGGCTCGATCGTCAATGCCGTGTCGAAGGCCGGCACCAACGACTTCATGGCGGCCATGCACCTGAACTGGGCACCGGCATGGGGTCGGGCTGACGGCAAGGACCTCATCAGCTGTAACTCTGCGGGCGTTTGCAACCCGTCGACGAACCGCCACGGCGACATCGTGAAGTCGTGGTCGGCAACGCTGGAGGCCGGTGGACCGGTCTTCCGTGACCGCCTGTTCCTCTACGGCCTGTTCCAGGCGCAGCGGACCGAGAGTTACCTCATCAGCCGGACCTCCAGTCTCGTCACCCACCGTTTGAACGTCGATCCGTTCTGGGCAGTGAAGGTCGATGCTTTCCCGCTCGACAATCACCACCTTGAATTCACGATCTTCAACACTCGGAACACGACGCGTAACGAGCAGCTGTCCTACATCGAAAACGAAGCTGGCGATGAGTGGTCGTTCGGCTCGGCGCAGTCGATCACCGACTACAATTTCGGTGGTGTGAACTATGTCGGCAAGTACACCGGCCGTCTGACCGACTTCCTGACGATTTCGGCTGCCTATGGCCGCATGCGTGACCGCTTCGACCTCGCGGGCGTCGATGCCGGTGCGTCGCTGCCGTATTTCACCAACGTCTCCGAAACGACCGTGTTCGGTGTCGAAAACGGTGGCGCGTACAACGGCCAGACCACGTCGGTGCTGGACTTCCCGTATACCACGGAGCGGAAGTTCTACCGCGGCGACGTTGACATCTACGCTCACCTGCTCGGTGATCACCACTTCCGCGTTGGCTACGATCGCGAAGACAATACGCTGAACCACGGCGCGACCCGTCCGGGCGGCCCGTATCTTTGCGGCATCGGTTACCTGACTTCGGCGGCCTGTGCGCTCGGCGGTGGTGCGTCGATTTCCTTCCAGCCTGACGGAATCGCTGAAGTTAACTACTTCATCAGCGGCGGTGCATTCACGGCCCGGAACACGGCTTATTACGCGCAGGACGAATGGAAGCCGACCGATCGCCTCACGCTGAACCTCGGCATCCGGCGCGACGACTTCCGCCTGAACAAGCAGGACGGAACCGTCTTCCTGGAGAGCACGGGTAACTATGCGCCGCGTCTGGGCCTGACCTATGACGTTTGGGCTGATAAGCGCGGCAAGTTCAAGGCGTCGTACAGCCGCTACTACCTGCCGTTCGCGAGCAACACCGCCAACCGTCAGGCCAGCGCGGAAACCTATTTCGCCCAGCAGTTCCACTACGATCCGGATACGCTGGACGCGAACGGTCTTCCGATCCTGCTCGATGTCATCACCAATGCATCCGGCTTCGATCAGGCCTGCCCGTTCGACTTGACGCCGGCATCGGCGGGCTCGGGTGACACCTGCCAGGTTACGGGCGTCGGGCTTTCGCCGGATACCAGCCAGGCAACTGATGCGAACCTGAAAGCAACCCGCGAATCCGAATGGATGGTCGGTTATGAGCATCGGCTCAACGGCTGGAAGGTTGGCATCAACTACCTGCATCGCAACCTCGACGTCACGGCCGAGGATAGCGCGATTGACGCTGCCGCTCGCATCTACTGCGTCTCGCAGGGATTCTCGCAGGCTGTCTGTAACCACCAGTGGTACGGCTACAATCAGTACGTCATCAACAACCCGGGAAGCGACATCACGGTGGCTCTCCTGGCCCCGGAAATTCCGGAGCTGAACGGGAAGTACGTGACGTTCAAGGCGGCTGACCTGGGTTATCCGAAGGCCAAGCGTACCTATGACGGTATCGACTTCGTCTTCGACCATCCTTGGAATGGTCGCTGGAGCCTGACGGGCAGCTATACCCTGTCGTGGAGCAAGGGTAACATCGAGGGTGGCGTTCAGTCCGACTACGGTCAGGACGACACGGGCATCACCATCGACTTCGACCAGCCGGGCTTCACCGACTATGCGTACGGCTACCTGCCGAACGATCGTCGCCACCGCCTGAAGCTGTTCGGTTCCTATGGTATCACCGACAACATCATTCTGGGTGCTAACTACCAGCTGTCGTCGCCGCGTCCTTTGAGCTGCTTCGGCTTCAACCCGGATCCGAACTCGCTTGAAAACGGCTACGGGCAGGTTTCCCACTATTGTAACCTGCAGCCGTCTCCGCGCGGCACGGCACAGCATTCGGATTGGCTGAGCACGCTCGACCTTTCGGGCCGGTACATGGTGAACTTCGGCCCGGCGAAGGTTACGCTTCACGCCGATGTGTTCAACGTGTTCAATTCGCAGGCGGTCCTCTATCGTCGCGAGTTTGGCGACCGGGCCTACACTGGCGGCGTCATCACGCCTGACTCGAACTACGGCCAACCGAGGGTCTATCAGGCTCCGCGGACCCTGCGCCTCGGTATGGATGTGGAGTTCGGTGGCGCCTCTGTTCCGCCGCCGCCGCCGGTCGAAGTCGCTCCGCCGCCGCCGCCGCCGCCTGTCGCAACTCAGACTTGCCCGGACGGTTCGGTGATTGCAGCGGACGCGGCCTGCCCGGTTCCGCCGCCGCCTCCGCCGCCGCCGCCGGCGCCGGTCGAGCGTGGTGAACGCGGTCAGTAAGAAGGTCGGCCCGAGCCGCTAAGCTCGGGCAGGCAAACAGGGATGGGCCGCTCCGCTTGTCGGAGCGGCCCTTTCCTTGTCCAGCGCGGGCGAGACAGCGCTCGAAAGCCTTCCCTGGTTGAAGGGGCGGCCCAGCATCACCGCGAATCAGCTGATGGTTGTCGGGCTGATCGCCGGCCCACTGTGAGTGCCGGGTCGAGGCCGTTCAGCCGCCGTGGTAGGCGGTACGAAAGGGCTCCAAAAATTCCTCGTAAGGCGCGGAGCGGCGGACCCCCTCGGACGACAGGGGTGAACGGACCTGCATTTGGCTAGCTGTGCTGACCGAGGATTGGTTGCGGTGGAACGCCAGCAATTGCGGCTCCTCCGGCAGTCCGAAATGAGCAACCAAATCCGGCAACTCTTCCGACGGTCGCGTCACCAATGTTTCGTAGTCCACGACACGGATCCGGTCCGGGTAGAGTGAGCGCCAGTGCTCGATCAGCCGCTCCTCGTTGCGCATGTGGTGGGCGATGTCGCTCAGGGACCAGCTCCATGACAGGGCTTTCAAATGCGTCCTAAAACATGACCAGGCGACATCTTGAGGATCGCGCCTTACCCAAATCATGCGCGCGTCGGGGATCGAATGCAGGAGCAATCCTGTGAGGCCCGACTGATTGAGAGACTTGTCGATCACCAAGTCCGAACCACTGAAGCGCATGTCGATGAAGTGCCGGTAATCTTCGGCGACCTGGAGCCATGCGCCGCTACCCCCAGACCGTTGTTGGAATTGCTGCGCGCCGGAGTACGTGAAATCGAGCGTCCCCAGTAGCGCAGGCCGCGCGAAATTCACTTCTGCCCCATCGCTCACGGCGGAATGGCTGACGAGAATCTGCTGGATCAAAGTCGTGCCCGAACGGGGCATCCCGGAGACCATGAGCGCTCTTGAACCGGTTGCCGGCGATGGGCTGAGACGAGCCATTGCCTCGGCGCTGAAGTCACGAACTACCCGTTCGACGAATGCCGTTCCGTAGTCGGCATCGTAGCGCTCCAGTCTTCGCCGCGCTGCTGCGGCTTGCGAAAAATAGCGAAACGCGCGGTCGACTTCGCCGACGTCGTCCAACGCTTTCCCCAGCGCATAGAGCAGATGGGCCTGACTTTCAGGCCCCGCGCGCTCCGCCTGGGCGAGCATCGATTCCATGGCCGGAATATCCGCATCGTCCGCTTCGAAATTTTTCGTCCCGGACAGCAGGAGCCACACATCGAAGGTGTCCGGATGGCTCTTGAGGACCGCCCGATAAAGATCTTGCGCCTCATCGAAGGCACCGCGTTCGGCCGCGATCATTCCGCGAAAGTGGAGTACCCCCGCGTAATTCTGCGCTTCTCGGGGGAGTTGATTGAGAGATTGCAGCGCCTCTTCCGACCGTCCAAATCGCGCCAGAATGCCGCAATAGCGAACCCAAGGCTGCACCGCTTGCGGCGATGCGGCGCGCTTGGCTGATTCGATCGCCAAATCGATTTCACCGATCGCCGAAGCAAAATCGGATATGGCCCACCAGGCCTCACCTCGTTTCGGCGATTCCTTTAATTGGCGGTCGACTAGCTGCGCAGCGGCGCGCCGGTCCCCCGCTTTAAGCGCATCCACCGCCTTTACGACGAGTGGGAACGGCAGCTGGCTCATGCCGCAATGTCGGAAGCAGCGCCTTCCTCACTTGGCGTCAGCACGAGCGCTCCATCGCCCTCGTCAACGCGCACTGTCTGGCCGTCGTGGATTGACCCAGCGAGGATCGCGTCCGCGAGCGGATCTTGCAGGTATTTCTGCACCGCGCGCTTGAGCGGCCGCGCGCCATAGACGGGGTCGTAGCCGACGCGGCCAAGCCAGGCGCGCGCCGCATCGGTCAGGTCGAGCTTGATCTTGCGGTCCTCTAACAACTTGTCGAGCCGGGCGACCTGGATGTCGACGATCGGGCCCATGTGCCCGGCGCTCAGGCGGTGGAACAGGATGACCTCGTCCAGCCGGTTGAGGAACTCCGGCCGGAAATGCCCGCGGACCACATCCATGACTTGCGCCTCGACCTTGTCGACCGGTTCGTCCTCGCCGAGCGCGGCAAGGAATTGCGACCCCAAGTTCGAGGTGAGGATGATGATCGTATTGGTGAAGTCCACCGTTCGCCCCTGGCCGTCGGTCAGCCGGCCATCGTCGAGGACCTGCAGAAGCACGTTGAAGACATCGCCGTGGGCCTTCTCGACCTCGTCGAACAGCACCACCTGGTACGGGCGCCGGCGGACGGCTTCGGTCAGGACGCCGCCTTCCTCGTAACCGACATAGCCTGGCGGCGCGCCGATCAGCCGCGCGACGGCATGCTTTTCCATGAACTCGCTCATGTCGATGCGAACCATCGCGCTCGAATCGTCGAACAGGAATTCGGCGAGCGCCTTGGTCAGCTCGGTCTTGCCGACGCCAGTCGGGCCGAGGAACAGGAACGAACCCAATGGGCGGTTCGGATCCTGGAGGCCGGCGCGGGCGCGGCGGACGGCGGCCGACACGGCCTTCACCGCATCTTCCTGGCCGATCACCCGCGCGCCGATCATCGCTTCCATCTGCAGCAGCTTCTCGCGCTCGCCTTCCATCATCCGCTCGACGGGAATGCCGGTCCAGCGGCTGACGACGGCTGCGATGTCCTGGTCGGTGACCTCCTCGCGCAACATTGCGCCGTCAGTCGCCGCCTGGGCTTCGCCGAGCTGCTTTTCCAGCTCCGGAATGCGGCCGTATTGAAGCTCGCCGGCCTTGGCGAGGTCGCCGCCGCGCTGCGCCTGTTCAAGTTCGAGCCGGGCAGCATCGAGCTGCTCCTTGATCTTGGCCTCGCCGGCGATCTTGTCCTTTTCGGCCTGCCAGCGCGTGGTCAGCTCGGCCGACTGCTGCTCGAGGTTGGCGAGCTCTTCCTCGAGCTTGGCCAGCCGGTCCTTGGACGCCTTGTCCGGCTCCTTCTTCAGCGCCTCGCGCTCGATCTTGAGCTGGATGATCCGCCGGTCGAGATTCTCGATTTCCTCGGGCTTGCTTTCGACCTCCATGCGGATCCGGCTCGCGGCTTCGTCCATCAGGTCGATCGCCTTGTCGGGCAGGAAGCGGTCGGTGATGTAGCGGTTGCTCAACGTCGCCGCCGAGACGATTGCGGCGTCGGTAATGCGCACGCCGTGGTGAAGCTCGTACTTCTCCTTGAGACCGCGCAGGATTGATATGGTGTCGGGCACGGTCGGCTCGCCGACGAACACCGGCTGGAAGCGCCGTTCGAGCGCGGCGTCCTTCTCGATATATTTGCGATATTCGTCGAGCGTGGTCGCGCCGATGCAGTGCAATTCGCCGCGGGCCAGCGCGGGCTTGAGCAAATTGCCGGCGTCCATCGCGCCCTCGGCTTTCCCGGCGCCGACGAGCGTGTGCATCTCGTCGATGAACAGGATGATGTCGCCCGCGGCCTGACGGACCTCGTCCAGCACCCCTTTCAGACGCTCCTCGAAGTCGCCGCGATATTTCGCGCCGGCGATCAGCGAGCCCATGTCGAGCGACAGCAAGCGCTTGTCCTTGATCCCGTCGGGCACGTCGCCGTTGGCGATGCGCAAGGCCAAGCCCTCTGCGATGGCGGTCTTGCCGACGCCAGGCTCGCCGATCAGCACCGGATTGTTCTTGGTCCTGCGGGCCAGAACCTGGATGGTGCGGCGGATTTCCTCATCGCGCCCGATGACCGGGTCGAGCTTCCCCGCCCGCGCGGCCTCGGTCAGGTCGCGGGCATATTTCTTCAGCGCGTCGTAGCGGTCCTCGGCGCCCTGGGTGTCGGCCGTGCGGCCACCGCGCAACCGCTCGATTGCGGCGTTGAGGTTTTGTGGCGTCAGGCCTGCCTTGGCGAGCGCGTTGCCGACGTCGGTCCCCTTGGCGAGCGCCATTGCGAGCACGATTCGCTCCACCGTGACGAAGCTGTCGCCTGCCTTTTTCGCGACCTCACCGGCTTGGTCGAGCAGGCGGATCGTGTCGCCGTCGAGCGTTGGAGCCGAAGTCGCGCCGCTGCCGGTGACGGCGGGAACCTTGGCGACGAGCGCATCGACCTCGCGCCGCGCCGCCTTGGAATCGCCACCCGAAGCATCAATCAGGCCTGCGGCCATGCCCTGCTCGTCATCGAGCAACGCCTTCAACAGATGTGCGGGAGCGATCCGTTGGTGATGCTCGCGGACCGCGATCGTCTGCGCCGCCTGCAAGAAGCCGCGGGCGCGGTCGGTGAGCTTTTCGAAGTCCATCTAACTCCCCTCAATTCGTAGTGGGGATATTGGTGTTGTAGCTTGGCAACACAACCCTAATGCGACTGCCCCCGCTCCGGCTTCTCCACCGGCGCGGGCGGCGCCGCGACAGGTTGCACGGCGGGCTCAGGGGCAGGATCTGGCGGAATTGGCTGGCCGACGCTGCCCGCATCCTCCGGCTTGATCAGCGGCGGGCATTGCGCCGCCACCGCCGGATCCATGTTCCACCGACGGAACTTCTGGCTGTCCACGTGGAAGCGCATGAAGGCGTAGAAGCCCAGCCCCGCATTGTAGGCGGCGCCGTGCTGTGAATGATCTCCGCATAGCGCCTGCATCATCGCCTCTCGCGTGATCGGCCGAAGCGGCACCATATCCACCGCAGAATAATGCTTGTGCGCACTTTCCGGCGCGCCGCCGGCGCAGACGTTGAGGCTGGGATTGCGGTAGGTCGATACCGGCTCGACCGGCCCGAGGTCCGGCACTACATAATCGCGAATGTAGCGCAGGGTGTTGACGATGTGCGGCCATTCCTCGCTCGGCGGGACTTCGAACGGCTGCGCACCACAGCTCTGCCAGGAGGTCGCCGTACGGAACAGCTGCCACGTCGGCACCACGCCAGCGACGCCCGCTTGCGCCAGATAATCGTTGAACATCTTCACCTGCACCTGGCGCGCCGGCAAAGCCAGGTACCAGCTGCGGTATCCGGGCTCGTCCTGCCCGGCGGTGATGTAGGGCGCGGCGGGGTTCCACACCGCCGGCGGGGCTGCTGGCGGAATGGTTGGAGTCTGGACGGCGATTTGGAGGGCGAGCAGGAGCGAACTGAGCATCGCGCGATGATAGTCGCGCCGCGCCCATTGAAAAGCGCAGAACGAAGGCCCAGTGTATTATACTTATGTCACAGCCCATCGAAGTCGATCTGCCGCACAAGCTCGGCAAGGACGAAGCGCACCGCCGCATCGCCAACAACGTCCACAAGCTGCAGGAGCATATCCCCGGCGGCGCCCAGGTGCAGAGCGGCTGGTCGGGCGACCAGCTCAACCTCGATGTCGCGGCGATGGGCCAGCAGGTCACGGCGACGATCGACGTTCAGGAGAATGTCGTGAAGCTGCGTGTGCTCCTGCCGCCGATGCTCGGGATGTTCTCAGGCATGATCCAGGCTGCGCTCAAGCGAAAGGGCGACGTCCTCCTCGAGGATCACACCAAGGGCTGACGCCTCGCGCTGCCGCCGCTAAGCTCCTCGGAAAGAGGGAGGCGGGATGCGCCATTTCGCGGTGGTGGGCTCTGGCCCGGCGGGCTTCTACACGGCCGAGGCGCTGGAAAAGGCTTATGGCGACCGGGCCCGCATCGACATCCTCGATCGCTATCCGGTGCCTTACGGCCTTATTCGCTTCGGCGTCGCCCCCGATCACCAGTCGCTGAAGGCGGTCAGCAAGCGCTACGACAAGGTCGTCGAGACTGCCGGCACCGACTTCATCGGCAACGTCACGATCGGCCGCGACCTCTCCGTTGAGGAGTTGCTCGGTTTCTATGACGCCGTGATCCTCGCCACCGGCGCGCCGCACGACCGCAAGCTCGGCATAACGGGCGAGCAGCTCCCCGGCGTCGTCGGCTCGGCGGAGTTCGTCGGCTGGTACAATGGCCATCCGGATTTCGCCGACCTCGATCCGCCGCTCGGCGGCGAAGGCGCGGTCGTGGTCGGCAACGGCAATGTCGCGCTCGATTGCGCACGCATCCTGTCCAAGACCCGAGCCGAGTTCGACGGATCGGACATCGTCAACCATGCGCTCGACGCGCTCGATGCCAGCGCGATCCGCACCGTCACCATCCTCGGCCGCCGCGGCCCGCACCAGATCGCCATGACTCCGAAGGAACTGGGCGAGCTCGGGCACCTCGAAGCATCGGTCCCGATCATCAATCCCGACGACTTCCCTCCGGTCGAGGCCGATGAACCGCTCGAGCCGGGGCTGCGGAAGTCCGTCACCATCTTGCGCAGCTTCGCCGATCTTCCGCCCGACAAGCCCAAGCGCATGATCTTCGATTTCTTCGCCCGCCCCGTGCGGATCGAAGGCGAGGGCAAGGTCGAACGCGTCATCGTCGAACGCACCGAGCTGGACGAAAAAGGCGGGGCGCGCGGGACCGGCGAAACCTATGAAGTGCCCGCAAGCCTGGTGATCAGCGCCATCGGTTATTCGACTTCGCCGATCGAGGGCGTCCCTTTCGAGGGCGGCAAGTTCGTCAATGACGGCGGCCGCATCGGCGAACGCCTCTACGCAGTGGGCTGGGCGCGTCGCGGGCCTTCCGGAACCATCGGCACCAATCGGCCCGACGGGTACGAAGTTGCCGACCTCATCGCCGCCGCGCTTCCGCCCGGGACCAGTGAAGGCCGCGAAGGAGCAGTGGCCCTTAAGCGGCTGCTGGAAAGCCGCGGGATCATGGCGACCGACTATGACGACTGGCGCAGGATCGAGGAGATCGAGACCGCCAACGCTCGCCCCGGCTCCCCGCGAGAGAAGTTCGTGCGCCACGAGGATTGGCTAGGAGTAATCGGCCGCTAGCGGTTCTTCGGCGTCGCTCAGGACTTGCTTGCTCTTTCGGGAAGCGCCTTCTATCTAGCCGCGGCCTTGGCTCCCGCCGCGACCTGAAAGTCGCAATCGCGGGTTCCGGTCGGGGAGTAGCTCAGCCTGGTAGAGCACTGTCTTCGGGAGGCAGGGGCCGGAGGTTCGAATCCTCTCTCCCCGACCAACTAACTACGCGCGCACCGCGCTGCGGCATTGACTGAAGTTAGTGCCCATAATGTTAACCATGGCCAATTAATCTCACCGCCATGGCTAGCGTCGCCAAACGCCTGCTTCGCTCCAGCGCGGCCCTAGCGGCTTGCGCGTTCGGCTTGTTGCGCCCCGATCCGGCGCATGCCGAATCCGATACAAAATTGTTCACTCCGGATACGATCGAGGCATTCGGCGACCTTCGGCTGGTCGCCGTTGACGGCGAGCGCAGCTGGGTCGACGGCGGCTTCGGCAAGCTCCGCTCCGGCAGCGACGGCGACCACCGCTTCCAGCCGCAACTCGGCAATCTCACTGTCGCCTGGCGGCCGCAGTTCAGTTGGTCGCTGTCGGCGACTGTCGCCGGCTCACTTCAAAGCGGCCAGCGCACACAGGCGGGCTTGAGCGAAGCCTATCTCTCATTCCGCCCCCTGCGCAGCGACAAGACCGCCTTTTCTGCGCGCGCTGGGCTGATGTGGCCCCCGGTCAGCCTCGAACATGAAGGCGCCGACTGGCATGTCCGCGATTCGATCACGCCGTCGGCCATCAACAGCTGGATCGGCGAAGAAGTGCGGCCGGTCGCGATCGAGCCAAGTCTAGCGGTCACGCTTGGCCAGCACACGGTTCGTGCGACGGCTGCGGTGATGGCTGCAAATGACACGTCGGGCACCTTGCTCACCTACCGCGGCTGGGCGCTCCACGATCGCAGCGCGCTCGCCTTCGGAAGCCAGCCACTGCCACCCTTCGCCGAACCGTTGGCGAGCATGCTGCCTCGCTTCACGCATCCCCTGCTCGACATTGACGGCGGATTCGCCCGCCGCCCGGGCTATTATGCCAAGCTGGCGTGGCAGCTACCCATCCCGGTCCGCATCGAAGCCTTTCGCTACGACAATCGCGCCGATCCGGAGGTCACGAACGGAGACCACGAGTCCGGCTGGCGGACGCAGTTTAATAATCTCGGCCTAGTCGCCGATCTGGGCGGTGGCGCGGTGTTGCGGGCGCAGGCGATGTCGGGCCGCACGCGTCTGGGAATGTTCATGAATGGCGCGCGCTGGGTCGACACCCGGTTCCATTCAGCCTTCGCCCTGCTGACCAGGACCTTCGGTCCGATCGGCATGGTGGCGCGCGTCGAAGCGTTCGATACCCGCAACAAGGGCAGCAGCTGGACCGACGAATATGACGAAACGGGCTGGGCGGCGATGATCGCTGGAAAGCATGATTTCGGCCATTTTTCGGGCCTCGTCGAGATTCTCCACGTGTCGAGCAATGCGCCGGTGCGGGAACATGTGGAGCTCGATCCTCGCCAGGATCAGACGCAGGTCCAGGCGCAGATGCGAATTCACTGGTAACCACGTTCGTAGGGGAAGGCGTTTACTTGATCCCCGTTAATTTACGGGCATGGCGCGTTCTCTCATGCTGTTCGCGGCAGGCGTGGCCCTGTCCGCTCCGCTCTGTGCGGCCCCGCTGACCGTCCGGGTGGTCGATTCGGGCGGGCGGGCGGTGCGCGACGCGGTGGTTACGCTCTATCCCTCCGGCCAGCCCACGCGTGCGCCTCGCGCTGGCCGCTTCACCGTGTCGCAGAAAAACCTACAGTTCCATCCGTTCGTGACGGTGGTCCCGGTCGGCTCGGATGTGTCCTTCCCGAACCTCGACCCAACCAAGCACCACGTTTACTCCTTTTCGCCGGCCAAGAAGTTCGAATTGAAGCTGTTCGCGCGCGACCAGTCGCGCACGGTGCATTTCGACAAGCCCGGCGTGGTCGCGCTCGGCTGCAATATCCATGACCAGATGAGCGCCTACATCCTGGTCACGAACAGTGTCTGGAGCGCCCGCACCAACGCGCAAGGGGTGGTGTCGTTTGCCGATGCGCCCAATGCGCCCGGTCGGGTGACGGTCTGGCACCCCTATCTGCGCGCTCCCGGCGGCATGATGCAGCAGGGAATTGCCGCCAGCCAACGCAGCGCCAATTTCGCAATCCGGCTTCGGCCCCCGCCGTCGATGCCGATGTCGGACTACTGACCTTGCCGCCTTTCCGCTCCCTGAGCGCCCGGCTGACGGTCCAGTTCGCCCTGCTGTTCGCAGCGGCGATGCTGCTGGTTTCGGCGGCCTTGTCCAGCGTCATTGCGGGCTCCGCCTCGCGCGAGGTTGCAAGCCAGCTGCAATCGAGCGGCGCGGTCTACGACCGCTTGTGGCAGCAGCGCTCGCACGAGTTGCAAAGCGCCGCACAACTGCTGGCGCGGGATTTCGGGTTCCGCGAGGCGGTCGCCAGCGGCGACCAGGCAACGATGCGCTCCGCGCTCGGCAATTCGGCCGCCCGACTCAAGGTCCGCAGCGCCTTCATTATCGGCGCCGACGGGAAGGTCACCGGGACGGACCCGACCTTACCGCTCAGCCAGGCCGGCCCGCTGTGGGACGCGCTCGACGAAGGGCGGATGACTGGCGTCTCGGTGCTGGGCGGCAAACCGCGCCAGCTCGTCGCAGCGCCGATCATGGCGCCCAACCTCGTCGGCTGGGTCGTCTTTTCCTCTGACCTCGACCGGCGGGAGATGCGCGGCCTCGAGCAGCTTTCCGCGATCCCGCTTCACGCTGCGGTGCTGACCCACGCCGATGGCCATTGGTACGAAGCGGCAGGCAGCATGGGCAGCGTTGGCGCCGATTCGGCGCAGCTCGCCCTCAGCCATGTCGGTAGCGCAGCGTCGTTCCAGATGACCGTGGGCGAGCGTGCCTCAATCACGCTCGCAAAGCCGCTGCCGACTTTGGTCGAGGGTGAACGCGCCATCCTTCTCCTCGCGTATCCCAAGTCGGAGGCCTTGGCCGACGCGCGTAAGCTCCAGCTCGCGCTTGCCGCCATGACGTTGCTTGGCCTGTTGTTGGTCGCCTTGGCGACATGGAAGGCCGCTTCGCGCATCACCAAGCCGCTCGCCCGGCTCGACGAAGCCGCCGGACGCCTTGCTTCAGGCGAGCCGGTCCAGGTGAAGGTTCGCGGCACGGACGAGCTTGCCCGGCTCGCGACCAGCTTCAATGAAATGGTCGGCAAGATCGCTGAGCGCGAGCAGCGCATCACGCAACTCGCCTTCAACGATGTTCTTACGGGGCTTCCCAACCGCAGCATGTTCCAGCAGCAACTCGAACATCTGTTGCGCGCATCGCGCGGCAGCTCTGGCCAGTTCGCGCTGCACTGCCTCGACCTCGACCATTTCAAGACCATCAACGACACGCTCGGCCATCCCGCCGGCGATGCCTTGCTGATCGAGTCCGCCCGCCGCCTCCAGGAAGCAGCCAGCGGGCATTTCGTCGCGCGTCTTGGCGGCGACGAGTTCGTCGTCCTGCAAAATGTCGGCAGCAACCGCGATTCGATCGAGCGGCTGGCCCGAACGATCCTGCAGACGATGGCGCGGCCGTTCCGCATCGACGCCAATGAGCTGGCGCCCTCGACCAGCATCGGCATCGCCATTTCACCGCAGGACGGAAGCGATGCCGGCGACCTGCTGCGCAACGCCGACCTTGCGCTCTACCGGGCCAAGGAGGCGGGGCGCGGCACCTACGCCTTCTTCGAAGAAAGCCTGAACGAACGCGCGCAACAGCGGCGCCAGACCGAAACCGATCTCCGCCTGGCGATCGACAACGACGAGTTCGAGCTGTTTTACCAGCCCCAGTTCGACCTGGAAGAAAACCGCATCTGTTCGTTCGAGGCGCTGCTGCGCTGGAACCATCCCAAGCGGGGCCTGATCTCTCCGGCGGAATTCGTGCCGATCGCCGAGGAAACCGGGCTGATCGTGCCGATCGGCAATTGGGTCATCCGCCGCGCCTGTGCCGAGGCGGCAGCGTGGCCGGCCAATGTCCGGATCGCGGTCAATGTTTCGCCGATCCAGTTCCATCGCGGCGCCCTGCACGAAACCATCCTGCTCGCGCTTGCCGACACCGGCCTGGCGCCGAACCGGTTCGAGGTGGAGATCACCGAATCCGTCTTCCTCGAAGGCGGCGAGGCGACCCTGCGCCTGCTGCATTCGCTGCGGGCGCTCGGTGTCCGGGTCGCGCTCGACGATTTCGGCACCGGCTATTCGTCATTGAGCTATTTGCAAAGCTTCCCGTTCGACAAGCTCAAGATCGACCGGACCTTCATCCAGAACCTGCTGACCCGCGATGGCGCCAGCGCGATCGTCCGCGCGATCACCGAGCTCGCCCACGCGCTCAACATCGAAACTACCGCGGAAGGGGTCGAGGAAACGGCGCAGCTCATGGAGCTGCGGGCCCACGGTTGCTCTTCCGTCCAGGGCTATCTGTTCGCCGAACCGATGAGCGCCGCCGACGTCGACCGGCTGTTTCACGACGAAAAGATTCGACTTCAGCAGGTCGCCTGATCGATCAGGCTACCGTCGATTTCAGCGACATTGGCGCAGCCCGTCAGCGCCATCGCGACCCGCATCTCGGCCTCGATGAGCTTGAGGATAAGTGCGACGCCATCGCCGCCGCGCGCCGCCAGCGCATAGGCCCAGGCGCGGCCGAGCAGCACGAAGTCCGCGCCCAGCGCGAGCATCCTGACCACATCGAGGCCCGAGCGGACTCCGCCGTCGGCCAGCACTGCCATTTGGTTGCCGACCGCTTCGGCGACGCGGGGCAGCGCGCGGGCGCTCGACAAGGCCCCGTCGAGCTGCCGCCCGCCATGGTTGGAGACGACGATCGCGTCGGCGCCGGCGGCGGCTGCAAGCTGCGCATCGTCAGGGTCCAGAATGCCCTTGATGATTAACGGTCCCGGCCATTGCTTCCGCACCCATTCAACATCCTTCCAGGTCACGCTGGGATCGAAGTTGGCCTGGATCCACGCCTGGAAGTCGGCGAGCGGCGCTTTCTTCCCGACAATGTATTCGAGGTTGCCGAGGCTGTGGGGCCGGCCGTGTATGCCGACGTCCCACAGCCAGCGCGGCCGCAGCATGATCTCGGCATTGCGCTTCAGCGCGCCGCCCGCGGCGCGAGCGTCGCGGTAACGCGATCCGGGGACGGCAAGGTCGACGGTCAGCACGAGTGCGCCGCAACGGGCGTCGCGGGCGCGCTCGATCATGCTTGCGACGAAGCCGCGGTCCCTTACGAAATACAGCTGGTACCAGGGCACATGGCCCGAAGCGGCGACTTCGCGCAGCGAACAGCCGCCGACCGTCGACAAGATGAAGGGGACGTGGGCGGCCGCAGCCGCGCGCGCCGCCTGGACTTCGCCGCGCCTTGCGTAGAGCCCGGCAAGGCCGACGGGACCGAGCCCGACCGGCATCGGCCAACGCTGGCCGAACAGTTCCGTGCTCGGATCGATTGCGGAAACGTCGCGAAGCACCCGCTGGCGCAACGCGACGCTTCGCAAGTCTTCGACGTTCCGGCGCAGGGTCTCCTCGTCGTACGACCCGCCGTCGAGATATTCGAACAGGAAGTGCGGCAGCCGCGCTTTCGCGAGCGCGCGATAGTCGGAAACGGATGCCCCGCGCCGCGTCAACTCAGGTCGCGAAGCTCGGATCGAGGCGGTAGGCTTTGCGCTTCAGCGCCGGCCAGGCCAGCAGGTTGGCTGCCAGCGCGACTCCGACCTGGCCCTGCTGGGCGGTGATCTCCGGCGAGCCCTGCGGCGGGTTGCTGATCTTGTCGCCGGCGCTCAGCGCCATGATCTGGGCCTGGCACGCGCGCTCAAGGAAATAGAGGCGGACGAAGCATTCGCCGACCGTCTTGCCGACCGCCAGCGTGCCGTGGTTGCGCAGGATCATCGCATTCTTGTCGCCGAGGTCGGCGACGAGGCGCTCGCGCTCGTCGAGGTCGACCGCGACCCCTTCATAGTCGTGGAAGGCGAGGTCACCGCGGATCAGCATCGCCGTCTGGGTCAGCGGTAGCAGGCCCTCCTCGTGCGCCGACACCGCCTGGCCGGCGGGCGTGTGCACGTGCATGACCGCATGAGCGTCCTCGCGCGCCATGTGCAGCGCCGAATGGATGGTGAAGCCCGCCGGGTTGGTGATGAACGGCGTCGGGTCGACCGGGTTGCCGTGCATGTCGACCTTGACCAGTGACGATGCTGTCACTTCCTCGAACATGAGGTTGTACGGGTTGAGCAGGAAATGATGCTCCGGCCCCGGGATGCGCGCCGACAAATGGGTGAAGATGAGGTCGTCCCAGCCATAGTGCGCGACCATCCGGTACGCCGCGGCGAGCTCGACGCGAATCGCCCATTCCTCGTCGCTGCACTGCCCCTCGAGCGAGGGGATTTCGATGCTGTCGAGCGGCTCGGCGCCGCTCATTCCGCGATTGATGCTGTCAACTCGGTTCACGCGGCCACCTCCGGTTGGCGGTCAGGATGCGCAGCGGCGAACGCCTCGATCTGGCTGGCATTGTCGTCGGCGCGCAGCAAGGTCGGGAAGGCATCGGTCGGAACGTTGAACCGGCGGGCATTGTAGAGCTGTGGCACCAGGCAGACGTCGGCGCCGGTCGGCGCATCCCCGAACAGGAACTTGCCGGCCTGAGGCTTGGCCAGGACTTCAAGCGCCGCCAAGCCCTCGGTCACCCAATGCGCGTACCAGGCGTCGACTTCCTCCTGGCTGTGGCCGAGCTCGCCCTTGAGATACTTGAGTACCCGCAGATTGTTGAGCGGGTGGATATCGCAGGCGACCGCCATCGCCATCGCGACGACATGGGCGCGGTCGGCTGCGGTCGAGGGAATCAGCGGCTGGTTGGGATAGCGAAGGTCGAGATAGTTGATGATCGCGAGGCTCTGCGTCAGCCGGTGCCCGTCGATCTCCAGCATCGGCACCAGCCCTTGCGGGTTGAGCGTGCGATAGGCGTCCGATCTCTGCTCTCCTTCGAGCAGATTGACCACCCGCCGCTCATAATCGACGCGCTTCAGGTTGAGCGCGATCCGCACCCGATAGGCGGCGGACGAACGCGGATAATCGTAGAGGACGGGGCGGGCCATGCCGTCCGGCTTACACCTGCGGGAGGAACGGCGCTACGACTTCGGGAGGCACCCGCACGGGCCGGCCGAGTGCCTTGTCGATAATCGCCCAGTGCGTTCGCGCCCGAACGCAGACCTTCCCGTCGGCGCCGGTGAACTCCATGAAGCGGTCGAAGCGTGCGCCCTTGGGCGCTTCGCCGACCCACGTCTTCGCGACGATGCGGTCGCCCTCGTGCGCGGCGCGGAGATAGTCGATCTCGTGCCGGGTCACGACCCAGAAGTAGGCGTCCTTGTGCGCCGGCTCCGCGACCGACTCCCAGTGCGCCACGGCGACCCGCTCCATCCATTTGACCCAGGCGGCGTTGTTGACGTGGCCAAGCTCGTCGATGTGCTCGGCCTCGGCCGTCAGCGCCATCTCGAAGCTGCGAGTGCTCACTGCACCTGCGTCAGCATGAAGGCGTAGGTCTCCGCGACCTCGTGCAGACGCTCCCAACGCCCCGACTTGCCGCCGTGGCCCGCGCCCATATTGATCTTCAGCAGCAGCAAATTGTCGTCGGTCTTGGTCGCGCGCAGCTTTGCCGCCCATTTGGCCGGTTCCCAATAGGTCACGCGCGGATCGGTGAGGCCGCCGGTGATCAGCATCGGCGGATAGGCCTGCGCAGTCACATTGTCGTAGGGGCTGTAGCTTCGGATCAGGTCGAACGCTGCCTTGTCCGCCACCGGGTTGCCCCACTCGGTCCACTCGCCGGGCGTCAGCGGCAGGCTGTCGTCAAGCATGGTGTTGAGCACGTCGACGAACGGCACGTCGGCGACCACCGCGCCCCACAGCTCGGGATCGGAATTGGCGACAGCGCCCATCAACTCGCCGCCCGCCGATCCGCCGTTGATCGCGATCCGCCCCGGCCGCGTGAACCCCGCGTCGCACAAGCCCTTCGCGACATCGACGAAGTCGTTGAACGTGTTCATCCGCTTGGCCAGCTTGCCGTCGAGGAACCATTGGTGGCCGAGGTCGTCGCCGCCGCGAATGTGGGCGATGGCGCATGCCCAGCCGCGTTCGAGCAGGCTGATGCGGTTGGCATTGAAGGTCGGCGGGACCGCGAATCCGTAGGCGCCGTAGGCATAGAGGAAGAGCTTGCCCGCGCCGTCCTTTTCGAACCCCTTGCGATAGACCACCGACACCGGCACCTGCGCGCCGTCGCGAGCCGCCACCGTCAGCCGCTCGGTCGCATATTGCGAGGCATCGTAGCCCGACGGGATCTCCTGGATCTTCAGCACCTCCAGCCGCCCCTCAGCCGGATGATAGTCGTAGGTCGTCGTCGGCGTGACCATCGACGAATAGCTGACGCGGTAGGACTCCGGCGCATATTCGGGGTTGCCGTGGAAGAAGGCGCTGAAGCTCGCCTCCGCAAACGGAATGCGGGTTTCCTCACCGGAGTAGGTGCGCAGCACCAGCCGATCGAGCCCCTCGACCCGGCTGCTGATCGCCAAATGGTCGCGATACGACGTGACTCCAGTCAGATAGACCTGGCCCGACCCCGCGATCACCGTCCGCCATCCCTCGGGCCGCGCGAGATCGGCCTCGGCCAGGCGGAAATTCACATGTTCGTCGTTGGTGCGGATCCACAATTTCCCGTGCGCGGCATCGACATGATATTCGCGCCCCTCCTTGCGCCCGGCAATCAGGGTCAGCGGCCGGGTCGGGTCGTCCGCCCCGACGAAGCGCACCTCGCTGGTCGAATTGTCCCCGGTCGAAATGATGATGAGCTCCCGGTCCTGCGACTTGCCGGCGTTGACGTAGAAGCCCGGGTTTTCCGTCTCTTCGTAGAGTGTGACGTCTTCGCTGACCGGCGTCCCCAGCCGGTGGAAGCGGGCGCGGTAACTGCGCCACTGGTCGTTGACCTCGGTGAAGACCACGCCATCACTGCCGCTGGTCCACACCGGCTGGCCGATGCCGACCTCGGTCACGGTCTCGATGTCCTTGCCCGTCGCGAGGTCGCGGATGCGAAGCTCGAACCGCTCCGACCCGCTATAGTCCGCCAGCGTCGCCAGCAGCTTGCCGTCCGGACTGACCTCCAGCGCGCCGAGCCGGAAATAATCGCGGTCGCCCGCTTCGGCCGGCTCGTCGAAAATGACTTCGTCGCCGCCGCCTCCGACAGGCTTGCGGATCCAGCTGCGGTACTGCGCGCCCGGCTTGAACGCCCACCAGTACAGAAAATCGCCGTCGCGGATCGGGACGGAGCTGTCGTCCTCCTTGATCCGCCCCTTCATCTCCTCGAACAATTGGTCGAGCAGCGGCCGGTGCCCATCGGCCCATTGTTCGAAATAGGCATTCTCCGCTTTGAGATAGGCGAGGACGTCCGGGTTATCGACCTCGGGATATTTGGGGTCGCGAAGCCAATGCCACGGGTCGCTCAGCGTGACGCCATGACGTTCGTGGCTGAACGGGCGCTGCTCGGCGGTCGGCGGTGTCGGAAGGCTAACGGGCTTGTCCATGCCAGCGCTCTTAGCGTCGTCGCGTCGGACGGGAAGGGCGCGGATCGGTAGCGTGCGTCAAAAGCGGGTCAGAATTGGACCTTGGTGCCGCAAAAGCGATACGACGTGCCGAACATTGCAAATGCCGTTGGGCTCTTGATCGTCACTGTCGTAGGGCCGCCCTCGATCAGCTCGCCGCTTTGAATGTCCCTGCATTCGTCGCTGAACGTGTACTGATTTCCCTTCTTCGTGATCTTCTTGATCGTGCATTCGGCCTGCGCGACTCCGATGCCGCTCTTGCCGCCCCAGTAATTGACGATGTCGGCGTTCGAGGCGCCTTTGCAGGCGACATTGGTAGGTACGTAAATCCCGTTCTTCAGTGGCAGCAGGTCTGCGGCGAGTGCACCGCTTGAGGCGCAGATCGCGAATGCTCCAACGCATTTGCCAAGCTTCATCGCGCCCCTCCCATCCGCGTCGCATTAAGGCACATAGCGGATTGTCGCGGCATTGTCCGCCATCGGCGAACACAGTGATGTGCCGCAGGCCTTTAAGAACGGCTTCGGTTGGACTAGCTGACAGGCAAGGAGAGCACTGATGTCCAGTTATGCCGACCGCCTCAAGGCCCTTCGCGAGCAATTAAAGGCCGAACAGCTCGACGGCTTCGTCGTCCCGCTGACCGACGAGCACATGAGCGAATATGTCGGCAGCTACGCCCAGCGCCTTGCCTGGCTGACGGGATTCCAGGGTTCGGCCGGCTCGGCGGTGGTGCTGCCCGAGGAAGCCGCGATCTTCACCGACGGGCGGTACACGCTGCAGGTGCGACAGCAGGTTTCGGAGAATGAGTGGAGCTACCAGTCGGTGCCGGAAACGAGCACGACCGAATGGCTCAAGGAACATGCGCCCGAAGGCGCGCGCATCGGCTACGACCCGTGGCTGCACACCCGCGCCTGGGTGAAGGCCGCCAAGGAAGCGCTCGGCGAGCGCGGCGCGGAACTGGTCGCGGTGCAGAAGAACCCGATCGACGAAATCTGGAAGGACCGGCCCGAAGCGTCGAAGGCGCACCTGATCGTCCAGCCCGACCAATATGCCGGCAAGTCGGCGGCGGAAAAGCGGACCGAAATCGGCGATTGGCTGGGCAAGCATCATGCCGACGCGGCGGTGTTGTCGGCGCTCGATTCGATCGCCTGGGCATTCAACATCCGCGGTGCCGACGTCACCCACACGCCCGTCGCTTTGGCCTATGCGCTGGTCCATGCCGATGGGACCGCCGACCTGTTCGTCGCGTCGGAGAAGATTGGGCCGGACGTCCGCCAGCACCTTGGGAACGGCGTCCGCCTGCATGAGCGGAGCGACTTCGAAGGCGCGCTGACCGAGCTTAAGGGCAAGACCGTTGTCGTCGATCCGGAGCGCGCGGTCGCCGCGATCTTCGAGGCGCTCGACAAGGCCGGAGCAAAGATCCTCGCGCTCCGCGACCCGACGATCCTGCCCAAGGCGTTGAAAAATCCGGCCGAGATCGCGGGCCAGAAAGCCGCGCAAAACCGCGATGGCGCCGCTATCGCGCGTTTCCTGAAGTGGATCGACGACGAAGCGCCGGGCGGCGAGGTCGACGAGTTAAGCGCGTCGGACAAGCTCGAAGCGCTGCGCCGGGAAAGCCCGGAAATCCGCGATCTGTCGTTCGACACCATCTCGGGCGCGGGGCCGAATGGCGCGATCGTCCACTACAAGTCGAGCGAGAAGACCAATCGCAAGCTCGAGAAGGGCACGCTCTATCTGGTCGATTCGGGTGGGCAGTATGTCGACGGCACCACCGACATCACCCGGACCGTGCCGATCGGCGAGCCGACCGCCGAGATGCGCGACCGCTTCACCCGCGTCCTTCAGGGCCATATCGCCATCGCCACCGCGGTCTTCCCCAAGGGCACGCGCGGCAGCCAGCTCGACAGCTTCGCCCGGCGGCCTTTGTGGGAAGCGGGCCTCGACTACGCCCACGGCACCGGACACGGCGTCGGCAGCTTCCTGGCGGTGCACGAAGGGCCGCAGCGCATTTCCCCGGTGGGAAGCTCACAGTCGGGCGGCGACGAGCCGCTCCAGGCGGGGATGATCATCTCCAACGAGCCCGGCTATTACAAGACCGGCGAGTACGGCATCCGCATCGAAAATCTGGTGCTGGTCGTGCCGCGCGAGATCGAGGGCGCGGAAAAGGAAATGCTCGGGTTCGAAACTCTGACCTTCGCGCCGATCGACCGGCGGCTGATCGACGCCGAGATGCTGACCCCCGAAGAGCGGGCCTGGCTCAATTGCTACCACGCCCATGTGCTGGCGAAGATCGGCCCCACGCTTCAAGGCGCCGATCTCGCCTGGCTGCAGCAGGCCTGCGCGCCCATCGGGGACTAGTTGGGGGAAATGGTGCTGCCGGTGAGGATTGAACTCACGACCTCAGCCTTACCAAGGATGCGCTCTACCACTGAGCTACGGCAGCACTTTGTCCGGAGAGGCGCGCCTATGACGGGGGGCGCATTGCCCTGTCAACCCGCATGAGCGGCGGCAAGGAACAGACCAAGGAAGAACGGTTGGCGGCCGCACTTCGGGAGAACCTGCGGCGGCGCAAGGCGCAGGCCCGCGAGCTGAACGAAGAGCCGGCCAAGGATCAGCCGTAGGCGGCGTCGAGTAGACCTTCGATCATGTGATGCTGGGTCAACGGACCGACGGTGTCGGTCAGCCGGTAGAACAGGTGATCGCGGACGGTGGGCTCGAGGCTGTCGAGGTAGCTGCTGGTGAGTTGCAGCTGGTGGGCATCGGCATCGACGATGTCGTTGGCGACGACGCCGACGATGATCACCGGCCGCGGCTCGTTGGAAACATTGGCAGTGCCGCGGTGGATGGCGAGGCCGGTCCGCGCGGAAATGTCGCCGCGCTGCGGAAGCTTCTGGACGGCGCGGGAACGGTAGCGATCCCAACTGTCGCTCAGCGGGAACATGCCGGACTTGGCCCCGGGAATGGCGTCCCATTGCGTCCCGGGCGCGATTTCGAACGGCCCGTGCTCGGGGCGCGTGTCGACCGTAGTGAGGTTGAAAGCCAGCGAGGTCAGCCGGCGGGCGGAGCCGTCACCGTCGCCGCCGGGAAAGTCACGGTGCCACGGCTGGTCGGCGGCGCCGGGGAAGGGGATGTCGAAGCCGAACTCGACGATCTTGTAGTCGGCGCCCAGCACCGCCTCGCACACGGTGACGAACCAATGATGACCGACGATGTCTACGAAGCCGTCGACCCGCTCCGGCTGGACTTCGACGTACCAGCGGTTTGGCCCGCGCGGCATTAGGCCGTTGGGGACGCTTGCCGCTTCGCGGTAGAGCGCAAGGCATTGCCGGTGAAGGGACCCAATGAAGTCCCGCGGAAAAGCCCCCTTCAGGCCAACTATCCCATCGCCGTACAGGCCGCCCATAATTGCCGCGATATTGTACTCGTCGCTCACTCGCCCTCCGCTCATTGTGACAGATTATCGTCGGCGCTTGCCATGCGACAAGCATTGCGCTTGGGAGCCGCGATGCGCTTCTTCTCCGACAATGCCGCGCCGGCGCACCCAAGGGTGCTCGAAGCGATCGCCGCCGCCAATCGGCTCGACACGGCCTATGACGGCGATCAATGGAGCGCGAAGCTCGACGGCGCTTTCTCCGACCTGTTCGAAACCGAGGTCAAGGCGCTGTGGGTGACCACCGGCACCGCCGCCAACAGCCTGGCGCTGGCGGCGCTATGCCCGCCCTACGGCGCCATCCTGTGTCACCGCGACGCCCACATCGAGAATGACGAGGCGGGCGCTCCGGCCTTTTTCAGCGGCGGTTCGAAGCTGGTGCTGCTCGGCGGTGACGGGGCCAAGATAGCGCCCGAAGCCATTGCCGAAGCCTGCGACCGCGTCAGGCCGGACGTCCACCAGGTGCAGCCGGCCGCCATTTCGATCACCAATGCCACCGAATATGGCCTCGCCTACCGCGCCGCCGAAGTCGCTGCGATCGGCAATCTCGCCAAGCAACGCGGCCTCGCCCTGCACATGGACGGCGCGCGGCTTGCCAATGCGCTGGCGACGACCTGCGAAAGCCTCGCCGACACGACCTGGCGGGCGGGCGTCGACGCGCTGAGCTTCGGCTTCGTCAAGAACGGCGGGCTCAATGCCGAATGCCTGATCCTGTTCAGGACCGAGCTTGCCGACGAGATTGCCATTCGGCGCAAGCGCGCCGGGCATCTGCTGTCGAAGGGCCGGTATCTCGCCGCGCAGGTCCTGGCGATGCTGGAGGGCGGTCTGTGGCTCGACAATGCGCGCGCCGCCAACGCCGCAGCAAAAGTGATCGCATCGGCGGCGCCGGCGCGGCTGGTGTATCCGGTCGAGGCGAACGAGATCTTCCTCCGCGTCTCGACCGATGAAGCGACGCGGCTGCGCGGCGCGGGCTTCGACTTTTACGACTGGGCGCCCGGCGAAATACGGCTCGTCACCAGCTGGGACCAGGAGGGCGAAGCGCTCGATCGGCTCGCGGCGGCCATCGCCGACTTGTGAAGCGGAGCCTCGGCGACTTTTCGATCGCGCTTCCGTTCGCGATCTTCACGATCATCTGGGGCGGGACGTGGATCATCATCCGCGACCAGATCGGCAGCGTCCCGGCGCAATGGTCGATCACCTATCGCTTCCTCATCGCCGCGGCGGCGATGGCGGCGCTTGCCAAATGGCGCGGCGAGAAACTCGGACTGCCGCGCCGCGGCATACTCATTGCCGGTGGGCTTGGCTTCTTCCAGTTCGTGATCAACTTCAACGCCGTCTACATGGCCGAGCAGCACATCACGTCCGGGCTCGTCGCCACCGTATTCGCGCTGCTGCTCATTCCCAATAGCCTGCTCGGCTGGGCGTTTCTTGGCCAGAACCTGACTCGCCGCTTCCTGTGGAGCTCCGTCGTGGCGATCGGCGGCATCGCGATGCTGTTCGTGCACGAGCTGCAGGCGCATCCGGGGCACACCAACGAAATCCTAGTCGGCATCGGCTTGACGCTCGTAGGCATGATGGGCGCGTCGATCGCCAACGTCTTCCAGGCCCGCGATGAGGTCAGGCGCTATCCATTGTTCACCGTCATCGCGTGGGCGATGGCGCTCGGGGCGGTGATGGATGGCTTGATTGCACTCGTATTCACCGGGCCGCCGGTGTTCGAAGCGCGCGCGGGCTACTGGATCGGCTTGCTCTATCTCGCGCTCTTCGCATCGGCGCTGGCGTTCAGCCTCTACTTGCCGGTGATCCGCAAGATTGGGCCCGGCAAGGCGGCCTATTCGAGTGCGCTGGTGCCGATCATCGCCATGGGCTTTTCCACCTGGCTCGAAGATTATCGCTGGACTCCGCTGACGATCAGCGGCGCGTTGCTGGCGATTGGCGGCATGATCGCGGCATTGAGCCGCAGCCGATCGCGCATTCCGGCTCCGGACGCCGCTTAGTGCGTTGAAGGCGCATGCCTTCGACTGTGATCCGCCGCTTCGCCTACGACCAGAACGAGCAAGAGCTGTGGGTCGAGTTCACGACCGGACGCCGGTACGTTTACGAGGATGTGCCTGAGGAGGTCGCAACGACGTTCCGCTCGGCCTTCGCCAAGGGCGTCTATTTCAACACCCGCATCCGCGACCGCTTCAGCTTCCGCGAAGTCACGCACGAGGACCAGGGAACCGAATCTTAAGCGCGGTCGGCGACCATGGGCGGATGTTTGGATACAGCCGCCTGTTCCGAAGCCGTTGGTCGGCGCTCCTGTGGGCGGCGGGAATCCTCTACCTGGCCTCTGAAGTCGCCGGCTCGCAGCCTTCCGACGACAATAGCGCCGACACCGAGAGGACCGAGACCGCCGCGCTCGCCAACCTCTTCTAGTTCTTCACGTCAATTCGTTCGATGTGCCAGCGGCGCTGTGCCTCGGTCGAGCCGGGGACGTCGTTGACTCGCCGCACGATGATATTGGCCTTCAGGCGAGCGGTTCCGCCGCCGTTGAGGTCGCCATAGAAGGTGACCGGCATGTTGGTGTAGATCGAGCCCGCCGCGCCCTCTGCCGGGCCAAGATCGCCAATCTCCAGGTGCACGTCCTTCCAGGTCCGGAAGTTCCGTTCGAACGCCTGCGCGGCAGAAGCGTCGCCCCAATATTGCCGCGATTGGGTCCAGCGTTTTTGCTCGATTAAGGCGCCGTAATGCTGAACGACCTGGCCTGCCGCTTCGAGGCTCTTCGGATCGATCGGGCCGTGCGGTTCGATAAGGACTTTCCGTTCTTCAGGCGCGGGGTCCGATGAGGCGGGTGCCTCGGGCGCCGCTGGAGCGCTTGGTGCTTCAGGCGGAGACGGCTGCGCTTCCCTGCGTGGCTGGCTTTGCTGCCCGCACCCGCAGAGCAGCAGCATCGCAATTCCCATTATCTTCACGCGCATCGACATTCTCCTAACGGAACCCCGCCCGTCCCACTTCGTTCGTTTCGCAGCTACAACAGGGTGAGCAAGGGAGAGTTTCCATGGCTGATAACGGCACGGAGCGCGAACACACGACCGTTGTCGAGACTGATGGCGGCGGTGGCGGAGGTGGCGGCGTAATCGCTGTTGTCCTGCTGATCATCGTCGTCCTCGTGCTGCTGTACATGTTCCGGGGCCAGCTTGGTTTCGGCGGCGACAGCACCAACATCAACGTTCCCGATAAGATCGACGTCAACGTGAATCACAGCTGACCGGAGAGGGTCAGGTAGAGCGCGGGCGGGTTGCGAGTCCCTGTCCGGGCGCGGGCGCGGTTCCGTCCGGGGCCGCGCCCGTTTGATTGTCCGCTCCTGAAACGATAACGCCCCGGGCCATGACAAATGGGATGATGAGCGGGTTCGGCGGTCATTTCTCGACCGAGGCCTTGCTCGGTGCTCTGCCCAAGGGGCGCAATTCGCCCCAGCGTCCGGCCTTCGGTCTTTACGCCGAGCAATTGTCGGGCAGCTCATTTACCGCGCCACGGCACGAGAACCGCCGCTCCTGGCTGTACCGGATGCGGCCCACCGCCGATCATCGCCCGTTTACGGCGTATGACGGCGCGCCGTTGTTCGCCCCCGGCACGGTGAAAGACCCGCTGCCACCGAACCGATTGCGTTGGGACCCGCCTGCCGATCTGCCTGAGGACAGGGACTTCGTCGACGGCATGGTGACCATGCTCGCCAACCGCGACCCGGCCGACCTGGAAGGCGTTGCAGTCCACCTTTACCGCGCTAGCAAGTCGATGCAGCGCCGGATCTTCGTCGATGCCGACGGCGAGCTGCTGATCATTCCGCAATCGGGCCTGCTTCGGGTCGTGACCGAACTTGGCCTTCTCAAGCTCGAGCCAGGCTGGATCGGGCTCGTGCCGCGCGGCGTGAAGTTCCGCGTCGAGGTAGATGGCGAGGCGCGCGGCTACGTTGCCGAGAACCACGGCCTTCCATTCCGTTTGCCCGACCTTGGACCGATCGGGTCCAACGGCCTTGCCAACCCGCGCGACTTCGAAACGCCTGGCGCCTGTTTCGAGGACAGCGACGAGCCGACCGAAGTCATTCAGAAGTCGCTCGGCTCGCTGTGGGTGACGACGCTTGACCATTCGCCGCTCGACGTCGTCGCCTGGCACGGCAATTACGCGCCGTGGCGCTACGAGCTTGCGAACTTCAATACGATCGGCACCGTCAGCTTCGACCATCCCGATCCATCGATCTTCACGGTCCTGACCAGCCCCAGCGACGTGCCGGGGCGCGCCAATGCCGACTTCGTCATCTTCCCGCCGCGCTGGATGGTCGCCGAGGACACCTTCCGCCCGCCGTGGTTCCACCGCAACGTGATGAGTGAGGCCATGGGGCTGATCCACGGCGCCTATGACGCCAAGGCCGACGGCTTCGCGCCCGGTGGGCTGTCCCTGCACAATCTTATGAGCGGTCACGGGCCCGACGTCGAAAGCTGGCGCAAGGCCAGCGCTGGCGATCTGAAGCCGCACAAGATCGAGGGCACCATGGCGTTCATGGTCGAAACCTGTTGGCCTTACCGCCCGACGCGCTTCGCGCTCGACCGCGCGCAGCCCGATTACGACGAGGCTTGGGCCGGCTTTCCCAAGGCAAAGCTGCCGTGAGCAGCTGGGTCGAGAGCGCCGAAGGCAGCGATTTCCCGATCGAGAACCTGCCGCTGGGCATTTTTTCGGTCGGCAACCGGCGACGGCGAGCGGGCGTGGCAATCGGCGATTTCGTCCTCGACCTCGTCGCGATCGCCGAGCTTTTGGACGAAGGTTGGCGCGACGATTTGTCGCAGCCGGTGCTCAATGCCTGGCTGGCACGCGGGCACGAAGCGCACCGAGAACTTCGCCAGCGCCTGACGGAGTTGCTCAGCGATGATCGCTATCGCGACGATGTCGAGCCGGAGCTGATCGGGCAGACCGAGGCGCGGATGCACGTGCCCTGCCTGGTCGGCGACTACACCGATTTCTACGTCGGCATTCATCACGCCACCAATGTCGGTAAGCAGTTCCGGCCTGACAATCCGCTGCTCCCGAACTACAAATACGTGCCGATCGGCTATCACGGCCGGGCAAGCTCGGTGCGCGCCAGCGGCGAGCCTGTCATCCGCCCCAGTGGCCAGCGCAAGGCGCCGGATGCCGATGTCCCCGAATATGGGCCGAGCCGCCGCCTCGATTATGAACTGGAACTCGGCATCTGGGTTGGGCGCGGCAACGAGCTCGGCCAGCCAATCCCGATTGGCGAGGCGGGCGACCACATCGCCGGCTATTGCCTCCTCAACGACTGGTCCGCGCGCGACCTGCAGGCGTGGGAATATCAGCCGCTCGGGCCGTTCCTTGCCAAGAATTTCCTGACCAGCGTGTCGACGTGGGTGGTGAGCCCGGACGCCTTGGCACCGTTTCGCAAGCCGATGCCGCCGCGGCCGGCGGGTGATCCGCAACCGCTGCCTTACCTCGACGATCCGGCGGACCGGGAGAGTGGCGGGCTCTGCATCCAGCTCGAAGCAACGCTGACGACGCAGGCCATGCGTGCCCAGGGCCTGGCACCGCACGTCCTCTCGCGCGGCTCGGCCGACGCCGCTATGTATTGGAGCGCGGCGCAGATCGTCGCCCATCACAGCGCCAACGGCTGCAACCTCCAGCCCGGCGACTTGATCGGCACCGGCACGCTCTCGACCCAAGCGGCCGGCGGGCTCGGCTCGCTTTTGGAGATCAGCCAGGGTGGCAAGCAGCCGCTCGAGCTTTCCTCGGGCGAGACCCGCAGCTTCCTTGAGGACGGCGACGAGATCGTCCTGCGCGCCTGGTGCGAGGGCGAAGGCGCGGCGCGCATCGGCTTCGGCGAATGCGTCGGGCGCGTGGTTGCTGCCGGCTAGAGCATTCCGCCGAACCACGAGCTAAGACGCAGGCTTCAGCGAAAGGGGGCGTGCAAATGCTATTTCGCCAGCTGTTTGAACCGCAGGCATCGGCCTACACCTACCTGATTGGGTGTCCGGAGACGCGCGAAGCCGCGCTGATCGACCCGGTGCTCGAAACCTTCGACAGGGACCTGGCCGTCCTCGCCGAGCGCGGCCTGACGCTCAAATATACGCTCGAAACACACATCCACGCGGACCATATCACCGGCGCCGCCAAGCTCCGCCAGGCCACCGGAAGCAAGGCGGCGGTCCCGGCGGCAAGCAATGCTGCGCACGCCGATGTCGAGATCCGCGAAGGCGAGCCGCTGATGGTTGGAGCCATCCGGATCGAACCGCTGCACGTCCCGGGGCACACCAGCGACCATCACGCCTATCTGGTCGAAGATCGGCTGTTCACCGGCGATGCGCTGCTCATCGACGGTTGCGGACGCACCGATTTCCAGAACGGCGATGCCGCAACGCTCTACCGCTCGGTCCACGACAAGCTTTTCACGCTTCCGGATGAGACCTTGGTCTACCCCGGCCACGACTACCAGCAGCGGCGGGTGAGCAGCATCGGCCAGGAAAAGGCGCGCAACCCGCGGCTGGGCGGCGGCAAGAGCCTGGACCAGTTCGTAGCGATCATGGCTGCGCTCAACCTGCCGCGCCCGAAGCGAATGGATGACGCCGTCCCCGCGAACCAGGGCTGCGGCGAGCCCGTCTGAATCGGTGAGGCTTTGGACAGTGGTGCCGCTTGCGTGACTCGAACACGCGACCCCATCATTACGAATGATGTGCTCTACCGGCTGAGCTAAAGCGGCCTGGCTGTCGAAAAGTGGGCGCCACCTAACAGCGGACCAAGGCATGGGCAAGGCCCGACCGCTCAGCTCCTGTTGATCCAATATGCTTAACGCTTTGGTAACGCGGTCCGGTCCATTTTGCGCGTACTGCTGAGAGTGGGACCCAGCCTTGATGGACGCGTACGACAAGTATCCGAGCGATTTCGAGCCGCAGGCGGCTGAGCCGTCCGCGCCGGCCGACGCGCCCGTGACGGAAGTCCCGGCTGCCGCAATCGGCAACGATGAGCGGCGGATGCACGTGCGCGCCTACAATTACTGGGTGTCCCTGCTCGAAGGCCGCGATTTCCCCTCCATTGAGGACCTCGAGCCGGGCGACGTCACTGATTTCTCCGGCCACAGCGTGCTGCTCGACTTCACCTGCGGCCGCGACAACCCGGCTTTGCCCTACATCGGTGCGGACATTCGCGACGAATGCGGGCTCGGCGACGACATTTCGACCATCGCGGATGTGCCCAGCCGCTCTTTGCTGTCGCGGCTAACCGATCATTATCTGCAAATCATCGCCAATCGCGCGCCGATCGGCTTCGAGGCGGAATTCGCGAACCCGCAGGGGCAGACGATCTGTTACCGCGGCATCCTCATGCCCTTTTCGTCGGACGGTGAGACGATCGATTTCATCTACGGCGTGATCAACTGGAAGAATGTCGACGCGACAGCCAGCGAATCGCAGCCGTCGGCTGCCCTCCAGGCCGCGCCGAAACCGCAGCTGCAACCCGATCCCGAGCCGGAGCCGATGGAGCTGGTCGAGCCGGTGGCCATCGAGGAGCCGCTGGAGCTGACCGACGCGGTCGAGGAAGCCCAGGAAGCCTATGAAGAGGAAGCCGAGGCGCTGCCCGAGCTTGCGCTGGGCGAGGACGCCGGGCTTGCCGACCGGCTGTGGGCCGCCCGCGAAACCGCGGAGAGCGTCAAGGCGGGCGAGGGGCGGACCCGCGCCGCGCTCTACCGCGCCTTGTCGCTGGCCTACGATTTCGCCGTCGCCGCCCGCGAAAACCCGGACGACTATGCCGAGCTGCTCGAGGAATCGGGCGTGAAGGCGCAGGCGCGCGCACCGATGACGCCGGTGGTGAAGCTCGTATTCGGCGTCGATTACGACAAGGCGCGGCTAACGGAATTTGCGGCGGCTTTGTCCTATGCGGGCCGCGAAGCCGTCGCGATCGGCGAATTCGAAACGTTCATCGCCCGACAGCCGGGCGGTCTCAAGGCGCTGGTCGCCGCGGAGCGTAATGCTCGCAGGCCCGAGGCCAAGGCAGACACTCGCGGCGAGGCGGCACGGGCCAGGCTGCGTTCGGCGGCACCGGTATCGCTCGATTCACTCGCTACCACCGAGGAATTCGCACTCGTCGTCGCTCGACGCCAGGCGGATGGCAGCTACGCGCCCGTCGCTCTCGTCGACGACGGGCCGCTGGTCGAACGCGCGATCAGAAAGGCCACCTCAGCCTAACGCTTTCGCGGGGTTGTCCGGTCTGGGAGGGCGGGTCTATAGGCCGGGCCGTTTCCTGACTTGCCGGAGCAAGATTCCTTCATGACGGCCCACACGCGCCTGGCCCCGCCGCTGGTCGAATCCATTCGCAAGGCGCTCACTGGCAATGCGCTCCCCGGCGAGACCCGCGGCTTCAGCCGCGACGCCGAGCGCGAGGCCGCCAGGTTTCTTGCGCAGGTCGCCAGCCGCCGGAAGTTCGGTGAAGTCCAAATTGCGATTCAGTCGATGGGTGGGGAGGCTGGAAGCCGCTGGATGCGTATCGGCATCGCCAATGACGACATGCCCTTCCTGGTCGACTCGGTCGCGAATGCGATCGCTCGCCGGCAGATTCCGATTCACCGCCTGCTTCACCCTGTCGTTTGCGTAGAACGCGACGCCAAGGGCGGTCTTCAGAAGGTCGAAGCGCTATGCGACGACAAGTCGCGCCGCGAATCCCTCATGTACCTCGAGCTCGACCGCGTCGACGCGCGGCAGCGCAATGCTCTGGCCGCCGACCTGAAGCGTGTCCTTGAGGACGTTCGGCTGGCCGTGCGTGACTGGCCGCAGCTCCAGGGCAAGATGCGCGAGGATGCGAAGCAGATCGGCGATCCCGAAGGCGCCGCTTTGCTCGAATGGTTCGCCGACGGAGCCATGACCCTTCTCGGCTACCACGTTGAAAGGCCGTACGAAGCTCCGTCGGGCAACCTCGGCATTTTCAGCGTTCCTGGCGCGCCCACCGACGAGGGCGGTTGCGTCGACGCGATGAATTATCTGCAAGGCGGAGGCAACGTCCCGCTGATGGCGAAGGCCGAGCGCAAGTCGACCGTCCATCGCCGGGTTCCGCTCGACCTGGTGGTCGTCCCGATCCGTGACGGCGACAAGGTGAGTGGTATTGGCGTTCACGCCGGCCTGTGGACGAGCGAAGGCCTGCGCGTTCCGCCGGAGGAGGTTCCCGTCCTCCGCAAGCGCCTCAAGCAGCTCGACAAGGATTTCGGCTTCGATCCCAAGGGCCATTCCGGCAAGGCGCTCCGCCACGCCGTTGCTTCGCTTCCTCGCGACCTGCTGATCACCATCGATTATCAGTCCCTACGGCGCCTGGTGATGATGGCCATGTCGCTGGCCGACCGGCCGCGCCCGGCGCTGCTCCAGGTCCGAAGCATTCTCAAGGGTCAGCTGTTCAGCTTCGTCTGGCTGCCGCGCGAGGAGCTGAGCACGACGCGCCGTCTCGCGATCGCCAGGCTTCTGGAGAGCGAAGTCGGCCGCGAGATCACGAGCTGGTCGGTCGAACTCGGCGACGCCGACCTCGCACTCATTCGCTACACCCAATATATCGACGAAAGCGCCCCGGAGCCCGATGCCGATAAGCTCGATGCGGCGGTGGTCGAGATGGTCCGGGGCTGGGCGCCGGCGGTCGAGGCCGAGCTGATCAAGATCGCCGGCGCTTCCCGCGCCACCCGGCTCGCGCTGACCTATATTCCGGCCTTTCCTGAAGGCTATCGCGCGCGAACCGCGCCCGAAGAAGGTGCGGCCGACATCCTCGAGCTGTGCGACCTTGCCGGCGACAGCGACCGTGGGGTTCGCATCTCTCGACGTGACAGTGATGAGCCTGGCCAGTTCCGGCTCAAGATCTACCGGCGCGGCGCGCTCATCCCGCTGTCCGATGCCGTTCCGGTGTTCGAGAACTTCGGCTTCCGCGTGCTTGAGGAAATGCCGACGGCACTGATTGGCCGCGCCGGCCATATCCACGACTTCCTGGTCGAGGTATCGGACGAAGCCGACGAGGAGTTGATCTGCGCCCGACTGGACGAGATCCAGCGGTCGATTACCAGCGTCCTGTGCGGCGTGGCCGAGAATGACGAGTTCAACCAGCTCGTCCTCTACGCCGGACTCGAGACTCGCCAGGTGGTGTGGATCCGCGCCTGGTTCCGCTACCTGCGCCAGACGGGCAGCAGCTTCGGCCTGGTCACAGTCGTGGATGCGCTGCGCCGCGCGCCCAATGCGACGCGCGCGCTCGTCAGCATGTTCTCGGCCAGCCACGACCCCTCGGAGAAATCGCGCTCCAAGCAAGTCGCCAAGTGGCGGGACAATCTCAGCCGCTCGCTGACCAAGGTTCGGTCGATCGACGACGACCGAATCCTTCGCCGATTGCGCGCGCTGGTCGAAGCGATCGTCCGCACCAATGCCTTTGCTCCGGCGGCCGAGGAAGCGCTTGCCTTCAAGATCAATTCCTCGCTGGTGCCGGGACTTCCGGCGCCGATTCCGTGGCGCGAGATCTGGGTCTATTCGCCGCGCATCGAGGGCATTCACCTGCGCGGTGGGCCGGTAGCTCGCGGCGGTCTGCGCTGGTCCGACCGGCGCGACGATTTCCGCACCGAGATTCTCGGCCTGATGAAGGCCCAGCTGGTCAAGAATGCCGTGATCGTTCCGACCGGCGCCAAGGGCGGCTTCTATCCCAAGCAGCTGCCCAGCCCTTCGAACCGCGATGCGTGGCTGAAGGAAGGCACCGAAAGCTACCAGGTCTTCATCCGCTCGCTGCTTTCGATCACCGACAATATCGTCAACGACAAGGTCGTACATCCGCCCAAGGTCGTCATCCATGATGGCGACGATCCCTATTTCGTGGTCGCCGCGGATAAGGGCACGGCGACCTTCTCCGACATCGCCAATGCGATTGCGCTGGAGCACAATTTCTGGCTCGGCGACGCGTTCGCAAGTGGCGGCTCAAATGGCTACGACCACAAGGCGATGGGGATCACGGCCAAGGGCGCGTGGATTTCCGTGCAGCGTCATTTCCTCGAAATGGGCGTCGACGTTCAGACCGACGAAGTCACGGTCGCCGGCTGCGGCGACATGTCGGGCGACGTGTTCGGGAACGGCATGCTGCTGTCGCGGTCGCTAAAGCTGGTTGCAGCCTTCGATCATCGCCACATTTTCATCGATCCCGATCCCGACCCGGCGGTCAGCTGGAAGGAGCGGCAGCGGCTGTTCGAGCTGCCACGGTCCAGCTGGGACGATTACGACCGAAGCAAAATGTCCGCGGGCGGCGGCGTCTATTCGCGCAGCGACAAGTCCATCTCGCTCAGCCCGGAGGAGCGCCGAGTCCTTGGCGTCGACGCAAAAACGATGGAGCCAGCGGCGCTGATCAACGCCATCCTCAAGGCGCCCGTCGACCTCATGTGGTTCGGCGGCATCGGCACCTACATCAAGTCGTCCGGCCAGACCCAGATGGAAGTCGGCGATCCCTCGAACGATGCCCTTCGGGTCGACGCCGCCGAAGTCCGCGCCAAGGTCATCGGCGAGGGCGCGAACCTGGCCATCACGCAGGCGGGCCGGATCGAGTTCGCCGAGGAGGGCGGGCGGATCAATACCGACTTCATCGATAACAGCGCCGGGGTCGACTGTTCGGACAATGAAGTAAACATCAAGATCCCGCTCAACCGGGAGATGTCGGAAGGCCGCCTGTCGCTCGACAAGCGCAACCGGCTGCTGGCGCGGATGACCGACGACGTGGCCGAGCTGGTCCTCGAGGACAACCGCTTGCAAAGCCTGGCGCTGTCGATCGCCGAGGCGGGCGGAGCGCCCGCGCTGCCGGGCCACGTCAGGACGATCGAGCTGCTCGAAGCTTCGGGGCGACTAGACCGCAAGGTCGAAGGACTGGCGTCGAGCGATGTCCTGCTTCGGCGGAACCAGGAAAATCGCGGCCTTACCCGGCCAGAGCTCGCCGTGGTGCTGTCGATCTCCAAGCTGGTGCTCCAGGACGCTGCCGAGGAACTCGGCCTGTCGAGCGATCCATTGATCGAGCCGCAACTGTTCGCGGCGTTCCCCAAGCCGATGCGCAAGGAGCATGCGGATGCGATCAAGGCGCACCGGCTGCGCAACGAGATCATTGCGACAAAGGTTGCTAACCGGCTGGTCAACCGCCTCGGTCCGGGCATGGCGTTCGACCTCACCGAAGAGGAAGGCGCGTCCCTCCACCAGGTCGTTGCGGCCTTCCTCGTCGCCGAACGCCTTCTCGACCTCGACCGCCTGTGGACGGAAATCGAGCAGGACGACCTGCCCGAAACGGTCCGTATCGAATTGTTCTCGATTGCCGCGTCGAGCGTCCGTTCGCACCTGTCCGACATCCTGCGCGCCGCAGGCGGCGAAACCAGCGTCAGCGCGCTCTGCGCGCAGCTCGAACCCGGCGTGCGCAAGATCTCGTCAGCCGCGACCAAATTGATCCGGGTCGAAGTGCGCAACGAAGCCGCCGCCCGCCGTGAACGCCTCGTGGCGCTTGGCGCAAGCGAACACATCGTTCGCGGGCTCGTCCGGCTCTACGAGCTCGACGGCGTCTTCGGCATCGCCGCGCTGGCGGCCAACCGCAAGATCGACGAGCTCGCACTGACCCGGGCCTATACGCAGCTTGGCGAAGCGCTCGGTCTCGATTGGGCGCAGCAGCAGGTCGCGCGCTTCGTCCCTGCCGACCAGTGGGAGCGGTTGCTGACCGCCGGCCTGGCGCGAGATTTCGAGCAGCTGCGGATTGAATTCCTGTCCCGGCGCCAGGGCGACGAACCCGAGAAGTCCGTCGACCGCTGGATCCAGCTTCAGGCGCCGCGTATCGAGCAATTCCGCAAGCTGGTTTCGCGCGCCCGCGCCGAAGGCCACGTCAGCGCGTCGATGCTTGCACAGATCGCCGCCCAGGCTCGCATCCTCCTCGCACGGTAGATTCTGTGCGCGCGATAATCCTCGCGCCCGATCCAGCCTTTCCGGAAAAATGGGATTGGGCGTTTGAGGTCGAAGCCGCTGCACTGCGGCAGGCCGGAGTCGAAGTCGTCGGCCGGCCGTGGACCGATCCCGGCGATCTATCCCACGCAGACGTGGTCCTGCCGCTGGTTGCCTGGGGCTACCAGTTCGATACGCCGCGCTGGCATCGTTTGCTCGATCAGCTGGAATCGCAGGCGCGCTGCACCTTGAACCCGGTCAAGATCCTGCGCTGGAACAGCGACAAATCCTATCTGGTCGAACTTGCGGCCGCCGGCGTTCCGACGATCCCGACGCTTCGTTACGAATCGTTCGATGAATCATCGCTCGCGGGCGCCCGGGGACAGTTGGGCGACGACATCGTCATCAAGCCGCCCGTGTCCGCCGCAGCCTACGATACGTACCGCTTGGGGCAGAGCGATGCGCTTCCAGCTGGTGCGAAGGGCAGGGCGATGCTGGCGCAACCCTTCCTCCGGGCGGTGCAGGATGAGGGCGAATATTCGCTCTTGTTCTTCGGCGGGCGTTTCAGCCACGCACTCATCAAGACGCCCAAGGCGGGCGATTATCGCGTCCAGCCGCATCTGGGCGGGCGCGAGACGCTGTGCGATCCTCCGCACGACGGGATTGCGCTCGCTGAGGCGGCGCTTGCGGCTACTCCCGCGGCCTGCGCCTACGCTCGGGTCGACTTGCTTCGCGACGACGAAGGCAAGCTGCGAGTCATCGAGCTGGAGCTGATCGAGCCCGCTTTGTGGCTCAACCTCGCGCCCGGCGCCCCCGCGGCCTTCGCGTCAGCCGTTCGCGCCGCCGTTGGCGAATAGCCACTGGCGGATCGCGGACGTCAGGTTCGGTGGCTGCGGAGCATCGAGTCGCGATGCGTCTATCTCGGCCACCAGCGCATTCACGGGCATTCCGCGCGCCTTGGCCGCGGCCTCGAGCGCGCGCCAGAACATCGGCTCGAGGCTGATCGAGGTCTGGTGCCCGGCGATGAGCACCGAGCGTTTTGTCGGCGGAGCGTACGGCGGCTCCGCCATCAGTACATGTGCTGGCCGCCGTTGATCGACAGGGTCGAACCGGTGACGAAGCCGGCATTCTCGTCGACCAGGAATGCGACTCCGCGGGCAATCTCGCTCGCCTGGCCCAGCCTATTGACGGGAATCTTGGCGACGATCTTGCCGAGCACGTCCTCCGGGACCGCGGCGACCATGTCCGTGTCGATGTAGCCCGGCGCAATGGCGTTTACGGTGACTCCCGAGCGCGCGCCTTCCTGCGCCAGCGCCTTGGTGAAGCCGTGAATCCCCGACTTGGCGGCGGCATAGTTCACCTGCCCATATTGCCCAGCCTGGCCGTTGATCGAGCCGATGTTGACGATTCGGCCATAGCCGCGGCTCGTCATGCCTTCGAACACGGCCTTGGCCATGTTGAAGCAGCCGCCGAGGTTGGTATCGATCACGTCCTGCCACTTCTGCTGGTCCATGCGCTTCATCGTGGTGTCGCGCGTGATGCCGGCATTGTTGACCAATACGTCGACCGGCCCGAGTTCGGCTTCGACCTGGCGCACACCTTCCTGGCAGGCTTCGAAGTCGGACACGTCCCACTTGAACGCCTTGATGCCGGTGCGCTCCGTGAATTCCTGCGCGCGCTGGTCGTTGCCTGCGTAATTGGCGGCGACATGCATGCCCATGTCCTTCAGGGCGACGCTGATCGCCTCGCCGATGCCGCGCGTGCCTCCGGTGACGATTGCCACTCGAGCCATAATCTCTCTCCTCTGGTCCGCCGACGCGCTTATTTTGGAGGAAGCCAGCCTGCAAGTTCGCGCGTGATGAGGCGTTCGAGCATAACGATGCTTTCCGCCGAGTCGTTGAGGCAGTCGAGCAACGCAAGACGCTCGCCGCCGGCATGGCGAAAGGTCTCCCGCCCGCGGATGCCGAGTTCCTCGAGTGTCTCGATGCAATCGGCGGAAAAGCCCGGCGCGGCGACGGCGACGCGCTTCACGCCGTTGCGCGGGTATGCAGTGAGAACATCGCTTGTCGCCGGCTCTAGCCACTGAGCGCGGCCGAAGCGCGACTGGAAGGCGACGTCGACGTCGCGGCCCAGCGCTTCCCCGACGAGCCGGGCCGTCTTCTGGCAATGGCAATGATAGGGGTCGCCGAGCTCCAGCGTGCGCTTGGGCATGCCGTGGAAGCTCAGCAGCAGCCGTTCCGGTTCGAAGTCGAGCGCATCCAGTTGCTGCTTCAAATGAGCGCGCAACGCCTCGATGTAGAGCGAATCGTCATAATAGGGCGGCAAGGTGCGAAGCGCCGGCTGCACCCGCATCTTCCCAAGCACGGCGAACACCGCGTCATTGGCGGTTGCCGTCGTGGCCGCGCAATATTGCGGATAGAGCGGCGCCGTGAGGATCCTCGTGCAGCCTTCCGCGACCATGTTCTCAAGCGCCGTCGCAATGCCGGGATGGCCGTACCGCATCGCATAATGCACGCTGATGCCCGGCAGACGCTTGCGCAAAGCCTCTGCCTGGCGGTGGGCAATGACGCGCAGCGGGGAACCTTCGTTGGTCCACACCTGGTTGTAAGCCTCGGCGGACTTTCGTGGCCGGGTGCGAAGGATGATGCCGTGCAGGATCGGCTTCCACGCCACGGGATGGATCTCGATGACTCTGGGGTCGCTGAGGAATTCGGCGAGATAGCGCCGCACGGCGCGGACACTGGGCTCGTCGGGGGTTCCGAGGTTGATCAGCAACACGCCAATCTTGCTCGCCGGCACGGCGGGATGGTCGGCGGGTTTGCTCACGACGCGGCGGCCATCGGATCGAAGGGCAGGTTGCGCAGCCGCTTGCCAGTCCCGGCGTAGATGGCGTTGGCGATCGCCGGGGCGACAACGGTCGTGCTCAGCCCGTTGAGCCCGCCGGGCGCGGCGCTGCTTGGAATGATCTCGATCACCATCTCGGGAATGTCGCCCATCCGCGGCAAGCCAAGACGGCCAAAAGGCCGCGCGCGCGACATGCCGGCAACCCATTCGGGCGAAGGCATGGTGGCCTGCGCCAGCGCCCAGATCAGTCCGGATTCGATCTGCTGCTCGGCAAGGCCGCTGTTGATCACACGCCCGCAATCGACCGCCGCGACCAACCGCTCGACCTTCACGCGCTGGTCGGGGCCGATGCTGGCATTGGCGACCAGGCCGATGTGCGAACCAAAAGCGGAAGCGCCGGCAATGCCCATCGTGCTGCCGGGCCCACCGCCGTCCCATTGCGCCCGCCGCGTCGCCGCCTGCAGGCAGCGCGCGAGCCGGCCGTTCTGGCCGAGGAGCGCCATGCGCAGGGACAAAGGCTCGAGGCCTGCCGCATGCGCCAACTCGTCGATGAAGCTCTCTGTGAAGAAGGTCAGCTCGCGCTCGGGCGAACCGCGCATGTAGCCGGGCGTGAATGGCAGGTCCGCGCGCGCCGCCTCGATGCGAAGGTTGGGGATCGCGTAGTGCGGCACCGCCAGCGCCTGCTTGCCCAAGCTGGTTGGCGGGTTGTCGCCCGCGAGCCGCGCCAGCGTCGCGCCCATGCCATCGGCGGTCGCGACCCGCATGGCCAAAGCGGCGGTAATTCCCCCGGCGCCAGGAAGCGCGGTCATTCGGGCCAAGGCGCCCGGCGCGAGACGGTCGTGGTTCTGTCCCTGCGCCGGCGACAAGTTGACCTGCACCGGCCGCTTCAATGCCCGGGCAAGCTCGATAGCGTACGGCACGGCATCGGCTTCCATGGCGCGGCCCGCCGGCTCACCGACCGGCATAGGATAAAGCCGCGCGTCGTGAATGAAACTTGGCGCCTGGGTCCCTGTCCAGACCTCCAGAGAGGTGCCGCTGGCGCGAGCGGTCGCGCTCATCGGCTCGAGGCCGAGATGCTGTGAGGGCTCTACGTAATAGGTTGCAGCGAGCTGGCGCGACCCGCGCGTCACCCCCGCGTAATCGCCACGCTCGAACCAGGTTTCGGCGTCACTGTTGAGGGCGGCTTCGAACAGCGGCCGCAGGTCGGCGGCGCTTCGCGTCGCGGAAAATGTGGGATCGGCGGCTTTCAGCGCCTGCTCTGCGGTCCACCAGCTGTCGGCGGCGACGGCGATCCAGGTATCGCGGGCGGTGACGTGGCGAACGCCCGGCAAGCGCGCCAATGCTTCGCGCTTGTAGCCCCGAAGCGCGCCGCCCGGAGGCGCGATGCGCACCGCAGCGAATAGCATGTTGGGAAGCCGCACATCCGCGGCGAAACGGAAGCTGCCCTCTGCTTTGGCCGGCCCGTCGAGGCGCTGCAGCGGCTGGCCCGCAAGCCGGGACTTTACCGCAGGGCGAAGCTGTGCCTTGAGCGGCGGTGAGCGGCTTGCCGCCTCTTCGGCGAGTTCGCCGAACGTAAACGCGCGCGCGCCATTGATCACGAACCCATCGGCGGCTTCGCATTCGCTCGGGTTGATGTTCCACCGGTCGGCAGCCGCCCCGACAAGCATGGCGCGAGCCACGGCGGCCGCTTCGCGTAGCGGTCGCTCGAAGGCTCGAACCGATGTCGCATTGGCCGTGATTTGCGCGTCCCTGGGCCATCCTTCCTCGCTCGCGAGCGGATTGGCGAAGGCCTTGTCTATCGGCGCTGGTTCGACCGCGACGGTATCCCACGCCGCGCCAAGCTCGTCAGCCACGATCTGCGGCAGCGCGGTCCAGGCGCCCTGGCCGGTCTCGCTTTGCGGCACCGTAACCGTGACGCGTCCGTCGCGGGCCACCTTCACATAATTGCCGAAGCTGCTTTCCGGCATGCCCCGCGCCACGCCCGTGTGCCCACCGCGCGGCCACAGGCTGTAAGCGACGATCAGGCCCACACCTGCGCCTCCGCCGATCAGCAATGTCCGTCGGTCGAGCTTCAACTTGCGTACTGCGCCTTGAGCGAGCGCCGGTCGATCTTTCCAGTGCCGAGGCGCGGCAGCGGCGCATCAGCGAAGATAAAACGAGCCGGGACCTTGAACCGTGAGATGCGTGCTTCGAGGAAGGCCCGTAGATCCGCTTCGTCCAGTTCCTCGCGCAAGTGGATCACGGCGACCGGCACTTCGCCCAGCCGCTCGTCCGGCGCTCCGAACACGCTCGCTTCGCCGACTGCGGGGCAGGCGTAGCAGGCGGCTTCAACCTCGGCGGCAGAGATGTTCTCGCCGCCGCGGATGATAATGTCCTTCTTGCGGTCAACGATGAACAAATAACCGTCGTCGTCGAGGTAGCCGATATCGCCGGTCCGCACGAAGCCGTCGGGCGTGAACAGTGCCTCGGTCGCTTCATCATTGCGCCAGTACCCGCGGATGTTGGCAGCACTGCGGATTGCGATTTCGCCGGCTTCCCCCGCGGGCAGCCGCTCTTCCCCATCTCCTAGGATTGCGAGCTCGACGTAGGGTTTGTGCGCGCGACCCGTCGAACCTGGCTTGTCGGCATAATTGGCCCAGAAATTGTGGCAACCGACGGCATTGGTCTCGGTCAGGCCGTAGCCGAGCGCGGGCTTCGCCAGCGGGAATTCCTCGCGCAGCCGAGTGACATGGCTGACCGGGCGCGGCGCACCGCCCGCGGCGATGTCGGTCATCGAGCTTAGGTCGTATTTGTGGCGGTCGGGATGGGTCATGAGCTCCAGGCTCATCGTCGGGACACCAACGAAATAGGTCACCTTCTCGCGCTCGATGAGCTTGAGCGCTTCGCCGGCATCCCATTTGGGCATGATCACCATGCAGCGCCCGACGACGAAGCTGTTGAGCATGACCGGGACTTCGCCCGTGACGTGAAACAGAGGTACGCTAATCAGGGTTCGGGGTGGGCTCGTCGGCGCCTGATTGTCTTCCGTCAGCAAGCCGAGCAGGACCATCAGCCCGGTCGCGTAAGTGTAGGTGGCGGTCGTGACTGCGCGATGCGTCGAAACCGCGCCCTTGGCCTCACCGGTCGATCCGGACGTGAACAGGATCGTCGCGTCGTCCTCTGGATCGACTTCGGGCAGGGTTTGGTCCGGATCGCCGCCGGCCATGAGCTCGTGGATCGCTTGTTCGACGGGCAGCTCGACCGGCAGGCTGACGATGTCGCGGTCGGCGCAGCGCTCCGCGATGCGCTTGCCACGCGCTGCGTCCGCGATGATCAGCTTCGGATCGGCGAGCGCGACCGCATGTTCCATCTCATGCGCTTCCCACCAGCCGTTGAGCAAAGTCGCGACGCCGCCCGCCTTGAGGATCGCCATGTGGCAGACGATCCACGCTGGGCAGTTGCGCATCGCGATGCCGACGCGGTCGCCCTTTGCGATGCCCCGCGCAAGGAGCCCCTGGGCCAGGCCTTCCGAAACCCGGTCCAGGTCGTCGAAGGTCAGGCGCTCATCGCCGGCAACCACCGCTTCATTGGCCGCGTTGAGCGCGCAGAAGGTCCGGAAGAGGGATGGAAGCGTGGCCGGGAAGTTGTCGACGATGGCCCGGCCTAGCCCGTCGCGGGTGATCACGAGCCGTCCGCCGGGCGCCATGAGCTCGGCGAGCACTGCATCGTATCGCCGGTCGAGCTCGCTTGGCATCGACTGTTCCGCGCTCCTTTGCCTTTCTTCTGCCTCGCCTTATGAGGCGCTGGTCATTGATGGGGAAGCCCTTGCAAAGCGCCGATAACTCGCAGTTCACCAGCTTCCCCGACCTCGGTCTTTCCCCGATCGCGCTGCACATCGGTCCGTTCGACCTGCGCTGGTATAGCCTCGCCTATCTCGCCGGGATCTTCATTGGCTATTGGTACTTGCTGCGCCTGTTGAAGCAGCCGGGGGCGCCGTTCGCCCGGCGTCATGCCGACGACCTGGTCTTTTATGCGGCGCTCGGCGTTATCCTCGGCGGCCGCATCGGCTACGTCCTCTTCTACAATTTCGCCCATTACCTCCACCATCCGATCGAGATCGTGAAGCTGTGGGACGGCGGCATGTCCTTCCACGGCGGCATGATCGGGACGTCGCTCGGCATCTTCTATTTTGCGCGCAAGGAGAAGCTGTCGTGGCTGCGAATCCACGATTACGTTGCCTGCTGTGTGCCGCTTGGGCTGGGCCTTGGCCGCCTCGCCAACTTCGTGAACCAGGAGCTGTGGGGTGCGCCGACGACGGTGCCGTGGGCCGTGCGCTTCGTCGAACTGACCCCCGCAGGGCCGATCCTCGGTCCGCCGCGTCACCCGAGCCAGCTCTACGAAGCGATCCTTGAAGGCCTGGTCCTCGGCGCGATCCTGCTGTGGATGTTTTGGAAGACGCAGGCGCGTTACCAGCCGGGCAAGCTGCTCGGGGCGTTCCTGTTCTTCTACGGCCTGTTCCGCTTTGGCATCGAGTTCATCCGCGAACCCGACAACCAGCTCATCGCCTTCACCCGGGCGACGCATCTACACATGGGCCAGTGGCTGTCGCTGCCGATGATCTTCGTCGGCCTCTATTTCATGCTCACCGCGAACGCGCGGCGACAGCGCGTCGAACCCATTGCCGGAACGGAGAGTGTCGCCTGACACCGCTCGAGCGGGCTTTGCGCGAACGGATCCGGGCGGAGGGCCCGATCAGCGTCGAGGCCTATATGGAAGCTTGTAACACTTACTATTACGCGACGCGCGACCCGCTGGGTACGGCGGGGGACTTCACGACCGCTCCGGAGATCAGCCAGATGTTCGGGGAGCTGGTCGGCGCGGCGCTGGCCGATTGCTGGCGGCGCGCCGGATCGCCTGCGGACGCGATATATGTGGAGCTTGGACCGGGTCGCGGGACGCTGGCCGCCGACGCGCTGCGGATGATGCGCTCAGCGGGTTTTTCAGGTGAAGCGCATCTCGTCGAGACCAGTCCAATGCTGCGCGAGGCGCAACGTGCGGCCGTCACGGATGCCTCCTGGCATCAGACGATCGAGCAGCTTCCCGACGTGCCCATGCTGCTAGCCGCCAACGAGTTCCTCGATGCGCTTCCCATCCGCCAGCACGTCTCGGGGGTTGAACGCCGCATCAGCGTTGCAGGAGGCGGCCTCGCCTTTGACCGCGATGGCGAGATCGTTGAGACATCGCCAGCTCGCGACGAAGCTGTCAGCCTGTTGTCGCGAAAGATCGTTGCAAACGGAGGAGCGGCGCTGATCGTCGATTACGGCCACGAGAGAAGCGCGCCCGGCGACACATTGCAGGCGGTGCGGGCGCATGGCTTCGCTTCAGTGCTCGAGTGCCCCGGAGAGCAGGACCTCACCGCTCACGTCGATTTCGAGCCGGTTGCGAATGCCGCGCGGTGTGCCGGCGCAGGGGTAACGGCCCTGGCGACGCAGGGCGATTGGTTGAAGCGGTTGGGTATCGCCGAACGGGCGGCCACGCTCGCCGAAAGAAATCCAGAACGTGCGAACGACATCGCCGCGGCGCTTCAGCGCCTCACAGATGACGGGCAAATGGGCTCGCTGTTCAAGGTCATCGCCATCCACGCGCCGAATTGGCCGGTGCCGGCGGGCTTTGCATGACCATCACCTACCGCGACGGAACAGCGGCCGATCTGCCAGCGATCGACGCCGTCTTCCGCCGCAGCTTCGCCGACACTTTCGCGCATCTTTACGAGCCCGAAGACCTCGCCGCCTTCTTTGCCGGTTTCACGCTCGAAGCCTGGGCAGCGGAAATGGCGGGCGCCGACTATGCCTTTCGCCTGGCCGAGCATGACGGCGAACTGGTCGGATTCTGCAAGCTCGGCCCGCCGAGCGTTCCGGTCGAAAGCTGCGCCCAGCGGATCGAGCTCCGCCAGATCTATATCGACAAGGCGTGGCACGGCCGTGGCATCGCGAAGGCACTGATGGACTGGGCCATCGCGGAAGCCAAGGCGCGCGGCGTCCACGAGCTGTACCTCACCGTCTACGTCGACAATTTGCGCGCGCAGCGGGTGTACGAGCGCTATGGCTTCGAAGCCGTCGGGCGCTACGACTTCATGGTCGGCAATCATGCCGACGAGGACATCATCATGCGGCTGACTCTGTGAGCACAGTCGAAGTCATCCGTGCCGGGTGCCTGGCCGCACTGCCGCATGGCTTTCTTGGCCGGCGCGGCGGCGTATCGGCAGGCGACCTTGCCGGCCTCAACGTCGGTTACGGCAGCGGTGACAACCGCTCGGCAATCGACGAGAACCGCCGGCGCGCCATCGCTGCGCTGATGTCGGGGGCCAATCTCGCCACGGTTCACCAGGTCCATTCCGGCGATGCAGTTGTCGCCGAGCAACCGTGGCCGCAAGACCAGCGGCCGCATGCCGACGCCATGGTCACGGATCGCGCCGGCCTGCTGCTGGGCATCCTCACCGCCGATTGCGCTCCGGTCTTGTTCGCCGACTCCGAAGCCGGTGTCATCGGTGCAGCCCATGCCGGCTGGCGCGGCGCGATTGGGGGGGTCACCGACTCAACCATCGAAGCGATGGAGCGGCTCGGCGCCAGCCGCGACCGCATCAGCGCTGCGGTCGGCCCGTGCATTGGGCCTGCGTCCTATGAAGTGGACGACGCCTTCCGCGCCCGCTTCCTTCACGACGATCCGCCCAATGCGCGCTTTTTCACTGACAGTCCCGCCGGCAAGCCCCACTTCGACCTGCCGCGCTACGTCGTGCATCGCCTGCTCGCCGCCGGCATCGGCGAGGTCGAAGCGCTCCAGCTCGACACTTACGCCGATTCCGACCGGTTCTTCAGCTATCGCCGCTCAACCCACCGGGGCGAGGCCGACTATGGCCGCCAATTAAGCGCGATTGCACTCCCAAACTGACGATCTGTCGCTGTCCCGCGCCGGCACATCGGCATAGTGCGCCGTCGCAATCGCCTGGGACCAACCTCAAGATGCCATGCACAGCCTGAAGGGGGGAGTGACATGGTGTACATCGGCAAGCTGCTTCGGGACCGCAAAGGCGTGACCGCGATCGAATATGCGCTCGTCGCTTCGCTGATTTCGGTTGCCGCGCTCAGCGCTTATGCGGGTCTCGGCACGAAGGTTCAGTCGCAGTTCGAGGATGTCGACAGCAATCTGGGTGCGCACCTGTAACCGCTGATTTGTCCGCCCTAGCGGCGGGACCGAGCGGAGATTAGGGATACTCCCGACAGAGGAGACCTGATCTTGCCCACCGAAGACGATGTAAGCGGCGCTCCCGCGCAGCACCGCCCGCCCAAGCCTTCGCCGACCAGCATCGGCAATCACAAGCTGAAGGCCCAGACCCTGATGCTTGGCTATGGCTTTGACCCGGAGCTGAGCGAAGGCTCGCTGAAGCCACCGATTTTCCTGACTTCGACCTTCGTGTTCGAAAATGCGGCGGCCGGGAAGCGCTTCTTCGAAGGCGTCACCGGAAAGCGCCCTGGCGGCGCCGAGGGGCTCATCTATTCGCGCTTCAACGGGCCCAACCAGGAAATCCTCGAAGACCGCCTGGCCGTCTGGGAAGATGCCGGCGACGCGCTAGCTTTCTCGAGCGGCATGTCGGCCATCGCGACGCTATTGCTGACCTTCGTCCGGCCCGGCGACTGCGTGGTCCACTCGGGCCCGCTTTACGCCGCGACCGAGACGCTGATCGCCAAGATCCTCGGCCAGTTCGGCGTACACTGGGTCGACTTCCCATCGGGCGCGACGCGCGAGGAAATCGATGCGGCGATCCAGCGCGGCAAGGAGAAAGGCCGAGTCAGCCTCATCTATCTGGAAAGCCCGGCCAACCCGACCAACATGCTGGTCGACGTCGAGGCGGTGGACGCTGCGCGCAATGCGGCCTTCGAAGGTGATGCCCGCCCACCGATTGCCATCGACAACACCTTCCTCGGTCCGCTTTGGGCCAAGCCGCTTGCGCATGGCGCGGACCTGTCCGTGTACAGCCTCACGAAATATGTCGGCGGCCACAGCGATCTCGTCGCCGGCGCGCTGGTCGGCGAGAAGGGGCTGATCAACCAGGTGCGGATGTTCCGCAATACGATTGGGACGATCTGCGATCCCAATACGGCGTGGATGCTTCTGCGGAGCCTAGAAACGCTCGAATTGCGCATGAACCGCGCCGGCGAGAATGCGGTCAAGATTTGCGAATTCCTGCGCGCGCACCCGAAGGTCGAAAAGGTCGGCTACCTCGGTTTTCTCGAGGATGGATCGCGCCAGGCCGACATTTATCGTCGGCACTGCACCGGGGCTGGATCAACCTTTTCGCTTTACCTCAGGGGCGGAGAAAAGGAGGCGTTTGCCTTCCTCGACGCACTGCGAATCGCGAACCTCGCGGTCAGCCTCGGCGGCACCGAAACCCTTGCGAGCGCGCCGGCGGCCATGACCCATCTGTCCGTGCCGGACGAGCGCAAGGCGCAGCTCGACATTACCCCCAACCTCGTCCGCATCTCGATCGGTGTCGAGGACGCCGACGACCTGATTGCGGACTTCGCCAACGCGCTGAACGCCGTGTGAGGTGAACGTGGCGAATTCGTCGAGCGCCGGAGGATCGGGAGTGCAGCCGGGCTTTCGCTTGCCGTGGAAAAGCTTTGCCGACTTCTACAGCAGGCTCGCAGCGCCGCTGATCCCGTCGCCAGGCGACGTTGAAGCCATCAAGCGTTCGCTTCCGGGCAAGGCGGGGCTTTCCAGCACATTGGGATCCTAAGCTTAGAATTCCACGTGGACAAGTTGTCGCG
>JADMIO011000735.1_pt1 | contig 76844 bp, 64 predicted proteins | sample 8958161 | NCBI WGS metagenome assembly JADMIO01 (sample SAMN16585339, study PRJNA669376) | soil metagenome | isolation source: Crop rotation soil | place: USA: Cullars Rotation, Alabama | collected 2011
GCCGCGACTTCAAGTCACGTGAATTCCAAGCTTCGGATCCCACTGTGCTGGAAAGCTTCTCCACGAGAGCGGCACTCGAGACGAGCACATCGGCCCCGAGATGGGCGGCCCACCCGGCGGCGTGGTGCAAGGTGTCCGACGGCAATGGCGAGACGACGATCATCCCGGCAACCTGCGTAACCGTCATCGCCGGTATCGCGATGAGGTTCAGGACGATTCCGGCCACCGTGATCCGGGAGAAGAGCAAGGCGGAGATCGGCAACAGCACAATCTCGACAGCGATGGAGGTGGCGACCGCGGCCGCGATGAGCCGCACGGGAGCAGGCATCGAGCGAAGGCGCACCACCTGCCCTGCCACTCCGACCAGCACACCCGTCGCACCGAACGTCAATACGAACCCGGCGTCTCGCACGCTCAGCGGATCGACCGCGACGAGCACGATCGACGTCACGCCGATCGCCTGCCATGGCGCCGTCCGATGATCGAGCATCCGGGCGATCAGATAGATGGCAGCCATCAGCGTGGCGCGCCAGACGGACGGACCGGCCGTGACGATGCCGGCGTAGATCACCAGCACCGTGAGTGCGACCGCGGCGATCGGCCGTGGTGAGAAGCCGGTGAGGATGAGCATCACAGCGGTGAGACTGGCAAGGATGGCAATGTTGCCGCCGGAGATCGCGATCACGTGATACGTGCCCGCAGCCTGGAGGCGAAGCCGGACCTGGTCCGGCAGCCCGGTACGGTCCCCGATCAGGATCGCGTTGACGATGGCCGTGGACAGCGTGGAGTGCCGGCCCACGGTCGCCCTGACAGCGCGACGGGTGTACTGACGCACCCGGGCAGACCATTCGGCGAACGCTCCGCCGCGAGCGACCACGGATACGAGCAGGCCGCTCTTGGCCGTGCCGAACAATGTCGTGCCAGACAGGGCGAGATCCCGCTCGCTATCGGGGACGCCCTCGTCCAGATAGCGCGCCGGCCGTCGGTATGCGAGCGGCACCTCGATCGTTCGACCGCGGAGCCATGTGTCGAGGCGCGCGTCTGACACCGCGCCGCCAACGGCGACGCTGACGCCGCCGCCGGCCGGCATCCACTGCCCGCGCAACTGGATGGACACGACTCGGCCGCGGACCGATACAACCTGGTCGTCGCGAAAGGCGTCCTCATCGATGATCAGGCGCGTGGGGACCGGCGGGTGCTCACCTGCAGCCGTCAGAGTGTCGATGGCGAATCCGCCGAACTCGCGGTCGAGCGCCTGCCGGAGGGGCGTGTGCAGGGCGCGGTCACTCGCGCGATCGGACAAGGCTGCCCCGCCGACGCCAAAGCAGGCTGTCATCGCGAACCACAGGATCGTTCCACGTGGGCGAACGTGCCGAAGGACAGATGACGCGGCTGGACCTGGCCGCGGAGATGTGGGGTTGCAGGGCGGCGGCGGCGCGGCCGTGCCTGCCTGGGCTGGTGCAGCGTCGACGTGCCGCTGAAACGAGACCAGGAAGAGCGACCACGCCGCGAGGAGCAGGCAGACGGTGATCGCCGCAAACCAGACGACCGGGGACAGATGAACGTGGAGGCCGAGCGCGGCTCCGCACACGACGCTGATGGCCGGTAGCAGGACTGGCGACATTCGGCCGCCGCTGCAAGCGTCCTGACGCGCTCACTTACTCAGAGAACGCGCCACTCACAACATCAGGATCGCGGAAGCTGCCTAGAGGTCGGCCCAGCGACGCAGCAGATTGTGATACACGGCCGTCAACTGGACCGCCGCGGGATGATTCGGCATGTCGACGGTCAGCCGCTGGATCCCGGTATCGAGATCGAACAGCAGGGTCCGATCACCATCGTCACGAACCATGCTCTGAATCCAGAAGAACGACGCGACGCGGGCACCGCGCGTAACCGGGCTGACGCGATGCAAGCTTGTGGCGGGATAGAGCACCATGTGCCCGGCGGGCAGCTTCACCGTGTGCAGGCCATACGTGTCTTCCACGATCAGCTCGCCGCCGTCGTATTCCTCCGGCTCGGCGAGAAACAGCGTCGCCGAGAGATCCGTCCGGATCCGGAGCGGGGTGCCCGGAATCTGGCGGATGGCGTTGTCGACGTGGTTGCCAAAGTTCTGGCCACCGCTGTAGCGGTTGAAGAGCGGCGGGAAGACGCGCAGCGGCAGCGCCGCCGACACGAACAGCGGATTCCGCTCGAGAGCGGACAGGATGCCGTCGCCGAGCTCGCGCGCGACCGGGTGATCCTCAGGCAACTGGACGTTGTGCTTCACCGTTGCGGACTGATGCCCGGCGGTCACTCGGCCGTCGACCCAGTCACAGGCATCGAGACGGCGTCGCGCGTGCGCAACCTGCGCCGGCGACAGGACATCAGGAATCTGCAGCACCATGGCGGGTCAGAACTTCACGATCGGACCGACGGTGATGGTGCGACCGGCCCCCGGGATGAAATGCCCCTGGTTGGCGCGATCGACGTAGCGCGTGTTCGCCAGGTTGGTGCCGTTCATCTGGAATGACAGGTGCGGCGACACCTCGAACTCGGCAACGGCGCTGAACAGCCAATATTTCGTCAACCGCTGGATCGCCGCCTGATTCGCGGTGGTCAGGAGGTTCGTGTTGTTGAAGAAATACCCGTCGGTGAACTGCGCGCCGCCGCCGATCGTCAGATCGAACGGCAGGCGGTAGGTCGACCACAGGTTGAACGACCGCTTCGGCACGTACGCGAGGCGCTTGCCGACCTCCGCCGACACGGCGGACTCCTTGACCTCGCCGTTCATCAGCGACAGCCCGGTGTACAGCTGAAGGCGCGAAGTGACCTGACCCGACAGCCCCATCTCGACGCCGCGTACCTGCTGGTCACCGGCGAGGATGGTGATGCCCGCCGCGTCGGTCGTCTTCGCGTTCGTCTTCTCCGTCCTGAACCACGCGAGCGTCGCGAACAGCCCGCGCGCGATGTCCCACTTGGAACCGATCTCCACGTTGGCACTGCGTTCGGGCGGGAGCGCGGCGGCGTTCACCCCCGTCGCCCCAAGCGTCAGGCCGAAGCTGCCGTCGTATGACGGGTTGAACGACGTGCTGTACGCCCCATACACGGTCCCGCGAGGCGTCGGCTTGTAGACGAGACCCGCTCGCCCGCTCAGCGCGCTGTCCGTTCGCCCGAACGGCGTTCGCGTACCGTCCACGGCGACCGTCTCATAGTCGACCTCGATCCGGTCCGCGCGCGCACCGAGGTCGAGCTGCCAACGCTCGTTGAACGAGAGCGTGTCGAAAGCGAACGCCGCAGCGGACCGCGCACGCGCGGTCGATGCGGCGCCGGTGCGCGCGAGGGTCGGCACATACACGTCGTCGACTGACGGATGCAGGAGATCGGTGACCGGCGGCCTGCTACCGGTGAACGGGTCGATCACGGCATACGACGGCTGACGATCGTGCGCCACCTCGATACCAGCGGCCAGGGCATGACCGATACGCCCGGTCGAGAACGACGCGTTCACGTCGGTCTGATTGGTCACGGTCCGGTCGTCGCGAAACTGGTACTTCGTGTCGGTCCGGCGGATCTGCGCGAGCGTCGGATCGAACCCCGGATCCGTGGAGGCCGTTGCCCCCGTGGCGGCACGCGGTGACGTGACGACCCTGTCGAGGCCGTTCCTGCCGTACCGCGTCAGATTCCGCAGGGTCAACTGCGAGCCGAAACGATGTTCGAGCGTCACTGTTGCGACGTCCGACACCATCTGCTCGCGATCGCGCGAGACCAGCCCGTAGAAATTGCTGAAGTCGAGATCGTCGATCGTCAGGCCGGCGGACACGGCCGCATCGGGCAGCGTCGACGGCAGGCCGTGGTCCGGCACGTTGTCCTGATCGAGATGCTGATAGCCCAGGGTGACGCTCGTCGGTCGCCCGATACCGAAGCCGACGGTTGGCGCAAAGCCCCACGCCTTCTGGGTCACCGCGTCGCGGCGGACCACGCCGGTGTCCTGCCACATGCCGTTCACCCTGAACGCCACGCTCTCCGACAGGCGCCGGTTGACGTCGAACGTCGCGCGGCGATGGTCGGCGCTGCCAACGGTGGCCCGCGCCTCCGCCGCATCGGCGAGGGTCGCCGACTTGGTCACCAGATTCACCGAGCCGCCGGTCGAACCGCGCCCGGCTGTCACGGACGAGGGCCCCTTCGCGACCTCGATCGACTCGGTGTTGAAGGTGTCCCGGCTGACGACGCCCGGGTCGCGAGCGCCGTCGATAAAGACATCGTTACGCGCGCTGAAGCCGCGGATCAACACGTTGTCGCCCGGCGCAGTCCCGCCTTCGCCCGCGGCGAGGGTGATCCCCGGCGTGTTGCGAAGCGCGTCGCGCAACGTCGTCGCGCCCTGCTCCTGGATGACGTTCTGCGGAATGACCACGATCGTCTGCGGCGTATCGCGGATGGGCTCGGTGTATTTCGGTGACGAGGGCCGCGGTGACTCCCCCGTCACGGCAACGAACTCCGACACGCCGTCGATGTCGATCGTGACGACGGCGCCGGCGAACGCCCCGCGCAGCGAGGTGCCGCGCAGGATCTGTTCGAGTGCGGCTGCCGGAGTGAACGTGCCTGAGACACCCGGAGACGGCATCGAACCGAACTGCGGGTCGGCGAATCGGACGCGCAGACCGGTGACGCGCTGGAACTCCGCAACCACCGCGTCCAGCATGCCGGGCGGGATCGCAAACGACAGCGTCTCCGGCGAGGGGCGGCCGGGCTGTGCGGTCGCCTGCTGCGGAGGCATCGCGGCGGCTGGAGACGATGCCGCCAGGTGGCTCGCGGCGAACGCGGCACCCAGAACGAACAGGCGCGCGGACCCTCGACGCCGGCGCGCGGGGCGCGGCTCAGCGACCGTGTGGTTCCTCATGGGAAGACTCCGATACGCGATATGGCCCGGCAGTCATGAGAACCAATCTCATTATTTTCGAGCCAGGCCGATGCGCGATGTGAGGATGCGTTGTTCATGAAAGGGTGTGCTTACGCGGCGTTCGAACGCCGCGGCGAGAGCGGTTCCGAGGAGAGCTGCCGGCGGCCTCGCCAGGTGCGGAAGCGGCGAAGCGCGAGCGAGATGCCCGTCCACACGAGGACGACGGCTCCCGCTGAGGCGAGCCCCGCGATCGTCTGGCCGGCGATGCCGAAGAACTCGCCGGTGTGAGCAAAGCGCAGGAACGTCCGAAGGCGACGGCCCGTGGTCTGTGTCTCGAACGGCTCCCACTTCACGGCCTCGGCCGTGGCCCGGTCGATCGTCAGCGTGCCTCGGAGCTGCGGCTGACCGCCCGTACCTCGATCGATGGTGAACGTCAGCGGCGCGTTGGGGTTGCCGCCGAATCGCGCGCCAATCGTGCGCCAGCCGTCGACCTGTCGCTCCGCCCTCGCCCATGCCGGCTCGAGCGCGACCTGCGGCGCACGTTCGGCTCGCGTGTCGAGACGTTCGCCACCTTCGCGGCGTCCAATGCCTTCACGAACCTCATCGGGAGCGCCGCCCTCGCGCGGGGACCCGGCCGCACGACCTCCGGCACCTGCGCCTCGCGCTCCGGCCTGCCCGGCGGGCGTGGGCACTTCCTCGCCGACGACCTGATACACGGCGCGATTAGCCCAGGGGAGTGAGATCGGAAGCGCACCGACGACGACGAGCACGAGCGGCACGAACGACCAGATGCCGATGACATTGTGCCAGTTGAAGTCTCGCGCCTTGCTCCTCAGACCGGAGCGGAAGATCGCGATGTTTCGAACCTGCGCCGCGGTCCACGTCTTCGGCAGCCAGAGAAACGGTCCGCCGAGGACGATTACGAGAAACAGAAAATTGCTCCACCCCGTCAGCGCACGGGTAACGGGGCGCCAGGGGCCATCGACGCCGATGTACCGGTGCCATGACGTTACGCTGCGGAAAAACGCCCTGAGGTTGGGAGCCGATTCGCCGAGCACGGCGCCGGTGTAGGTATTGAGCGTGAGGGTTTTCGTGCCGACCGTTGCAAGCGCGGGCGCACCGGCGATAGATGAGATCGTGAGACCGGTGACGGTCTGGCCGCCACCTGGCTCTCCGGTGCCTCGCGCGGCCTGGATGAGCTCGTCAACGGGCCTGCGGGTCGACACGCCCGCGGGCGGCAGCGCCGCATCGGAGCGGTCCGCCCACGCGATCATCTGCTTTTCATAGGTCAACAGCACGCCGGTGACCGACATGATCAGGATGACGATGCCGGCAACGACCCCGGCCAGGAGATGAGTCCAGAAGATGACCTTGCGCACGCGACGCTCCGCAATGAGTGAGACTGAGTCTCACTTTCGAACGAGAGTGTAGTGAGTCCGCCCCGGAGGGGTCAAGAGGTTTCTGAGACCAGATCTCAGTTCTGAGGATTCGACGGCCGCGGCTCCGCGTAATAGCCGCGCCGGGCCCGGGCAATCTGGGCGGAATCCTTCATGTGGACGCGGATCGCCCGCCAGCTCCCGTCCGGCGCGCGTGGCGTCGTGTAGCCGAGCGTGTACTGCGAGTTCAGCTCACGCGCAATCCGTTCGGTCGCCGGACCGACGTCCGCCGCCGAGCGCACCACTTCCGTGTACCCGCCGCTCGGGCCGGTGATCTCGCGCAGCGCGCTGGCGTTCACGCGGCGGGATTGCGCCCGCAATTCCCCTTCGGCATCGATCGCCACGGCGTAGACGAACGCGTCGGTCCGTCGCAGCGCGTCGCGCGCGTCGCCGAGGGAGTGATCGCTCGCCGTGTCGGCGCCGTCCGAAACGACCACCATCGCCGCGCGCGGCCGGTCGCGCCGCCGGAACATCGGCGCGGACGCAAACAGCGCGTCGTAGATCGCGGTACCGCCCGATGGCCGCTCCCCGTTCAGCTTGCCGCGCAGGAGATCCGGCGGACGGGTCCACGGGACGATGATGCGCGGCAGGTGATTGAAAGTGCCAACGAAGGCCTCGTCCTCGGGATCGAGGAGCTCCGACACGAAGTGCTCGACCGCCAGGCGGGCGTCGACAATCGGCTGGCCGCGCATGCTGTCGCTGGCGTCGAGCATGACCCCGAGGCTGACCGGCACGCGCTGATCGCTGAACTGGGTGATCGGCTGCGGATCGCCGTCCTCGAACACCTCGAACGCGTCCTTCGCCAACCCTGGTATGAGGCGCCCGGCCTTGTCCGTCACCGTGACCGTGACCTGAACGGTGTAGATGCCGGCACGGAACGTCTGGGACGAGGGCTTAACCACGAAAGCCACGCAACAAACGAAAGACACGAAACAGTACGACCAGAGGTCTTTCACTGAACCGCCCTTCTTTCGTGAATTTCGCCGCTTTCGTGATTTCGTGGTTACGGCGCTACGCCTCGGTGGCTACTCCAGCGTAATAGTCCTGCAATGACCGTACGGTCAAGGTCTGCGAGCGCAGCGCCCGGATGGCGCTGACAGCCGCGGACGCGCCGGTGAGCGTCGTGATGCACGGCACCTGCGCCATCGTCGCGGCGCGGCGCACGGCGCGGTCGTCGAAGAACGATTCCCGGCCGAGCGGGGTGTTGATGATCAGATCGATGCTGCGATTGACGATGTGGTCGGCGATGTTCGGCCGGCCTTCGTTGACCTTGAACAACACCTCGACCTCGAGGCCGTGCGCGCGGAGGAACGCCGCGGTGCCGCGGCTGGCGGTCAGCGTGAAGCCAAGCTCGGCGAGACCGCGGGCGATCGGCACCACCGACTGCTTATCGCTGTTGTTGACGCTGATGAACACGCTCCCCTTTTCAGGCAGCTTCTGCCCGGCGCTCATCATCGCCTTGCTGAATGCGGCGCCGAAGTTGTCGGCGCCACCCATCACCTCGCCGGTCGACTTCATCTCCGGCCCGAGGATCGTGTCGACGCCCGGGAAGCGCACGAACGGAAACACCGGGCTCTTGACGAACACGCCGGTGGCCTGCAGGTCCGCGACCAGACCGAGCTCGGCGAGCGTCCTCCCAGCCGACACGCGGGCGGCGATCTTGGCCATCGGCACGCCGGTCGCCTTCGAGATATACGGCACGGTGCGCGAGGAGCGCGGGTTCACTTCGAGGACGTAGACGGTGTCGTCCTTGATCGCGTACTGGATATTCATCAGGCCGACGACCTTCAGCGCCCGCGCGATCCGACGCGTGTAGTCGCGGATCGTGCCGAGGTGGCGTTCAGCCACCATGAACGGCGGTACGACACACGAGCTGTCGCCGGAGTGGATGCCCGCCTCCTCGATGTGCTCCATGATGCCGCCGATGACGACCGCGCCGGTCGCATCGGCGACGGCGTCGACGTCGAACTCGAAGGCGTCTTCGAGGAAGCGATCGATCAGGACCGGGCGATCGTGCGACACGTCCACCGCGCCGCTCATGTAGCGGTCGAGCGCGCCGGCGTCGAACACGATGGCCATGCCGCGCCCACCGAGCACGTACGACGGTCGCACGACGACCGGGAACCCGATCCGCTCGGCGGCCTCACGCGCTTCCTCACGCGATACGGCCGTGCCGCTGGCCGGCTGCGGAATGCCGAGGTCCCACAGCAGCTGCGAAAAGCGCTGACGGTCTTCGGCAAGGTCGATTGAATCAGGCGTGGTGCCGAGGATGTGAACGCCGGCCGCCTGCAGGTCGAGCGCCAGCTTCAGCGGCGTCTGCCCACCGAACTGCACGACGCACGAGACGTCGCCGCCGGCGCTGCGCTCCCGATCGATGACCGCCATCACGTCCTCGAACGTCAGCGGCTCGAAGTAGAGGCGGTCGGCGGTGTCGTAGTCAGTCGACACCGTCTCGGGGTTGCAGTTCACCATCACCGTCTCGAAGCCTTCCTCGCGGAAGCCGAACACGGCGTGGCAGCAGCAATAGTCGAACTCGATGCCCTGGCCGATCCGGTTCGGACCGCTGCCCAGGATGATGACCTTCTTCGCCGGCGTCGGCTCCGCCTCGCAGACCTGCTCGAAGGTGCCGTACATGTAGGGGGTGAACGACTCGAACTCCGCCGCGCAAGTATCGATGCGCTTATAGGCGGCAACCAGCCCCTCGTCCAGTCGTCGCTGCCGCACCATCGATTCGTCCACGCCGAACACGGCGGCGATATCCGCATCGCCGAAGCCGGTCCGCTTCAGCGTCCTGAGCAGGTCCGGCGACATCTCGCGGAACTCGACGAGCGACGCCATGTTGCGCAGCTGAACGATGTCGGCGAACTGCTGCAGGAACCAGCGATCCATCTTCGTCAGTTCGTGGATGGTCTCGATGCTCCAGCCACGCTGCAGCGCCCGGAACACCGCCCAGAAGCGCCGGTCGCTCGGCACGACCAGCCGCTTTCGCAGCGCCGCGTCATCTTCCTCTTCCGCGGCCGTTTCCGGAGACGCGTCGAATAGCGAACCGAGCTTGCCGAGCTCCAGCGATCGCACGGCCTTGAGGAACGCCTCCTTGAACGTGCGGCCGATCGCCATCGCCTCGCCGACCGACTTCATCTGCGTCGTCAGCGTGCGATCCGCCTGCGGAAACTTCTCGAAGTTCCAGCGCGGGAACTTGACGACGATGTAGTCGATGGTGGGCTCGAACGACGCCGGCGTCAGGCGCGTGATGTCGTTCGGAATCTCGTCGAGGTGATAGCCGAGGGCGAGCTTCGCGGCAATCTTCGCGATCGGAAAGCCGGTGGCCTTCGACGCCAGCGCCGACGAGCGCGACACGCGCGGGTTCATCTCGATCGCCACGATCCGGCCGTCGTCCGGGTTGATGGCGAACTGGATGTTCGACCCGCCGGTCTCGACGCCGACGCGCCGGATGATGCGGCGGGCGATGTCGCGCATGCGCTGGTATTCCTTGTCGGTCAGCGTCAGCGCCGGCGCCACGGTCACGGAGTCGCCCGTATGCACGCCCATCGCGTCGATGTTCTCGATCGAGCAGATGACGACGAAGTTATCCGCGACGTCGCGCATCACCTCGAGCTCGTATTCCTTCCAGCCGATCACCGACTCCTCGACGAGGATCTCGTGCACCGGGCTGAGGTCGAGACCGCGCCCGGCCAGCTCACGGAACTCCTCGATGTTGTAGGCGATGCCGCCGCCGACGCCGCCCATCGTGAAGGAGGGCCGGATGATCGAAGGAAAGCCAGTGTCCTCGACGAGCGTGAGCGCTTCCTCGAGCGTGCGGGCCACGCCGCTCCGCGGGACCTCGACGCCGATCTCCTCCATCGCGTTGCGGAACAGGAGCCGATCCTCGGCCACCTTGATCGCCTCGATCGACGCGCCGATCAGCCGGACGCCGTATTTCTCGAGAATGCCGCGTTCCGCCAGGGCGACCGCGAGGTTGAGCGCCGTCTGTCCGCCAACCGTGGGCAGCACCGCGTCCGGCCGTTCCTTGGCGATGATCGCCTCGGCCATCTCCGGCGTCAGCGGCTCGACATAGGTGCGGTCCGCCATCTCCGGGTCGGTCATGATCGTGGCCGGGTTGCTGTTGATCAGCACGACCTCGAGCCCCTCGGCGCGCAGCGCCTTGCAGGCCTGTGTCCCCGAGTAGTCGAACTCGCAGGCCTGACCGATCACGATCGGCCCCGAGCCAATCACGAGCACACGTTTGATATCAGTTCGTCTGGGCATCGTAATAGTCAGCAGTCGGCAGTCGGCAGTGGGCAGTGGGCAGTCAACAGTCGGCAGTCAACAGTCGGCGTTCGGCAGTCTGGAGCATCTCACTGCCCACTGCCTACTGCCCACTGCCGACTGTCCACTCTCACTATCGTTTCTCCATCGACTCGAGGAACTCGCGGAACAGGTAATCGGCGTCGTGCGGGCCGGGCGACGCCTCGGGGTGGTACTGCACCGAAAAGATCGGCTTCGTCGTGTGCCGGAATCCTTCGACGGTGCCGTCGTAGAGATTGAGGTGCGTCACGCGCACGTCGGCCGGGAGAGTATCGGGATTGACCGCGAAGCCGTGGTTCTGGGAGGTGATCTCCACCTTCCCGGAGTCGAGCTGCTTGACGGGATGATTCGCGCCGCGGTGACCGAACTTCAGCTTGAACGTTTCGGCTCCGAGTGCGAGGCCGCAGATCTGGTGCCCGAGACAGATGCCGAACATCGGGATATCGCCCTGGGCGAGCTGCCGCACGTTGTCGATCGCGTACGGCACCGCGGCGGGATCGCCGGGGCCGTTGCTGAGGAAGATGCCGTCGGGCTCAATCGCACGGAGATCGGCCGCGGGCGCAGTCGCCGGAAACACGTGCATGTCGCAACCGTAGGCGTCGAGCCGGCGAAGGATGTTCCACTTGATCCCGAAGTCGTAGGCGGCGACGCGCAGCCGGCGGCGCGCCCGATGCTCGGGGGCAATCGCAAACTCCTGATGATCGGCTTCGCCGGACGTCGCCGCGCGCTCGCGCCACGAGAACGCGCTGTCGCAGGTCACGCTTCGCACCAGATCGGATCCTTCCATCTTCGGAAGGTTCCGCGCCTTCTCGACGAGCTCGAGCGGATCCACCGGTCCGGTCCCGATTACGCCGCGCATCACCCCGGCGGTCCGGAGCACACGCGTGAGCGCGCGGGTGTCGATGTCGGAAATCGCCACGATGCCGTGGCGCACGAGGTAGTCGCGCAAGGTCGAGTCGGAACGCCAGTTGCTCGCGACCGGTGACGATTCGCGGACGATGAAGCCGGCGACGCGCGGCGACATGGACTCCGCATCGCCCGGCGTCACGCCGTAATTGCCGATCTGGGGCGCCGTCATCGTGACGATCTGGCCGGCGTAGGACGGGTCGGTCAGTACTTCCTGGTAGCCGGTCATGCTGGTGTTGAACACCACCTCGCCGCGCGCCTCACCCGCCGCGCCGGCGGCGATGCCTCGGTACCAGGTTCCATCTTCCAGGGCCAGAATCGCATTCATCAGCGGAGCATCACCTCATCCGGCCGGCCTGCGCGGCCAGCCAATGCATGATTATTCATCATCCTGAGTAAATATTCACCTGCCCGGCACACACCGGACCTTCCGGGGCACGACCGGCGTCTCAATCGGCGGCTGATCTGTCAGCAGGGAGTCGGGGCCCGGAAGGGCATTGGATCTTAGCACGTAAGTACTGACCAACCAATGTGTTACGTCTATCAACGCGCGTGCCGTGACCGCGCCGTGACAGGCGTCGAGGGGCGCGTCGGCGCGCCTTGACAGCTTGCGCAACCGTCTGCGAGAGTAGCCGCGGTGCTCCCCCAGTCAGGACTGGCTACGGCCGCTCGCCTGCCGATCGACATTCGTCGCTTCCCGTGGATTCGCCGCCTGGCGGCTGATTACGCGTTCGCGTACGACAACGTCGCCGGGTTCTTCGCCGGCAATCCGGGCGAGAGCGAGGCCTGGCGCGCGGCGATTGCCCGCACTCAGCAGCACCCACGCAAACGCGAAGAGCTTGCCGCCATCCTGAAGGCGCAGCAGGAGCGTCGCGGCGCACCGCCTGAAGCGCAGATCGCCGCCCGACGGTTGAGCGACCCGAAGACGGTGGCCGTCGTGACCGGCCAGCAGGCCGGGCTCTTCGGCGGCCCCCTCTTTACATTGCTGAAAGCGCTCACGGCCATTCGCCTGGCCGAACGGGTCGAGGCGGAACAGCAGGTGCCGGCGGTCGCGGTCTTCTGGATCGACGCCGAGGATCACGACTGGAACGAGGTCAAGCACATCGGCGTGCTCGACACCGAGCTCGCGCTGGGTGGTGTGCACATCGGAGATCCGGCGGGGGCGCACACAGGGCCGGTTGCCCGCGTCGCGCTCGACGAGTCCATCGACACAGCGCTGGCCGAGCTCGAACGGCTCCTCCCGCCCGGCGACTTCACGCCCGAGTTGCTCGCCTCGTTGCGCGAGGCCTATGCCGTCGGCACCGGGATGGCCGAGGCGTTCGGCCGCTGGATCGAGTCGCTGCTCGGTCCGCGCGGGCTGATTGTCTTTGATGCGTCCGACACGGCAGCGAAGCCAATCCTGGCGCCGGTCTTCGCGCACGAAATCGAACATCACGGCGAGACCTCGCGCCTGGCGTTCGAAGCGGGAACGGCGCTGCAGGCGAAGGGCTACCACGCGCAGGTCACGCCGCAGGAAGGCAACGCGGCGCTGTTTCACCTCGATGGCGGGCGCGAGCCGATCCGCCAGCAGGATGGCCGGTTCACGATCGGGCCGGCGAGTTATACCCAGGCGGAGCTGCTCGCGCTCGTGCGCCGGAGTCCCGCCGAGTTCAGCCCGAACGTCCTGCTGCGGCCGATCGTGCAGGACACCCTGTTTCCGACGATCTGTTACGTCGCCGGACCCAACGAGCTCGCCTATCTCGGCCAGCTGCGTGGCGTGTATGCCGCCTTCGGCGTGCCGATGCCGCTGATGTTTCAGCGCACCACCGCGACGCTGCTGGATTCCAACTCGATGCGGTTCCTCCTCAAGCACGAGTTCCCGCTCGAGGCGTTGCGCGCGCAAGACGAGGCGGCGCTCAACCAGCTGCTCGAGTCACAGCTCCCTCCCGGCGTGGAAGCATCGCTCGAGGATGCGACCCGGCTCATTCAGTCGCGGATGGAGACGCTCGCCGGCGAGGTGCCGCAGATCGATCCAACCCTCGAGGGCGCGACGCGATCGACGCTTGGACGGATGCAGGACGATTTGAAGAAGCTGCACAACAAGATCATCCAGGCGGCCAAGCGGAAGGACGAGACGCTGCGCCGCCAGTTCAAGCACGCCCAGGCGCAGGCCTTTCCCGGCGGCCACCCGCAGGAACGCGAGGTCGCGTTCGTCTATTTCCTGAACCTGTATGGCCCGGGACTCGTCGAACGCCTCGGTGACGAGCTCACCCTCGACATGGGGATCCACTGGGTCGTGTCGATCTGAGGCCACGCGCCTGACTGCCCCGCTCCACCCGCGGCTGACCCACACGCACGCGGCGCTCGACGTTTCCCTTTCCCGCGATCACATGCACCGCATCCGGACACACGCCCGTGGCTGAACGCGGTCCACGCGCGTCGAAGCGGCGGACCACCCCGCGGCGCGGGGCTCGGCCCGGCTGGCTCCGCTATGTGTTCTATGCCGCGGCGGCGCTGATGGTGCTCGGCATCGGCACGCTCGCGTATTTCTACGTGTCGTATTCGCGCATGATCGACGCGCGCCTCCACGGGGAGCGGGAGCGCACGCTGCCGCGCGTCTATGCGCGGCCCGTGGAACTGCGGCGCGGACAGCCGCTCGGCGAGAGCGGTCTCGTCGCCCGCCTGAACGATCTCGGCTACGCGCAACGCGCGAACCCACAACGCCCCGGCGAGTTCGTCGTCTCCCGCAACGAAATCGTCCTGACCCCGCGCGGCGGCGAAGCGGCCGGCAAACCGGTCCGCGTCGTGTTCAACACGCCGGCACGGGCCCGCGACGCCGCATCACCGGCGCCGGTAGCCATGGGCATTCGCGAGCTGTCGGTGGCCGGCGAGGCGCGCAGCGAGGTCACCCTCGATGCACCGCTGCTGACGGCGTTGATGACGAGCGGCGGACGGCAGAAACGCCGGACGGTGCCGCTCGCCTCGATTCCCAAGCAGATGCAGCAGGCGGTACTCGCCATCGAGGACCAGGGGTTCTATTACCACCCGGGGATCAATCCGTTCCGCATGGTCGGTGCGGTGCTCACGAACGTCTTTGGCGGTCAGCGACAGCCGGTCGGCGGCAGCACGATCACGCAGCAGCTCGCGCGGATGTTCTTCCTCGCCGACGAATTCAACGCCGAGCTGCAACGCGGCACCCGCTCGTACGGACGCAAGGCGCAGGAAATCCTCATGTCGATGGTGCTCGAGCGGCGCGCCTCGAAGGATGAAATCCTGGAGCTGTACCTGAACGACGTCTATCTCGGGCAGCGCGGCTCGTTCGGCATCCACGGTGTGGCCGAGGCGGCGCGCCTCTTTTTTGGCAAGGACGTCGCCAACCTCAGTCTGGGTGAATCCGCGCTCATTGCCGGCGTGATTCAAAACCCCGGACTGCGATCCCCGTTCGCGAATCCGAAGCGCTCGATGGAGCGCCGCAACGTCGTGCTCGGTGCGATGGCCGACGAAGGATTCGCCTCCAAGGATGCGGCGGCACGTGCCAGTCGGGAGCCGGTGCAGGTCGTGGCCCGCGGCGTCGACAACGAGGCGCCGTATTTCGTCGACATGGTTGCCGAGGATGTCGCCACGACGTTCCCCGGCATCACCGCGCAGACCGGACAGGTGGACGTCTACACCACGCTCGACATGGACCTGCAGCGGGTCGCCATTGGCGCCGTACGCGACGGCCTCGCCCGCGTCGACGGACTGCTCGCTCGACGCAAGCGGCCACAGCGGGCACAAGCGGCGCTGATCAGCGTCGACCCGCGCACCGGTGAAATCCTCGCGATGGTCGGGGGGCGCTCCTACAATCAGTCGCAGTACAACCGCGCGCTGATGTCGCGCCGGCAGCCCGGATCGGTGTTCAAGCCGTTCGTGTATCTCTCTGCCTTCGAGTACGCGGCCGCAGAGGGACGTTCGGATTTGACGCCGGCGTCGCTGACCTCAGACGACCCGTCGACCTTCACCTTCGACAACCAGGTCTGGGAGCCGCGTAACTACGACGAGTACGACGGGCAGATCACGTGGCGCCGAGCCCTCGCCATGTCTCGTAACCTCGGCACGATTCACGTTGGCGAAACGATCGGCTTCGACAAGGTCGCCGCGCTCTGGCGCAAGGTTGGCGTCGGCCAGCCTCCGCAGGGCTATCCGTCGATCACCCTCGGTGTCTTCGAGCTGACACCGATCGAAGTCGCGCAGGCGTACACGCTCTTCACCAACGGCGGCTCGGTGCGACCGCTGCGCGCCATCGGCCACATCGACACCGGAGGCAAGCAACTGCGCCCGAAGGAGCCTGTCCTGCGAGCGGTTGCCCGTCCGGACACGACGTTTCTCGTGACCAACATGATGCGCAGCGTGCTCAACGAGGGCACCGGCGCCAACGCGCGGGCGTCGGGATTCACGGCGGACGCCGCGGGCAAGAGCGGCACGACCAACGATCTGCGCGATGCGTGGTTCGTCGGCTTTACGCCCGAGCTGCTCACCGTGGTGTGGGTCGGCTTCGACGACAACCAGCCGGTCTCGCTCAGCGGCACGCAGGCGGCGCTCCCGATCTGGACCGAGTTCATGAAGAACGCGACCGCCGGCCGCGGCACCTCCACCTTCACCGTTCCCGAGGGCATCACCTTCGCCGAGATCGACCGTGATACCGGCAAGCTCGCGCTCCCCACCTGCCCCCGCACCTACAACGAATCGTTCCTCACCGGGACCGAGCCGACTGAGTTCTGCGAGTTGCATCGCTGGTAGCACAGGGACAGGAACAGCAACTCGCCCAACTTAGAACCGGCCGTTCACACTTCCGAGTTCTCACTTCTCAGTTCGTGTTCAGGTTTCGAACCTTGCCAACCTCGAACGTCGAACTTCCAACCCACGAACCGAGAAGCGAACCCAGAACACGAACTGAGCACTGAGAACTGGGAACTGCGAACGTTCCGGTTCTTGGTTTCCGCGCCTATAATCGCTCTGTGAATCAGGAAGTCTTTGCCGCCTTGTCCGACGCCTTGACGCGTGGCGAGGAGGTGGCGCTCGTGACGATCGTCGCCTCGACCGGGTCGACGCCGCAGCGGGTCGGCGCGAAGATGCTCGTCTACGCCGACGGCCGCACGGTCGGCACGATTGGCGGCGGCTGTTACGAGGACGACGCGTTCTGGAAAGCGAAAGAGGCGATTCAGCGGCGCCGGCCGGCAACGGTCAAGTACGACTTGAACGACGACTTCGCCGAGGAATCCGGGCTGGTGTGCGGCGGACAGATGGAAGTGTTCATCGAACCGGTTGAGCCATCGCCGGACGTGTACGTGTTCGGTGCGGGGCACGTTGGGCACTCGCTCGCCCAGATGGCGCACGACGCCGGCTTCCACGTGCACGTCGTCGACGACCGCGAGAAATTCGCCAAACCCGAACGCTTCACGACCGGCGTTGACGTCATCGTCGACGACATCCCGACCTGGCTGTCGCAGCATCCCCTTCCGCCCACCGCGTACGCGGTGATCGTCACGCGTGGACATCGCCACGATCTGGATGCGCTGCGCGCCCTCGCGCCGGCGCAGCTGCGCTACGTCGGGCTCATCGGCAGCCGCGCCAAGGTGAAGCGGATCTACGACGCGCTGCTCGACGAAGGGATCGAGGCCGCGGCGCTTGGGCGCATCCATGCGCCCATCGGACTCGACATCGGTGCCGTGACCCCGCAGGAAATCGCGGTCAGCATCCTCGCCGAACTGATCGCCGTCAAACGCGGCAAGATCGACGGCCAGGCCCACGGGGCCGCCAGCATGCGGTGGGACGGAGCACTCAGTAAAGTCACGCGGTGACGACGGTCAGGCGCGTCGCACTCCCGCTTGCCGCGACGGGCGTCCTGCTCCTGATCTGGGCCGCGTGGCTCGCCTGCTCCGGCGGCGTCACGTTCGCGCCGTTCGGAGTCCGCATCTCGGCCGATATCGCCCGACCCCTCCTCTACGGATCGCTGCTGACCGCAGCCGGACTTCTGGCTGGAGCCTTCCCGATCGGACGTCGCGATACGACATCCGCCAACCGAATCGCCGCGCGCCTCGCGGCGTTCGTGTCGCTCGCGACTCTCCTTCTCGGCATCGCGTATGGCAGCCGCGTGGCGGCAGGCGCGGATGCGTACGGCTATGTCAGTCAGGCCGCGCTCTGGCGTAACGGTGCGGTGGCCGTCCCCTCCCCGCTCGCCACGACGGCGCGATGGCCCGATGCGCCGTGGTCGCTCACCCCACTGGGCTACAGGCCGGCCGTGACCGCGGGAGCGATGGTTCCGATCTATCCAGCCGGGCTGCCGCTCACGATGGCCGCGGCCGAGGCGATCGGTGGCGAGCGTGCCGCCTATGTCGTCGTCCCGTTGCTCGGAGCTGTTGCTGTCTGGCTGACGTTCGTCCTCGGACGCGTGCTGGCCGGTGCCGCGGCAGGCCTCCTTGCGGCGGTCTCGCTGGTCGCCAGCCCGGCGTTCCTGTTTCAATTGATGCTGCCGATGAGCGACGTGCCCGCGATGACGTGGTGGCTCGCGGCGATCGTCGGAGCCGCGGACGGCCGTGCCCCATCGCTGGTGATCGCCGGCGTGAGCACCGCGCTCGCCGTGCTCACGCGCCCGAACCTGGTGTTCCTCGCGATTCCAGTTGGCGTCCTGGTCGCGCTCGTGGCGACCGACGCGGCTCAACGTCGACGTCGCGTGCTCGTCTGGGGCGCGCTGGCGAGCGTCGGGGCATTCGCGGTGGCCGTGATCAACGCGCGCTTGTACGGATCGCCGCTGTCATCGGGGTACGACCGGCTCGACAATCTCTATTCGTGGGCGTTCATCTCGCCGAACACCGTTCGTTACGGAGGTTGGCTCCTCACGACCCAGACACCATTCATCGCGGCCGGGGTGCTCGCACCATGGCTCCTGCGGCGTCAAGGGCAAGACCGCAACAGTGTCACCGCGTTGTGGGCGCTGATATTCGCCGCGGCGGTCATCGCCGCCTACCTGGTGTATCTGCCGTTCGACAACTGGACGTTCCTGCGTTTCCTTCTGCCCGCGTACCCGCTCCTCCTCGTCTCCGCGGCCGTGGCGGCTGCGACACTGACGGCGTCAGCGCCGCGGCGGCCGGCGATTCTGGCCGCCCTCGCGCTGCTCCTCGTCACGCACGGCTTGTGGCAGGGACGTCTTGCCTTCCGCGTGGCTCGAGACGAGTCGCGCTACAAGGCCGCGGCCACCGTCGTCTCCCGCCTGACGCCTGACGCGGTCGTGGTCAGCAACCTGCACAGCGGCAGCGTGCGGTACTACGCGGATCGTCTGACCCTCCGATACGAGTGGTTGGGTGCCGATGCGTACGCGCCGGCCTTGCAGTACTTTCACGACCGCGGCCGGCCAGTCTACGCATTGCTGGACGAGGCGGAAGTGCCCGATTTTCGTGCGCGGTATGCCGGCGTGACCGACTTGCATTGGATGGATGCTCCGCTGGCCGTGATTGCCAACCGCGTCTACCTGTATCGCGTACCGTAGCCATCTCATGCCGTCGTTCCTCATCCGCAACGCCACCATCCTGACCATGAACGACCGGATGGACCTCATAACCGGCTCGGTGTCCGTGCGCGATGGGCGAATCGCCAGCGTCGGCCTCGAACCGGAGGCGACCCACGACGTGGTGATCGACGCCGGCGGCGACTACCTCCTTCCTGGCTTCATCCAGACGCACGTGCACCTCTGTCAGACGCTCTTCCGCGGGTACGCGGACGATCTGCGGCTGATGGAGTGGCTGCGCACACGCATTTGGCCGATGGAGGCCGCGCACGACACCGCGTCCCTGCGCGCCGCGGCACGGCTCGCGTGCTACGAGCTCCTGCGCGGCGGCACGACAGCGGTGCTGACAATGGAGACCGTGCACGAGACGGAAGTGGCGTGCGAAGCGGCTGCCGAGAGTGGCATTCGCGCCACGATCGGCAAGTGCATGATGGATGCGCCGCATCCCGATACGCCGGTGCGCCTGCACGAGTCGATGGCGCGCTCGATCGACGAAAGCCTGGCCCTGCGGCGCGACTGGGACGGCTCGCATGGCGGGCGGATCCGCATCGCATTCGCGCCGCGGTTCGCGGTCACCTGTTCGCGTGACCTGTTGGAAGCGATCGCAGCGCTCTCAGCCGACCACCATGCGCTCGTCCACACGCATGCGTCGGAGCAGCGCGAGGAGATCGACCTGGTGCGTGAGCTCACCGGCCGGGCGAACCTCGCCTACTTCCATCACGTCGGACTGGCCTCGTCTCGCTTGTGCGCCGCGCACTGCGTGTGGGTCGATGACGAGGAGCAGGACCTGATCGCCGCACACGACGTGAAGGTGATGCACTGCCCCGGGTCGAATCTCAAGCTCGGATCCGGGATCGCGCCTGTCACCGAGATGCTGGCGCGCGGCATCTGCGTGTCGCTGGCGGCGGACGGGGCGGCGTGCAACAACCGCCTCGACATGTTCACCGAGATGCGGCTGGCCGCCACGCTGCAGGCCGTGAGGCGTGCGCCCGGCGCGCTCCCGGCGCGCGAGGCCCTCGTCATGGCCACGCGCAACGGTGCTCGCACGCTCGGTCTCGAGAGGGAGATCGGTTCAGTCGAGACGGGCAAACGGGCCGACTTGATCCTCGTCGCACGAAAGTCGCCGCACCTGGCGCCCGACGTCGACCCCTATTCGACGATCGTCTATGCGGCGGGGCCTGACGACGTCAGGCTGACCATGGTCGATGGCGTGGTTCGCGTGAAGGATGGCTCGACGACGTGGGTGGATTCCGCTGAGATCGCCGCCGACGCGGCACGGCAGGCACGAGCCCTAGCCCTGCGAGCGGGACTGTAAGTGCCGCGGTCCGTTCGCTATAATTGGATTCAGCCCTAATTGGCTGAATCCCAATGAGTTCCTTCGAACTGTCCGACCGGTCGAGACGACTGCTCAGCACCCTCGTGCGCGAGTACGTCGAAACGGGCGAACCCGTGTCGTCGCAGGTGCTTGCGCGGGATAGCGGCCTCGGCGTGTCGTCGGCGACCGTCCGCAGCCTCCTGGCCCAGCTCGAGGACGGCGGCTACGTGCGGCAGCCCCATACCTCGGCCGGACGAGTGCCGACCGATCGGGCCTATCGGGTGTTCGTCGACCAGCTGCTCGAAGACCGGAAGCCGGTCCGCCCGTCCGCGAATGTCGAGATCCAGCTCCGTCAGCACGCCGCCGGAGCGCCGCTCATCGATCAACTCCTGGCGAGCGTCTCACACATGGTGGCCAGGTCCGCGCGCCAGGTCGGCTTTGCGATCGCCAACAGCCCGACGGCCGTTTTGCAGCGTATCGAGTTCGTTCCCCTGGGTGGACCGCGTGTGCTCGTCGTGGTGGTCTCTCGCGGCAGTCAGGTCACGCAGAAGGTCGTCGATGCCGGAGAAACAGTGTGCCCGGACGATTTGAGCCAGGCCGCGAACTATCTGAACAACGCGTTCGCCGGGCTGCCGCTGGCTCAGGTCCGTGAAGCGGTGCTGGCGAGGATCCAGCAGGAGCGAACGCTGTACGACGAGCTGCTCACCCGTGCGCTTCGGCTGGCCAAGTCCACGCTCGAAGACTGGCCGGAACAGCAGGCGTTCCATGTGGAAGGCGCGGCCGCACTGCTCGACGAGTCCGCTCATGACAGCGTCTCGTTGCCGACACTGCGCGCACTGCTCGAGATGATGGAGGAGAAGGAGCGGTTGCTGCACCTGCTCAACCAGTACATCGACGGCCCTGGACTCACGATCGTCATCGGCGCCGAACATGCCGCACCCGATCTGCGGTCGTTCAGCCTGATCGCGTCGACTGCGGTGGATGGCACCACGATCCGCACGGTCGGGCTCATCGGTCCGATCCGGATGCACTATCCCCGGGCGATTGCACTGGTCGATGGCACGACGCAAGCCGTGTCGCGGGTGCTGCGCGAGCATTAACGGCGCCGACGGACCGGGACGATCGAACCTCGTGGCGACGAGTGATGCCACGACGGGTGAGTGCGATGCCGGTCTCGAACGCGCAACATCATCAATCACAGAAGTCCCATGAGTAACGAACCCGTCAACGAACAGGATCTCTCCGAGCAGAACGAGGCGGCGGCGAACGGTCCGGCCGAAGCCGATCCGATCGAAGAGCTGCGTCGCGAGAAGGATGCCCTGCAGGACCGGTTGCTGCGCACAGCGGCCGAATTCGACAACTACCGCAAGCGGATGGAACGCGAGCGCGGCGAGTTCGCGGCTTATGCGTCAGGCGAAGTCCTCGCTGACCTGCTGCCCATCATCGACAACTTCGAGCGCGCCCTTCAGGCGCCCGCCGGCGATCAGGACGCGTTCCGAAAAGGGATCGAGCTGATCCACAAGCAGATGCTCGACCTGCTCCGGAAGCGCGGCGTGAAGCCGATCGACGCGCTCGGCGCGACCTTCGATCCGAACTTTCACCAGGCGGTGATCCACGAATCGAGCGACGCGCACCGTGAGGGCGAGGTCATGCAGGAGTTGCAGCGCGGGTACATGCAGGGTGACCGGCTGCTGCGGCCAGCGATGGTGAAGGTGGCGAAAGCGTGAGCAAGCGCGACTACTACGAAGTTCTGAGCGTCTCGCGGACGGCGACCGACCAGGAGATCAAGAGTTCCTATCGCAAGCTGGCGCTGAAGTTCCATCCCGATCGCAATCCCGGCGACAAGGCGGCGGAAGAGCATTTCAAGGAAGCAGCCGAAGCGTACTCCGTGCTCGCGGACGCCGACAAACGCCATCTCTACGATCGCTTCGGGCATGCGGGGCTCGGCGGCGCGGCGAGCGGCGTCGACCCCACGGTCTTCACCGGCTTCGAGGACATCCTCGGGGGCCTCGGGGATATTTTCGGCTTTGGCGATGCGTTCGGCGGCGGCAGACGCCGGAGCGGACCCCAGCGTGGCGCGGACCTCCGCTACGACCTCGAGATCTCGTTCGAGGAATCCGCCAAGGGCATCGAAACCTCGATCCAGATTCCGCGGCAGGAGTCGTGCGAGACCTGTCACGGCACCGGCGCGGCCGCCGGCTCGAAGCCGACGACGTGCCCCCAGTGCCACGGTCGCGGTCAGCTGCGTTATCAGCAAGGCTTCTTCACGGTGGCGCGCACGTGCGGCCACTGCCGCGGAACGGGGTCGATCATCTCGAAGCCGTGCGCGACCTGTCACGGCGCGGGACGCGTCGGGAAGGACCGCAAGATCACCGTCCGGATTCCCGCGGGTATCGCCACCGGCCAGCGGCTGCGCCTCACCGGCGAGGGAGAAGCCGGACCCGCGGGCGGGCCGGCGGGCGACCTGTACGTCGTCATTCACGTCCAGGACCACGCGTTCTTCCAGCGGGATGGAAACGACCTCTATTGCGAAGTCCCGGTGCACTTCCCCACCGTGGCGCTCGGCGGCGAGATCACCATCCCGACCCTCGACGGCGAAGAGCCGTACTCGATTCCTCACGGGACAGAGAGCGGCACCACGTTTCGGCTCAAGGGACGTGGGATGCCTGATGTGAGTGGCCGCGGCCACGGGGACCTGCTGGTCACCGTGAAGGTCACGACACCGAAGAAGCTCACGCGCGAGCAGAAGAAGATGCTCGAGCAGCTCGCGGAGTCGCTGCCGAAAGAGAAATTCGAACCGACCCCGCGCGAGGATCAGGACGACAAGGGCATTTTCGAGCGCGTCAAGGACATCTTCGGCTAGGGATGTCCGACGACCACCAGACTCGACCGGATCGTCATGGTCCGGTCCGGACCTGGCCGGCACTTGACGTCCACGGCCTTGCCCCGGCAAGCGACGAAGCGGATGTTTCGACGCAGCCAGCGTCCGCCCGGCGAGACCTCCTCGAAGCGGCCCTGACCGATTTCGATGTCACTGCAATTCAGGAGACGTCGCCGACGTCCTGGCGCGTGTTCTTCATCACGCCGGGTGGTCGCGATACCGCCGCCTCCACACTTCCCCGCGAGTTTCCGGCCCTGACGTTCGCGTCGCTCGATGTCCCCGATGACGACTGGGCCGCACGCTCGCAGGCCAGCCTTACCGCCGTCTGCGTCGGCCGGATCATCGTCTCGCCGCCGTGGGCGGTCGAGGATGCCATCGCCGAGAGTGGTCCCGCGCAGCCACCGCTTGTCCTCGTGATCCAGCCCTCGATGGGATTCGGCACGGGACATCATGCGACGACGCGGCTATGCCTCGCTGCGCTGCAAGGCATCCCACTCCAGGGACGGACGGTGATCGACGTCGGCACCGGCTCCGGCGTGCTCGCGATCGCGGCGAGCCTGCTGGGCGCATCGGATGTCGTGGGGCTGGATGACGATACCGACGCGATTCAGGCCGCACGGGAGAACCTCGACCTGAATCCTGCCGCGCGGGTGACTCTCGATATCGCGGACGTGCGTGCCAGCGCGGCTCGGACCGCGGATGTCGTCCTCGCAAACCTCACCGGCGGGCTGCTGCTAAGCGCGGCTTCCCGAATCCGGGGATTGGTCGCTCCGGATGGCACCTTGATTCTCAGCGGGCTGATGGAACCGGAGGAGCACGACGTGCTCGCGGCGTTCGATCGGCACACGGTTGTGAGCCGGCAACAAGAAGACGAATGGCTGTGCCTGACGCTCGCGGCACCTGCGTAGCTCTCGCCCCTAAAACTCCTTCCAGAGCGTGAACAACGCGGCGATCGCGACGAGCGGCACCGTCTCGGCGCGGAGCGTCCGGCCGCCAAGGGTCACCTTCCGATGCGCTCCCGCCTTTTCAATCTCGGCCGGCGACCATCCACCTTCCGGCCCGATCACCAACGTGGCGTCCGTGGCTGGCGTGTCCAGCGCCGAGAGCGACACAGCTGCTCCCGCCGCCGACGGTTCGGTGCAAAAGAGCGGCACGGTGGCGCCGGTGTCCATCCCGGCCAGCAGCGCGTCGAATGAAATGGGGGTTAGCACCTGCGGGACCACGGCGCGACCGCACTGCTTCGCTGACGACACGGCGATCCGCTCCCATCGCTCGCTTTTCCGACCGCGCTCGAGCGCGGCCAGACTGACCTCCGTGCGATCGGTGACGATCGGCTGAATGGCCGCGACGCCGAGCATCACCGCATCCCGCACCACGTCGTCCATCTTGTCGCCCTTGAGCACCGCCTGCGCGAGCGTGATGGCCACGCGCGGTTCAGCCGCGGCGGCCCGCGGTGCGCCAACGCGAACGCTCACGTCATGCTTCGCGATGTGCTCGACCGTGGCGTCGAACTCGTGACCGCGCCCATCGAACACGCGAACCGCGCTGCCGGCGGTGAGGCGAAGCACTCGGGTGAGGTGCTCGGCCTCTTCGCCGGGCAGTGCGATCACATCGCCAGGCTCGCGAGCGGCGGGCGCGTAGAAGCGCGCATTCATTGACGGCGATTATCTCGCACAGTGCACAAAGCTAAAGCTTTGTGCCACGTACGAAGCGGTGCGCACGTACGCCTTCTGGTGGCGCAAAGCTTTAGCTTTGCGAAGACACGTACGTATCGACTGCTATACTCGCTCGTCCTCATCATGTTTTTGCGCGGCCAGATGATCGGCAAGTACCGCATCCTGTCGCCGCTCGGCAGCGGCGGCTTCGGCAGCGTCTTCCTTGCCGAGGATTCCTGGATCGACAAGAAGGTCGCGATCAAGGTGCCGCACAAGCAGCAGATCGACTTCGGCGACATGCTGAAGGAGCCGCGGCTGCTCGCCTCTCTCAGTCACCCGAACATCGTCACCGTGCTCACCGCCGAGAAGGAAGAGGGCGTCTTCTTCATCGTCATGGAGTACGTGACCGGCGTCACCCTCGAGCACATCATCATGCAGGAGGGCGCGCTCGACCTGCCGCGCGCGCTCGACTACACCTGCCAGATCTGCAACGCCGTCGACCACGCGCATCAGGCCGGCATCCTGCATCGCGATCTGCGGCCCGGCAACATCCTGATATCGGACAGCGGATTGCTGAAGGTCACTGATTTCGGCACCTCGCGGTTTCTGGAGATCGCCGCGCACGGCACCACGGTGATTGGCAGTCCGCCGTACATGGCGCCGGAGCAGTTCTACGGCAAGGCCGTCTTTGCCAGCGATCTGTATTCCGTCGGCGTGACGATGTATCAGATGCTGACCGGGACGCTGCCGTACGACACGCCGGCGCCTGCGGATATCGAACGGCTGATGCGCGGCGAACTGGTGACCGCGCCCCGCATCCGCAACGCCCGCATCCCGAAAACCATCAACGACATCGTCATGCGCGCGCTGGCGCCGGACCCGAAGCTGCGGTATCAGCGCGCGGCCGACCTGCTGCAGGATGTCCTCGCCGCACGCGAGCCCGCGCCGCGCAAGGCCGAACGCGGCGGCAACCCCGCGGCGGGCCCGGCAGGCTCATCGGGCGACCGGGTGGCTGATATTCAGTCCCGGCTCAAGGCTCGCGAGACGCCGCAACCCTCGTTCTGCTGGCATTGCCGCAAGCCGCTCCAGGCCCGCACGTCGCGCTGCCCGTTCTGCGGCGAGGCCCAGTAGCACCCCTCCGCTCGGACGCGCCGAAAGGCTGCGCGGCGCATTCCCGCCGCGCCCTTTGTCTGCCTCACATTTCACGCCGCCGGCGCGGCCCGTATTACCATGTCGAAAAGGAGCACTCCGTTATGGCTTTTCCGGGCACCGGCACAATCTGGATGAATGGGTCCCTCGTGCAGTGGAACGACGCGAAGATTCACGTCGCCTCGCACGTCGTCCACTATGCCAGCGGCGTCTTCGAGGGGGCCCGTTGCTACGACACCGTCAATGGCCCGGCGTGCTTCCGGCTCGATGCCCACATGAAGCGGTTGATGGATTCGGCACGCATCTACCGCATGGAGCCGCCGTACGACCAGCAGACGTTGACCGATGCGGTGCTCGAACTGATCCAGGTCAACAAGTTCCGCGCGTGCTACATCCGTCCCCTCGTCTACCGTGGCTACGATTCGCTCGGGGTCAACCCGCTGCCCTGCCCGGTGGACGTCGCCATCATGCTGTGGGAATGGGGCGCGTACTTCACGAAGGAAGCGATCGAGGAAGGGCTCGACGTGAAGATCTCGACCTGGGCTCGCAACGCGCCGAATACGACGCCGGCCATGGCCAAGAGCGTCGCGAACTACGCCAACGCCCAGCTCATCAAGATGGAAGCGGTCGCCGAGGGATACGCCGAAGGTATCGCGCTCGACACGCAGGGCAACCTGAGCGAAGGCAGCGGCCAGAACGTCTTCATCGTCCGCGAGGGCGTGATCTATACGCCGCCGATCGGCAATTCGGTGTTGTGGGGCATCACGCGCGACTCGGTGATCACGATCGCCCGCGACATGGGATTCGAAGTGCGGGAGCAGACGCTGCCGCGTGAAATCCTGTACATCGCGGACGAAGTCTTCTTCGTGGGGACCGCGGTCGAGGTCACGCCCATCCGGTCGGTCGACCGGATCAAGGTCGGCGCCGGCCGCCGGGGCCCGATCACAGAGGCAATTCAGCAGCGCTTCTTCGATATCGTCAAGGGCACGGCGCCAGACCCCTACGGCTGGCTGCAGCCCGTCCGCTCGGCTGTCAGCGCCAAATAGGGCGTTTCAGGCCGCAGAGGGGCCGGGGGACCGCCGTCCGTCCCCGCCCCTCCGTTCCTGATTCTGTATTCTGAATTCTGTATCGGGACTAGGTAGTTGTTGAAACTACTACTAGTCCGTACGCAGAACGGGCCGCCACATGGACGGCCCGGTGTTCTATCGCTTCTTTGTGGGCTTGAGGAGCCGTTGCAAGGCGGCCTCGGGGTCGTCCTTGATGACCAGCCGTTCTTCCTTCGGCCCGCGCTTCTTGGCCTTCTTGGCCGCCGTTTTGGGCATGATCCCTCAAGTGATAGAGTAAAAGGTGCCCCGGCCGGGGATCGGACCAGGACGACTTGGAAGTCACCCGCGTGCAAGGCGGGCCTGTCTACCAAAATTCCAGCACCGGGGCACACGCGCGCAACGAACGCGGCCGGATGTAGGAGCGGGGGGTCCCTAAACTCTCAACCCGCTCCTACTGCTCTTGGGCCGTCCAGCGCGACCCTTGCCCTTGTTGAGTCAACATCAACCTCCTTTCTAGCCCCATCACGCGACTGTCGCGATCAGGGTTCCAGCTATCTGGCGGGCCTTGTTCATACCGGCATTGCTGATCCGGTATCGCTTCGCTCGGCCAGTGCCAATAACGATCACGTCGCCGGAACTGCCTGCCTTTTCGAGCAGCCTATCGGCGCGACCCACGCGAAGGCCGGATACGGTAAGCCCGTCCATCACTTCGGAGCCGGTGACCGTTTCGTTGCCCCGCATCGCCTTCTGTCCGTACACGATCAGCAGGATGGCATCGTCGAGGCTCGCTGCCCGGACCGTCAGGGACACGACTCGACCCTCGACGCGCATGATTTTGTCGAGAGCCACATCGGCCTGCGTAGCCGACTCCTGACGTGGCGCCGCGCCGGTTCCGTCCGGTGGCGAAGCTGGCGGTTCGCCCTTCGCGCGAGGGGAGATGCGAGCCGCGTCTATGACGAGTTCCTTGAAGGCCTGAAACTGTTCCTTCACCACATCAGGATCGCCCTCAGCCTCGAACTCGTTTTCGCCGATTTTCAGCTTCAGCTTGTATGTGGTGGCTGTCATCCGTGTGGCCTCTGGATCGGCAGTCTATCAGTACTGGAATCTGTGTCAACGGCAAAGACATTGGCCGCAACGGCATCGGACTGCTAGAACGGCAAGAACGGCAATAACCGACTGAACGGGCAAAATGAACAAAACCGACAGAACGGACAGAGCCGACAAAATCGACATCGTTGGGCATTGTCTCGGGTGCGGAGCGCGGATGACACTATGTGGCGTTGCCTTCACGCTAGAGGTGACGTGCGATAAATGCAATAGAATCAATGTTTACGAGAACTCAAGACAGCCTGTGCGCATCAAGGATAGAGACGTTGACGTTTACGGACCGTAACGTGACACAGAAATAATATTGATATTTACTGAAAAGACGACTAGTATCTGGGCATGGTCAGAGCGAAGTCGGTAGTCCTAGAGGCGCTTCGGAATGCGGCGGTGAGCGAGCCCTTGGCGGTGGCATTTCTGGAGCAGCAGCGATGGGGAGACGCACCAGCGTGCCCGCGCTGCGGTGACGCGAACGTCTACAAGATGCTCGGGCGTGACGGGGCGCGCAATAAGGACTATCGGTGGCGTTGCATGGGCTGCAAGCAGATGTTCACCGTTCGCACCGGAACCATCTTCGAGGAATCACGCTTGCCGCTGCGCGTGTGGGTCTATGCCTTCTGGAAAGCATGCAGCAGCAAGAAGGGGATCAGCGCGTTGCAGCTCTCGCGCGAGATGGAGATCACGCACAAGTCCGCGCTGTTCGTGCTGCGTCGCATCCGTCACGGTCTAGGGGCAGACGTGGACGCGCCGAAGCTAACTGGAACGATTGAGGCCGATGAGGTGTACATCGGTGCGAGCCGCGCACGCGTGCGGCATGCGCGTGGCGAGCACGTCAAGCGCGGTCGCGGCACGGTGAAAACTCCAGTGCTCGGCATGGTGCAGCGGGACGGCGACGTGCGGTTTCGCATGATGGACCGTCTGACGGCCGACCGCATCGGCGAAGTGCTCGCAGAGAACGCAGACCATTCGTGCCGCTTGATCACGGACGAATACAACGCCTACGGGCCAGTCGGACGCGTGTTCGCAGGCGGGCACGAAACGGTGACGCACAAGATGGGCGAGTACGTGCGGAAGGGCACCGACGTTCACAGCAACACGATTGAAGGCGTGTTCTCGTTGATCAAGCGTGGCGTGATGGGCACGTTCCACAGCGTCAGCAAGAAACACATTCCGAACTACCTGAACGAGTTTGAGTTCCGCTGGAACACGCGCAAGCTGGACGACGGGCAGCGCGTAGCGAAGGCGATCCGTCAGGTGCAGGGCAAGCGCTTGGAGTACCGCGAGTCGGTCGACAACCCGCCATACCTCGTGGTGCCGCGCGGCCAGTTGGCTGCACCGCTTGAGAGGGAGTGAGGTTAGCGTGCGATCACATTATCGCTGCGAGTTTCAGTGTCGGGGCGGAATGGCATTACGAGCCCCAAGTCGCGCTTTGGTGAGCGCGCCCGCTCGCGAGAAGCGGCATAGAGCCCGGCAATTGCGACCAGGACTCCGAGAATCGCAGTTGGAAGTAGGACAGTCATTGCTTGCGCCTTCGCTCGATTAGGACGCCCACTGTCAGGAATCCACCACCGAATATCAATATGGCGGCAATCCATTCCAGTGTCAACGGCTTCGACTCGATGGCTAAGTCGAGCGGTATGAATACCGAAACCAGCAGGGCGATTTCTCGCAAGAATTCGCCAAGCATCTCGGCAACAGTCCGGCGTTCGGTTGGCATGGTTCAGTAATCGCGATATGGACACCTTCACCGTTTATTACGTTGTTAGTGATGGGTTTCGGTGCTTGGCGGCGAGGAGCTGTTCTGAACCCGAATCTGCTGGCTCGCCATTCGGATCACGCCTGAAGAAACGATTACTGAGTATCGTCCAGGCTCTGGAAACGTGGTTGCGATCAGGGTGAGGCTAAGAAACGCGCCCCCCTCAGAACCGGCGACGGCGTCACCCTGAGAGCGGACCAGAACATCTCCATTGGGTCGCTCAAGAGTGATTTGAACGGGTATCCGCTCAAAAGGAGTGCCGCGAAATTGAATCGCAACGACCATCACTGGGTGAGTGGCCGGGAACGTATTAGCAGACAGGGTTTCAAAAATACCGATGACGCACGGTTTACCGCCCTGTGCTTGGAAGGCGTAGTCGCACAGGTGCATGTATTCGACTTTGGCCATGGAAGCACAGCTTAGACAGAGCGGGGCCGTTTCAACAAGTACTCAGTCCCGTTCTGTATTCTGACCCTCTAGCCCAACCCCAGGTCCCTACTCGCCGGCCTGCCTCGGCCCGATACACTGAGGGCCATGCACGTCAACGACCTCCTGAAAATCGCCGTCGACAGCGGCGCGTCGGACCTTCACCTCAAAGTCGGCAGTTATCCCATGATGCGGGTGCGCGGCACCCTGGTCACCGCCGCCCAGGAACGCCGGCTTGATCACGACGACATGATCGCGATCGAGGCGGCCGTGCTTCCGACGCAACAGCGCGAAAAGTTCAAGGAAAACCACGAGGTCGACCTCGCCTACAGCGTCTCGGGGCTGGGCCGGTTCCGCTGCAACGCCTTTCAGCAGCGCGGCACGATCGGGATGATCTTCCGTGTCATTCCGGTCAAGGTGTCGAACATCGATGAACTGCAGCTGCCGTCGATTCTGAAGAAGATCGCCGCCGAGTCGCGCGGTCTGGTGCTGGTCACCGGGACCGCCGGCAGCGGCAAGAGCACGACGCTGGCCGCGATGATCGACGAGATCAACCGTCAGCGCAGCGCGCACGTGATCACGGTCGAGGACCCGATCGAGTACCTGCACCGCGACAACCGGTCGATCATCAACCAGCGCGAGATTGGCGTCGACACGGACAGCTTTTCGCAGGCCCTGCGCAGCGCGCTGCGCCAGGATCCGGACGTCATCCTCGTCGGCGAAATGCGCGACTTCGAAACGATCGAAACGGCGCTCCTCGCCGCCGAGACGGGGCACCTGGTGCTCTCGACCCTGCACACGCTCGACGCGACCGAAACCATCAACCGCATCATCTCCGTGTTCCCGCCGCACCAGCAGAAGCAGGTCCGCCTGCAGCTCGCCAGCGTGTTGAAGGCGGTCATCTCGCAACGCCTGATCCCGACATCGGACAAGGTTGGCCGCGCGCCCGCGGTCGAAGTGCTGATCACCACCGCGCTCATCCGCGACTGCATCATGGACAAGGAAAAAACGCACCTGATCCAGACCGCGATCGCCCAGGGCACCTCCCAGTACGGCATGCAGTCGTTCGACCAGTCGATCTTCGACCTGTTCGAGAAGCGGCTGATTTCGTATGACGATGCACTTCGCTGGGCGTCGAACGTCGACGAGTTCAAGCTCCGCGTGCAGGGCATCTCGACCACCGCCGACATGGCCCGCGATCAGATGGCACGGAGCGGGCCGCAGCGCGCTCCCGAGATCACCCGTTTCGGGCGGTAGCAGGTCGAACCTGCGGCCGCGAGCCTTGGGCAGTGGCAGTGGGCAGTAAATCGTGAGTTCAGATTCTGACCGTGCCTATGTGGCGGGCCTCACCCTGCTGGCCCGGCGCGAATTGTCCGAGCGGCAACTGCGCGAACGGCTGGCGCGGCGCGAATACGCTCCCGAACTCATCGACACCGCCATTGCCCGCCTCAAGACGGAACGGGCGCTGGACGACACCCGCGTGGCGGGCGCCATGGCACGGCTCGAAATTCTCACCAAACGCCATGGCCGGCTGCGCGCGCAGCGTCAGCTGGAACACGCCGGCATCCGGTCCGATATCGCCCGCGCGGCGCTGGACGAGGTGCTGGCCGGCGTCGATCAGGACGCCGTGCTGACCGCCGCACTGGGACGGCGGTTGCGCGGCGACCGCACTATCGAAGACGAAGCGGAGTTCAGGCGGCTCTATCGCTTCCTCATCGGCCAGGGATTCGACAGCGAGCGCGTCCTGCGCGCCCTGAAGGCACGCCGGCACGGATAAAATAGCGGTAATGACCGCTAACGAGATCCGTCGCTCGTACCTGAAGTTCTTCGAGCGTCACGGACACCGGATCGTCCCCAGCTCCCCGCTCGTCCCGCACGACGATCCGACGCTCCTCTTCACCAACGCCGGGATGAACCAGTTCAAGGACGTCTTTCTCGGCCGAGAGCGTCGCGACTACACGCGGGCAACGACGTCCCAGAAGTGCATGAGGGTGAGCGGCAAGCACAACGACCTCGACAACGTCGGGCCGTCGCTCCGGCACCACACCTTCTTCGAGATGCTCGGCAACTTCTCGTTCGGCGACTATTTCAAGGCGGAAGCGATCCCCCTGGCGTGGACACTGCTGACCGAGGAGTGGAAGCTTCCGGCCGCACACCTGTACGCGACGGTCTTCAAGGGGGACGGGGCGGTTCCGCGCGACGGTGAGGCCTACGATATCTGGCGGCGCTTCCTGCCGGCGGACCGGATCGGCGAGCTTGGCGCCGCCGACAACTTCTGGCAGATGGGCGAAACGGGCCCCTGCGGCCGCTGTTCCGAGATCTACTACTACCGCGGTGCGCAGGTGCCCTGTGGCGATGAGGCTGCCGGCCGCGCCTGCCGGGGTCTCGAGTGCGATTGCGATCGCTACGTCGAAATCTGGAACAACGTGTTCATGGAGTTCGACCGTCAGGCGGACGGCCGCCTGCAGCCGCTGCCGGCGCCGTCGATCGATACCGGCATGGGGCTGGACCGCGTCACGGCGGTGATTCAGGGGAAGCTGTCGAACTACGACAACGACCTGTTCACGCCGCTACTGCTCGCCATCGCCGGCCTCGCGCGCGTACCGAGCCTGCCGGTGGATGCCTCCGAGCTCACCGCCGTGCTCGCCAACCACATGAGCCCCGAAGCGATCTCGACCCGCGTGATCGCCGATCACATGCGGTCGATGACGTTCCTCATTGCCGATGGTGTGGTCCCGTCGAACGAGAAGCGCGGCTACGTGCTGCGCAAAATCATGCGGCGCGCCATGCGCCACGGCAAGCGGCTCGGCATGACCGACCCCTTCCTGCACCGGCTGGTCGACACCGTGACGGAGACGTTTGGCGAGGCGTACCCGGAGCTCGTCGCCGGGCGCGCGGCGATCGTCCGTGCGATCAAAGGTGAGGAAGATCGATTCGATGCGGTGCTGACCGACGGCCTGCCGCGACTCGAGCAGGCGCTCGACCAGGCGGAGGCGGGCGACCGGGTCGTCCGCGGCGACGTCGCCTTTCGTCTCTACGACACGTTCGGGCTGCCACTCGATTTCATCGAGGACATGGTCGACGACCGCAAGCTGGCCTTCGATCGCGCCGGCTTCGAACAGGCGATGTCGGGACAGCGCGAAAAGGCGCGCGCCAAGAGCAGCTTCAAGGTGGCAAGCGAGGGCAAACCCTGGGATGTCCCGCCGGATCAGGCTGAGACGCTGAAGACCGCCGAGGATCGTTTCCGCGGCTACGAGACCACGGAAACTCCGGCCACTCTGGTCGCACTGTTCCGCGACACGGGCGAACGATATGAGGCGGTCGAGGAACTGCGCGAGGGGCAGGACGGCTTCGCCCTTCTTTCCGAGACGCCGTTCTACCTCGAGGCGGGCGGACAGGTCTCGGACGTGGGGCGCATCCAGGGACCAGGAGGCGAAGCGTCGGTGCAGACGGTCTCGCGTGGACCACAGTTCGGGCCGCGCCTGCATGGGATCCACGTGACCTCTGGCGCGTTGCGCCGCAGCGACTCCGTCGCGGCGGAGGTGACCCGCACTTCACGCGATTCGACCCGGCGTAACCACACCGCCACTCACCTGCTCCATGCCGCCTTGCGCTCGGTGCTCGGCTCGCACGTCAAGCAGGCAGGGTCGCTCGTCTCACCGGATCGGCTGCGCTTCGACTTCGCCCACTTTTCTCCGGTCACGCCGGAGCAGATCGCCGAGATCGAACAGATCGTCAACGAGCAGGTGCTTCGCAATACGCCGGTAACGACCGAGATCCGATCGACCGAGGAAGCGATTGCTGCGGGCGCGATGGCGCTCTTTGGCGAGAAGTACGGCGACAAGGTGCGCGTCGTCTCGGTGCCCGGCTTCAGCACAGAACTATGTGGCGGCACACACGTGCGCGCCACCGGCGACATCGGCCTCTTTGCCATCGTCGCCGAAAGCGGCGTCGCGGCTGGCGTTCGCCGTATCGAAGCGATCACGGGACTCGACTCGGTGCGCACGTTCCAGCGTGACCGGGATGAGCTTGCGAGGTTCGCGGCCGCGCTGGCGGTACGTCCCAACGAGATCGGAGCGAAGCTGGCAAGCCTGCAGGACGAGAACCGGCGGCTTGCGCGTGAGCTGCAGCAGGCCAGGATGAAAGCGGCGCTCGGCGGGAGCGGCTCCGGATCCGGCAGCCAGGTCGAAGCCGTGGACGTGGCGGGCATCAAGCTGGTCGCGCGCGAAGTCGCCGGTCTCGACAAGGACGGCCTGCGTGCGCTCGTCGACCGGCACCGCGATCAGATCAAGAGCGGCGTCGTCATCATCGCCTCGCCGGGCGACAACAAGGTGTCAATCGTCGTGGGCGTCACGCCGGACCTGATCAAACGGGCGCCAGCCGGGCAGATCGTGAAACAGCTCGCGCCGCTGGTCGGCGGCGGGGGTGGTGGCCGGCCCGACTTCGCGGAAGCTGGCGGCAAGGACCCTTCGAAGATCACCGAGATGCTCGCCGCGAGCCGCGGCGTCGTCGAACAGATGCTGCAGGGCTGAGCCCGAGCACCTGTCATCGTTCACACCTGATTCGAGGAGACTCTCATGCGACGTGCATTGGTTCTGATGATGTCGGCGGCGATACTTGGGTGCGGCGGTGCCAAGGAGGCCACCGAATCCTCGGCGCCCGCCGCTGCGCCAGCAGCGCCGGCCGCACCGGCGGCAAAACCCGTCACCGCCGGCTGGACAACGACGGATGGCATCAAGACGCCGGAAAGCGTCTTCTACGACACCGCCTCCGGCTTCATCTTCACCTCGCAGATCGACGGAGCGCCGGACGGACGCGACGGCAACGGTCGGATCGCCAAGCTCGATGGTGACGGCAGCGTCGTCAACGCCAGCTTCACCACTGGCCTGAATGCCCCCAAAGGGCTGCGGGCGTGCAACGGCACGCTCTGGACCGCTGACATCGACGAAGTCGTCGCCATCGACGTGAACACGGGCGCGATTAAGAGCCGTACCAAGATTGCTGACGCGAAGTTCCTCAACGACGTGGCGTGTGCGGGCGACACGGCCTATGTCACCGATATGTTCGGCAACAAGATCTATGCGGTGAAGGACGGTGCCGCCACCCTGGCCGCCGAGGGCGATCTCGAATTTCCGAACGGCCTGCTCGTCGACGGCAATACGTTGATCGTCGGCGGCTGGGGCAGCCAGCCGAAGGCTGACTTCTCGACCGACGTCCCCGGTCACCTGTTCGCCTACGACATGAAGACGAAGAAGAAGACGCTGATCACGCCGAAGCCGACGGCCAACATCGATGGCCTCGAGAGCGACGGCAAGGGCGGCTACCTTGCCACCGACTACGTGGCCGGCAAGCTCCTGCACATTCTTCCGAATGGTGAGACGACGGTCGTACGGCAGTTCAAACCGGGCGCCGCCGACTTCGCGTTTCTCGCTGAACGCGGCATCCTGCTCGTTCCCCAGATGAACGAGAACCAGATTGTCGCGATCGACCTCTCCACCGAACTGAAGTAAATCCTATCGGGGGTCCGGCCTCGTGCCGGACCCTCACCTCAGGACTCCCTGATGACACGCCTCGACATTCCGACGCCGGCGCTACTCGTCGACGTCGCCGCCCTCGACCGCAACATCAGCCGGATGGCGCGTTTCTTTGCCACGCTGCCGTGTAAGGTACGGCCGCATTTCAAGGCACACAAGACGCCGGCGATCGCGCGACGGCAGCTTGCCGCCGGCTCGTGCACGGGCCTGACGTGCGCGACGGTCGCCGAGGCCGAAGTCGTAGCGCGATTCTGCCTCGATGTGCTCGTCGCCAATGAAGTGGTGGATGGCGACAAGTGTGCCCGGCTCGCAAAGCTCGCCAGCGCCGTCCGTCTGACCGTCGCGGTCGACTCCGAAGCAGGACTCCTGCAGCTCGCCAGGGCGGCCGCCGCGGCCGGAGTCACCATCGGCGTGCTCGTCGACGTCAACGTCGGACAGGAGCGCTGTGGCGTGCTCCCCGGTCAGCCTGCGCTGACGCTCGCTCGTCTCGTCGCAGGCGCGCCCGGGCTCACGCTCCGCGGGTTGATGGGATACGAGGGACATCTGCAGCCGATGCGCGATCGCGCGGAGCGGGAGGCACGTGCCAGGGCCGCCATGGCTCTACTCGTCGATTCGGCCGAACTGCTGCGCCAGCACGGGCTGCCGTGCGAGGTGGTGTCCGCCGGAGGAACCGGCACGTTCGACATCAGCGGACAGGTAGCAGGTGTGACCGAGATTCAGGCCGGTTCCTATGCGCTGATGGACAGCGACTACGGCGCCTTAGAGATGCCGTTCGAGTATGCCTGCTCGATCCTGGGCACCGTCGTCAGCCGCCCCGCCGCCGACCGGTGCGTCGCCGACTGCGGCCACAAGGCGATGACGAAGGACCATGGCCTGCCTACCGTGAAGGACCTGCCTGGCGCCACGGTCGTCTCGCTCAACGACGAGCACGCCACGATCACTCTGCACGGTGACAGCGCGGTGGAGATTGGCGACCGCCTCGAGCTGCGCCCGTCGCACATCGACCCGACGATGAACCTTCACGACGTCTGCTATGCGATGGATGGGGACCGCGTGATCGACGTGTGGCCAATCGAAGGGCGTGGCTACGCCGAGCATCGCCACGGCGTGCGTCTGTAGGGGAACAAGGGTCCGGCAGCCTGGCTGACGATTAGAACACCAGGTAGCAGAGCAGGCCGCCGACCACGCTCATCGACAAGCCCCAGATCAGCAGCCGGTTGTAGGTCGGCCGGACCTCCGCCGCATTCGCGATGCCGGCAACGCAGATTGCGCCGGTCGTGGAGAGCGGCGACATGTCCACCAGGTGGGCGCCGATGTTCATCGAGGCGGCCAGATACAGCGGATTGCCGCCGCCCAGCCGCATGATGAGTCCCGGAATCGTTGGGAGAAACGCGGGCAAGACAACGCCCGACGTGCTGCTGTAGACGGAAATGATGCCGGTCACGAACGCGATCATGCCGGTCACGGTGCTCTGCGTCGCGAACCTGGCAAGCACATCCGAAAAGAGTGCCAGCCCGCCCGTCTTTTCGAGCAGCCCGATCAGCACGGTCACGCCCGTGACCATGATGATCGGCGTCCACGGGATCCTGCGAATCGCCTGCTCGTGGTCGGCGACGCGGAAGATGGTGAGAACAATCGCGCCGGCAAATGCCGCCATGCCGATGTTGGCGTTGAGGAGAACCACGACGCCGATGACCGCCAGGATCACGGCCACCGTCAGCCAGTGCGCGGCGCCGAAGGGGCCGAGCTGATCCTCGGCTTTCTCGGCTGGTGTCTCGGAGTACGAGCGTCGAAACAGGCCGATGCCCCCGAACAAGGCGTACCCGGCGAACGCCACGAACGCATGAGCCGCGAGGTTGGTCGAGTAGTTCCAGAACTCGTGCCCGCCCAGGCCGATCTTCCCCATCAGGCCGTTGACGATGATCCCCGTCGGCGCGAAGGGCGACAACGAGCCGGCCTGGGCACCGTTGCCCACCATGATCGCCATGAGGAACGCCGGGATGCTCGCGCGCGCCGCGACCGCCATCGCCACAGGCGCGAGCATCGCCGCAGTCGACACGTTGCCCGGCCCGAGCGATGCGATGCCGCACCCCAGCAGGAAGAACATCACCGGGATCAGCCCGACGTTGCCGCGACACAACTTCACCGCGCCCCGCGCCAGGCGATCCAGGGTCCCGTTCAACTGCGCCTGCCCGAACAACAGCGTGACGCCAACGAGCATCAGGAACAGCTGCACCGGGAACGCCCCGATCACGTCGTCCAGACGCATGCCGCCGATGTACACGCCGACAATCCAAGCCAGCGCCAGCGACAGCACGCCGACATTCATCTGGGAGACGCAACTGACGACGATGGCGAGGATCAGCGCGCCGAGCGAGAGTTCTGCAAGCGTCATGTGTGGGTATCAGGAGTCGTGGCGTGGCCGGGATGAGCCGGTGAAGGATCCAACAGGGAACGGAGCAGCACGACCGGATGGACCGCATCGGCGCCGGTGAACTCACGAATCTGATGGCGGCACGACGTTCCGGCCGCGACCACGGTCGACGCCGGCTTCCGGTCGCGAATCGCCGGGAACAGTTTGCGCTCGCCGATGGCGCGCGATACGTCGTAATGCTCGCGGGCGTAGCCGAACGAACCGGCCATCCCGCAGCAGCCGGCGTCCAGATCGGTGACCGAGGCGCCGGGGACGCGCGACAGGAGTGCCCGGGCGGCGGGCAGCAGGCCCATCGACTTCTGATGACAGTGGCCGTGCAGCAGGACGTCGGAGGCACCCGGCGCGAGCGGCAGGCGATCAGCGACCGTCAGGAGGTACTCCTCCACCAGTCGCGCCTGCTTCGCGACGATCTCGGCGCGCCGTCGCGCCTCGCCGCGCAGCAGTGACGGTGCATCCTCGCGGACGGCGGACAGGCAGCTTGGCTCGCAAAAGAGGATCGGCGTTCCCGCCGCGGCGGCAGGATACAACGCGTCGGTGTTCTGCCCGGCAATCCGGCGGGCCTCGCCGAGGAGTCCCTTGGATATCTGCGGTCGTCCGCAGCAGCCGTGGGTCATGACGCCGGCCTTGACGCCGGCCGCCGTGAGCACGTCGAGCGCAGCGACGCCGATCTCGGGGTCGTAGAAGTTGGTGAAGGTATCGGCGAACAGCACCGCGTCGGCGTCGGCCGCGGCGCGCGGTGCGCGGTCCATCAGGGTGCGGCGCTCGAACTGCGGGATCTGGCGACGCCGATCGATGCCGATCAGCCGCTCGTTCAGCCACTTTGCCGGCGCCGAGCCGGCCACCCAATTCGAAAACGGAGCAAACCGGCTTCCCCACTTCGCGAGCGTCCGGGCATTTCCCAGCACGCGCGCCGACAGCGGCGTGCCATGGCGCCGCCAGTAGTCGGCGAGAAACTCGCTCTTGAAGCGCGCCATGTCGACCCCGACCGGACACTCGGCCTTGCACGCCCGGCATTCGAGGCACAGATCGAGCACCTCGTACACGCCATCGTCGCCCAGGCCGCTTTCGCCGAGGCGGCCGGCCATCGCGAGGCGCAGCACGTTGGCCCGACCCCGGGTGGAGTGCGCCTCTTCACGCGTCGCCATGTACGACGGGCACATCGTTCCTTCGAGCTGCTTGCGACACGCGCCGAGCCCGCTGCACATCTCGACGGCTCCGCCCATGCCGCCGTACTCGGAGTAGTCGAAGAAGGTCACCGGCACCGGGGTCGCGTATCCGGCGCCGTAACGGAGATTTGAGGTGATTGGCGGCGCGTCGACGATTTTTCCGGGATTGAAAATGCCGTCCGGGTCGAACGTCCGCTTGATCGTGCGGAAGGCCTCGTACAGTGTCGACCCGAACATCTGCTCCATGAACGGGCTGCGCACCAGGCCGTCGCCGTGCTCGCCCGACAGGGCCCCGCCGAACTCGAGCACCAGGTTCGCGACATCGCGCGCAATCGCCTCGAACCGCGCCACGCCCTCCCCCGTCTTGAGATTGATCACCGGGCGCACGTGCAGGCAGCCAACCGAGGCATGCGCGTACACACCGGCGGTGGTGCCGTGATGCCGTACGAGTGCCAGAAACCGATCGATATAGTCGCGGAGCCGCTCCGGCGGGACCGCCGTGTCCTCCACAAACGACAGCGACTTGTTGTCGTCCTTCATCGCCATCGACAGTCCGAGCGCCGCTTCGCGAAGGCTCCAGACGCGCGCCTGTGACGGGAGGTCGACGGCGCGATGGCAGCGATCGCCCATCCGGTGCGCGCGGAGATCGCTCTCGAGCGTGTCGAGCCGCTCAATCAGTTCGGCCTGGGTGTCGCCATACAGCTCGACGCACAACACCGCTCCGGGTTCACCCTGAATGAAGCTGTTCCGGATCGCATCGAGCGCCGGGCTTTGACGCGTGTGATCGAGGATGAAGCTGTCCATCACCTCGATCGCGGACGGCCGGTGCTGGAGGATGCGCGGGGTGGCGGCGAGAGCGTCGAGCAGTTCGGCGAACTGGATAACGAGCACCACCTTGGCGGCAGGCAGCGGCACCAGGTTCAGCTTCGCTTCGAGCACGATGCCAAGCGTCCCTTCGGATCCGACGATCAGCTTGGCGAGATTCACGCCGCGCGTCGGGTCCAGGAACTCGTCCAGGTTGTAGCCGCCAACGCGTCGCAGCACTTTGGGATAGCGCCGTCGTATCTCGTCGGCATGCGTCGACGCGAGGTCCTGAACGACGCGATAGCACTGTCCTTCCAGCGTTGTCTCGGCGGACACGGCGGCCAGTGCCGCGCCAGAGACCGGGCCGAACATCGCGATCGATCCGTCCGACAGCAGCACCTGTTGCGCCAGCACGTGATCGATGGTCTTGCCGTAGAACACCGAGCGGGCACCGCTCGAGTTGTTGGCCATCATCCCGCCGACCGTGGCGCGGCTGGCGGTCGACACGTCGGGAGCAAACCGGAGATTGTGCGGGCGCAGCGCCGCGTTCAGCTCGTCGAGGACAATGCCGGGTTCGACGCGGGCCCAACGCTCGGCGACATTGAGCTCGAGCAGCCGGTTGAGATACTTGGAGGTATCGATGATGACGCCGGCCCCCACAGCCTGGCCGGCCTGCGACGTCCCGCCGCCACGGAGCGTGACCGATGTCCGCGCCTCCGCGCAGAGCGTGACCGCGCGCACGAGCGCCTCGCGCGTCCGCGGCACCACGACCCCCAGCGGCTCGATCTGATAGACGCTGGCATCGGTCGAGTAGAGCGCCCGCGTCACAGCATCGAAGCGAACTTCGCCGTCGACCTGTTCCTCGAGCTGCCGGCGCAGTGATGCGGCGTTCACAGGGTCGCGAGACCGGCCCGCAGTCGCTCGAGCCCCTGGGCCAGTACCTTCCCGCCCGTGGCAAACGAGACACGCAAGGTGCCCTCGCCACCGTCGCCGTAGGCCGAGCCGTGAGCGACGACAACGCCATGCTGGTGCAACAGTCGACGGCGAATGTCGTCGGACGGGACGCCGGTTTCCCTCGCGTCAACCATCGTGAAGAAGCCGCCTTCGGGACGCAGGGGGCGGACCCGAGACATGCCGCTGAGCGTCGCCTGGACGAGATCGCGACGGCGTGCATACTCCGTCCGCATGTCCTCGACGCAGCGCTGATCACCCGCGAGCGCGGCCGCCGCTGCATCCTGCACGAACGTCGCCGGACCGCGGCTCGACTGCTGCAGGATCAGGAACATCGCGTTGACGATGTCGGCGCGAGCCGCGGAGTAACCCACCCTCCAACCGGGCATCGCGTAGGTCTTCGACAGGCTGTTCACGACCACACACCGCTGCCGTACCTCTGTCGAGAGCGAGGCGGGCGAGATGTGGCGGTGACCGTCGTAGACAATCGTCTCGTAGATCTCGTCGCTCACCAGCGTGAGATCGTGGCGGAGAACCACGTCAGCCACGTCGGCGAGTTCCCGCTGGGTAAAAACGGTGCCTACCGGGTTCCACGGCGTATTGAGCAGCAGCACGCGTGACGCCGGGGTGACGGCTCGTTCGAGCGCCTCCCGGCTCAGCGTGAATCTGCCGTCGACGATGGTGGCCCGGACGCGCCGCGGCTGTCCGCCGGCGAGGAGGATCGGCGAGTGATACGCGTCGTAGATCGGATCCGGGACCAGGACGTCCGCACCCTCATCGAGGAGCGCCATCAGCGCCGCATAAATCCCGAAGGTGGCGCCGGTCGTGACGAGGATCTCCGTTCCAGGGTCGTAGGTCAGCTCGTTGTCGCGGGTCAGCTTCGCGGCAATCGCCTCCCGCAGCCGCAGCTCGCCGCGGTTGTCCGGATATGAGGTTCGGCCGTCCGCCAGGGAGCGCACGGCGGCTTCGGCGATGTGTGACGGGGTGCGGAAGTCCGGCTCGCCGCGCATCAACGAGACAACGCTCTGTCCGGCGGCCTGAACCGCGCGCACCTCGGACAGGATGGCGTTGACCGCCGTCGGCCGTAGCGACGCCAGCCGCCCGCTGAGTAACGCGGTGGTCATGCCGCGCGCTCCATAGACCGTTTCCGCATCACCCGATTCCACCACATCAGACCGCCCGTGATGAACATGGCGGCCGGCACGAGCCCCAGCGGTACCCACAAGGCCTTCCACACCGGCGCGGTACGGAAGCGGCCGAAATGCAGCCGGGCAGCCGTCGCGAGCACGATGTCGCCAGGACGTTCGCCGAGGATCGCGTCCGGCGGCGAAATCCTGTCGACATACGCCGCGAACGGCTCCGGATACGCGAGGTAGATGCCCGTCAATCCCCACATGATCAGAAACAACGCGAACCAGATGCCGAGGGCGCTGTGCAGGTCCCAATTGAAGCGGATCCAGCTGGACCCACGCCGGATGGTGAGCGAGCGTCGCCAATTTCGGATCCCTGGCCACCAGATCACCAGGCCGGTCAACGCGAGCAGTGTGGTCATCGCGCTGCCGATGGCGTTGAGCACCCGTCCCTCTTCGTCAAGGAGCAGTTCGTCGTGCAGCTCCGACACCCAGTCAAGCGCCTTGACCTTGAGCGGCAGTGCATCGCCCAGATCGGCACCCGTGTAGGGGTTGAACAGCCGCTCCTTCTTCTCGCCGCCTCGCTCCAGCCAGATCTCGATGACCGGATTCCGGCGGTTGACACGGCTCCCGACGCGCGTCACCGACCATCCCGGGTAGGCACGCTGCGCCGACGCTTTCAACTCGTCCGATGACAGAGGCTTCCGGTTTGGCTCGAAGGCGGGCCGCGGCGTCTGGAACGCGCGCTCCATCTCGACGCGGTAGACCAATGCGGCGCCGGTCAGGCTCAGCATCGTCACGTACAAGCCGATGCCGATGCCGGTCCAGAGGTGAATCTGAAAGATTGCCTTGCGCAGCCAGACCGATTGCGGCTGCCGTACCCACTGCTGCCACGCGCCCATGCGTCCTCGCTGAAGCGGATCCGGAACGAGCCGCCGCGCGCGGATGGTAGCACGCGTCTCAGCCGGAGCGCTTTGTCAGCTCCTCGAGCTCGAGCCACCGCTCCAGCGCCTGTTCGAGCTCGGACCCGACTTCGTCGATGCGTGCCAGGACGAAGGAGATGCGTTCGCCGCCGGCCTTGTAGAAGTCCGCCCTGGCCGCCTCCTCGCGAAGGAGGCGCTGCTCTCTTTCCAGCTGCTCGATGCGCGCGGGCAACGCGGCGTGCTCCCGTTCTTCGTTGAACGTCTTCTTGCGCGGACGGGACCGGGCGCGGTCGAGGCGATCGGCGGCTTCGCCCTCCCGGCGGGCGGTGGAGCAGTTGTCGACCGGCTCACGCGGCACGCTCTGCGCCGACTGGCGCACGTAATCGTCGAACCCGCCGACGTACTCCGTCACGCCGCCCTCCCCGTCGAAGGCGAGCGTGCTGGTCACGACGTTGTCGAGAAAGGTGCGGTCGTGGGTCACCAGCAGCACGGTGCCGTCGTACCCGGCGATCACGTCCTCGAGCAGTTCGAGCGTCTCGATATCGAGGTCGTTGGTCGGCTCGTCGAGAACCAGGACGTTGGCTGGGCGGGCGAAGAGGCGGGCCAGCAGCAGCCGGTTCCGTTCGCCGCCCGACAGCGCCTTGACCGGCGACAGTGCGCGTTCGCGCGGAAACAGAAAGTCGGCGAGATAGCCGAGCACGTGCTTCGGTACGCCGTTCACCGTCACCGTGTCCCCGTCGCTGACGCTTTCGGCGACGGTCCGCTCGGGATCGAGCTGTTCGCGCTGCTGATCGAAATACGCAATCTCCACCCGCGACCCGCGCCGCACCTCGCCTGAGTCCGGTGCGATCTCGCCGACGAGCAGCCGTAACATCGTCGTCTTGCCCGATCCGTTGCGGCCGATGAAGCCGACGCGATCGCCCCGGAGAATGCGCGTCGACGCATCCACCACCGCCGGCACGTCACCGTAACGCTTCGTGACCTGGTCGGCGTCGAATACCATGCGTCCCGACGCGCTGCCCTTGTCGAGCGCCAGGCGCGCAGCGCCGACCGGAGCGCGAATCGCGGCGCGCTCGGCACGCAGCGCCAGCAGCGCGCGCACCCGGCCTTCGTTGCGTGTCCGACGCGCCTTGATGCCGCGGCGCAGCCACGCCTCCTCCTCCGCGAGCTTCTTGTTCAGTTTGGCGGTGTCGCGCGCTTCGTTCTCGAGCGCCGCTTCCTTGCGGGTGAGGAACTCTTCATAGCCGCCCGGCCACGACGTGAGAGCGCCGCGATCGAGATCGAGAATGCGCGTGGCGATCCGCTTGAGAAACGCGCGATCGTGCGTGACGAACATCAGCGCGCCCTGGAAGTCGCGGATGTGGTCCTCGAGCCATTGAATCGCCTCGATGTCGAGATGATTGGTCGGTTCGTCGAGGAGCAGCAGGTCCGGCTCGAACACCAGCGCCTTGCCGAGCAGCACGCGGCGGCGCCAGCCGCCAGACAGCTCGCGAAGGAGGCGCGATGCCGGCAGCGCGAGCCGCGAAATCACCTCGTCAACCTTGTGGGCCCTGGCCCACGATTCGGCGCCCGACGGCTGCAGGCCGAGCTCGAGTTCCTCCCTGACGGTGCGCGTTCCTGCATCGGGCACCACCTGGTCGAGGCGCGCGATCCGCAGGCCCGGCTGCCGCCAGACGTCGCCCTGGTCCGCCGGCAGCTCTCCGGCGATCACCTTCAGCAAGCTGGACTTACCCGTGCCGTTGCGGCCGATGAGCGCAATCCGTTCCCGGGGCTCGATTCGGAGCGACGCGGCGTCGAGAAGCTGGTGATGGCCGAAGGCCAGGGACACGCGATCCAGGGTGAGCAAGGGCATGCGTCCCTCCACCCTAACATCCCGGGCGCCAACAGCCGATACAGGGGTGACCCCTCTAGACGCCGGGCTCGGAGCTCGGCCACGCACCCATGACCAGGAAGCTGCTATTTGCCGCCTTTGTTGCCGTTCTGCTGTGGCCTGTCCAGGTCCACGCGCAGATTTACGCCTGGCGCGATATCAACGGCACCCTCGTCCTCTCCGACACCAAAATCGTCGACGGCGCGCAGACCTATGCAGTGGCGGACACGCCGTCCGTCCGCGTCACCACCCCACCGGTAGCCAGTGAACGCGGCCACCAATTCGACGCCATCGTCCAGGAACATGCCGGCCGTCACGCACTCCGGCCCGAGCTCGTTCGGGCGGTGATCCAGGTCGAGTCCGGGTTCAACCCGCGCGCCCGTTCACCGAAGGGGGCGATGGGGCTCATGCAGTTGATGCCCGCCACCGCCATGGCGCTCGGCGTGCACGACCCGTACGACCCGGCCGACAACATCCGAGGCGGCACCGCCTATCTTCGTCGCCTGCTCGATCGATTTGACGGTAACGAGGAACTCGCGCTCGCCGCCTACAACGCCGGGCCCGAAGCGGTCGATCGGTACGGCCGCCAGATTCCGCCCTACCGCGAAACGCGCGACTACGTGAAAAGGATCGGAGCGCTGCACAGCGTTTCTTCGCTTCCCGCGCCGAAGCGAATCGTGTACAAGACATTCGAGATCGTCGATGGCCGCGTCGTGCCACGCTATTCGACTCAGCCGCCTCACACCGGCACCTACGAAATCCTCCAGTAGCTCGGCGTCGCGACCTCGTCCCACCGTTCGTCCCTCACGATTCCCATCCGTAAGGAGCACCTCATGACCGGTGTCCGCGCCGCCGCGGCAACACTCGCGGCGATACTGCTCTGCGCTGTTGCTCTGCGCGCGCAGCAGCCGCCGCTTCCACCCGCACTGTCCGCTCTCGCCCAGACCGAGCGCGCATTTGCCGCCCGCGCCACCGTCGTCGGGTGGAAGCAGGCGTTCCTCGAGTACTTCGCCGACAACGCGGTCGGATTCAGTGGAGACAAGACCGAACCGGCGAAGGACCAACTGAAGGGAGTGCCTGATCCACCAAAGGATCTGCAGCTGCTCTGGGAGCCGCGCTTCGGTGATATCGCCGCGAGCGGAGAGCTCGGATGGCTGACGGGGCCGTCCACCACGATCAACCCCGCACGCAACAACGGAGCACCGCGATACGGCAACTACGCGTCGATCTGGAAGCGGCAGCCGGACGGGACGTTCAAGGTCTTGCTCGACGTGGGCATCAACGTACCGATGGAGGCGCCGTTTGCGGCCGGCTTCACGCGCGCGTTGGCCTCCGACCGGTATAAGGGCACGGACACCGTGGCCGCCGCGACGACCGCGCTGCGGAATGCGGACACCGCGCTCAATCAGGCCGCGCTCCGCTCGCAGGAGAAGGCCTATGGCGCGCGCGTCACGCCGGACGCGCGCCTGCACCGCCCGGCCGTGATGCCGCTGACTGGCGCGGCCGCCATCAGCGCCTGGGCGCGGACCCAGCCACCCTATACCGCTGCCGAGACGCGGTTCGCCGAAACCGCCCAGTCGCGCGACCTGGGATACACGTACGGGACGTTTGCGGCGCCGGTGGCGGGCGAAGGGGCGGCGCAAAAGGGCTTCTACATCCGGGTATGGGTGCGCGGCCAGAACGGCACGTGGCGGGTGGCGCTCGACGTCCTGCAGCCGCAGTAGCCGGGTTGTCCGCTATAATGGGACGTTTGTCAGCTCAGGTTCAGTACCGTTAGAGAGGATCTTCGCCCGTGGCCAAGCGCACCAAGTCCGCCCTCAAGGCAAACCGTCAGAACGTCAAACGTCGAGCCAGCAACCGCGACATGCGGTCGCGCCTCCGCACCGCGTTGAAGGCGATCCGCGCCTCCCTCGACGAGAAGGACGTGGACGGTGCCAAGAAGGCGCTCAACGCGACCGTGTCGATCGTCGACAAGATGGCCACCAAGGGCATCATCCATCGCAACACGGCCGGTCGCTACAAGTCCCGGCTGTCGGCTCGCCTCGCCAAGGCCAGCGCCTAGCTCGCACGCTCAGGGTTCCGGCGTGGCTGGCTGCGTGCCGGCCCGCGCCGACCTTCCTCCCCTCGCCATGTTGAGCATGGCGGCACGCAGGCGCACCGGCAGCGGCCGCCAGCGATGCTGATCGCCATGTGAACCTGCCGCATACGCGCGCAGCGCCCGGCGCGCCGCGGTGAGCGGCTGTACCGGTTTCGACACGGGCTCCGCAACGCGTCGCGCCAGCACGATCAAATGACGCGCATTGTGCTCGGTGCGGACGGTGTCGCGCAGCAGCGCGAACCCTGCGTCGGCCAGCAACCACTCCAGGCAGGGCACCGAATACGCCATGAGGTGCGTCTTGGAGCGGATGCAATATTTCAGGTCGCGATGCTCGCCGACCCCTTCCAGGTTCGGCAGCCGCACGAGCAGCAAGCCGCCGGGTCTCGTCGTGCGCGCAAGCTGACGCAGGATGCCGAGTGGCGCCGTCACGTGCTCGAGGACATGGCTGAGCAGCACGAGATCGAACCGCGCGTCGTCAGGAATCCCGGTGAGACGACGGTGACGGCGAAACGCCACATCGGTTGCCGGCTCAATCCCGTACGTCGTCCAGCCGACGTCTTCGAGTGCGTCGAGCATCCCTCCCAGCCCACAGCCGAAGTCGAGCACCGTGGCCCCGGCGGACGGCCGCAGCACGTCGAACTCGTGGATCAGGGGATTGAACAGCCAGGCCAGGCGCCGTGCTGACACCGCCTTCTCCTGCTCGTCCTGGCGGTGCCGGCCCCATTCCCCTTCCGGCGAGTAGACCGTGTCGAGCTCCTGCTCGCTGGGCATCGGATTCGCGAACACGACGCCGCACTGCTCGCAGCCGGAGATGAAGCCGAACTTCCAGCGAACCGACGCCGGACTGGTAATGCTCAACGGCTCGAGATTCGTAGTCGGCTGCGCACCACAGGCTGGACAGACGCGCTGCTCTCCCGGAGGCACGTAGGACGCCAGCTGGCGCGCGCGCAGCGCCGTCCAGCTCGCCTGACGCCTGATGCGATAGGGGAGCTTCGAACGGAGCCATGCCTGGTGCATCGCCTTTCGCGTCAGCATGGCGCGGCGCGCGAATTGCCGCGATGCCTCCCGGGAGCTCTGACGGACAACTTTCAGGCTGCGGAAGATTGCAGCACCGATTCCAGACATCAAAAACGGCGAGCGGGTGTTGCCTGACGGGAGCCGCACAGCTCCACGACGAGACGTTCGAGGAGGATGCGAGGATCTCCGCCGGACGATTTCAACGCGAGGTCGGTACGAAACAGCGCATCGATGGCTGGCCGCAGCCTGGAGGACGGGAGCTTTTCCGCGGCCCAGCGGATCTGCCCCAGCAGCATGTATGGAACGGCGCCTGCGTCGAGCGCCAGTCCGAGCTCGTGAACAGCGGATCCGGCGTCATCCCGGTCGATGGCGTTCGCGATCCCGAAGTTCTCCTGCGCCTCGGGGCCGGCGATGACCGCCTGCCGCACGTCGTCAACGGTGACGCTCGGGTTGCCCCACGCATACAGGATCACGCGCTCGAGACCGGCGCGCAGGCGGACGATGTCAGTTCCCGCGCGCTCGACGAGCAGCCGCACCGCCGCAGGGTCGATCTCGGTCTTTTCCTGGGCCGCGCGCGCGCGTATCCAACGCTCCGCATCGGCCGAGTCGGCGATGGTCCCGCAGTCGACGACGTGGGCACGCTTGAGCATCAACTTGAAGAGCTTGCGGCGCATGTCGACCGCGCCGCACACGAACACGACGGTTGCGTGATCGTAGGGCTTCTCGATGAAGGCCTCGAGCTTCTCCAGTTCCGCGTCGGCGGCCTTCCCTTCGCGTTTCGGAATGAACAGCCGCTCCGCGTCGAGTACCACGACGATCCGGCGGGGCGCCATCATCGGCAGGGTCGCGGCTGAATCTCGAAGCTCGTCTACCCTGGTCTCTCCGCCGTACACCCGATCGACGTTGAAGGCGCGCAGGCCTTCGTCGACCATCTCCACGAACTCAGCCGAGACAGCGGATTTCTCCACCTCGTCCGCGCCGACCAGCATGTAGAGGGGCGCCGTTTCGCCGGACGCCAGCTGCTTGCGCAGCGCGGCGGTGGTTAGTGGCGGCACTTAGTGGCGTCCACTAGAAGGCCTCGAGGATGGCCGTGACCACCGTGCGCGCGACGTCGGTCGCAATGCGGTCGAACGAGCTGCGCTCCTGGTCGAGAAACGAGGCGCCCTCGATCGCGGTGGTGCCGCGCGTCGACAGCTCGTATTCCTCCCGGAACACCAGGGCGTCGTTCGACCAGAGCACATTGCTGGTCCGCTCGTCGGTGAACTCGACCTTCATCGTCATCGTGAAGAGATAGCGCGATGCGAGCTGCTGGTCGCTGAAGGCGATTGGTGTGACGCTGATGCCCGTCACGGTCCCTTTGAGGACGGCGTCGATGCCGGATGCGTCCGGGACGACCCGATACTTGCCGCGTCCGATGAACTCGGCGCGAATCTTTTCCGTCAGCACCTGCTCGACGTTGAAGAATGTGCTCTGGTTCTGCAGCTGCGGAATGCCGACGACGCGAATGTCGGCGGGGAGAAAGGAGCCGCGGCCGGCAAGCGCATAGCCGCAGCCTGAGGTCGAAACGGCGAGGAGGGCGATGACGAAGAGGACTCCGACAGCCGTTCGGCTCACGCGGACACTGACACCCATGCTGGATCGGCTCACTGAACGACCACCGACACGAGGCGGCCTTTTGCCACAACAACCTTCTTCACCGACTTGCCGGCGATGTGCGGAGCCACCGCGGAGTCGGCGAGCGCCAGCCGCTCGAGCTCGGCGTCCGTGGTTTCGGCCGCGACAGTCAGCCGGCTCCTCACCTTGCCGTTCACCTGCACGGGGATCACGATCTCGTCGGCCTTCGCCACTTCCGGGTTGAAGGCAGGCCAGCTGGCAGCCTGCAGCCCGGTCTCGTGGCCCAACATTTCCCAGAGCTCTTCAGCCGTGTGCGGCGCGAACGGCGCGAGCATCCGCACGAGCGCTTCCAGCGATTCACGTACCACGCAGATGGTCTGCGCCCGCTCGGCCTCGCCGACGTGCGCCACGTCCTCTTCAGCGTGCCGGCCGGGGCCGCCGGTGAGCGTCTTCTCGCTGAAGGCGTACAGCTCGTTGACCAGCTCCATCATCGCCGACACGGCCGTGTTGAACACCTGCCGCTGCTCGATATCCGAGGTCACCCGCCGGATCGTATCGTGCGTCTTTCGCCGCAGTGCCCGCTCGTCGGACGTCAGGTCGTGGCAGCTGTCGGGGCTGTCGATCCCTTCTCCACCGACCGTTTCGTTCCAGTGATCGACCAGCCGCCAGACGCGCGCGAGAAACCGGAAACTCCCCTCGAGGCCCGTATCGGTCCACTCGACCTCCTTTTCGGGAGGGGCCACGAACATCACATACAGGCGCAGGGCGTCGGCGCCGAACTTCTGCAGCATCGTGTCGGGATCGACGACGTTGCCTTTCGACTTCGACATGACCGCGCCGTCCTTCAGCACCATGCCCTGCGTGAGCAGCTGCGTGAACGGCTCGCTGTGATCGACCATACCCAGATCGCGGAACACGCGCGCGAAGAAGCGCGAGTAGATCAAGTGCAGGATCGCGTGCTCGACGCCGCCGCTGTAGAAGTCGACCGGCAGCCAGTACTTCACCTTGGCCGGATCGAACGGCAGGTGATGGTTCTTCGGATCGGCGAAGCGGTAGAAGTACCAGGACGAGTCGACGAACGTGTCCATGGTGTCCGTTTCGCGACGAGCCGGACCACCACACTTCGGGCACGTGACGTTGACGAACTCCGGCACCTGCGCCAGCGGCGAATCACCACGCCCGGTGAACTCGGTAATCTTCGGCAGTTCCACCGGCAGATCCGCGTCAGGGACCGGCACGACCCCGTCCTTCTCGCAGTAGACCATCGGGATCGGCGTGCCCCAGTAGCGCTGCCGCGAGATACCCCAGTCCTTCAAGCGGTACTGCACGGTGCCGTCGCCGATGCCTTTGGCCTTCGCCGCGGCAATCATCTTTTTCTGAGCGTCAGTCGACGGGAGTCCTGAATACTCGCCGGAATCAACGAGGATGCCGTGCGCCTCGACCGCGGCGTCGAGCGTGCCCGCATCGACCGGCTGCCCATCAGGCGTCACAACCACGCGGATCGGCAGGTTGAACTTGCGCGCAAACTCGAAGTCGCGCTGATCGTGCGCCGGCACGGCCATCACGGCGCCGGTGCCGTAGTCTCCGAGCACGAAATTGGCGACCCAGATCGGGACCGGCTGTCCGGTGAACGGATTGATGGCGTGGAACCCGGTGGCGAATCCCTGCTTCTCGATCTCCCCGCTCAGGCGTGCGGCGCGATCCTGCGTGCGAAACGTCTGCACCTGACGACGGAACGTCTCCGCGTCGGCGGCCCGGGCTGCCAGTTCGCTTACCAGTGCGTGCTCGGGCGCGAGCAGCACGAACGTTGCGCCGAAGATCGTGTCGATCCGCGTGGTGAAGACTTCGATCTGGGTGCCCGCCTGGTCGGCATCTTCGAGCAGCGGAAATCTGACCCGCGCGCCCTCCGACCGGCCAATCCAGTTCCGCTGCATCGTCAGCACCTTCTCGGGCCAGCCAGAGAGGGTGTCGGTCGCGGTCAGCAGTTCATCGGCGTACGCGGTGATGCGGAAGAACCACTGCTCGAGGTCGCGAGTCTCGACCGGAGTGCCGCAGCGCCAGCAGCCGCCGTCGACGACCTGCTCGTTCGCGAGGACCGTCTGATCCTTCGGGCACCAGTTCACCGACGACTTCCGCCGGTACGCCAGCCCCTTCTCGAACATGCGAACGAACAGCCACTGGTTCCAGTGGTAGTAGTCCACGTCGCAGGTGGCGAACTCGCGCTCCCAGGCGTAGCTGATGCCGAGGCGCTGGAGCTGCCCCTTCATGTGCGCGATGTTGTCGCGCGTCGAGACCTCGGGATGGATGCCGTTCTTGATGGCGGCGTTCTCCGCCGGCAGGCCAAACGCGTCCCAGCCGAAGGGGTGCAGGACGTTGTAGCCGCGCATGCGCTTCATGCGCGCCATGACGTCGCCGATGATGTAGTTGCGAACGTGCCCCACGTGCGCGTGCCCGGACGGATACGCGAACATCTCGAGGCAGTAGAACTTCGGCCGGGACGGATCGACGTCCACCTCGAAGGCGCGGGACGCGGCCCAGCGCTGCTGCCATTTCCTGTCGAGTTCCTGCGGCCGGTAGTCCATAAGGATGCGAAGGTACGGGCGTGGGGCGGCGCGAATGGACCATGCTCGAGGGCCTGGATCTGCCCCCGCGTCCTGCACCGTTCTATCGATTATATCGTCCAGTACTTCGACAGATGCGGCCGCACGGCCTCGAGGCAGGCGGTGCCACGCTCGATCGATCCGCCGGGCGCCGGGGACGCCGGTGCCGGGCCATCATCGTTGAGCACGGCGATCGCCGCGCCGAGGCACGTCCGAAGGCCACCGAGGTCGTAGCCACCCTCGGTTACAGCCACGACACGGCCGTCGCAGAGCTCGTTCGCGAGGTCCACGACCAGGGTCGTCAGACGTGCGAATTGTTTCGCACTGACCCGCATCGCCCCGATCGGATCGTCGACGAACGCGTCGAATCCCGCCGAGAGCAGGATCAGCTCCGGCCGGAATTGCTCGACGATGGGCGCGGCGACCGTTCGATAGACGAGCTCATAATCCGCATCCGTCGCGCCTGCCTCCAGCGGCAGGTTCACCGTGAAGCCAAGGCCCGCGTCCGCGCCGGTCTCCCCCGCTGCGCCAGTGCCCGGATAGAAGGGGAACTGGTGCGACGATACGAACAACACCGACGGATCGCGATAAAACGACGCCTGCGTCCCGTTGCCGTGGTGTACGTCGTAGTCGAGGATCGCGACGCGCGAGAGCCCCCGGGCTCGAGCATGCGCGGCGGCCACCGCCACGTTGTTGAAGAGGCAGAACCCCATCGCCCGGTCCCGCTCGGCGTGATGCCCCGGCGGACGCACCATCGCGAGGGCGCGGCTACCCGGGGGGCCATCGAGAGCGAGATCCACTCCCGTGACGGCGGCCCCGGCGGCGAGGCGAGCGACGTCGTAAGTCTGCGGCGAGGTGTAGGTATCGGGGTCCAGTGCCACGGCACGTCCCGCCACCTCCCGGATCAGCGACAGGTAGTCGGCGTCGTGAATGCGCCCGAGTTCCTCGTCCGAGGCGAGACGCGGTTCAACGACCTGCCCGCCGTCCCGCCGAAACTCCGACGCGACGACCTGCATCACCTCGGCACGCTCGACGCGCTCCGGGTGGCCTGGCGGCGTGAGGTGATCGGCGAACCGGTCGGAGGTGATGAGGATCAGAGGCACGAGGAAGATTGTACAGAACCTTCCAGAACGTGCCGTTCGCGGTTCCCCGTTCTCGCTTCTCAGTTCGTGTTCAATGTTCGGTTCGAAGTTCCAATGTTCCGAGTGCGAAGTTCAAACGCCAACCTCGAAGCGAACGTAGAACACGAACCGAGAAGTGAGAACCCAGAAGTGTGAACGACGGGTTCACTGCACGGCGTATGTCTTGCTGAACCCATTCCGCGCGTTGGTGACGGTGAACGAGCCGTCCTGCTTTGCCGACACCTTGATCCAGTAGGCGGTCCCGTTATGCGCAGGCGCTCCCCCACCGGGTGGCGGAGCGGCAGCGGCTCCCGCAGGTGGCGGTCCACCGGCGGGTGCTGGTCCACCCGCGCGTGCCGGAGGGACGAACGGGGCGATCGGCATCGCCGCCGGCTGGTTGTCAATCGCGTTGGCGATGAACATGCCGGGCACCGTGTACTCCTGGCCGCTCAGCTCTGAAAAATGGAGCTGCCACAGATCCTCGAGGCCGGGAGAGGCATGCAGCACCTTCATCGCATCTGGCTGGCCGCCCTTCCGTGTGCCGTTGTTCATCACCATCACCCGCGGCGCCAACGCGTGGACAAGCACCGGTCCATTCGAGATGGCCTGTCCATGGTGCGAGACGATGAAGAGGTCCACCGTGCCCAGCGGATTGCGCGGACACATAAGGTCGTGCTCCTTGTTCCAGGTCACGTCGCCGAGATGGACAGTGCGGAACCGCCCGAACGTCACGTGCGTGCCGACGGACTGCGCGTTCTCGCTCGGGTCGGGGTCCATCGCCCGATAGCCGGTGCAATACGGATTCGGGCGCCCCGCCCCGGGCAGCGCCGTCGTCAGGACCTGTCCGGCCGAGGTCACGACGCGCACGTCGGCGCCGGTCAGTGCAATGCGATCACCAGGCTTCGCCACGGTGTGTTTCGCATTCGCATAGAGTCCCGGATAGATCGTGTGCATGAACTCGTCCGTGGCCGGAGTCGGCTGCACGTTGGCCCCATGATCGATGAAGTCACGTATCGGGACCCGCTTCGCCACTTCCGCCATCGCCCCATAGTGATCGCCGTGGTAGTGCGTCGTCACCAGATGGTCGATCTGGGTGAGACCCGCGTCCCTGACGGCCGCCATGATGCGGTCCGCGTCGCGCTGGGCCGCGGCGCCGCCATTCCCAGTGTCGATGAGCAACGACTGTCCCGATGGCGCGACGAACAGCGTGGCGTTGCCGCCTTCGACATCAACAATGTAGATGTCCAGAGTGGTCCGCGTCTGCGCTGTGAGCGACGCCGTCAGCAGAACGATTCCGAACAGGCACAGAACACGTCGCATCGGTCCTCCAGCGCCCACATCGTAGCGCAGATGGCGCTCCTCGTTCGCACTTCTCAAGTTCTCGGTTCTCAGTTCGTGTTCAGTGTTCGATTCGAAGTTCCAATGTTCCGAGGGCGAGGTTCAAACGCCGAACCCCGAAGCGAACTGTGAACACGAACCGAGAAGTGAGAACAAAGAAGCGCGAACGACACGCGCGCTGTGTCGCGTCGGGTGATTCGCGCGACACGAGCCGTCCTAACGCAACATCTCGAGCGCCCGGTCTTCGAGCGCCTTGAGACGCTGCTCGAGATCCAGCCGGACGGACTCGAGTTCGCCATCGGAGAGCGAGCGGGGCACTTCGATCGGTTCACCAACCGCCAGCGCCACGGTGCTGAACGGCTTCGGGATCTGCGTGCGGTCCCAGCTCCTCGTCGTCCAATGGGATGCGGCCTCGAGGTGAAACGGCAGCAACGGATTGCCCGTCGCTCGCGCCAACCACACGGCGCCGGGCTGCGCCACCTGCGCGGGGCCACGGGGACCGTCGAGCGTGAACCCGGCGGGCTTTCCGCGCTTCATGTCCCTGACCAGCTGCAGCATCGCCTTGCGGGCGCCGCGTGAGGTCGAGCCGCGTGCCGTGCCGTAGCCAAAGCGCTCGATGATCCGCGCGATCCACTCGCCGTCGAAGTTCTCGCTCGTGATGACGACGATGCCGCGGCGGCGGAAGAAGTACGTGGCGGGCAGGATGCGCCCATGCCAGAAGGCCATGACCGGCTGCCGGCCACTGTCACGGATGGCCTCGAACAATTCGAGCCCTTCGGTGCGCCACCGCAGCGTGTGCCCGAGCGCATTGATCAGGGGATAGCCGACTGCTGCGATCGCACCGGCCTGCAGGCGCTTCGATCGGGAACCGCGCCAGTCGCTACTCACAAAACCACGACAGCCACGAAAGAAGCGAAAGTCACGAAAGGAAATCATGTACTGAAAAGTCTGATTTCGTGAATTTCGATCATTTCGTGCATTTCGTGGTTTACATCCCGTTGTATTGCGGACCGCCGCCACCCTCTGGCGGCACCCAGGTGATCACCTGGTAGGGATCCATGATGTCGCACGTCTTGCAGTGCACGCAGTTCGACGCGCTGATCTGCAGGTGCGCGGAGCCGGTTTCGTCGCGAACGATGTCGTAGACGTTGGCCGGGCAGAAGCGGACGCAAGGGTGGCCGTACTCAGGCCCGCAAATCGAACTGCACACCGCGGTGTGCACCAGCAGGTGTGGCGGCTGATCCTCGTCGTGTGATGTCCCGGAGTAATGCACGTTCGTGACCTTGTCGAACGTGAGTCTGCGGTCCACTGAGGTGGTGTTGCTCGCCGACGGAACGGTGCCCGGCGGCACCGCGACCGGCGTGCCCTCGGTCGCCAGCGTCCGCATCCGTTCGTAGCCCGGTTCGCCAGCGCTCGCGGGCAGCCTGCCTCCTGTCGCGATCGCCAGTCCGGAATACAACAACCCCGGCACCAGCCCGTGGCCGAACGCCTGGTGCACGCCGCGCACGGGATACAGCTCCGCGCGCACGGCACCCTCATCGATCCGGTCCTGGTAACGGTGTAATGCCGCTGCGGACGTATCTCCCGCACGCACCGCCGCAAATGCGGTCTCGGCTGCGAGCATGCCTGTGCGCATCGCCAGGTGAATACCTTTGAGGCGCATGGAGTTCAGGAAGTTGCCGGCGTCGCCGGCAATCAGCCCACCGTCCATGTAGGTGCGTGGAATCGTGTTCCACCCACCCTCCGGCAATGCCTTGGCGCCATACCGGATCATCTGCGCGTCCTCGAGCAATGCACGCACGTACGGGTGCTGCTTGAAGCGATTGAACGCCATGTGCGGATCGAACAGCGGATCGTGGTAATCGAGGCCGACGACGAAGCCGAGCGCCACCTGGCGTTCCGGCATCGCGTAGATGAAGCCGCCACCGAACTCGTCGTGTGTGAGCGGGTAGCCGAGCGTGTGGATGACGGTGCCGACGGCAAGGCGCCCCTCCGGTATCTCCCACAGCTCCTTCAGACCGAGCGCAAACTGCTCGGGGCCACGATCGCGACCGAGCTGCAGCCGTCGCAGCAGCGTCTTTGTCAGGTTGCCGCGAACGCCGTCGCAGAAGATCGTGACTTGCGCGCGAATGTCGACCCCAGGCTCGAACGTCGGCTTCTGTTCGCCGTGCCGCGAGATACCGCGATCCCCGGTGCGCACGCCACGCACCCGCTCGCCCTCGAGCAGCACATCCTGCCCGGCGAATCCGGTGAACACGTCGATGCCGGCGGCTTCGACCTGCTGCGCCAGCCAGCGCACGAAGACGTTCAGGGAAATGAGGTAGTTGCCGTGATTGCGCAGCGGCGGCGGGATCACCGGGAACGGTGTGTTGCGATTCGCAGTGAGGAAGTGCACCGCTTCGGTCGTCACCTCCGTCGCGAGCGGAGCGCCTTTCGCTGCGAAGTCGGGGATGAGATCGCGAAGGGCCGATGGGTCGAGCACGGCCCCAGACAGCATGTGGGCCGCCGGCTCCCGCGCCTTCTCGATCACGGCGATCGACAGCGGCTCGCCCCCTTGCGCCTGCTGCAATTGCGCAAGCCGCAGCGCGGCCGACATCCCCGCCGGCCCGCCGCCGACGATCAGGATGTCAACGTCAAGGGTCTCACGCTCCATCAGCAGACAACCACGAAGGACACGAAAGCAACGAAGGACACGAAATCGCGTTGACCAATCGTTCGCGTACTTCGGCTTTCGTTCATTTCAATGTCTTCGTGCACTTCGATATCTTCGTGCTCTTCGTGGTTACGGCTTTTCGAGCGCCGCGACGATCGCGGGCACGATCTCGAACAGGTCGCCGACGATGCCGTAGTCGGCCACCTCGAAGATCGGGGCATCGGGGTCCTTGTTGATCGCCACGATCGTCCGTGAACCCTTCATCCCGACCAGGTGCTGGATCGCGCCGGAAATCCCGAGCGCGACATACAGCTTGGGCGCGACGGTCTGACCCGAGCTGCCGATCTGGCGCTCCATTGGCAGCCAGCCGCTGTCGCAGATCGGCCGCGACGCCGCGAGCTCGGCGTCGAGGGCGGCAGCGAGCTTCTCGGCAATCGGCAGGTTCTCCTGCGACTTGATGCCGCGGCCAACCGAGACGATGCGCTGTGCCTGGGACAAATCCACTGCCTGCTTCGCTTCGCGGAAGGGCGGTTCGGGTTTCTGGCGCACGGCGGTGCTATCGATCGCGACGTCGAGCGCGCGCGGCGTGACCGCCGAACCGCGGCTCACGGCGTCAGCGCGAAAGGCGCCGATCTGGATAGTCACGATCGCCGCGACGGCCGCCGAACGGTTGGACAGCGCCTTCGGCCGCACCTGCGCGGCGAGCTTGCCCTGAAACATCGGCCGCGCAAACAGCGCCGCATCGCCGCTGCCGCTGATCGCGGTGACGTCGGTGACGAGCGGGATGCGCAACCGGGCTGACAACAGCGGCGCGAAGTCCCGCGCCTCGTAGGTATGGGGGAGGATCACGTATCGCGGTGCGACGGCCGCAATCACGCCGGCTGCAGCCTGGACCCACGCGTCCGGCGTGTAGTGCGCCAGCGCCGGATGCTGCACGGTCATGACGTCACCGACGCCCGCGGCCGCCAGTTCCTGCGCCGGGCCGTCGATCGCATCGCCGACTGCCGCGATGGCGACCGTGTCGCCGGCGGCGAGCGCCTGGGCGGCGGCGATCGCTTCCCAGGTCGCACGATTGAGGACGCCCTCACGCTGCTCCGCCAGCACCAGGATCACAGCGCCCTCGCTTCCTCGCGCAGGCGGCGCACGAGATCGCGCGCCGCGTCCGCCGGCGTGCCGGTGATCATCTGCGTCTGCTTCGACCGCGTCGGCATCGCAAGTGAGACGATCTCCTGCGTCGGCTGCACGCCTGGGGGCAGCGCGGCCCTCCTGATCTCTTTCTTCTTCGCCGCCATGATCCCCTTGAGGGTGGCGTAGCGCAGCTGGTTGATGCCGCTCTGAATCGTCAGGAGCGCCGGCAGCGGCATGGCAATCCACTGGAACCAGCCGCCTTCGAGCTCGCGCTTGACGCGGAGCGACGCGGCGGCGGGATCGGCCTCGACCTCCATGATGATGGTGGAGTGCGGCATGCCCAGGCGCTCGGCCAGGATGACGCCGGTCTGGCCGTGCCCCTGATCGTCGGACTGCAGCCCGGTGAGCACCAGATCGAAACGTTCGTCGGCCATGGCGGCCGCCAGCGCCTCAGCGGTGACGAAGGCGTCGGCCGCGGCCAGTCGATCGTCCTCGACGTGAATCGCCCGGTCGGCGCCCCGTGCCAGCGCTTCGCGAATCACCTGCTGCACGCGGGCCGGACCCGCGGAACAGACGACCACCTCCCCGCCATGCTTTTCACGCAGGCGCAGCGCCTCTTCGAGGGCGTAGGCGTCCGGCTCGTTCAGCTCGTAACTGACGTCCTGTTCGCGCACCCATGTGCCGCCGTCGTTCAGGCGCGGCTGCCACTCGCGCGTCGGGACCTGCTTGATGCAGACGGCAATCTTCATAAGACCCTGTCGTTCGCGCTTCTCAGTTCGCGGTGCTCAGTGCGTGTTCAGGTTCGGCTCCCGGTCACGTTCGCAGTTCGGATTCGATGTTCGGGGTTCAGGCTCGTCGAACTGGAACGTGAACACGAACGGAGGACCGAGAACTGAGAACCGAGAAGCACGAACGCTGCCGTCACTTCTCGTATTTCCTGAACAGCAGCGACGCGTTCGTCCCGCCAAAGCCGAACGAATTCGACAGGGCATACCGGATCGGCATCGGCCGGCTGGTATGCGGGACGTAGTCGAGGTCGCATTCCTCATCGGGATGGTCGAGGTTGATGGTCGGCGGGGCGATCTGGTGATACACCGCCAGCGCGGTGATACCGGCCTCGAGACCGCCAGCCCCGCCGAGCAGGTGGCCGGTCATCGATTTGGTCGAGGAGATCGCCATCGCTCCGGCGTGTTCGCCGAACGCGCGCTTGATCGCCATCGTCTCGAGACGGTCATTGTGCGGGGTCGAGGTGCCGTGAGCGTTGATGTAATCGACCTCGCTCGGCTGGATGCCCGCCTTGCGCACGGCCATCGACATCGAGCGACGCGCCCCGTCACCGTCTTCTGACGGCGCCGTCATGTGGTACGCGTCGGCGGATGAGCCGTAGCCGGTCATCTCGGCGTAGATCGTCGCGCCGCGCGCCAGCGCGTGCTCGAGCTCCTCGAGGATGATGACGCCGGCGCCCTCGCCGATGATGAACCCGTCGCGATCGCGGTCGAACGGCCGGCAGGCGCGAGCCGGGTCGTCGTTGCGCGTCGACAGCGCGCGCAACTGGCCGAAGCCACCGACGCTCATCGGCGTGATCGCGGCCTCGGAGCCGCCCGCGATCATCGCGATCGCGTCGCCGCGCTTGATGATTTCGTACGATTCGCCCACCGCGTGCGCCGAGGCCGAGCAGGCCGTGCAGGTCGCGAGGTTCGGCCCCTTGGCGCCGAACCGGATCGACACCTGTCCCGCCGCCAGGTTGATGATGGCCGACGGGATGAAAAACGGCGAGATCTTCCGCGGCCCGCCTTCGAGCAGCTTCGAGTGCTCCGCTTCGATGGTGATGAAGCCGCCGATGCCGGAGCCGATGAACGCACCGACCTCCGGCGCCAGCGCGTCGGTGATCTGCAGCTTCGAGTCATCCATCGCGAACTGCGCCGCCGCGATCGCGTACTGGATGAAGAGGTCCATCTTCTTGACCTCTTTCTTCTCGATGAACTGCAGCGGCTCAAAGCCCTTGACCTCCGCTGCAATCTGCGCCGCGTACGCGTGAACGTCGAACCGGGTGATCCGGGTCACGCCGCTCGTACCCGCCAACAGTGCGTCCCAGTTGGCCGCGGTGCCGATCCCGAGGGATGACACCAGGCCAATGCCGGTGACGACGACTCGCCTGCTCAATGGACCTCCGAAGAGAACGCGCGGTTACTTCTTGGCCTTGCCGTGCGCCTCGATGTAGTCGATCGCTTCCTTGACGCGGGTGATCTTCTCGGCGTCCTCGTCCGGAATCTCGATCCCGAACTCCTCTTCGAACGCCATCACGAGCTCCACCGTGTCGAGCGAATCCGCGCCCAGATCGTCCACGAACGAGGCGTCCGGCGTGACTTCCTCCTCATCGACCCCGAGCTGCTCGACGATGATGCTCTTCACCTTGTCTGCGACTGCCATTCATCCTCCTAATCAATGCCCAATGCTCAATGCTCAATGGTCAATGTCCCCCGCCTTCGTCCCCGGCGACACGCGCCCCGGGCTCTCGGGCATTCGGCAGTGAGCATTGTGCGTTGATTTACATGTACATCCCGCCGTTCACGGCGAGGACCTGACCTGTAATATACGATGCCTCATCCGAGGCAAGGAAACAGACGGCCGCGGCCACGTCCGCCGCCGTACCGATGCGCCCGAGGGGAATCTGCGACGCCCACTGCCCTTGCGCCTGATCGGTCACCGCCTTCGTCATGTCGCTCTCGATCAGCCCCGGCGCGACGACGTTGACGGTGATGTTGCGCGATGCGACTTCCCGCGCCACCGCCTTGCTGAAGCCGATGAGACCTGCCTTCGACGCCGCGTAGTTCGCCTGTCCGGCATTCCCCATCTGGCCGACGACCGAGCTGATGCTGACGATGCGGCCGCTGCGCTGCTTGATCATCGGTTTCAGTACTGCCTGCGTGCACGCGAACGCCGCGGTCAGGTTGGTGTCGAGCACCGCGTCCCAATCCTCCCGCTTCAAGCGCAGCATCAACTGATCGCGGGTGATGCCGGCGTTGTTCACGAGGACGTCGATGCGTCCATGCCGTTCGATCGCCCCGCTGATCATCGCGTCGATAGCGCCACGATCCGTCACGTCCACCGACAGCGCCTCCGCGATCCCGCCCGCCGCCTGAATCTCGGCAGCTGTCGCCGTCGCGTTGTCACCGCGCGCGGCGCACAGCACACGGGCGCCATGCGACGCCAGCAATGAGGCGATCCCCTTGCCGATGCCGCGCGACGCACCGGTGACGATGGCGACTTTACCTGAGAGCGTGAACATGCGAATGCGGGAAGTGCGATTTACGAGTGACGGTTGAAAGCAAGGGTGACGAGTGACACGGCTATTGTCCCCCGCCGGCCCGCAGTGCCTCGAGTGGCGCCAGGTCGTCCGGCGCCGCGAACGCCATCACCCGCGCGTCCTTGTGGATCTTGCGCACCAGACCGCTCAGCACCGTACCCGGGCCGACTTCAACATACGTGGTGACGCCTTCCGACGCAAGGCGACGCACCACGCCTTCCCACTGCACCGGTGCCGATACCTGCCGCACCAGGGCTTCGATGGCGTCGCCGGCGCTCCGCTTCGGCTCGGCGTCCACGTTCGCGACGACCGGCACCAGCGGATCCGCCACACGCAGCGCTCGCAGCTCCGGAGCAAGGCGCTCTTCCGCCGGTTTCATCAGCGCGCAATGGAATGGCGCGCTCACCGGCAGTGGAATCACGCGGCGGGCACCAAGCGCTTTTGCCCGCTCGCCGGCGCGCTGCACGGCCGCCGTGGCGCCTGCAATCACGACCTGGCCGCCGCCGTTGATATTTGCCGGGCTGACGACCTCCCCGTCAGCCGCCTCCGCACACGCCCGCGCCACCACGTCCGCATCGAGACCGAGCACGGCCGCCATGGCCCCGGTGCCGACGGGCACCGCTTCCTGCATGTAGCGGCCGCGACGCCGCACGACCTGCACCGCGTCCGCGAACGTCAGGCTGCCGGCCGCGACGTTGGCCGAGTATTCGCCGAGGCTGTGCCCCGCCACGAACGCGGGCAGAATCCCACGCGACGCGAGCACCCGATACGCCGCGATGCTTGCCGTCAGGATCGCCGGCTGCGTGTGCTCGGTCAGCATCAGGCGCTCGTCCGGCCCCTCGAAGCAGAGCGTCGAGAGCGCATCACCCAGAACCGCGTCGGCCTCGCTGAACACCGCCCGTGCTTCCGGAAAGGCGTCCGCCAGCGCGCGGCCCATGCCGACTTTCTGAGAACCCTGGCCTGGAAATAAGAAAGCAATCATCAGCAGGGGGAAGGGGGACAGGGGGAAGGGGGAAGGGCTGTCACGGGGCTAGTCAGAAGTTAGAAGGTGAAAGTAGAAAGAGATCAGTGAGACAGGGTTTGAATGCCGCCGATTTCCTGCTCGACACGGCGGATGAAATCGCTCGCGGCGAAGCGATAGGCCATCGCGATCGCGTTGCGGACGGCTTTCACCGACGAGCGGCCGTGGCCGACGATGGCAAGGCCGCCGACGCCGACAAGCGGCGCGCCGCCGTATTCCGAGTAATCGACGCGCCGCCGGAAGCGACGGAACGCCCGCCGCGACAGCAGATAGCCCATCTGGCTCGAGAACGTGCCCTGCAGCTCTTCTCCCAGCAGCGCTTCGACCGCTTCCACCAGCCCCTCGCTCGTCTTGAGCACGACGTTGCCGGTAAAACCGTCGCAGACGATCACGTCGGCCACGCCGCTGTGAATCTCGCGCCCTTCGACGTTGCCGATGAAGTTGAGCGACGTCGCCTTCAACAGACGGTGCGCGTCGCGCGTCAACTCGTTTCCCTTGCTCTCTTCTTCGCCGATCGACAGCAGCCCGACCCGTGGCCGCTCCACGCCGAAGGCCAGCCTGGCGTAGACGCTCCCCATGACCGCGAACTGCAGCAGATGCTGCGGCCGGCACTCCACGCTGGCGCCGGCGTCGAGCAGGACCGCCGGGGTCGCACGCGTGGGAATGGTCGTCACCAGGGCCGGCCGATCGACGCCGGCAATCATCCCGAACGCCGCGTGAGCGGCCATCACCGTCGCGCCCGTGTGACCGGCGCTGAACAGGGCGGCCGCATCCCGCGACGCGACGAGGTCCGCCGCCACGCGAATCGACGCGCGCGGCTTCCGCCGCAACGCCAGCGCCGGCGCCTCGGCCATGGCAATCACGTCCGGCGCCTCGACGATGTCGACCGCGAGATCCCGCCAGTCACTGTGCGCCTCGAGCGCCTGCTCGAGCTGATCGGTCGCCCCGACCAGCAGCACCTGCACGTCGAGATGACGCGCCGCCGCGATCGCGCCATCGACAATCACCGACGGCGCATGATCGCCGCCCATCGCGTCGACCGCGATGCGAATCATGCGAGCGTGCACCGACCCGCGGGCACCGTCGCCCTACTCTTCGTCGACCGCGCGGACCTGGCGCTGGTTGTAATAGCCGCAATGCGGGCAGATGCGATGCGGTGCCTTCGGCTCATGGCACTGCGGGCACAGATTGGTGGCCGGCGCGGCGAGCGCGTCGTGCGTGCGGCGCTTGGCCGTCCGGGTCTTGGAATGTCGGCGTTTGGGATTCGGCATGTCTCTTCTCTAGTGGCGCGGTTCTTTCGTCCCCAGGTTGCGCAGCGGCGCCAGCCGCGGATCTTCCCACGCCGGCGCGCAGTCACACGCGCCGGTGTTCAGATTGGTGCCGCACTGCGGACACAGCCCTCGGCACGCATCCGTGCACAGCGGCTTCATCGGCAACGCGAGGTAGAACTGCTCCCGCAGCAGCTCATTCAAATCGATCACATCGTCGCGGTAATAGCTCGTCTCGAGGTCGTTCTCTTCGATCTGCTGCTCGTCCTCGGGTGATGCCTCGGTCGCGGGCAGATACCGAAGGTCGAACGCCGAATCGATGGGCAACCGGAACGGCTCGAGACACCGGCTGCATTGCAGTTCGAACTCGGTCGTGACCCGGCCCACGAGTCGAAACTTGTCCTTGTCCTTGTGGATCTCGAATGCCAGGACGACCGGCGCCACGATCCGGTAAGCGTCCCCCTCGGTCGGCACCTCGTCCGGACGGAACGTGTGCGAGAACTCCGAGAGCGGCTTCCGAAACCGGGTGAGATCCAGCTGCATGACAAACCTCCCTCCCACGAATTTCGTGCGAAGGGCAGACCGTCGATTATAGCTGATTCCAGGAAATCGGCCCGATCCAGGGCTTTGGGATGAACAGCCGCTCGAACAGGGTCACGGCAAACCGGTCGGTCATCCCGGCCAGGAAGTCCCGCGCGGCCGCGTCCAGGCCTTCGGTGTCCATCATCCGCGCGTCAAGGAAATCGGCCGGCCGCTCGCGCACCTTCTCCCACAAGCCGCCCAGAATCCCCGACGCCTTCTTGAACTCGGCCGTGGCGGCGTCGTTCTCATAGACGGCATCGAACAGGAAGCTGCGCATCTCCAAGGTCGCCTCGAGGACGGCGTCGCTCATGCGGATTTCCGCCCCGTCGCCGGCCTGCGTTTCGGTCACGACATCCTTGACCATTGTCGCGATCCGGGCCGAGGAGGACGACCCGAGCACCGCGATCGGCGGTGCCGGGAGCGCCGCCTCGTCCAGGACGCCCGCCCGAACCGCATCGTCGATATCGTGGTTCACGTAGGCGATCAGGTCGGCGACCCGCATGACCTGTCCCTCGAGGGTCGCGGACCGCTTGGAGGGCTCGAGCCCCACGGGCGACCCCTTCTTCCCTTTCGAGTGGCGGCCGATGCCGTCGCGCACCTCCCACGTCAGGTTCAGCCCCCGGCCGTCGTTTTCGAGGACGTCGACGATGCGCAGGCTCTGTTCGTAGTGCCGGAAGCCGCCAGGCATGAGCTCATCGAGCACGCGCTCGCCGGCATGGCCGAAGGGGGTGTGACCGAGGTCGTGCCCAAGCGCAATCGACTCGGTCAGTTCCTCGTGCAGGCGCAGCACCTTGGAGATCGTCCGGGCAATCTGCGACACCTCCAGCGTGTGCGTCAGCCGCGTGCGGTAATGATCGCCGGCGGGCGCGAAGAACACCTGCGTCTTGTGCTTCAGCCGGCGAAACGCCTTGCTGTGAATGATGCGATCGCGATCGTGCTGAAACGCGGGGCGCACATCATCTTCGGACTCGGGCCTGAGCCGGCCGCGGGAGTCGGCGCTCTTGGCCGCCTGCGGGGCGAGTGTCTCGCGCTCACGCTGTTCGAGGGCTTCACGAATGGTCGACAAGAATGGACTCCAGAAAGCTGGTGCCGTGGGCGAGCGCACCGACGTCGAACGCCGCGGCCAGCGTCTGACCGAGATCCGCGAACGTGGCGCGTGTCCCGACATCGACGCCGGCCCGCACCCGGGGACCCGCCATCATCACCGGCACGTACTCGCGAGAATGGTCGGTGCTCGGCGTGCTCGGATCGTTGCCGTGATCCGCAGTGACCACGAGCAGATCCGATGGGCGCAGCTTCGGCAAGACCGCCGCAAGGCGCGCGTCGAAGCGTTCCAGGTTGGCGGCGTAACCCGCCACATCGTTGCGATGCCCGTATTGCGTATCGAAGTCGACCAGGTTGACGAAAATCAACCCCGACTCGCGCTGATCGAGCGCCTCGTCGACCCGGGTCATCCCTTCAGCGTCGTTCTTCGACGGCACCGACTCGCTGACACCGCGGCCGGCAAACAGGTCCTTCACTTTGCCGATCGAAAAGACCGGCACGCCGTGCATCGTCAGCCGATCGAGCAGCGTCTCCCCCGTCGGATCCAATGCGTAGTCGTGTCGATTCGAGGTCCGCGTGAAGGCGCCTGGCTGCCCGACGAACGGACGGGCGATCACACGGCCGACGTTCATTCCGCGGCCGACCAGATCGAACGCGATCTCGCAGATACGGTACTGCTCCGCGATCGGAATGACCTCTTCGTGCGCCGCGATCTGGAAGACGCTGTCGGCGGAGGTGTAGACGATCGGCCGCCCCGTCCGCAGGTGTTCCGCACCGAGCCGATCGATGATCTCGGTCCCGGATGCGACGACATTGCCGAGCGTCGCGCGGCCGATGCGCCGCTCGAACTCGGCGATGACCTCCGGGGCAAACCCGTGCGGGAACGTGGGAAATGGCCGTTCCAGCACGATGCCCATCATCTCCCAGTGGCCGGTGACCGAGTCCTTCCCCGCCGACGCCTCGGCCATCCGTCCGAACGCACCGCGCGCGGCCCCGGGAGCGGTGCCGTCGAGCGCCACCAGCCGATCGAAGCCGAGCGAGCGCAGCGTCGGCACGCGCAGGGTGGTCGCGCGCGCGATATTGCCGACGGTGTTGCTGCCTTCGTCGCCGTAGGTATTGGCGTCGGGCAATTCGCCGATGCCGACGCTGTCGAGGACGATGAGGAGAACGCGTGAGAAAGCGGGCAATTCTAGTGGAGTGTTCGTCCCGTACGTGCCACCAGGGCACGCCCGAAGCGCGTGCCTATGAGTGGTGCGAGGCGAAATAGTTCGACACCGACCGGTGGGTGTCGATGGTCGCGATGGCGTGCTTGAAGATCAACTGGTCGGCGTCGTTCACTTCCGCGATGATCGCGAACCGGTCGAAGTTCTTGATCCGCGCCTCGAACTGCCGACCGTCGATCAGGCTGATGGTCACCGCCAGCCGATCGCGCCGCGCGGAATTGAGAAACACGTCCTGGATATTGGCCTGCACCGCCGACCGGGGTTCGGACAATTGAGCCGTCACGTCGCTCTCCTCGGGCGGCACGGTGTTGACCTTCAATCGATGGCTCACGTGTTCACTTTCGCTCGTTTCCAGACTGCGGTTCGGCGGGTGCACAGGTCAGCGACCGGTGTCGCCACGCTGTGCGATGAGCAGCGTCTCCGCGCGCTGTTGCGTCTCGACGCGCTCGCCCGGGCCGTCAAGCCAGATTAGATTAGGCTCTTTGCGGAACCAGATCAACTGCCGTCGCGCGTACCGGCGGTTCTCCTGGACGATGAGCGCGCGGGTCGCCGGCTCGTCTCGCACCCCGCGCAGCATGTCCATGATTTGACGGTAGACCAGCCCGCCGAACGGGCGCGCATCGGGCGGAACACCGCTCGCGAGCAGATTCCGCACTTCCCCGACCACGCCGCGCTCGAACTGTTCATCGACCCGTCGCGCGACCCGCTCGGCGGTCGGCGCTGTCGGGATCCGCAGCGCAAATGCCATCACGTCGCAATCGGCGATCGGCGATGCCGTGTCTGCAAAGTGCGCCGTCAGCGGGCGGCCGGTCGAGAAATAGACCTCCAGCGCCCGCACCAGCCGCTTCCGGTCCCGCGGCATGATCCGCTTCGCCGATTCGGGATCCACGCGCTCGAGCAGCCGGTGCAGCCGCTCGACGCCGCGCCGGTCGGCGATGCGGTCCAGCCGCGCGCGCAGCCCCTCGTCCGCCCCGGGCCCCGGAAACAGGCCTCGCGTCAGCGCGCGATAGTAGAACCCGGTCCCCCCGACGATGATCGGCAAAGTGCCGCGCGCGTGGCACCCGCGGATCAGCACGGCCGCGTCCCGCGCGAACTGGGCCGCGGTGTATACCTCCGTCGGGTCGGCGATGTCGATCAGGTGATGGGCGATGCCCCGCCGGTTCGCGAACGGAACCTTGTCGGTGCCGATGTCGAAACCGCGATAGACCGCGGTCGAGTCGCAGTTGATGATTTCGCCGCCGAATCGCTCGGCCAGCGCGATGCCGAGCGCGCTCTTACCTGAAGCAGTAGGGCCAAGCACGGCGACGACGAGCGGACGCACGAACGGAATGGTACTTGGAGTGCGGAACCGAGGACGAACCCAGGGCACTCCCGCGGACGTCTCAATTTCGAGAGCCTGACCATGCCAACCACATCACGAGCCGTCGCCACGGTCGTCCATGCCCCGGAACACCAGATGGGTCCCTTGACGATCCGGCAGCCGTTGCCGTCCGACGAGCTGCCGTATCTCGACCCGTTCGTCCTGCTGCATCACGCCCCGCCGCGGACCGCCGACGGCGTGCACGGCCTCGCCGCCCACCCCCACCGCGGGTTCGCGCCGGTGTCGTTCATCTATCGCGGCGGCGTACGCCATCGCGACAGCCAGGGCCACGACAGCACGATCCTGGCCGGGGGAACACAGTGGATGCATGCTGGCCGCGGCATCCTGCACGAAGAGAATCCGCTTGCCGGTGAGAACGAGCTGATTCAGCTCTGGATCAACACGCCGACGCGCCACAAGCTCGACACGCCGACGTACCACCCCCTCTCGCGGGAGGACACGCCGCGCGCCACCAGTGAAGACGGCCTCATTGTGGTGAACGTGATCGCGGGCACGCTGCTCGGCGTCGATGGTCCGATTCCGACGCTCTCGCCGATCAATGCGGCAACGATTGACGCGAAGCGCAACGGACGGCTCACGATCCCGATCCCGCCGACGCACAACGCGTTCATCTATGTGCTCGACGGCGCGCTGAGCGCCGGTACCGATGAACCGATCACCGGCCATCGCCTCGCCGCGTTCGCCCCCGCGGGCGACAGCATCACGATCGAGGCGCTCGAGGACACGCGCGCGCTGCTCATGTCGGGCGAGCCGATCGGCGAGCCGATCGTCAGCTACGGGCCGTTCGTGATGAACTCGGAGGACGAGATTCGCCAGGCGTACCGCGACTATCGGGCGGGACTCTTCGGCGAGGTGGCGCCGCTGGCGCAAGAACGTTAACCACGAAAAACACGAAAGGAACGAAATTCACGAAATCACAGACCTCTCTTCATCGAAGAAGCGCTTCTTCCAAGTGAAGCTCTTTCGTGCATTTCGTCTCTTTCGTGCCTTTCGTGGTTAAGACATCAGGCGAAAGAAGACGAGTCCGGTGAGGGCGGCGAGCATCAGCAGCAGTCGAACTGCTGCGTGCGCACGGGCAGCGGCATCAGTTGGCCCCGCCTCCCCCTGGTGGTTGCTCGTTGTAATAGAACGTCACCGTGAAGAACGCCTTCTCGCTCGGGTACTCGGGCGGGAGCGCGTCGACAGGGTTCGACGAGACGATCGCGTTGTACGCGGCGTTGTTGAACGAGTCGAGCCCGGACGGTTGCACGATCGCGATGTCGGTGATGTGCCCGTCCTTCCAGATGTTGAACTGCAGCACGACATGGCCGTGCATCGTCATCGCCGAGAGCGGGATGAACCAGTTCCGCCGCACCCGGCTCACGAATCGGCGCAGCCAGGGACCGAACTCGACACCCTTCGTGTCGAACTGAATGGTGGCGCCAGGATCCTTCTGTCCCCCCTGCGGGTTGTCGAACGTTTCCTTCTGGATGTACTTCTCGAGATTGCGAAGCGCCTCGCCGAGGGCACCGCTCGCAGGAGTCCGCGGCCGATCCGGCGGACGCATGATGCCTTCGTTGGCGGGCGGAACGATGCGGGCTTCGGTCGATTCGGGTTGGGGCTGGGGCTGAGGGGGCTGGGGATTCTCGGGACCGCGGGCGCGCTCCGCATCAGCCGCTTCATTACGTTCCGCTGAGTTGCCACGCATGAACGGCAGAGGGTTGGCGGCGTTCTCGGCCACTTTGGGAGCCTGCGCCTTTCGGTCCAGGTCGGAGGCCTCGGCTCGCGGCGGCGGCTGCGCGGACTTCATGTCGAGCCGGGGCTGGACGAACACCATCGTCTGCTGTGGAGGTGGTTGCTGACGGGCCTGCTCGCGACGCTCGAGCTCTTCCGGGCTCGGCTGGAACAGCGACAGCCGCGGCGCAAAGATGAGTAACAGCAGGAGGAGGCCGTGAAAGACGACCGACATCAGCACGCCTTCGCGGCGTGACACGGCAGCGCCGACGAGGGGCTCGTCCTGATAGCGTTCGTCGAGATCGAAATGAATCACGAAGTAGAAACGATTATAACAGCCTGCACGACAAGCACTTACGGCCTGCTGGCTCGAGCGGATGGCGTAGCTGAACCCAACTACGTCCAGGCACCCGTCAGCGTTTCACGGCCGTATAGAGATAGACGATTCCGAGGCTCAACGGGACTGCCCGCACCGCCTCGAATCCCGCGTCACGCAGCGTAGCCATGAACGCGTCGGGGGGTGGAAACGTGCCGACCGACGCCGGCAGATACGAATAGGCGGCGTTGTGACCCGAGATCGCGCGGCCGATCCGCGGCAGCACGTGCGAGAAGTACCAGAGATACAACCCGCGCATGCCGGGAATGCGCGGCACCCCGAATTCCAGGATCGCCAGGCGTCCGCCGGGACGCAGCGCACGCGCGAGCTCGCGGCACGCGACCTCAGGCCGCTGCACGTTGCGAATGCCGAACGCCACCGTGGCGGCATCGGCGCTGGCGTCGGCGATTGGCAGTCGCATCGCGTCGCCTCGCATGAGCGCGATGCCGCCCGCTTCGCCCGCGGCCTTCACCTTGCCCCATCCGAGGTCGAGCATCGCCCCCGCGAAATCGACGCCCACGACCCGCGCCGCACCACCCGCCCGCGCGGCCAGAGCCACATCCGCGGTGCCCGTGCAGACGTCCAGCACCGTTTCACGCCCGGTCAGGCGCAGCGAGGCGATCGCCGAGGTACGCCACCGCCTGTCGATGCCGGCGCTGAGGACGCGATTGAGCAGATCGTAGCGCGGCGCGATGGCGTCAAACATGCCCGCGATGCGATCGGGTGCCTTATCGGGAGCGGTGCTCAGTGACATGAACCAACCACGAAATGCACGAAAGAATCGAAATTCACGAAAGGACTCTTCAAGCCTGAAGGAATGTTTGATTTCGTGTCTTTCGTGTCTTTCGTACTTTCGTGGTTTATCCGAGATACAGCGAAGCCGCAGTGGCCACGAAGTAGACGATGCCGACGTAGCCGTTCAGGTCGAACGCCTTCTTCACCTGCGAGAGGTCGTCGTCGCTGACGAGTGACTGCTCGTAGAGCAGGAGCACGGCGACGAACGCGACGCCGGCGAGGTACAGCGCCGGCAGATGGGCGACCCGCCACAGCGAGGCCATGACGATCACGGTGGCGACGTGCATCAGGCGCGACCACCGGATGGCCGCGTGCACGCCGAACCGCGTCGGGATCGACCGCAGGCCATGACCACGATCGAAGTCGACGTCCTGGCACGCGTAAAGGATGTCGAATCCGCCGACCCAGAGGCCGATCGCCAGGCCGAGCAGCCAGGGTTCGAGGCCGACGCCGCCGCCCGCGGCAATCCAGCCGCCGACCGGGGCGACCGCCATGGCCAGTCCGAGGAAGAACTGCGTATACGCGGTGAACCGCTTCGCCAGCGAATACCAGAAGATGATGCCGAGCGCCACAGGCGACAGTGCGAAGCAGACCGGACCGAGCCTCGAGGCGCAGAACAGGAACAGGGCGGATGAGATGGCAACAAAGAGCGTGGCCTCCCGACCGCTCATCGCCCCGCGCGGCAGTTCGCGCATCGCCGTTCGCGGATTGAGGGCGTCCCAGCGCCGGTCCGCAAGGCGATTGAAACCCATCGCGGCGCTGCGAGCCGTGACCATGGCCGCGATGATCCAGCCGACCTGCGCCCACGAGAACGGGTGGTCGCGCCACGCCAGCAGCGCCCCGGTCAGCGCAAACGGGAGCGCGAAGACCGAGTGACTGAAGCGCACGAACGAGAGATAGGTGGTCAGTCTGCTCACAACCGCGGTTCCATTATTCGAGCCACACGACGGCCTCCGGTGCGACCCCGCCAACCAGACATTCTTCCACATCCGTCACACCGGCCGGCAGCCGCACGGCGATGAGCGAGGCCCGCTTCCCCGCTTCGATGCTGCCGTAATCGGCCTCGCGATTGAGCGCCGCCGCGCCGGCCAGCGTGGCGCTGCGCAGCAGGGCATGGGCGGAAACGCGCGGTGCGATTCGCCGCGCCTCGGCAAGCTCCGCGAACATGTTCAGGTCGTCGACGCTCGCGAGGCTGTCGGTGCCAAATGCCACGTCCACGTCCATCGCGTAGAACGCCTCCAGCGGCGGTGAGCCGACGCCGACGTATCGATTGCTGCGCGGGCACGACACCATCGTCACGTTGAGCGCCCGCAGACGTCCGAGATCGTCTCCAGACAGCTGCACACCGTGGACCGCCAGCACCCGCCGGTCGAGAAATCCAAGCGACTCGAGATACTGCACCGGCGACGTGCCCGGCGCCTTCCACTGTGAGTCCCACACGCCCAGCTCTTCGAGGAGCACGCGCCACGGCCCGCTGCCGCGTCGCAGCAGCTCGACCTCCTCCGGCGACTCGCCAAGGTGAACGGTCGAGACCGTCTCCTCCTGCCGATCGAGATCGGCGCGAATCGCCGAGAAGAGCGCTGGTGACACGGAATACGGAGCGTGCGGCGCTACGCTGCCCCGGAGCCCCCCAGCGAGCGCCCCCTCCAGTCGCGCGCGGCCGGCACTTACGCGCTCATCGGGATCCGGCGCGTTGAAACCGAGCAGCTCGAAGAAGACGTGCGCCGGCATGTTCGCATCGCGCAGCAGCGGCGCCGTCACCAGCGTGTTCGTGACCTCACCGATCAGCCCGGTGCCCGACGCGCGCGCCGCGGCAATCGCCTTCCGGGCTGCGTCCATGATCACGTCGGCCTGGGGATCGGGGTAGTCGCGACGCGTCGCCATCAACCGGCGGATCCAGTCGACGAAGCGCTCAGTCCGGGGGATGGCACCGTGCAGGTACGACAGCTCGAGATGCGTGTGGGCGTTGACCAGTGAGGGCAGGATGACGGCGCGTCCGAGATCGCGCGCGTCGGCGACGTCACCGGAACCGACCTCGACGATTGCACCCTCGTCAACGGTGACGATGGCGTTCTCGAGCGGTTCGCCCGCGATCGGGAGAACCCAGTCGGCCCGGAACTTACTGGGCAAGGCGAAGCTGTTTGCCCTGCCGGCTGCGTGCGGGGTAGTTCTTCAGCTCGTCGGGTATGGTCTCGTCGCCGTCGGCGCGCGCGGTGGCGAGGGAAAGCATGCGCGGCACATCACGCTGCCGGAACATCGGCTCGCCGAGGATTTCGTAGTGCATGTTGCGGCGCTTCGCCACGAAGCCCGCATCCTCGATGTTGAGCACGATCTCCACTTCGTCCATGCAGTAGCTGGCGCCGGCGGCGCGGACGACGTTCTCTTCGATCATCACGCTGCCCATGTCGTTGGCGCCGTACGCCAGACTGAGCTGCCCGACCTTGCCGCCCTGTGTCACCCACGACGCCTGCAGGTTGTCGAAGTTGTCGAGGACGATCCGCGCAAGGGCCAGCGTACGCAGGTAATCGACGCCGGTGGCCTCGGCGCCACCCCTCTCGGTATGTTCCGGCTGGTAGCTCCACGTGATGAACGCCGTGAATCCACCGGTCTCGTCCTGCACATCGCGGAGCCGCATCATGTGCTCGATCCGCTCGGCCATCGTTTCGACGGTCCCGTACATCATGGTGGCGGTGGTGCGGAGACCGGCCCGGTGCGCCTGTCGCATCACGTCGAGCCAGTCATCAGCGGAGGCCTTGGCGTAGCAGTTCAACAGCTTCCGCACGCGATCGACCAGAATCTCGGCGCCACCGCCGGGAATGCTGTCGAGACCCGCGGCAACGAGCCGGTCGATCACCTGCGCCACGGACAGCCCGTTCAGCTTCGCGATGTGCAGCACCTCCGGAGGTGACAACGCATGCAGCTTGAATTCGGGATACCGCGCCTTGACGGCCCGGAACAGGTCTTCGTACCACGCGATCGGCAGGTCGGGATTGTGCCCGCCCTGCAGCAGGAGCTGGTTGCCGCCCACGGCGATCGTCTCGTCGATCTTGTGGAAGATCTCCTCGAAGCCGAGTACGTAGCCTTCGCTCGACCCGACAGGCCGGTAAAACGCGCAGAAGTTACAGCGCGCGACGCAGACGTTCGTGTAGTTGACGTTGCGATCGATGATGTAGCTGACGACCCCCTCCGGATGCTTGCGCACGCGGATGGCGTCGGCAAGCTGTCCGAGCAGATGCGTGGGCGCCTCCTGATAGAGACGTAGCGCCTCGGCGGCGTCCACGCGCCCCCCAGCCAGCACCTTGTGCGCGATCTGCTCGATCATCAGAAGAATTCCAGCGGTCGTCCGGTCCCCAGCCCAAGGTCGGCCGCATAGTCGAAAAACAGCTGCAACCCGGCCACTTCATCGGGACCCAGGCCGTACCTCATATTATCCCTGAGATAGCGAGCCGCCCGGGTGGTGGCCACCGCGTTGCCGCGACCGTATTCCTCGGCGATGCCGTCGAAAGCGCGCACCCCCTCATCCTGCGCCGCCTGCAGCGCGCCCACGTCCGTGCTGTCGATGGCGCCCCGCCTGCCCGTCCAGGCGGCGTAGATGAACGGCAGCCCGGTCAACGTCGTCCATTCCTCGCCCAGATCGATCTTGGCGAGATCGAGCGCGGCGTGGTCCGCTTCGAGCGCCGGATCGCCAATCAGCAGCGCGGCGTCGCAGGCGCGGGTCATCGCCAGCAGGTCGGGCCCATGCGCGACATAGGTGGGACGTATCTGGAACCGCCGCGCGCAGAGAATCTTGAGCAAGGCGACCGCCGTCAGGGAACTGGTGTCGAGCGCGATCGTCCTGACCTCGGAGAGTGGCTTGCGCGCGAACAGGCCGATGGACGCCACGGCTCCGCGTGAACCGATGCCCACCCCGGGCACCAGGCGATACTCGTTCGACCGCAGATACTCGACGGACGAGACCAATGCCAGATCGACGTCGCCACGCGCGAGCACCTCCGCGCACACCGAGGGCAGGTCATACCGCACCTGCCAGTGCGGATCGTCGTCGAGCGCCCACGTCAGCGGACGCGCGTTGAGGTACGAGACGGCGCCGAGCCGGCGCGACGCCCGCGACGTCACGTGCGGCTCGGGCCGGGCGTCGCAGGCGACTCCCCCGGCGACACAGCGTCGAGACTGACGAGGACAAACCGCCCATCGCGCTCCGCCGGCACGAACCCCGCCGCCTCCACGTTGCGGCGCACCTCTTCAAGCGGCGCGCGGCGGCGGCCGTCGGGCGACTCGTCCGACGGCGACACGTCATCGAGATCGTCCGCGCCAAACGTCAGCGCCACTTGCGCGAGCTTGGGGCCGTAGCGCAGCCAGTCCACCTGAATGACGGGAATGCTGGGCGCGGCCAGCCGCGCAATCGCCACACTCTTCACATCGTCGTAGCCAGTGGTCGGCCGAAGCGCGTTCAGCACGGTGGGCAGCGGGTTGAGCACCTGGATGCAGGCAAACCGGCTTTGCAGCTCGGCCGCCTGTTGCACAAGCGCCATGCGTGCCGCGGCCGGGGCGCTGGCCATCGTCAAGCGCAGCTGCTGGTAGCCTGCCGCGGTCAGGCGCTCGATCGCCGCCGATGTCCCCGTCATCGCGAGCTGGTCGAGTGGAATCTCGGCGAGCGCTTCGAGGCCGGCCTCCCGAAGCCGCTCGAGCAGCGCCGTCGCGACCAGCCCGTCCTGCGCGGCGAGCCGCTCGATATCGACCCATGAGAAGCCGGACACGAGGCGATCCCCGGCGATCGCCTTCGCGCTCACGACGGCTGCCAGCGCAGTCTCCACCGTCTCGGGATGGCCCGTGATGCGAACCTCGCGGGCCGCGGGCGGAACCGCATCCGCGAACGATGCGTTGTACGCACAGGGCGCCACGCGCGCGTAGGTCACGGTCGCGCCGCGCACGCGCCGACGCAGCGCGTCGGCGAGCATGCCGAGCGCGAGGATGTCCGGCGCCTGCGCAAGCATCGCAAGCTCGTCGGGTGTCAACGTGTCCCCCACGTCGATGGCCGCGGTCAACTGGTCAAACGTTCTCGTCATGTGTCTGTCTGAACCACGAAATTCACGAAAGGGACGAAATGCACGAAAAGGATCCGTCGCAGCATTTCGTGCGGGTCTGATTATTTCGTGACTCTGCTCAAGTCGCGGCCTTGCTGGTTGCGTCTGCCTGCATCAACTCGGCGATCCGCGTCGCCAGCGCCAACGCCTCGCGGCCATCGCCGCCGGTCACCGCCGGCGGACGCCCATCCCGCACCGCCGCGACGAAATCCTCGAGTTCACGCCGCAGCGGCTCGGCGGTTTCAACCGTCAGCCGGCCTCCCTCGATCGCCGGCCGGCCAGCTTGAGG